>JRYJ01001489.1_pt1 | contig 32008 bp, 32 predicted proteins | sample 235371 | NCBI WGS metagenome assembly JRYJ01 (sample SAMN03074219, study PRJNA261477) | activated sludge metagenome | biome: Wastewater Treatment Plant; feature: Wastewater; material: Activated sludge; isolation source: activated biomass of a wastewater treatment plant treating hydrocarbon... ... | reverse complement strand
GGGGGAGACGGGGAGCGGCAAGGAGCTGATCGCGCGGGCGCTGCACAATTTGAGCGACCGTCGTGATCGGACGTTTGTGAAACTCAATTGCGCCGCGATACCGACCGGCTTGTTGGAAAGCGAACTGTTCGGGCACGAGAAGGGAGCCTTCACCGGGGCGATCGCCACGAAAATCGGCCGGTTCGAACTGGCCGACGGCGGCACGATCTTTCTCGACGAGGTCGGGGAGATTCCGCTGGAGCTGCAGGTGAAGCTGCTCCGCGTGCTCCAGGAACAGGAATTCGAGCGACTGGGCAGCACCCGGACGATCCGCGTGAACGTGCGCGTCATTGCGGCGACGAATCGCGATCTCGGCCAGATGGTGGAGGAGCAGAAGTTCCGCAGCGACCTGTACTATCGGCTCAAGGTCTTCCCGATCACCGTGCCGCCGCTCCGAGAGCGTGCGGAGGATATTCCGTTGCTGGTCCGGCACTTCGCCCAGAAGTTCGCCGTCCGGATGAAGAAGCGGATCGACACGATCCCCGCCGAGGCCATGAAGGCCCTGCAGTCCTATCCCTGGCCGGGCAACGTCCGCGAGTTGGAGAATTTCATCGAGCGCGCCGTCATCCTCTCCCCCGGGTCGGACCTGTTCGTTCCGCTGACCGAGCTGAAGCGCCCGAACCTTGTGAACAACGGGTCGGTCGCTACGCTCGAGGACGCCGAGCGCGAGCACATTCTCAAGGCGCTCCGAGAGACCAACTGGGTCATCGGCGGCACATTGGGCGCGGCCGCCAAGTTGGGTATGAAGCGCACCACTCTCCAATCCAAGATGCAGAAATTGGGTATTGCCAGGCCGTCCTGAACGTCGTGACGCCTTCTGCCTGACAAGTGACCGATGAGAGGATCGCCATAAGCTATCAACGATCGGCTATCAGCTCGCATCCGGAAGCCGACCGCCGACCGCTGATAGCTATCTGCTGCCAACGCGCCGAACAATCGGCAGGCGCCGAGATTTCGGCAGTGCTCCGCTCGTCAGCCGTTCCTTAGCTTCTCTGGTTATTTACCTCTGCATTTCTCGTAATCCCGCGTCCGACAACCACTTACGGACAATTCTAGTCGCTACCTGTCCGGTGGTATGGACCATGCTTACTCCGCTCATCAGAAGGATGCAGTGCGGGCCATCACAGGTGAGAAAGGAGCGCGCCATGAAGCCGAGTAAGAACCAAGTCGAAACAACCGCCATGCAGGCGACGTCGAATCTTCATGTGCAGTGCCGGCATCGGCGGAGTTCAGCCTACGCGGGGCCGGTCCGGACCGTGACCGACGACAGCGGTTCGTTGGCGATTACGGTCTGGACCTGCACGTTGTGCGGCGATCTGATCGAAGAGATTCGTTTGCTCTCACGTGATGGAAGAAGCCGTCCTTATCCGATTCGATACGCCGTCGCTTCGCAGACCAGAACCGGCTGGCCTTCGTCCATGTCGATCTCGAGCTGATATGCGGGTATTATGGAACTCTTAACCGACATCCTGCATCGCCACGGGGCTCTGGTGGTGTTCGGCGTGGTCTTTGCCGAACAACTGGGGCTGCCATTGCCCGCACTGCCGCTCCTGGTGGCGGCCGGCGTCCTGATCGGCACCGGCCATCTGCCGTGGTTCGAGGTGCTCGCTGCGGCGATGCTCGCCACGATGCTGGCGGACGGGCTTTGGTACGCCGCCGGACACTGGCGCGGGCGCTCGGTGCTGACGCTGCTGTGCCGTATCGCGCTCGAACCGGCGTCCTGCATCCGCAGGACGGAGGCGTTTTTTCACAAGCATGGAGCTCCATCGCTGGTCCTGGCGAAGTTTATTCCTGGTTTGAGCACGATCGCACCGCCCCTGGCCGGCATCATGGGATTGGGCCTATCGGCGTTTGTGTTCTACGACGGACTCGGCACCGTGATCCGGGTGGGGTCGAGTCTTGGCCTCGGTTACGTGTTCAGCGATCGGGTCGAACAGACGTTGCTCTATGCCCAGCAGGTGACCCCCGCGGCGGTGCTGGCGCTGGGCACCGGGGTACTCGGGTATGTCGTGTATAAAGGGGTAACCGGTCGGCGGCTCCTGCGTGGCGTGCCCCGCATCACGGTCGAGAAGCTGCGTCGCGAGCTTGAGAACGAGCAGGGCCCGCTCCTCATCGACGTGCGCAGCGGCGAGGCGGTCGAGGTGGAACCGGGCTTGCCCGGCGCGCTCCTCTTGCCGCTGGACGAATTGGATCGCCATCATGCGACGATCCCACGTGGCCGCGCATTGGTGCTCTACTGCGCCTGCCCCGGAGACGTCAGCAGCGCCGTGGCCGCGCTTAGACTGCAACGACTCGGCTTCGAACAGGTACGAGTGTTACAAGGCGGTCTCGGTGCCTGGCAGGCGTGGCTGCGACAGTCAAGCCCCCGCGAGTCGGTTCCCGTGGTGTCTTTGGCGTCCTAATCGGAAAGAAGAGGTTGGATCATGAACGTGCAGTTGTCTCGTTCCGTGTTGTTGTCATGTATCTTCGTGGTGGGAATGGCCGGTGTGACGCCGGCCTCGCCGTCGCCCGAGGTGCGCAAAGACCCTCACGTACCGCTCTATGACAATCTGGGCTCTTCGCATCATCCGATCACGACGAAGCATCCGAAGGCGCAACAGTATTTCGACCAAGGGCTGCGCCTCGTCTATGCGTTCAACCATGAAGAGGCGATCAATTCGTTCGGGCAGGCCCTGGTCTTCGACGACAAAGCCGCGATGGCCTGGTGGGGCATGGCCTTGGCGCTCGGACCGAACATCAACGCTCCGATGGGACCGGCGGAGGAACGGCGTGCCTTCGAGGCCGTGCAACGGGCGAAAAGTCTGATGGACGGCATCGGCCCTTCGGAACGGGCGTACATCGAAGCCTTGGCGGCGCGGTATTCGTCCTCGCCGGAGACGGGACGGGTGGAACGTGATCGTGCCTATGCGGCGGCAATGGAGCAACTCTGGCAGCGGTTCCCGAGCGACGTCGACGCCGGCACGCTGTTCGCGGAATCGTTGATGGTACTCCAGCCGTGGGATTTCTGGACGCCGGACGGGCACCCCAAGGGACGCGCGACGGACATCGCCGCGGTGCTGGAACGCGTCCTGACCCTGAACCCGGACCATCCGGGGGCGTGCCACTACTACATTATTCATACGGTCGAGGCATCGCCTCATCCCGAGCGGGCGCTTCCCTGTGCGGACCGGCTGCCGAGCCTGACGCCGGGTGCGGGGCATCTCGTCCACATGCCCGGCCACATCTACCTGCGCTTGGGGCGATATCGGGAGGCGGCTGAACGGAACATCCATGCGGCCGCCGTGGACCATGATCTGCTGGAGCATCGCAGGCTCAACGGGATCTATCCGGTCGGCTATTACCCCCATAACGTGCACTTCCTCTGGTCCGCACTCACCATGGAGGGACGCAGCCGTGAGGCGATTCAGGCGGCGCGGCAGCTGATGACGCTTGCGCCGTGGGAGAAGGCGAGACGGGAACCTTCCATGGAAGAATTCACCCCGACGCTCCTGTTCGCGCTCACGCGATTTGGAAAGTGGCAGGACACGCTGGAAGTGCCTGAGCCGCCGGCGGAACTACTCTATACGCGGGCGATCTGGCATTACGCGCGGGGGCTGTCCCTCGCCGCCCTGGGCCGTTTCGACCAAGCCGTCTCGGAACGCGATCGCTTGGCAAACATGGTGCAGACCCTGCCGGATGATAGGACGATCGGCGTGGCATCGATCGCCGTATTGGCGCACATCGCGCAGGAAGTGCTGACCGGCGAGATCGCGGCGCGTCTGGGCCGGCTCGAAGAGGCGATCGCATCGCTGCGGCAGGCCGTGGCCCTCGAGGATGGATTGCGCTACTACGAGCCGCCGCTGTGGCATTATCCCGTGCGCCATTCGCTCGGGGCGGTCTTGCTGAGGGCCGGTCGGGCCGCGGAAGCGGAGCAGGTCTATCGGGAGGATCTCGCTCAACATCCGGAGAACGGGTGGGCCCTGTTCGGGCTGGTCGAAAGCCTCCGTGCGCAGGGCAAGCGCGACGCTGCGGCGGCGGCCGAGGAACGATTCCGGAAAGCCTGGGCTCGCGCGGATGTTCAACTGACCGCCTCGCGCTTCTGACGAGCGTCACGGTCAATGGCGGTTGCGGGTCGGCCGATGAGCCGGGGACGGCGGACCCGCGGCTAGTTCCCCGCGTCAATCGGCAACTTCACCAGCTTCGTGATTCTCCCGTCCCCGTTGAGCTCCAGGCTGACGTGGTCTCCAACCTTGATATCCTTGAGGAGGCTTCGGTTGACGACCGGGAGCAACCAGGATTCCCCTTTCGGCAACTGCACCGAGATGGCAGGCGCCTCCAGGTCGATTGCGAGAACGGTTCCGCCGATGAGCGTCGTTCCGGTCGCCGCCGGAACATAGCCGACCACCGCCAACAGCGCGAGGCCCAGTACGAGATACTGAATCGATGGTGAACGTCTCATCGTGTGCCTCTTTTCTCTTCCGAGTTCCGTCTCTCACCATACTGATACCGGGTGTCGGGGCCAAATGGAACTGGGAAGATCCCCAGGATCACTCACGGCCGGATCCGGGTTAGAGTCCGCCTATGGAACGACGGCGTGTGGTTATCATCGGCGGCGGATTCGGGGGGGTGGCGGCGGCGCAAGCCTTGCGGCGCGCCGAGGTCGAGATCACCCTGATCGACCGGACGAATCATCACCTCTTCCAGCCCTTGCTTTATCAAGTGGCCACGGCGGCGCTTTCTCCGGGGGACATCGCCTGGCCGTTACGTACGATCTTTCGATCCCAGCGCAATGTCCGGGTGATGATGGACGAGGTGCAGCGCATCGATCGTTCCGCCAGACTTGTGCATGTGGCCGAACAGCGCGCGATTCCGTTCGATTGTCTGATCATCGCGCCGGGGTCTCGGCACTCCTATTTCAACCATCCAGGGTGGGAACGCTTCGCCCCGGGCCTCAAGACACTGGCCGATGCTGTGGACCTGCGGGAGCGAATGCTCCTGGCGTTCGAGACGGCCGAACGTCTGGCGAACAGGACCGGTGCCGGGGTGCCGATAACGTTTGTCATCGTCGGGGGTGGGCCGACGGGGGTGGAGTTGGCCGGGGCGCTGGCGGAGATCGGCCGTAATGCCATGCTGCCGGACTTTCCGTCGTTGAAACGAGAGATGGTCAAGATCCTGCTCGTGGAAGCCGGGGACAGAATCCTGTCCGCCTTTGCACCACGGCTTTCAGCCGTGGCCCAGGCCTCTCTGGAGTCGATGGGTGTCACCGTCTTACTCAAGACCGCCGTCGAGGATGTCGGCTCGGCGGGCGTCTTGGTCGGCGGGGAGCTTATTGCGACGACCAACGTCATCTGGGCGGCAGGGAATCGAGCGTCGCCGCTTCTGGCGTCGCTCGCGGTACCCTTGGATGCGGCCGGCCGGGTGCTCGTGCGTCCGGATCTGACGATACCGGACGATCCTTGGGTGTTCGTCATCGGCGATGCTGCCTCGGTTCCCGATGCGCAGGGCCGTCCGCTTCCCGGCTTGGCTCCGGTGGCCATGCAGCAGGGCCGGTATGCGGCGAACCTGATCGCGCAATGCATCCCGCCTCAGCAGAGGCCGGCCTTTCGTTATGCGGACCGAGGCACCCTGGCGACGATCGGGCGGGCCAAGGCGGTGGCGCAGATCGGACCGCTCGGCCTGTCCGGCCTGTGGGCCTGGTTGCTCTGGTGCTTCGTGCACATCTTCTTCCTGATCGGGTTTCGCAATCGCTTCCGCGTGATGTCGGAGTGGATCTGGTACTACCTCACCTTCAAGCCCGGCGCACGGCTGCTCTACCTGACCCGGGACAAACCCTCTTCATAGCACGGCCTCCCACTATCAGGCGGCATTCCTCGGACCAGGTGACTGCCGACATTTCGGCGGCTGCCGATAGGGCGGCGTGTCGGCGCCGACAGGTCATTCCTTCGTCGCACGTGCGTCACTGATTCGAACCGGAACTTCTTCGATTCCTCCAGCAGTTACAAGGTACGCTTGAAAAGTGAGCGGTCTGGAACGTCGATTGCTCAAGCCTGTTCAGAGATTCACCCAGGTGGGAGCGGACAGCGGACGGTTCCACCGGCAACGCTCAGGAGGATATCGCTCATGAATCGTCGAGTCATTGGGTCATCGCTGCTGCTGGCACTGGTGGTGGGAACGGGCTTTGGGCTCGCCGCCTGGAAGTATGGAAACCTCCAAGAGAGCGCCGCAGCCTCTGCACATCAGCCGGAACCGATGGAATCGGTGACGGTCGCCGTCGCCAGGGAAGTCGAGCACCATCAGAGCGCGACGGCCATCGGCACGGTGCTAGCCTTACGGTCGATCACGCTGCGCAACGAGCTTCCCGGCACGGTCGCCCAGGTCCGGTTCACGCCGGGGCAGATCGTCGAGGCCGGCGCGATCCTGGTGGCGCTCGACGTGTCCGTCGAAGAGGCGGATCTCAAGGCGCAGGAGGCGCAGGCGGTGTTGGCGCGGACGGTGCTCGACCGCCGGCGCGCCTTGAATCAGGATCTCGCCGCGGCGCAGGAGGAAGTGGATCGGGCGCGGGCGGATCTCGATGTCGCGCTGGCCCAGATCGCTCGAACGAAGGCCATCATCGCCCGCAAGACCATTCGTGCGCCGTTCCGTGCGCGCGTCGGCCTGGCCGACGTGCATCCGGGACAGTACCTCAACGAAGGCACCCAGCTCACGACGCTCCAGGGGATCGACGAGGCCGTGCACGTCGACTTCGCGGTTCCTCAGCACGTCGCCGTGGGGCTGCGCGAAGGATCGCCGGTCGAGGTGTTTGCCGCCGGAAACGCCGCGCCCATCGCGGCCAAGATCGTCGCGCTCGATGCGCGGATCGATCCCGCGACGCGCAATTCCATGGTAAGGGCCCGGATCGATCGGGCCGCGACGGCGCCGCCTCCGGGCGCTGCGGTCCGCGTTCGAGTCGCGGTCGGGACCCCGCGAAAAGCGGTGGCGATTCCGGTGAATGCCCTCCGCAAAGGTCCGGGCGGTGATCAGGTATTCGTGATCGAATCGGATGGAGAGGGGAAATCCCGCGCGCGGGTGCGGCAAGTGGAAAGCGGGGCCATGCTGGGGGATGACATCGTGATCCACGCCGGGCTGGCGTCCGGCGAACGGGTCGCGGCCTCAGGGTCCTTCAAACTGCGTGACGGGGTCCTCGTGGTGTCGGCGGGAGAGCCGGCGCACGGGCCGGAACAAGACCAGCTGCTCAGCAAGAGCTGAGGGAGAAAGATAGGGACATGTCCATGCGATCGTTCACCGACATCTTCATCAAGCATCCGGTGCTGGCCGTCGTCGTCAACCTCGTCATCGTGCTCGTGGGCTGGCGGGCCCTAACGACGCTGCCGGTCCAGCAGTATCCGAAGATCGAGAGTTCTTCGGTCATCATCAACACCGTCTATTACGGCGCGAGCGCCGAGACGGTGCGCGGCTTCCTCACCACGCCGATCGAGCGCGTCGTCTCCGCGATCAGCGGCGTCGATTACGTCGAGTCGACCAGCCGGGCCGGCTTGAGCACCGTGACCGTACATCTCAAGTTGAACCACAACAGCACCGCGGCGTTGGCCGAAGTCACGGCGCGGCTCCAACAGGTCCGGTCGGAGTTGCCCGCGGAAGCGGAGCCGCCGGCGATCGAAGTGCAACGGGCCGATCGACCGTACGCCTCGTTCTACCTGAGCTTCACGTCCGCCGAACGCAGCGTGCCGGCCGTCACCGATTGGCTGTTGCGCACGCTCCAGCCGCAATTCTCGACGTTGTCCGGCGTCCAGCGGGTGACGATCGAAGGCGGCCGCCAGATTGCGATGCGCATCTGGATCGATCCGGACCGACTTGCGTCGTTCAACCTGTCGCCCGGCGAGGTCCAGGGGGCTCTGCGCCGCAACAACTATCTGGCTGCGGTCGGCCGGACCAAGGGGAACCTGGTGCAAGTCAACTTGCTGGCCAACACGGACCTGCGGTCGACCGAGGAATTCGAGGACCTCATCGTGTCCGAGCGCGGCGGTGCGATCATCCGCCTGAAGGACGTGGCGCGCGTCGAGCGCGGGGCGGAAGAGGCCGAGATGGTGGCCAAGTACAACCGGATGGAGGGTGTCTATCTCGGCGTCTGGCCGGTGCCGGGTGCGAACGAGATCGACGTGGCGCATCGCTTGCGGGAGGAAATGGACCGGATCCGTCCCACGCTGCCGAAGGACATCGACATGCAGCTGGTATGGGACGGCACGATGTTCATGCGGAACGCGCTGACCGAGATCACCAAAACGCTCGGCGAGACGATTCTGATCGTCGCGGCGGTGGTCTTCCTCTTCATGGGCTCGGTGCGGACGGCGCTGGTGCCGCTCGTGGCCATGCCCGTATCGCTGATCGGGGCCGCCGTCTTCATGTACGCCTTCGGGTTCAGTCTGAATCTGCTGACCATTCTCGCCATCGTGCTGGCGGTGGGGCTGGTCGTGGACGATGCGATCGTGGTGGTCGAGAACGTCGAGCGCCACGTGCGGCAGGGGAAGACCAGAATCCAGGCGGCGCTGGTCGGCGCACGCGAGCTGGTCGGGCCGATCATCGCCATGACCATCACGCTGGCGACCGTGTATGCGCCGATCGGGTTCCAGGGCGGCCTGACCGGCTCGTTGTTCCTGGAGTTCGCCATGACGCTCGCGGCGGCGGTCGTGCTGTCCGGAGTGGTGGCCGTCACGCTGTCGCCCGTCATGAGCTCCCGCTTCGTGCATCCGGAGGGGCAGGAGGGACGGTTGACACAGTGGGTCAATCACGCCTTCGAACTCGTGCGCCGGGTCTATGCACGGTTGCTTGATGCGGCCCTGGAGATCCGTTGGGCGATCGTCACGGTGTCCCTCCTCATCATGATTGCGGCCTGGCCGCTCCATCACTTCTCCCGCCAGGAGCTGGCGCCGGTGGAGGATCAGAGCCACATCAGCCTCTTTATGGAAGCGTCGCCGGATTCGACCGTGGCCGCGACGAACCGGGATTCGCTGAAGGTGGTCGACGCGATCACGGCGTTCCCGGAGGCCCGCTTCATGTGGTCGCTGACGTCCTCCTGGGGTGGGTTCGGCGGGTTGGTCGCGAAGGATTGGCGCGAACGTACCCGCTCGACCGAGCTGATGTATGGCGAGGTCTTCGGGGCGGTGTCCCGGATTCCCGGCCTCCGGGTGTTTCCACGGCTGGATCCGCCGCTGCCCACCCCCGGCCAGTATGACGTCGAGCTGATCCTCGAGAGCGATGCGCCGGCGGAGCAACTGCTGGAAACGGTCGGCACGGTGCTTGGAGCCGGCTGGCGCAGCGGCAAGTTCCTGTACGTCGACACCGATCTGAAGGTGGACCTGCCGGAGGCGCGCGTGGTGCTGGATCGCGAGCGGCTGGCCGATCTTGGGCTCGACCTGGCCGGCGTCGGACGGGAACTCGGCACCATGCTCGGCGGGGCGTACGTCAATCGCTTCAACTTCTTCGACCGGAGCTATAAGGTCATTCCGCAGATCGGCGACAAGGACCGGGCGACGCTCGATCCGCTGCTCGATCTCAAGATCAAGACGCCGAGCGGCCAGCTCGTGCCGGTGTCGACCTTCACGCACATCGAGACCAGCACCGCGCCGCGCACGTTGAACCGCTTCCAACAGCGCAATGCGGTCCGGGTGTTCGGCGGGGTCAAGCCGGGCATCACCAAGGAGGAAGGGTTGCGCGTGCTCGAAACCGCCGCCGCCACGGCGGGCGGTCAGCGGGTCGTACTCGACTATGCGGGGGAATCGCGGCAGATCCGCCACGAGGGGTCGGCCCTGACCGTCACGCTCGGGTTCGCCGTGGTGCTCATCTATCTGGTGCTCGCGGCTCAGTTTCAGAGCTTTCGTGATCCGTTGATCGTGCTGCTCGGCTCGGTGCCGCTCGCGATCTCCGGCGCGCTGGTGTTCAGCTTCCTCGACCTCACCACCATCAATATCTACTCGCAGGTGGGGCTGATCACGCTGGTGGGGCTGATCGCGAAGAACGGCATCCTTATCGTCGAGTTNNCGATCCTGATGACCACGGCTGCGATGGTGGTAGGCGTGCTGCCGCTGATGGTCGCCACCGGCGCGGGCGCGGCCAGCAGGCACAATATCGGCCTGGTGATCGTCACCGGCATGACGATCGGCACCCTGTTCACGCTGTTCGTGGTGCCGGTCTTCTACTCGCTGATCGCGGCCCGGCGGCAGCCGCAGAGGACGCTCGAAACCGTCGAGGATCGGGAGTTGGTTCTCGTGGGGGCCAAAGGGTGATCGGACGGGGAAACTGGAAAGGATTACGAGGGTATCGATCATGTTGAAGATCACGTCGCACAGAACCTCGAACGCGGCCCGGCTGATGTTGGAAGGTCGGCTGACGGGGCCCTGGGTTCATGAACTCGAGCGGGTCTGGCTCACTGTCAAACCGGCCGATCCGCTCTCTCTGGTGGTGGATCTGACCAGCGTCACGTTTATCGGGGAGGACGGCAAGGCGCTTTTGAATCGGATGTGGCGGGAGGGCGCGACCTTCGTGGCGAACGGGTGCTGCACCGGCCACATCGTGGAGGAGATCACGGGATCGCAGTCAGGTGAGTCGGTTCGGAGGGGACGCACATGAGACATGACAGAACAAAGACCGTCACGGTCTTTCTGCTTGGGGTGTTACTGATCGCCGGCTGCGCCGTCGGACCGGACTACTCGCGTCCCGACCTGACCGCGCCGGTCTCCTTCAGGATGGAGACGGCCGAGAAGGAAACCGAATCCTTCGCCAACCTCCCCTGGTGGGAGCTGCTCAAGGACCAAGAACTGCAACGGCTCATTCGCACGGCGTTGGAGGGCAACAAGGACCTCAAGCGTGCGGTGGCCTCGGTCGAGGAATTCCAATCACGCCTTTTCATCGCCAAGACCGACTTCGTCCCTCAAATGAGTGCGACTGGAAACGCGCCGGCCTTCGGCCGCAAGGCGAACTTTCTGTTTCCGGGGTTCCCGAACCCATTCAACTACTACCTGCAGGGCAATTTGTCGTGGGAATTGGACATCTGGGGCCGCATCCGTCGGTCGAACGAAGCCGCCCGCGGCGATCTGCTGGCCCGCGAGGAGGCTCGGCGCGCGGTGGTGCTCCAGCTCGTAAGCGGGGTCGCGGAGGCCTATTTCGACCTGCTCCAGTTTGATATGCAGCTCGACGTGGCGACGCGGACGCTGAAGTCCTGGGAGGAATCGGTCCGGATCGCGCAGGCGCGGCTGCGTCAGGGCATGATCTCGAAGATCGACGCGGATCAGTTCGAGGCCGAACGGGCCAATGCTGCGGCACGGGTGGCCGAGCTGACCCGTCAGATGGTGCAAAAGGAGAATCAGCTCAACGTGCTCCTGGGACAAAATCCCGGCTCGATCCCAAGGGGACGGGTGCTGACGGACCAGGTGCTGCCTCCCGATGTCCCGGCGGGACTTCCGTCGGAATTGCTCCAACGGCGGCCGGATCTCGTGCAGGCGGAGCAGGAGCTGGCGGCGGCGACCGCGCGGATCGGAGTGGCCAAGGCGGACCGGTTCCCGAGACTGAGCATCACGGGGATTCTGGGCGTCGCCAGCCCGCAATTCTCGCGGCTGGTGGCCAACGAGACGGCCTTTGGTGCCGTGGGGCCGAGCGTCGCCGGTCCGTTGCTCAATGCGCAGGTCCTGGGCTTCCAGCAACAGGCGGTTGAGGCGCAGATGCGACAGGCGCTTGCGCAGTATGAACAGGCCATTCTCACGGCTTTCCGAGAGGTGGAGGACGCCTTGGTGGCCGTGCGCACGGCGCGGGATCAGCGGGAGGCGCAGGCGGCGCAGGTGGAGTCGCTTCGGTCCGCGCTTCGGCTGGCGACGCTCCGCTACAAGGGCGGGCTAGCGAACTATTTGGACGTGTTGATCGCGCAGCGAAATCTGTTCGATGCCGAACTTTCCCTCACCAGCACGCACCGGCTGCATCTGGTGTCGGTCGTTCAGCTCTACAAGGCACTGGGCGGCGGCTGGTCGCCGCTGGATGCCGCCCAGCAGAAACCGGGGCAGGCGGTGGAAACAGGGAGAGGATGAGGCGTTTCGATGCGCGAGAGGACGCGGATGCCGGTTCCCTCATCACAGCATCAGGACTTCGCGCGAACGCCCGATGAGACCGCCGTCCGTTCCCTGTACGGCCGGATGATGGAGGGGTGGAACCGCGGCAGCGCCGAGACATTCGCATCGCCGTTCACCGAGGATGCCGATTTCATCGCATTCGACGGTACGCGATTGAGAGGGCGACGTGAGATAGAAGACTCCCACCGGGCTCTGTTCGAGAAATGGCTGAAGGGAACGCGACTCGTCGGGGATGTTACCAGCGTGCGGTTTGTCGCTCCCGATGTGGCGTTGATGCATGCGCGTGGGGGGAACGATCATGCGAGGGCGCGTGAATCCTTCTCCGGAGCGGGAGTCGATCCAGACCTTGGTCGCGACAAGACATGGGACGACATGGCTGCTGGAAGCGTTTCACAATACTCGCGTCCGACCCATCGGCCGTCACGTTGGTGGAACCCTCGCCTGGTTCATCACCGACTGGCTCTGGAGGCTGTGTCGACCGAGGAAGTGAGCAGTGGAGCGGCCATGTCGCATACCCGTACAGAACGACGCCTCGATGAGTTCGGAAAACTCCGCCAGTCGCGCCGAGGTTTCGGCACCGTGCCGTCCCGTCGGCGCAGCCCGCGTCGTCAGAGCACTTCCACGCTGCGAACCCTTTCACCGGCTACTGACCAGAACGCCTCTCCCATCGATCACTTGCGCTGAGCCAGATCCTCATCATTCCGGCTGGTACGGGATATGCCCTAGGTCCTGGTGGGGTAGGGGCGAAGAAAAGGGGGGTAGGCAATTATGAGGGTACTGAGTTCGCTTTTCTTTGCGACGGTGGCAGGAATCTCCGCACTCGACCTGGTCGCGAGTTCGGAGTCCTATGCACATATGAGTGAGGTTTCGGCTGCCACGCTCGTGAAACATGAGGGCTCGGGTATGGAGCGTAGGGAATGGGATGCCATCACGGTCGAGCTGCGTCCCGGCACCGGCGACGCATGGCGGTTCAATTCAGGAAACGAGATTGTGTATGTCCTTGAGGGAGCAGGGCGTCTGGAGGTGCGTGGGAAGCCGTCCGTCCCCCTGAATCCTGGGAGCATCGTGACGCTCGACTCGCCGCCCGATTACGTGCTCAAGAACACCAGCCCGACCCAGATCCTGAAAGTTCTGGTCGTGCATGAGGTGGAGAAAGGGCAGCCGCATTCGTTGCGAGCGGACCGAAGGACCCGACCGCACCGCAGCGATGAGGCGCCGATATCACACGGGGAGAGCAGACGACACAAGATCGAGCAGCCGAATAAGTCCTCTGAGGCGGGGTTGGTGTTCTGTCGGCCTCTCATTCTCTGTGGGTAAGACCGATGAACCGAGCGACACAGCGGGATGCGGCAAGCAACGGGACGAACTGGGTTGCTGCAAGTGCTGCCGCGTTGCTCCTGGTGAGCGCCGGGCTTGAGCTGCTGGCACACCAGTTCTTCGGGCAAACCAGCATGGCCACCCTTCTCCTGGCCGTCTACCTGGGTTTTTGGTCGTTTGTCTTGGGGATCATCTTCGTTTTCGTGTTGGCTTTACGGGGACTCCTGGCGTGGTGGCGCCTGCGGGCGGCCGGAGAGACAGTCCACCGGGACTCCGTTTCCGGCCCCGGCACTCGATCCTTCGTCGAGCCGGGACAGCAGGCCGCTCGACTTGTTGCGCCGGATGCTGTGTTGATTGGGCCAAGCTCGAGGGCCGCCACGGGTTCTAACGACGACATCCCGAGCAGGCTTCCCAAAGCCGGCTGACCCAATACGGCGTGCCAGGGGGGTGCCTTCCATCGCCGGTGCTCCGCAGGGAATGCACGCCATGAGAGAGTGGTGAAGNNCGTCGTAACATGGTTGACGAGGCAAAACATCCATGCTGGGGGCGGCGTGGTCATGTGACGAACGCCGGTTGAAGCGGGTACTTCTATGGTGAAGTTGGACGAGCATCCCACAGTCAGACATGTTCGGGAACAGTCTCACCGGGCTGCGGCGTCCGAACGGCCGGCACCCCTCGATGCCGGTTGGCTTCGCCGGCTGTGTCTGGAAGCCGGAGCGGACGATGTCGGCTTTGTCGAAATCGATCGGTCGGAGTTGGCAAAGGAGCGTCAGGACATTGTGGCGGTCTTCCCGCACGCGAAATCGCTTATCAGCTTCGTCTGCCGAATGAACCGGGAACCGATCCGCAGTCCGGCCCGTTCAGTGGCCAATTTGGAGTTTCACCACACCGGCGACCGAGTGAACGATGTGGCTCGTACAATTGTCGCTGCCCTCGAGAGACGCGGCCTCGGTGCGATGAACCCTTCGATGGGTTTTCCGATGGAGATGGATCGCTTTCCCGGCAAGATCTGGCTGGTGTCGCACAAGTTCGTCGCCGTGGCCGCCGGCCTGGGCCGGATGGGCATTCATCGCAACGTGATCCATCCGAAGTTCGGAAGCTTCATTCTCCTTGGGACTGTCCTGATCGACACCCAGGTAAGCCGCTATGACAAGCCGCTCGATTACAACCCGTGTCTGGAATGCAAATTGTGCGTCGCCGCTTGTCCGACCGGCGCGATCGGCTCCGACAGGTTGTTCGATTTCTCCGCCTGCTATACCCATAACTACCGCGAGTTCATGGGCGGCTTCACCGATTGGGTCGAACGGATCGCGGACAGCCCCAATGGGAAAGCCTATCGGCAAAAGGTGACCGACGCCGAGTCCGCGTCGATGTGGCAAAGCCTGTCGTTCGGGGCCAATTACAAGGCCGCCTATTGTCTGGCCGTCTGCCCGGCCGGCGAGGAGGTCATTGGGCCCTATCTGGATAATTCGAAGCGCCATGTTGACGAGGTGGTCAAACCACTTCAGCGCAAGCCTGAAACGGTGTACGTCGTCCCGGGTTCCGATGCGGAGTCGCACGTCGCTCGGCGCTTTCCGGACAAAACTATCAAGCATGTGGGCAACGGCATCCGTCCTCGCTCCATCGATCAGTTCTTGGCCGGTCTCCCAAACGTGTTTCAGCGTGGACAGGCTGCAGGTCTCGACGCGACCTATCACTTTCTATTTACCGGTCCGGAGGCCCGACGTGCGACGGTGACCATTCGCGAGAAAACGATCCGGGTGCTGGACGACCATATCGGACAGCCGGATCTTCGGATCACTGCTGACAGTCGGGCATGGCTTCGCTTCGTTCGAAAAGAAGGGAGCTTGGTTTGGGCGCTACTGACCCGCAGGATTCGCGTGCAGGGATCGCCGAGGCTGCTGCTGGCATTCGGCAAATGTTTTCCGTCGTGAATAGGGAGGCGCTATGACGGACACGGCGAGAGTCACCGAAATCGCGTCCGATCAGTATGTAATTTCGATCTATGTGCCGGAGTTCAATCTTCGTTTCAATCACTATCTGATCAAGGACGATGAGCCGCTGCTGTTCCACACCGGCATGAAGCAGATGTTCCCGGTCGTGCGGGAAGCCGTGGCGCGCGTCATCAATCCCTCGGCGCTGCGGTGGATCTCGTTCAGTCACTTCGAGGCCGATGAGTGCGGGGCGCTGAACGAATGGCTGGCGCTCGCGCCTCACGCAGAACCGGTGTGCGGTCTGGTCGGGGCGATGGTCAGCGTGAACGATTTTGCCGTGCGGCCGGCGCGCGTGCTCGCGCAGGACGAGCTCCTCAAGACCGGACGGCACCGGTTCCGATTCCGCCAGACGCCGCATGTGCCGCACAACTGGGAAGCCGGCGTCCTGTTCGAAGAAGCGACGCGTACGTTGCTCTGCTCGGATCTGTTCACGCACGACGGAGACGTGGAACCGATGACCGAATCGGATGTGGTCGGTCGAGCCAAACGGGCGTTGAGCGACGGGCAGAACAGTCCATTCGCCAACCCCTATCCCTACACGCCGCTGACCGACCCGATCCTGCGCGGCTTGGCCGATCTCCGCCCGGCACGGTTGGCCCTCATGCACGGATCGGTGTTCGTGGGAGACGGGGAGCGGGCCCTGCACGACTTGGCGATTGTCATGCGGGAGGTGTTGGGGAGGCACCCATGAAAATCGAGCGAATCGTCACCAAGCCGGATCCCTATGAGCCGTTTCGTCTGGCCCAAGGCTATCGAGCCGGCGACCTGCTGTTCATTTCCGGCCAAGCCGCAATCGACGATGAGGGGAAGATCGTGGGGGTGGGAAACTTCGATGCACAGGCTGCACAGGCTTTCCGAAACCTCGACCGTGTTCTCCGCGCAGGCGGCTCGAGCTTAAAGAACGTCATCAAGGTCACCATCTTCCTCCGGGACATGTCGAACTTTCAGAAAATCATCGACCTGCGCGGCCGGTACTTTACGCCTCCCTACCCGGCCGACACGATTGTCGAGGTGACGTCCCTTTACTCCCCCGAGGCACTGATCGAGATCGAAGCCGTTGCTGTCGTCGATACGGCCGCGGAGTGGAATCGATGAGCGGCCAGGAGTGAATGACGGATGGGCGACATAATCGGCATTCTCATGCATGCGTTTGGCCGGCCACGTGGCCTTCTGGGCAGGCTGGGCGGCCTCATTATGGCTCGTACCAACGAGCCGTGTGCGGCATGGGTGATCGGGCTGCTTGAGATTCAGCCGCACGACAAGGTAATCGAGGTTGGTTTCGGACCGGGCGTAGCTGTCCAACTCATGGTTCGGTTGATTCCTGTGGAATTCGTTGCCGGCATTGATTCGTCCGAGGAAATGGTCAAGCAAGCGACAGCTCGCAACGCGAAAGTAATTGAGCGTGGTCAGGTTGAATTGCGGCACGGTTCCGTCGAGAGCCTCCCATTCGAAGATACTGTGTTCGATAAAGCGTTGGCGATCAATTCTATGCAGGTCTGGTCCGATGCTGCGACCGGACTCCGAGAAATTCGGCGCGTCCTCAAGGCCGGCGGCAAAATCGCACTTGGGTTTACCCCCTATTCAGGGCAATCGAAGGACGGGGTGCCTGAATTGCTCGCCAACGCTGGGTTCCCGAACGCGCGTGTCGTCGAATCAGGTAACGGGTTCTGTGTACTCGCGGTCAAACCATGAGCAATGAGGTTCGACGGGCCATCACGTCGAGGTACACAAGGGAGAGGCCACTGGAAATGACGACGGCGGTACGCATGACCTATATCGGGGGTCCGACGGTGTTGCTGGAATGGGGAGGGGTGCGTTTGCTCACGGACCCGACCTTCGATCCGTCCGGCACGAGTTACCACACACCCTCGTACACCTTGCGGAAGACTATGGATCCGACCATCGGCCTCGACGCGCTGGGTCCGCTCGATGCCATTCTCCTGAGCCATGATCATCACTTCGACAATCTGGACCGTGCGGGGCGGGCCCTCGTCAATCGAATCGAGCCGGTGTTCACTACCGTGGCCGGCGCCTCGCGGTTGAGCGGAGGGACGATTGGTCTTGCTCCGTGGCAGAGCACCGAGATCACGGCCCCGAGCGGACGCATCTTGAAGATAACCGCCACACCGGCTCAGCACGGCCCCGCGTACGCCGACCGTGGTCCCGTCATCGGGTTCGTATTGGGCTTTGAGGACGACCCCTCCGATCAGATCTACCTGTCAGGCGATACCGTGTGGTTCGAAGGGGTGCGACGGGTCAGCGAACGCTATCCGGTTCGTGTGGCAGTTCTGTTCATGGGGGCGGCACGGGTCCCGGTTGTGGGCGACTGGCCGTTGACGTTCACGGCGAGCGAGGGAGTTGAAACGGCGCGAGCCTTCCCGGACGCCACGGTCGTCCCTGTCCACTATGAAGGCTGGGAGCATTTCTCGGAGTCGAGCGCGGACATCGCGCAAATGTTCGAGCAAGCCGGCCTCGGTTACCGCCTGTGTTGGTTACCCGCCGGCAGGCCGACCGACGTGGAGGCCGTCTTACCATCTTCTCTCCCCCGCTAGGGGAGAAGGGAGGGAGAAGGGGGCATGACCAGAAAGGAGTGACGAATGTCGTATCCCGATCCTCGCTATCATGCAGAGCAGGGCGAGATCAGCGCGGTGTTACGTTCAGCGAACCAGGAGCCCGAACTTACGATCGGGTCCGCTACAAAGCTGGGCTATTTGGCTACCGGGTCGTCCACTCACGGGGGATTCGGCCTGTACCGGTGGGATGCGAATCCGCATGCGCCCGGGCCGAGCGCACATTTCCATCGGACGATGTCCGAATCGTTCTTCGTCCTGTCCGGGACGATGCGCCTGTTCAACGGGCAGCGCTGGATCGACGCCAGGGCAGGAGATTTTCTCTACGTCCCGGAGGGAGGGATCCACGCCTTTCGGAACGAGTCCGACGAGCCCGCCTCGATGCTGATTCTTTTTGCGCCCGGTGCACCGCGGGAGGCGTACTTCGAAGCCCTCGCAGAAAGAGCCGCAGGCCGTCAATTCAGCGACGAGGAATGGAAGGATCTGTGCATCCGCCACGACAACTACTTTGTCTGACCGCCGGTCCTGGTGTGCTTGACCAGGCGGCAAATGGAGGGCGTGATGGCGATTGAACTGAACCATACCGTCGTGCCGACGCGCGACAAGGTGTTATCCGCAAAGTTCTTTGCCAGGATCTTCGGTCTGCCGTTCGACGAATCCACTGTGGGCTATTTCGCGCCCGTACGCGTGAATGACACCCTCACTCTGGATTTCGACGACGATGTGGACCAGTTTGACATCCATCACTACGCCTTCAAGGTCGGAGAAGCCGAGTTCGACGCGATCTTCCGTCGCATTCAGGCCGAAGGCATCCCCTATGGGAGTGAACCGAACTCGCGAGACGACATGAAGATCAATCGTCGCGGCGGCGGGCGCGGCGTGTATTTCCACGACCCGAACGGGCACATCCTCGAGTTGCTCACTGTAGGGTGAGCCAGCATGTGTATGATGGACCTCGGTTAGATGTATTCATCCGACTTGGGGAAGGAGGGCAGCATGAAAGTCGGAATTCTTGGATCGGGTGACGTAGCCAAGGCATTGGCAGGAGGGTTCCTGAAGCACGGGCACGAGGTCCTGCTGGGCACGCGCACGGCTATGAAATTGACGGAGTGGGTGACCCAGAACCCGAAGGGCCGCATCGGGAGCTTTGGCGACGCGGCGAAGTTCGGCGAGCTGGTTGTACTGGCGGTCAAGGGCACGGTAGCGGCGGATGCGTTGCGCACTGCGGGCGCCGCCGATCTCGCCGGCAAGCCCGTCATCGACGCCACAAACCCGATTGCCGACTCGCCGCCGACCAACGGCGTGCTGAAGTTCTTCACGAACCTCGATGAGTCCTTGATGGAGCGGCTGCAACGGGAGTTTTCCGATGCGCGCTTCGTCAAGGCGTTCAATTCCGTCGGCCACGCCCGCATGGTCAATCCGCTGTTCAAAGGCGGGACGCCCACGATGTTCATGTGTGGGAACGATGAAGCTGCCAAACGCGTGGTGAGCAGCATTCTTGATCAATTTGGATGGGAAACGGCGGACATGGGAAAGGCCGAGGCGGCCAGGGCGATCGAGCCGTTGTGTATCCTCTGGTGCATCCCTGGATTTCTGCGGCAGGAATGGAGCCACGCCTTCAAATTGTTACGGTAGGCGAGTCGGTCGGTCCGTCAGTCAACAGACGGCGATGATAGGGGAGGGTCAGGTGGCGAACGCATCTCTGAAGCCGGCTCTCATGAATACCATGCTTGCCGTTGCGGCAATCTTCATGGCTGCGATCGTGGCGCTGATCCAAGCGCCTCACCGACTTCCCTTGCTGGCGTTCTTGCTGCCGTTGCTGGCTGTCGGGTATTTGCACGCCAAATGCTTCAGCGACGCGCGGTGGATTTGGCAACTGCCTCTCGCCGGATACGGGCTGACGTTTTTCATTGGGGCAGGGCTGAGCGCATCCAATCTGGATATCCGAGCGGAAGTCGAGCTGGTTGGGGTGGGTGTATTTGCGACGATGGCGATCCTGAGCCTCCTGATCTCATGCCGAGTGTGGTATCGAATGCCCGCCGAGCAGTCGTCATCGTGGAGACGAAGCGCGATGGTCGGCCTTGGATGCAACCTGCTGCTGCTATCGTGCGTCTCCTGGGCCGCCCATGCCTCCTACGCAGCCAAGCACCGCCTCGAGCCACAAGGCATGGCCCCGACCGATCACGCTGAGCAGCCGCGACAACCGACGAGAAACATCCCCATCTGGATCGACACCGATCCCGCCTGCGGCAGTGGAACCACCAAGGATGTCGACGACTGTTGGGCCTTGTTGGCCGCGATCCGCTCACCGGAACTCACTGTCCGCGGAATCAGTACGGTGTTCGGTAATCAAGATGGAAGGCGGGTTTCTGCCTTTGCCCAGGAGGTGTTGTCACAGTTTATCGGCAGGCCCGGAGAGGGCGTAGGTTCGCTGCAGATTGTCCCTGGCAGTCCAACGAAGAGCAACTCGGAGTGGCCTCCCAGCCCAGCCTCACGCGCCTTGGCGTCGGCGCTTGAAAGAGAGCGTCTCACGATCATCGCTTTGGGGCCGTTGACGAACATCGCCACCCTTATCAAACACCGTCCTGATTTGACGACTCGGATCGAGCGGATCGTGTTCGTCGGAGGAAAACGGCCCGGTCAACTGTTTCATCCGGGGCATCAGTGGTGGTTCCACTTTGGCGATTTCAACGTGTCCCACGATCCCGACGCGGCCGAGGTGGTGTTGTACTCGGGAGCGCCGATCACGCTCGTGCCGTTCGAGTTGGCGACCAAAGTGACCGTCGGTCTCTCGGATCTCGACCGCTTACGGGCGGGTGACGGTGCGGCGCGCTGGTTGAGCGACGTCAGTCAACCCTGGTTGTCGTTCTGGAGAGGCCTACTGAGGAAACGTGGCTTCCATCCCTTCGACGTACTGGCCGTGGCCTATCTGGCCATGCCGGAGCATTTCACTTGCACACAGAGCCACGCCCGAATGGGATTCAACCTGTTCCTCGCGCCGTTTGGGATGGGCCGGGATCTGGAAGTGGCCACGGAGATCGACGGGCCGGTTGTCACCTACTGCGTGGATCTCGAAGATGGCTTCAAAGATGTGTTGCTGACAAGAATGGTCAACGTGATTCTGTATTCGAATGACTCGGAGTCCACATGAACGTGTTCGTCGCGGGGGCCACCGGCACCTTGGGCCTGCCGTTGGTGCGTGCGCTGGCGGTTCGAAATCATGAGGTCGTGGGACTCACGCGCTCACCGGACCATCGGCGGCGGCTCGAGCTGGTCGGCGTCAAAGCTGTCGTGGCCGACGCGCTTGATGTGCAGGCGGTGGAACACGCAGTCCGCTCGGTGGCTCCGGAGTGCATCGTGCATCTCTTGACGGCCATCCCCAAGAACGGCCCGCTTCGCGCCTCCGACATGAATGCGACCAATCAATTGCGGGTGGCGGGCACGACCAATCTGTTGCGGGCCTATCGGGAAGGGTTGCAACAGGTGGCGACTGAACTCCATGCGAACCGACGAACCGATCGATAAGGGGGATTGCGGCGTTTCAATATGAGACGGCTCCCGCGCGTGAGACCTTGGTTCCCGGATGTGCCGTGAAATGATGAGGTTGTCCGTGAACGGGATGGGAGGAGTGTTCTCTCGGGACGAATGTGATGAAGCACGCTCGGGTCGTGCACTTGACAAGGCGCGTCGTCCAAGCATCACTCGCGGTCCTGATGCTGCTCGCCGGCGGTGGTCCCGCCGTGCAGGCCGAGACGGTCGCGCCGGGCGTGCATTGGGGCGCCATCGCCTATCCTGACCGCGACCGGACGTTGGTGACGGGGATGACGTTCAATCGGTTTACCGAGTTCGACGGCGCCGGGCGAAAGTTCAACGCCGTCGAGGAATCAGCCGGGTTTAATTTCGCCACGGTCAGTTGGACCGAACGCATCAGCGCGCTTCCCGGATGGAATACCAATCTGACCGTCGGGGCCGGCCCGACCCGGCCGGATCCGACGTTTTTCCTGCAAAACAAGTTCATGCACCGCTTGCTGAAAAACAATGCGGTGCCGGTGGACCAACGGCGCAGAGAGACGGATTTCATGATCAACGGCTCGGTGATAAGGTGGATGAAGCTGTTTGGCGACCATGAAGTTGGGTTTTTCGGCCTCGGCTTTGCGTCCGGGTCGCTCTATCACGAAGCCTTTGCACGGACCGGACTGCGCCGCGTTTCAGTGGCCGAGGTTTTCGAACCGATCGCGGGGGCGAATTCCGCGTTGCAGGCCTTCTCGCGCTATGTGAGGTTCTCGGCCATGGGACAGTATGGCCGATTGTTCGGCGGTGCGGCATACGGCCGCTCCGTGTTGGCCGAACAATCGCTGCTCGGCCAGGTCTCTGTCTCGATCGCCGCCTATGGCGACGGCGATATCGCCCCCGATTGGGAGTTGGAGTTTGCCGCCACGATCGATTCCGGATTGTTTTCCACCGCCTCCGGACGGTCGATCGAGCGGCGGTTCGGGTCCATCGCCATACGGTTTCCATATGGATATGTGGAGTCATGGAACGACGTGCTGGGAGGGACCGACAATGGGCCGACGTATGGATTTCAGGTCATGTTCGATGTGCGTCGGCTGTATGCCCTGGTGACGGCGCCATAGAAGCAGGCTGCACGGCCGCGATCGAGGAGAGTACAATGAACCCGACGCAGGAGGGGCCATGCGAGGGTCCGCATGTTCATTCGTCGTCGGCTTCGTGCTGTCGATGGTAGGGGATGGCTGTGTGGTCTCTCAACCGTTTCACGAAGGGCCGGATCTGCTTCCGCTCAAACCCTTCGAGGTGTCAGGGCCGGAGGGATTTTGTGACCTTTCCGGCGAGCAGGCCGCGCCCAAACTCGCGGTGACCGTAGCAAACGCCGGCGCGGGCGATGCGCCGTCTTCCGTGACCAGAATCGAGTTCTTCCCCGGCGGCACTATGGACGTGCCGACGCCGCTTGTGCCGGCCGGTGAACCGCAGTCCCTGACGCCTATCGCGATCCCGCCGGTGTGTTTCGATCCCGACTGCGAATTCCGAATCACCGTGGATGCACGGAACGATGTCGATGAGTCGACGGGTGAAGGCAACAACGCCGCCGACGGGCGGTGCCTGAAAGCGGTTCAGTAGGCGATCGAGGCGGCTGTCCTCGTTGCTAGGGATGGGCGGAGCCGGTCCGCGAGGGTTCGCCTGCGGTGAGCGATCGAGCGTCTTCGAGTTGATAGGTGCCGCGCGCGGCGACCGGATACAGGGAAAACATCGGCGTATTCGCCGGCACGACGGCCGTGGTGACGTCCGGCAGAAGTTGCAGGTGCATGTTGATGAAATTGAAGCTCAGGCCCTGCTGCCAGGGTTGGGTGCCGGCACCGGCATAGGCCGGCGTCTTTTCGGTCGCATAGGTGCGGGTCAGCAGGCCGGCGCCGCCTTGCAGCCCATACTCATGGAGGTCGGGTGCGCCTTGGATGAGGAGCGAGATTGCGCCGGCATCGAACCACACTTTGATGTTGCAGCCGACCTGCACGAAGGGGCCCAGCGTGTTGGTGCCTTCGAGATAGGCGCGGGGCAAGGCGACCTCGAAGGGGAGGTCCGAGGCCACGGGGCGATGGACTGTCCCCAGGCGCGGCTCTTTCAACGGCGATACGGAGACGAAGAGCAGATGCGGGTCGCTCATGTCCAAGTCCAGCACCTGGTCGTCGTAGTAGCTGACGAGTTTGCCCATCTCGTATCGCAAGGGGAAGGAGTAACCGGTCTTCGCATACCAGATGCGGACGCCGGCATCGAGCGGGTCTTCGGGGGAGCGGCTGATTTTCAGATCGAACGGCAGCATCACGTGCCAGACACCGGTTCTGGCGGCGACGAAGGGCGCGCAGGCGCCGGGAAATTCTTTGTGGACGGCGGGATTGTCCGGGGCGAACGTGCGGGTAGGGCTGGCGAAATGCTGCGCGATCTTGGCTTCCTTTGAGAGGCGAAACTTCTGCTGGTAATACTCGGATGCCCGCTGCTGCGCGATCGAGAAGAAGTAATCCGGCAGGTCGGTTTCGATGATGATGCGCTGCCGCGCGATGAATCCCGCCGCGCCGCCTGGTCGCTCCGGTCTCAGCGCGGCGTTGTAGAAGTCCAGTTCGGTGGAGAGGCGCTGAATTTCGTGCTGAATCTGGCGTGCGAGCCCTGCGTCGTAGAAGCGGGTTTTGGGAAGCAGGTCGAGAGCCCTCTGCAGGCAATCCAACTTGTGGCCGTACCGTTTGGGTTCGTCGGCGAAGGCGTCGGTGATGGCCATGAACAGGTTGAACTGCTCTTCCGCCGTGAGCCCGACGCTGGGGAAGCTGTGATCCTTGATGAAGGCGAAGGCCATCGGACCGAACGATTCGGCCTTGCGGATGCACAGGGTCAGGAGAAAGTTGTAATGCGCCCGCGCTTCTTCCGGGGTCATGGGCCCTCTCAGACTGACGCAATTGTAGCTGCCCGATTTTCTGTTGGGCAAGAGTGCCGGGTTTGGAAGTCCGCTGACGATATGGCGAAGCAGTTGAGTGTAGGCATCCTCCTCTATCGGGTGCGTGGCGGGGAGCCCGAGATCTTCCTCGTACATCCCGGTGGGCCGTTCTGGGCGAGGAAGGATGACGGGGCGAGCAACCGGTTTTCACTCGACGAATGGCCTCCGAAATCGGGCAAGGTGCAGCAGTTCCCTGAGGTGGATCGCGCCTCGTGGTTCGACCTTCCCGCTGCCAGGCAAAAACTGCTCCCCGGCCAGCGCCTGTTTCTGGATCAATGACAGGAAGTGATTCTTTCTCAGAACGAGCGCTGAAAGAGCGGCTCCGACTCGACTCCCATCCGCACCGGACGGTGCTGAAGGTCAGCCGGTGAGTTCGGCCATGTTGGAGGTCACGAGGGTCGCCCCATGTCGCCTGAGTTCGTTCGCATGGCCGGTCCTGTCTACCCCGATGACAAGACCAAACCGGCCGTTGCGCCCGGCCTGCACCCCCGCCACAGCGTCTTCGACCACGATGGCCCGCTGAGGGAGCACTCCCAATCGCCGTGCCGCTTCTAAGAACGCATCGGGGGCTGGCTTGCTCCGTAGACGCAGCCGTTCGCTCTCGATGCCGTCGACTCGGACGTCGAACTCGTCCGTGAGCCCGACGGTCTCAACGATGTGCCCGGTGTGTTTGCTGGCTGACACAACCGCCGTCCGAAGCCCATGTGCGCGGACCGCTCGAAGGAAGCGCACCGCGTCGTCGTACAGCTCGACGCCCTGCGTCATGAGGTGGGCCTGAAAATAGCCGTCTTTCTTGTTGCCCAGACCGTAGACCGTCTCCTGTTCGGGACCATCCTGAGGGGTACCTAAAGGCAGAACGATCTCGCGAGATTCGAGGAAACTTTTCACGCCCTCGTGCCGGAGCTTTCCATCTACGTACCGCTGGTAATCCAGCAGAGGATCGAATGGCCGAAAGGGCTTGCGAGCGGCGGAGGCCCTGGCTTGCAGGTACTCATCGAACAACCGTTTCCAGGCGGTCGCGTGGACGACCGCTGTTTTTGTCAGCACGCCGTCAAGGTCAAAGAGCACGGCCTCGAACGAAGTCAGATCAATCGGCGGCTGTGGCGGCTCTGTTGCCGTGATTTCGCCCGGTGTCACCCTGGCACCTCTGTTGCGGCAAGGCATGCGTGAGATAATACCTGGTCGGTGGGCGATAACTCTATGCTACCATACAAGCTTTTGGTGAGGTGAGAGGGAAGTCGATGTATTGGGAACACGCATTCCTGCAGACATTTGCCCAGATCGGAGCCGATTCGAACCCAGTGTCGGCATCGAGTCCTGCTACGTTCGGCGTCGACCCCGCCTGGACCCTGGTCGAAAAGGGTTTCACCTTGGCCCGCGAGCGCGCACTCGAATCGATGATGACGATTGCAAACGGCTATGTGGGGACGCGAGGCTCGCTCCCGGAAGGGACGAGCGAGTCTGCTCCGGCCACGGTGCTTGCCGGCGTCTTCGAGGGCGGCGTCTCTTCCCCTGCACTCGAATTGGTCCGGCTTCCCGACTGGACCCAGCTTCGGATTCTCGTGGAAGGAAATGTGCTCTCGCTGGAAAGCGGAGACGTTTTGGAACATGAACGGACCCTCGATCTCCAGCACGGTCTATGGCTTCGGACATGGCGGCACCGAGATGTCGCAGGGCGAGTGACATGCCTCCGGGTTCTTCGGCTGGTGTCCTTTCACGACCGCCATCTGCTCCTGCAATCCGTCATGATCACCCCGGAGAACTACAGCGGAACGATTACCGTCGAGTCCGCAGCGGACAACCCGAACGCGAAGATCCGGTGGCACTCACGGTCTGACGGTGAGGCGGGCCTGAGCGTGGCCTCGACGACGCGTGGGGTCTCAATCGCCGTGGCACATCGGACCGATGTCCGAGCAGGCAATGGACAAGCGGTGCCATGGGTGGGCGACCTCTCTCCGGACGGCTCTGTGGAGCGTTGGTCTTGGGGGGCGAGGAAGGGTGAAGTGACTCAGGTCCATCGCACGGTCGTCGTCTATTCGTCCCGCGAGACCCAGGATCCGGCCGAAGAGGCCGCGCGACAACTGGCTCTGACTCGGGACGCGGGACCGGTCTCGCTTCTCGCGCAGCATGCCCGAGCCTGGGAGGAGCGGTGGCGTGCCGTCGAGTTCCGCGTCGTCGGCGATGAGGAGGCGCAGCGCGCCCTCCGCTTTGCCGTCTATCACCTTATCTCGGCCGTGAATCCGGACGATGAGCATGTGTCCATTGGAGCGCGGGCCCTTACCGGATCCGCCTACAAGGGTCATGTGTTCTGGGATACCGAGATCTATCTGCTTCCGTTCTACATCTTCACCTATCCGGCGGCGGCGCGGACGATGTTGATGTATCGGTATCACACGCTTCCGGCCGCGCGAGAGAGGGCTCGGAAGCACGGGTATGAGGGAGCCTTGTACGCCTGGGAATCCGCCGATACGGGCCAAGATGTCACGCCAGATGTTGTGCTGGCGCCCGATGGCCGGGAAATTCAAGTCATGACCGGCCTGCAAGAACATCATATTAGCGCCGACGTTCCCTATGCGGTGTGGCAGTACTGGCAGGCATCGGGCGATGAGACATTCCTCTTCTCGGCGGGGGCGGACATCCTTATTGAGACCGCCAGGTTTTGGGCGACCCGCGGGCGCGTCGAGTCGGATGGCCGGTATCATATCCGCACGGTCATCGGGCCTGATGAATATCATGAGGGCGTGGACGACAACGCATACACGAACGTGATGGCGCAATGGACTCTCGAACGAGCCGCGGAGACGGCGGACTGGCTCCGCGGCGCCCACCCGGATGTCTGGCGGACCATCGCGAGGCGGTTGCGCATGAGGCCGGATGAGCCGGCGGCCTGGCGTCGGATCGCGGGCATGATGTTCACCGGCTTCGATGCGCAAACCAACCTGTTGGAGCAATTCAGCGGGTTCTTCCAATTGGACGAATTCGATTTCGACGCGGGCCGCGATCGGACCATGCCGCTCGATATCCTGCTCGGGCGCGAACTGACCCAGCATTCGAAAATCGTCAAACAGGCCGACGTGGTGGCACTGAGTGCACTCCTCTGGGAGCGATTCCCCCACGTGGTCCATGAAGCCAACTTCCGGTATTACGAGCCCCGGACCGCGCATGGGAGTTCGCTGAGCCAGGCCTTTCACGCGTTGGTGAGCGCTCGGCTCGGCGACACCGAGGCGAGCGTCCGGTATTTCCGGGAAGCTGCCGCCATTGATCTGGCCAACGGCGCGGGAAACGGGGCGGGAGGAGTCCACATTGCCGCACTCGGTGGTCTCTGGCAGGCTGCCGTGTTTGGGTTCGCTGGCGTCAGGCTTCGGGAGGACGGCCTGGTCATCGACCCGCATCTCCCGACGACGTGGAATGAATGGTCCTTCACGGTTCACTGGCGAGGTCGGACCCTGGGGGTGTCGATCCACCGAAATCCTGGGCAAGTCACCGTGGACCTCAAGGCCGGCGAACCGATGACCATCGAGTTGGGGCAGGGCGCCAAGAAGAAGATCGATTCAGAACACCGATACCTTGCCCGTCACGGCGGATCCGGCTGGGGCCCATGGCAGGAGTCGACGCGTTGACCCGAGTGTGTGGGCCGGGAAGTCTGTTTCAAAGGGCGCGGGTGGACCGGTTTGACCTGCTTCGCGCGTTCATCATGAGGAGTGGCGGATATGAAGGCGGCTGAGTTGTTGGTCCGTTGCCTGGAGAACGAAGGCGTGCAGTATGTGTTCGGGCTGCCCGGTGAAGAGACGCTGGAACTGACCGACGCACTGCTCGATTCCCGCTTGCGCTTCATCGAAACGCGCCATGAGCAGGGGGCGGCCTTCATGGCCGACGTCTATGGACGACTCAGCGGCAAGGCGGGAGTCTGCCTGTCCACGCTGGGTCCCGGTGCCACGAATCTCCTGACCGGCGTCGTGGACGCCTATTTGGACCGGGCTCCGCTGGTGGCCGTCACCGGGCAAGCGTCGTTGAACCGGCGGCACAAGGAATCGCACCAATACATTGACGTGCTCTCGATGTTCAAACCGGTCACCAAGTGGAATGCCTCGATCCCGAAAGCGGAGGTGATTCCCGAAGCGGTCCGGAAGGCGTTCAAGATCGCGCAAACCGAAAAGCCGGGCGCCACGCATCTCGAGCTTCCGGAGGACGTGGCTGAGGAGGCGATCGCCGAACCGTCCGTCGTCAAGCCGCTCTTCGTACAGGCGCCGGTGCTGCCGGAGCCGGCACCGAGTCAGGTGACACGCGCGGTGGAAGCGATCGCCGGGGCAAAACGCCCGGTCGTTTTGGCTGGAAACGGGGTGGTTCGCGGTCGCGCGTCCGACGCCGTGAGGCAGTTCGCGCGACGGCTGCAGATTCCGGTCATACACACATTTATGGCAAAAGGCGTGCTTCCCGACAGCGATCCCTTGTCGCTGTATACGCTCGGACTGCAGGCCAGGGACTATGCGGCGATGGTGATGGAACAGGCCGATGTCGTGATCGCCGTGGGATACGATTTCGTGGAATATGCCCCCTGCTTCTGGAATGCCGGTCGTGACAAGCGCATCGTACACATCGATGGCTCGCCGGCCGAGGTCGACGAGCATTACATTGTCCAGGTAGGGGTGCTCGGCGACCTGCGGCTGTCGTTGAACCTGCTGCTGATCGGGCTCACACCGTTCACATCGCGATGGGCTGAGCAGGCCCGCAAAACCATCGTCGATGGCTTCGAGGCCGAGTCGGCCGGGCCGTCGTCTTGGCCGATGCGACCGCAACAACTGATGCGCGAGTTGCGCGCCGCGCTCAAGCCGGATGATGTGGTGTTGTGCGACGTAGGCGCCCACAAGCTGTGGATGGCCCGGATGTTTTCCTGCGAGACGCCCAACTCCTGCATCATTTCGAACGGCTTTGCGGCGATGGGCATCGCCCTGCCGGGCGCGATTGCGGCCAAGTTGTGGGGGCCCACTCATCGCGTAGTGGCGGTCACCGGTGACGGCGGATTCCTGATGAACTCGCAGGAGCTCGAAACGGCGGTGCGGTTGAACCTGCCGTTCGTGGTGCTTGTCTGGCGGGACGACGGCTACGGTGTGATCCGCTGGAAGCAGCAGGTGCGGTTCGGTCGGACCTCCGGGGTCGAGTTCGGGAACCCCGATCTCGTGCGGTATGCGCAGAGCTTCGGGGCCGCGGGGTATCGTGTCACGAGTCCGTCGGAGCTGCGGCCGATCCTCATCGAGGCGTTGAACAGTCCGGTGCCGGCGGTCATCGACTGCCCTGTCGACTACGCAGAAAATCTTCGTCTGACCGAACGGTTGAACGCCCTCCGAGGATAACCGGGCCGGGCATCACGTTGTCGATTTTTGCCGGGCTCGACGACTAGAGGGTGTGAACAGACGGTCTACCCTCAGGAGGGAGGATGTCATGGGAGGGCGAAAGCGGGCCAAGCGAGCACCCAAGGGTCGAACTGCGTCGAGTCTGGTGTGGTTTGAGATTCCGGCCGATGATTTGGAACGGGCGAAGCGATTCTATGGCGGGTTGTTCGGCTGGAAGTTTGCCAAGCTTCCGGCGGCGATATCCGACTATTGGCACATCGACACCGGCGGCAAGGATGAGACGCCCGACGGTGGCCTGATGCCCCGCCTGCACCCGGGCCAGGCCATCACCAACTATGTGAGCGTCGCGTCGGTCACGGCGTCGATGGCCAAGGTCGAGAAGCTTGGCGGGAAGATTTGCAAACCCAAGACCGCTGTGCCTCAGATGGGCTACTTCGCGATCTGCGAGGACCCCGAAGGCAATACGTTTGCTCTGTGGGAAATGAACCCGCGCGCAAAGTAAGCATACTGCAACAGCCATCCAGCACGTTTGAGAGGAGAACGCGGTATGAAATATCTCTGTCTCGTCTACGTCGAGGAGAAGATCCTGAATGCCCTGCCGAAGCACGAGCGGCAAACCCTGTCGGATGAATCGATGTCCTACTGTGCGGAACTTCAAAAGCTGGGCCAACTCCTGGCGGCGTCGCCGCTCCATCCCGTGGAGACNNTCGCAGAAACCAAGGAGCAACTGGGAGGCTTCTTGATGATCGACGTGCGGGATTTGAACGATGCCATTCGCGTGGCGTCGCATTTCCCGGCCGCGCGCATCGGAAGCGTGGAAGTGCGCCCGATGAAGGAGATGGGTTGCGCTTGATCGTCCCCCTTTGCGTAGCTCGACACGCACCCCCGTTCCTTTCAGCCCGATTTGCGTTCAGCAAGTTGTGGTGTCCAGGCTATAGCTCATTGTGCTGAGACACATCCGCCAACCGGGCGGGGAGAGGAGGTCCCATGGCCGATTGGATTCGAACGGCACACTACTTCAAGGTCCAGATCGCGGACAAACCCGGAGAGCTCGGTCGCCTGCTGACTCTGTTCAGGGAGGCCGGCGTGAATCTGCTGGCGATGCACGCCTTTCCGAGGAATCGCCGTACACAGGTCGATGTGGTTCCGGAAGATCCTGCAGCGTTCAAGGCTGCAGCCAAGCCGCTGAAATCGAGCATGCAGGGACCGAAAATGTGCTTCTTGGTCGACGGCGATGATCGGCCGGGAGCCCTGGTGGATCTGACGGCTCAGTTGGGTGCGGCCAAGATCAACGTGATCGCCGTCACCGGTCGGACGGCCGGGCAAGGACGGTACGGCGCCGTTCTCTGGGTCAAGCCCAGGGATGTGAAAAAGGCCGCCAAGGTCTTGAGCGCCGGGTGAGATCACCCTCCAGGGTCGGTGGGCAATTCGAACGTTCGAAAGCTGGGGTCGACGTCGATGCTCTGCTGGGGGGCCGGCGGGCATTGGAGGTATGGCTTGACCTCGCGCATGAGCGTGTCTTTTTTCCGCTTGGCGATGTCGCAAGCCGGCGGCGTACAGGACGCTTCGAACTCCTTGGCGGCTCGGACTGCCTGGTCGGCATTTCGACCTGACTCCATCTCGAGCCAGGGCCTGTGCGTTCGAATGGCCTGTCCAGGTCTGCCAAATGCCGATCCAGGTTCTGGAATGGGTTCTCCATCCTGCAGCGGCCGCGCACACCGGAATCCGGTGAAAAGTCACACCGGCGGTCGCGAACGTGGGCCTCTTCGCGCGCCAGGCGCTGGGCTTCCTGAGAGCAGCGGAAATACTCATCGGTGTATTGAGCCTTATGCTCGTCGATGAAGGCGTCAAACCGGGTTGGTTCAAAAGAGGAGTGCATCCACGAGTCAAATAACAACGAATCCAGGCACCATCCCGACACCGTCACGCCCAGCATCGCAATGCACGTTCCTGTCAACAGCGGGGTGTTCATTCTTCCGTCCAAGCCTCGAAATGAAGGACCCGATATTTATGATTCACCTCGGGACAATTGAAATCAAGGGGGCCGCCAAGGATTGCCTGGGATGAATCACGATGCGACCCAGAGTGTACGCGCGACGGTGGACGAGGTTTACCGGCGCGAATCGCGCCAGGTGCTGGCGACCCTGAT
>JRYJ01002446.1_pt1 | contig 32214 bp, 34 predicted proteins | sample 235371 | NCBI WGS metagenome assembly JRYJ01 (sample SAMN03074219, study PRJNA261477) | activated sludge metagenome | biome: Wastewater Treatment Plant; feature: Wastewater; material: Activated sludge; isolation source: activated biomass of a wastewater treatment plant treating hydrocarbon... ... | reverse complement strand
CGAATTCCTGCAATGTCGGCAGCCTGTAACGTCCGGAGCATCGCGTCTTTCAAGAGTCCCGCACCGACCCCTTGTTTCTGCCAGTGGAGATCGACTGCTAACCTGGCGAGCAGCATGATTGGAATGGAATGCTTGGCCAGCCCCTTTTTTACTCGCTCTGGGGCATGTTCTTGCTCTACTGATCCCACAGCAAGAGCGTAGTAGCCGATAATCGTTTCATCGGCCAGCCCCACATAGGTCTGCGTTCCCCCGCTGTGTTGATTGTGGAGGGCGTGCTTCTGGAGAAAGCGATTGAGAGCTTCCTGTCCGCAGTCGAATGCTTCAACGGCGTGATGCGGTTGAAGCTTTTCGATGCGCCTCGTCAACGCTTTTCTTGAACACTTGGTGTCGGCGTAGCGTCAAAGAAGCCTGGTTCCGTTAGGAGACGCTGCATCCGAGGGAGGGGGCGAGTCGGAGCATCCAGTGCGGCCAAGAACTCAGTCCACTTGGCCTTGCTCAAAGGGAACGTTCGGCGATCTGCCAAGGCTTCATCTGCCCGCGCCAGGGCGCTTTCAAGGACAAACGCGCTTACTGTACGATTAGAGACAGAGGCAGCAGCCTCCAGTGTTCGCTTGGTTGAGGAGCTTACCCGAAGATCCAATTTCTCAGTCCGAAGAGTGCGGGCTGGCATAGGTCACCTCTGTTGTTCCTAAAGATATCCTAGCAATCATGTTATGTCAAGACAATGTGATGACGTTAATGTGTAGTTATTACAGTAACCTATGAAAATTATTGCTTTAGACACGCAATTATGATGGTCCGTTCCATTGCGCCTAAGTATGGCCTTCTATTTTCTTGAAGAATGAAATAGAAAATGTCAGAAGCCTGCTAGACCCACCACGAGATGCGGTCACTGTGGCTGAAGAGCAGATTCCAAACAGACAGCCTCTTCTTGCTCGATCGCTTGAAGAACTCAAACCCCTACATCAGTTCTGTCGCGAGGGGCGCCTCTTTGAAGTGGAGAGTTGGATTTCCGAAGGCCGTCCGCTTCAAATTGATCCTGCCGCAATCGCGAAGGGTACCCGACCAAAAACAGCGTTACAGACAGCTATCGAGACAGGGCAGCACTCTCTCACTAGGCTGCTGTTGAGCAAAGGCTATCAACTAGCACTTGAGAGGTACCGTCCGCTTGATATGGCTCTGGAGGCGAGACGTTGGGACCTTTTCGATCTTTTGGTTGAGTGGGGAGCAGACCTAAAAAGCGTTGATGTTTATACGGTGCTGAGCACCTACAACACGGAACTCTATGAACGCTTTAGGGCTGCAGGGTACGACTTGACGGAACGCCATGAAATGGCATCGATCTTGGGTCGCGGGACATCCAACCGCCCGCTCTTAGGATTTGCGAAGCGGTATCGTGCAGAGGATCCGAAGATTCAAAGGGAATTGAATCTCGCTCTCCGCTATCAGGTTCGCGAAGGGAGTGAAAAGGGCGTAGCTCTCTGCCTCTGGGCAGGAGCAGATCCGCATACGCCGGCTTCTGATGCCCCAGATGAATCTGATACAGAGAATGGAGAGGAGCCAAGCGGGTGGTCGGCGATAGAAGAGGCAGCGAGCGAAGGCAATCTGTCCATTCTCCAGCGACTTGGGCCCGATCCTTCCCGTGACAATTTTGATGACCTGTACCGATATGCGAAGTACGGAGCCATCGTCTCTTTCCTTTCGACCATCCAGTTACCAAAAGATATCACTTCAATCCTGAACTCTCAGCTCTGGTGGGTGGCAAATCCGTTGCCATTCGGTAGCCCAAGAGGAACGGGAACGATTGAAGCTCTTCTTGCCTGCAAAGTGCGATGGGAAGAAGTCGATCCCCAACGACTCGCTGACATTCGGCGGTCCCTGCTAAAACTGCGCGATTATGAATTGAAGACGATCATGACACGTCTTAAGCGACCGGATGTCTGTGCGCCTGAGACTTACCATGAGCTCATACGGACGCCGAGTATACAAGCTAGGTTGCTGGCCCTTGGCCTCTGGAAGAAACCTATCAGCGAGAAAGACCGCCGCAGGGACGAACTGGAAAGACTCATGAGGCATTATGATAGAGCGGTGCTCTATGAACAGGTTTGGCTACGACCTGTCCATGAGGTAGCGAAGTCGTATGGCATTTCTGGTGTGAGACTAGGGAAGGTTTGTAGAAAGCTGATGGTACCAGTCCCCCCGCGTGGTTATTGGGCGCGTGTCCAGAATGGCTACAAACTGAAGAAACCATCTTTGCCAAAGTGTAGTTGAGCGTCATAGGTTTGTACTGCATTGGAGCACTGCTGCAAATCCTACGGTGACTTTGAAGTTCATGATCGCGGCTTCCCAAGATCCAAGAGTATCCCGCTAACCTGTGGTGGATGACATCTCTCTTTGACGGGGAGCAAACGGTGGAAGAACCTGTTACAAGCGCCGTCACCTTTCCGGTGTGCCACATAAGCCATAGGCCTGCTCAACTTGTCTAGCCACCTGATATCCGTGGTTGGCAAGTAAGTCGAACTCAGCCAAATCAATTCGGCGCAATGTGGTGGGGAAGTTCGAAGCGAATGTGGCCGATTTACAGGGCACCTGAGCCTCTACAGGTGTCCCAATGTATATGAACGCGCCCCGTCCAGGGCTCTCCTGGAGATATTTCGAGAAGGTCCGAACACGCAGTGCATGGGACTGGTCTGACATGATGTCAGCGACACGCTTAAGTCGAAACGGATTCAGCGAAAAGAAATCGAAACCGGATGGCAAGGGCCGTCCGGCATCGGAGACGATTATAACGCTCCCTGGATGCTTGGCCTTGCTACGTCCTGCATCAAAGAATGGTTCCAGCCCGAGATTGTCATAAATGCCCCCGTCGTACAGGTGCAGAGTTTTGTACCCGATATTAACGGACTGCTCGGTACCCTTAGGCGCATTCCATTCCCGTTTTTGCCAGTCGAAGAGTGTGGCGTTTAACTGTAGCGGTCCGAACCCTCCAGGAAAAGCTGCGGAAACTGCCATCGCGCTGGCAAGAGGAAACTCCCCCGGAGAAGCATATCCTAACTGATAGTCGCCAATGTCGCTTTGCTTGAACCGAAAACGTTTGCCATTCTCGGCCGTCGTAGCATTAATGGACCATTCAGGTTTACTCGGCAATTCGGACAGCTTGATCCGGATATTCCATTCTTTTTCGATAGCTAAAGCTAATAGGTTTGCCCGAGAAAAGATGAACGGNNATTACGCAGATTTGGATATACCACCTCAATGAAGTATTCTGAGGATGGCCATTGATACTGGTTTGTTTGAAGCATAAGCCCCACAAGCAAGCTGCCACCTGAGACTGTTGAGATTCGCTCGACATGCTCGAGCAAGCGACGCTCGGCGAGAAGTCGCATCACGCCAAGATGGAAAACAATTGCTCGGATGCCGCCACCGGATAGAGCAAGCGCAATGCTGGGAGGCGAAGTCATTCTCTCATCGTGCCCTGCAGGATCTGGACGTCTTTTTCACCAACTATAAGTTGTACAGCAGGAAGCCCATTTTCAGACATTCTGCGCGCGAGATCCACGAGTTGAACGAAATCGTCTGTACTCGGCGATGCCGAATGTCTCGGTGGATGACTATGCCATTCGCCAATGTAATCAACAATGCCTGCTGTTCGCCGTGACGCCTCTTGTACCGCGTCCAATAGACCTTCATCGCCACGTTCGAATGAACGAGGACTGCACTTACTGTCAGGGGGTGCCGGTAGGGCTGCAACCACTACTGTTGCAGAAATGTTGAAATCATAGTAACCCAAGAGAACTCCGCCAGTCTCATTTGGAAAGTTGGCAGTTCTCCACGCACGGAGTTGTTGCTCAATTGCCTCATCTATGTACAGATTTGTTTCGCCAAACTTTATGGGGTGTTCTTGTGCCACAGGATAATCATGCACCACTACTGACCCAAGTTGTGGATCGCGCTGCCAAATGCGAATCACTGCTTCTGGACGAAGCGATATCAACGGAATCTGTTCTGCCAATATGCCGGCATGGCCCATAATTCTGGAGTAGGGCATCACCATGGATATGTCTCGGCAGCTAGCACCGCTCCAAAACGAATGGGTTCCATCGAGATGCTCCTTGCCCCAAGCTTCCTGAATAAGTGCACGATAGTACTGTGCCTCGATACTTCGGAGTCTAATACTCCGCTTTTCATCTTCAGCGAGCAAAACAGCCGCGTTGCCGTTTGGAGTAACAAATACCGATAGGTGCCGGCCAATTCCTTCGATATGACTGGCGCCGCGGGGATATTCGAGAGACGTAGACGCATCAACGATCAAGTGGGCGGTGGTCAGTGCATTCATCACAGAAGTCTGAGAAAAATCCGAAGCATCAGCATGCAGGGGAGTAATGGTGCTGGCACCATGCATTGCTTCCTCATGTAGTGCTGCGACGACCATTGCCTTTGGATGACCAACATGTTGAGCGTAGGCTGAATGTCTAATTAGGTTATGCGGTTTAATATGGTCCTTATCGATCACAGTCCACCGTCCCCATCCTGAACGACCCCATAGATTCAGCAATGCACTTCCAAGCGAACCTGCACCGACTAATACTCCAGGGGGACCTTCATCTCCCACGCCTGACTGTCTCCTGCACGAAGCTGTATCATTCCGATAAAGTACCTCCATAGGCAAGATAGCCTGGTCGCGCCACTCAGTGGTCGAATTTCCACCCAAGAGCCCGGCTGCATTGAAGTACTTTTTAATACTTTTCTTGCCCTCTTGGACATTGTGCGAGAAAAGGGCTCCAGTAAGAACGCCAAGTTTCAGCGCGCCAACTCCTACAATAAAAGCTCGATGTGTGATTCTTTCTGCTGCTTGCCCTTCCGCTCGCGTCACCGGAATATTAACGATGATGATCGATATAACGTCATCTGCAGATTCAAGCACTCCCATTTCTCCAACAAGTTTCGATGAGGCTTCTTTTAGCATTTGGAGAAAGTCGATCTTCCGGCTTTCAAGAAGATCTGCGAGTTCGCCCAAGGTTGTAGGGTCACTTTCGACACGGCCTTGTACAATGGGAGGAAGGGTAAACTCGATAGGTTGAATAGCACCCTTTGGGAGTTGGTTACTTGCAGAGAGGGGTTCAAGAAAGAATGTCACACCTCCGTTGGGACGTTCAGGGCCGCGTGCGATTACCAGGCGAAGATCTTTGTCCATACGGATCTTTTCCAGATTCCAAGGCAGTACCAACTCGTCCTTGCTGACGAAAAATAGACGTTCTACGGGCTGGTCTGCGGGATGAAGACGGTCCGTAGCACTACTTTCAAGCCACCACTGAATTCGCCGGAGAAAAGTCTGTGGCGTCCACGTTCGAGCGACTGAAGTAGGTGGCTCGAAATAGAGGCAGAGGCTTCTCGGTGTATTCGGCGGGGTCTGATTCTGATGAATGAGTGCGGGAAAAGTTTTCCTAAGAGCGAGGACAATCGCCAATTCTTTTGCGTTTTNNATCGTTCTTTGTATCTGATACCGTGCGGATTGTTCTTCGGCACTCCATCGGTCTCGACATCTACAACGATACATTCAAAGGCGCCATCGTCCTTCTGAAATAGTTGAAGAACAGAATAATCTCGGTGCTTCCTTGCCGCAGCAAGGAGATCTGTTGCACGAGGAATTTTAAGCTGGCTCTCGTCGTCAAGCTCTCGTAGATTGGGAATGGTGTAATACTCTTCTTTCATGATCCGGCTCTGGGAGGACGGGACGTCAAAATGGCTGCAGCTCCGATGGAGGTTGAGCGTCTCCAAATAATTCCCCCGCTTGTTATCTCAAAAAGAAGAGGTTCTGGCTTTTTGGCGTTAGGTTCTTCCATTGTCACGAGAAACTTACGGCCGTCAATTTCCTTGAGATGCCTCTCATATGCCTTGCGTGCTTGAATATGTGGAGGTTGAATCTCTTTATAGGATTCTTTCAGGTCAGGGATGGGTTTGCTGGAGCTAACCATATAGGCTTCATTTTTGCCTTGCAGTAGCAGATGTTTTACAAGTGGTTTGGGTTCGGTTTCGGTGTCGCCTTTCTCGTCACTCAAAGCAAGGTAACTGCAGTGATGAGGGATGTTATAAAGGTCCCATGCGAGTCGATCGTCATTCTTGTGGTAGCGCGTGGTATTCACAATATCCTCAATATCGGTCCATTCAGCGTCCCCGACATGGAGATAGTCATAGCTTGCTCCATCAATTAGAAAGCGGATATTGAAGACCAGAGCTGCTGAGTTTCTAACGATGTCAACTCCATCACAGTGCTTAATGAATGGAGAATGACAAAAGAACTCTACCCCATCGGGTCCTAGCGAAAAGCCAGGAACGATGGTTCCGGCATCAATAAATAGATGATCACGTGCGTTGGCCGCTTCACCTCGTTCTTTAAGTTGTGGTTCCAGCCACTCCTTGAGTGCATCAGGCTTAGAGAAGACGAGAATGCCCTTGCCCTCAAGTAGCCGATGTCGCGCTTCCTGACGAAGAATACAAAACTCCTCACTCTGCTCGTCCCTTTCGGCCTCTTCGAGCAACATAGCGGCCGGAACCCATAGGCACCGAATTTTAATGCGGCCATCACCCTGGTATTTCTCTGCGTGTTGCAGTTCGAAGAACTCAGTGCTGCCCTGAATATGGTCTCGATCCGCATGCGTGAACGCCGCTACGTCAAAATAGTCCCGCTCGGCTTGCTTCAGTTCTTCTTTGAGTCGCGCACTCAGATCAATTTCTGGCGCTTCGCCGTTTCCTCCATTTTGCCGGTGACAGTAATCGAGCAGTATGCGCCGCCCATTTGATAAGACAATTTGCGTGGTGTCGCCATTCCCTACCGGATAACAAACAATCCTATGTGGATTGCTCATGGTAGCTCCTTTCATCATAAGGAGCCCGCGTCAGGGCGAGAGCCATGAACGCGGGCGTAACGTTAGACCAAATAAACAAACAACTCATCCCAACCGTGATTCATAGGACGTTGAGAGAAAGTCCAATAGCCTCGCCTACACTGTGAGTTGCTTTGCAAGGCATAACCGATAGCCAACATTGCTAGATTGTTCAGCAACAGTGGCCCCAATGCACATGGTGCTGACCGTCGGAAAAGCATCACCTCCTCGATTAAATAAAAAAAGCCGTGGACAGAGCCCTGCAATCTATCAGGACTCTCCTCCACGGCCTCACGCCCTTCCGCTTAAGCCTAATGACTCAGCACGGGCTTCTCGCCGATTACGTGAAATCGCCTTTTACGAATCAAACAACGCCCTTGGGCGACCAGACCACCAGCTTGGATAAGGCAGGTGTTTCTTACAGCCAGAGGCAGGGCATTCCAAAAAGTCTTCTCCCCAAACAGTGCATCGAGTGATGATTACCACGCGACTGCGAAACTTTACTCTGACGAGTTCCTGTCCGCAGGGACAAGAATAGATACGGTCCTGCATGAGAAAAGGCCCTATTTCGTACAAACCTGGACTTCTACATATAGCCATACGGACATTTTGTCAATACTAAATATTGTGGTTTTGGATGTTAAACAATGCACAAGTTGCTGCTTTTTAAGAGTTATCATTCCACAGAACTCTTCTGAACCAGTTATCAAATGACTTGAGGCGCTGCGCGGACGTTAATGTGGCGCGCCATCGCTGAGGAGCATCCGGAACACGCCTTACCGCGATAAAGCCGTTCAGGCCTGTCCGCTGCGAGAGCGCTGTGCTCGCGTTCTCCTTGTGTGTCCCACCCCCGGGTGTTGTGCGGGGTGGGACAACAACAAGCAAGGAGAAGCACGATGCATCAAGACTCAAAGCAGCAGACAGTCAAGTCAAATCGGCTGTTCACCGAAGTTCGGCCACAGACCAATTATCGAGCACCTCGGTACCGTGTCACATTGGTATGCGAAGACGTTGGGCGAGAACCTTCAATGTTGATCCAGGATTCAGCGACCGCTGCGTCTATCCTGAAGCCATACTTTGCTGGCCTCGATCGTCAGCAGTTTCTGGTCTGTGGGCTCGATGCCAAACATGGAATTATTGGAATCAATGTGGTCTCAGTTGGCTCATTGACCCTAGCGGTTGTGCATCCGCGCGAGGTGTTCAAACCATTAATCCTGATGAATGCATGTGCATGGCTCTGCGCCCATAATCATCCGTCCGGTGATGTCACTCCCAGTTTGGAAGATCGTGTCCTAACCAAACGCCTGCGGGAAGCCGGCGATCTCTTCGGCATGACTCTCCTGGACCACCTTATTTTAGCCAATGATCAAAAGTACAGCTTCGCAGATCAGGGCTGGCCCTCATAGCTCGGGCTCATCAGTCTGGACGGATACCTGTTCAAGACCATCGTCCTTCTTCTCCGAATTCATCAACTTCATCGAGCTCGTCGTCTTGAGATTCGTCAATCCACAGGAGCGAGAGGACAAAACCATAGTTATTGAACCCCTTCGACTGCTCTAAGATTCGAACGCGCGATGACGCACGACGATCATCAATCCACGCACCCGTTGGGACTACCCTCATATCGGTTGGCAATTTTCCTCCCGAGAAGAAGGCGCTCGCGAGCGAGTTGAAATCAAGCTTCTTGCCTCGCTCAATGAAAAATCCAAAGTCATCGCTCGCCTTGAACCACTCAATTCGGTCCTGCCTGGAAACTACGGTCGCCACACGATGTGGAGAAAAACCAACATAGCGCAGGGCCGTTGCTTGCAAACTAGTCCTAAACTCGTCCGCAAGATTTTCTATCAAGGCCAGGCTCGGCTCCTCATTCACGCAAAACGGCTTAAACATGACCTCTGGCATTAGCAACTCCGCCGCAAAGAGGTTAGCCAATGTCTCGGTGGTTTTGGACTTGTTGTTCCAAGGCTGGAGGTCGTTGTCCGCGCAAATCATTAACTCCGCGCTGGAGTGATTCAGTTCGAAATGACCGAGTTCGTGCGCAATGGTGAAACGTTCTCTTCCGATTTCAGCAATATCAGCCCTCACAGAGATGATTCCATGATTCCCTCGTTTTACAAGTCGGCCTTCGCACCCCACAAGCCGTTCTCTCCGAACAATGGCCCCTCGCAGTGCAGCCAGCCCTTCAACATCGATCTCGATGGGCGACCGGAGTTGGTATTCTCTAATCAAAGTTCGAGCACACATTACAGGATCGGCGGCACTCATTTGCGTTCATCTCTTCCCAGTCGATCAACTCGTTCCAAGTCAGCTAGTAATGTGCGAAGATCATCTTCTGATTGGTCCTCCAAATTCCTGAAATTCACAGCGAAACCCAATTGTCCTTGCGCGCTCCATGATTCTTGGATCTTTCTTATCTTGCGTTTTATCTCTTCGATAGGCGAGCGAGACTCTTGTATGTCTGCTACTGCCTCAAGAGCTCTCTATTTTGAAGTTCCTTTGCTTCTGCAAAGGTTCTATAGGTGGCTTGTCTTCGAAGATTCTCGATCAACTCCATCCCTCTGCGTACTACTTGGTCGGGATCTAGGCCCTCAGCTCGAAGGGCTTCTTTGATATGGTCCTCACCCGTATTTTCGACATCGCAAAGGAAGTCAGAGATGTTTACCAGCCAGTCTTGTTCTGTCTGTGCTTCACTATTTCTCATCTCCTCACTCATTGGCTTACTCCAGTAGGTGATGGGAGCCCCATCTCGTCGCAGATCTTCTTGTGAATTCGCCTCATCTTCTTTTGGGCGTTATAAATGTCCTTTACTGGAATCTTGGTATGTTTGGAAATGTCCCGCGGTTTAGAGAGACCGTCCATCGCTGACTCCAGGATCGCATTCATGGCTGCGTCACCTTGCGCGGCCTCAAGGAGGCGATCCACAATGGCCTTTGCCTGCCTTGCTCTATCCGAGGCTTCTTCATTTTCAATGAGGAGCTGTTCTTGATTGCGTTGCTCACGGGAGATGTGCGCCGCATGCTTCAAATCAGATGAGGCTGGAAATGGCTCAATAGTGCCTCCAGGGGTATTCGGATCAGTCCTGAACGGCTCAACCAGCGTGTTGTCCTTTGATCGGACCAGTTTGGCGTAGAAGCTCGGCAAGACCGATTCTTTCATGTATTTCACAAAATCCGGATGCGTGTCAGGATCCCAGGTCCAGTTATTCTCAAAGATCTTCTTGAGGCACTCATGCACCACGTCTTCAGCACTCAAACCCTTGGCGAGGAAGTCAGGATCTGGCGACCGCCAATATCGACGCCTCGCTAGGCCTATTGAAACGATCACCAGCTCGGGAATGACTTTCTTCCAGTCGATCTCCCCGAGTTTCCTCCTGACCTTTTCCGGAAGCGACCTTGGCGTTTCCAATCAGTACCCCGCACGAATATCTTGCCGCCTCTGTATCAGATATTGTCGCTGCTCCTCAAGAATTCGCCACCTCCGTCCTCTCAAAGACCTCTGTTTCGTGAAGCGGTCAAGTGCCGGCCTGTGCAAGCTGTTGATTTACCTTATGGATATGCGAGCCCCAAAAATTTCATTCCCTCATGGCGAAAAAGCCAAGTCGCCGACAAACTAATCTAGAGGGTACGGCACGGCAGCTCACAGAGGAGCTGGTGCATACTCGGTGGCCTGCATGGCGACCAGTCATCCAACAAGGCGACCCCACCTTGTTGGTGCGATCAGTGCAGCCGCATATGAGAGGAGGAATCCATGAACGAAGAGCATGGTCACGAGAAAACGTTCACAATTATTGTGAACGGACGGAAGAAAGAAGTAGCAACAAAGGAATTGTCGTATGCCGACATCGTCAATTTGGCGTACGACAACAACCCACCCACGGGGCCGAACATCGTCATCACCATCACCTTCAAAAAGGGCGAGGGCGACAAGCAAGGTACTTTGCTGCCGGGAGACACAATCAAGATTAAGGATGGAATGATTTTCAATGTCACAGCAACTGATAAGTCGTAGCTCCGATCTCAGGAAGCTGCGGGATGAAGGTTACGACGTCGAGATCCGGTCGGGCTATTTGCTGATCAAGGACGTTCCGTATGTGAATGCCAAGAAGGAAGTCAAGTTCGGCATTCTCGTTTCAGAACTGACTTTGGCTGGCGACGTAACCACCACGCCGAGTACCCATGTCGCCATGTTTGCAGGAGAGTATCCCTGCGATAAGGACGGATCTCAGCTCGAAAAGATCAGGCATGGGGGCGGCCAGCAACTGGCTGAGAATCTCGCAGTCCAGCATTCGTTTTCGAGTAAGCCAGCCGGCGGCCGCAGCTACAAAGATTACTACGAGAAGATGACGGCCTACGTCGCCATATTCCTCAGTCACGCCCACGCAATGGATCCCAATGTCACGGCGCAGACCTTTCCGGTTATTACGACAGAGCAGGATGAGTCAATCTTCAAGTACATCGACACAGCCTCGAGTAGAGCCGGGATCAACATAGCCACCAAGAAACTTGAATTAGCAAGGCTCGCGATTATTGGCCTCGGCGGTACAGGATCTTATGTCCTCGATCTGGTTGTGAAGACTCCTGTGAAGGAAATACATCTATTTGACGGGGACGTGCTATTGTCACACAACGCATTCAGGTCGCCAGGTGCTGCATCGATCGAGGAACTGCGGGCGAAGCCAAAGAAAGTCGCCTATTTGAAGGATATGTACTCCAAGATGCGTCGGGGCATTGTTGACCACGGCTACCACATCGACGCCTCGAATGTCGGTGAGCTGCAAGGAATGGACTTCGTGTTTCTTTGCATCGACGCCGGCGACGCAAAGAAGTTGATCGTCGAGAACCTGGAAAAGTTTGGGCTACCGTTCATTGACGTGGGTATGGGCGTAGAACTCGTCGAAGACTCGTTACGGGGAATCCTGCGAATCACAACCAGCACCGCAGAACGACGCGAGCCTTTTAGACAAAGGGTCTCGTTGGCAGACGCGGAGGAAAACGCTGACTATGACCGCAACATTCAGATTGCTGATCTCAATGCCCTTAACGCCGCCCTGGCTGTGGTAAAATGGAAAAAATTATATGGCTTTTATCTGGATTTCGAGAAAGAGCACAACAGCACCTACACCGTAGACGGCAACATGCTCCTCAGTGAGGATCAATGATCCGGCGAGAAATCGTTCTTAAGCACGAATTCGTGGAATACATACCTGAAGACTTAAAGGAGGGAACCATTTATGTTTCCTTAGCCTTTGCAACGGCGGCACACAACTGTTGCTGCGGATGCAGGAACGTCGTTATCACTCCACTTTCTCCGACAGACTGGAAGCTCATCTTTGATGGAGAATCCATATCCCTTGATCCATCGATCGGGAACTGGAGTTTCCCGTGTCAGTCCCATTACTGGATAACGCGCAATAAGGCCAGATGGGCTCCACAATGGTCCAAAAAACAGATTGAGGCTGGCAGACTCCGCGACCGGTTGGCCAAGGAGAGATATTTCGGTGGGACGCGGAGTCAGTCTGCGGATGCTGATGCAAAGGCAGCCGGCGAAGGACAGAGTGATGAGAAATCATCTGATGGCCTTTGGCGCAAGGCGAAGAGTTGGTGGGCCTAACGAAAAATGAGAGTCAGTTCTTGCATGCAACACCTTGCGGCGGGTGGCGGTCTGACAGCCCTGACAAGATTGATAGGAAATCTGTAACCTTCACCGTAGTAGATCACTTCGGTCGTCATCAACGGACGTCCGTTAAGTCACCTTCCAGGTCTCAGTGGGTGTTGTTGAACAGCAGGAGAGTAGATTGGCTAAGGGGTATCTTGTAGAGATCAATGAGCGAGAACAAGAGGGAATTCGGAGGTTTCTGGAATTACCGTTTCTGTCTACAGGATTCTTCTCCTCACTTGGTTTGGATCCGAGCTTTGCTTGGTATTTTCTCGAAATCCGCGCGGATCGCCTTGGCGAGTTTGAAGGTGATGTGGATATTCTTGCGGGGCACCTCAGTTGGCGTGATCCAAATGCGTTTGAATCCCTTACGGCGATAGAAGCAAAGATGGCTCCGAACTCCCACCCATCTTGGCATTCCAACATTGCAGCGCGAAGACTAGCCGTCGAGGGCGGCATCAAGTGGCCACCATCGACTGATTATCTCATCGGGATTGAGGCTAAGTGTGCCTATCTAAGTCCCGAGGCTGAGCAGATATCGGAGCAAGCCATAAAATCCAAAAAGTCCTCTCCTCAAAGAACCTTTCACCTACGAGAACAGGTCGAACGGTTGATGATGATGGGGTTTGACAAGGTAGCTTTGTTGGATATGATCGCCACTCCACCAGCTTCTGGAAGAGATATTCATGCCTGGTTTGAAGCATCGTACACTGCCCTCCAAGCCCATGATGCAATGGAAGCTACACTGAAGATGAGATTGCCTGACGATTCTTCTGCGGCGCATTGGGTGTGGCCAATTGGCTCTGTTATTGGAGGAGACGAAAGTAGGAGAGGCGCTGGTGCACCGATTGAGTTGCGAAGTGGACATATGAATCCGTACTTGCAAAAAGATACAGCAGTGCAGAAGCGCCGGCAGCAGATGAAAAATAGACTCGATGATATTCTGAAGGGTCTTCCACCACCGCTGAGTTTCCCAGTCATTGTTGTTGATTGTCGGCCTTGCCGCAAGATTCACAATCTTGGCGACCCCTGTTTTACAACCGAACGGAGCGCAAAAGGTTAGATCTGCGCCACGTTATTCTGCACTTGTTTTGTGCCCAGTGCAGTGCAATGCCTAAGCTCTCCGAGATCTGCTACGGCTTGTCGGAAGTGCCTCTCATTAGCTTTCCAGCCCGAAATTAGCTAAACTTTCGCCTCAATTCACCGGGTTAGCCAGACGGGTAGGCATCGCCTCACCATGTCTGAAGCGGAGCTGCTCTGGAAGGACTTTCATGCGCCTCGATCAGCTGAAACCGAACATCATCGTCAGAGGGGCGATCTTTCCTGAGCCGGTTCAGGTGATTGTCGTTGTTCCGATGGGCGAGTCGGTGAAGCTCATTGGGAAGGGGCTCAATTCTGGGAAGGTTCACGAGCCGATTCTGAACGCCGAGCAGCTGGCGAGTCTGGAAGCTACTCCTGAGAAAGAACCGTTCGATGGGGACCCACACAAGTTCCGGCTAGGCACCGAAGCGCTGCGCTTGGAATTGGCCTACGAGTACGACCCCTACTTTTCCCTCTCCATCGCTCGTGTTGATCCGCTCCCTCATCAGTTAGAGGCCGTCTACGACTACTTCATTAAGCTGCCGCGTATCCGTTTCTTATTGGCAGACGATCCAGGGGCCGGAAAGACAATCATGGCCGGCCTTTTGGTCAAAGAGTTGAAGATCCGAGGCCTCGTGAAGCGCACCCTCATTGTCACTCCGGCGAATCTGTCCTTCCAATGGCAACGAGAAATGAAGGACAAGTTCCGGGAGAATTTTGAAATCGTGCGGAGTGACGTTCTTCGAGCCAACTATGGGACCAACCCATGGCAGGAGAAGAATCAGGTCATCACTTCTGTGTCATGGGTTTCACGGATTGAGGATGCAAAAGAAAGCCTGTTGCGAAGCCACTGGGACCTCATCATCGTTGATGAAGCACACAAGATGAGCGCATACAGCGCCGAGAAGAAGACGCTGGCCTACCAGCTCGGCGAAGCCTTGGCAGACATGACTGATCACTATCTACTGATGACGGCCACGCCGCATAAGGGAGATCCTCAGAACTTCTGTTTGTTCCTCCAGCTCCTCGATCGGGATGTGTATGGGGATGTGAAGAGTCTGGAAGAGGCCATGCGTCGGCAGGAAGCCCCTTGCTATCTCCGGCGAGTCAAGGAGGCGCTGGTCACGTTTCCCGACCCAGACACAGGTAAGGTCAAAGCACTCTTTACGAAGCGCATGGTCAAGACCACGGAATTCCGGATTGATGACGAAGAGTGGGATTTCTATGACGCGTTGACTCGCTATGTGGAAGATCAATCCATCAAAGCCTCAGCCGATGAGTCCGCCAGAGGCCGAGCACTTGGCTTCACCATGGCGCTGTTACAGCGCCGCTTCGCATCCAGCATCTACGCGGTCAGGCGTACCTTGGAACGCATGAGGGAGAAGCGGGAAAAGATCCTTGCCGATCCTCAAGGCTACCGCCAAGAGCAAATTCTGAAAAACGTTCCTGATGAATTCGACGACCTGCCGGAAGAAGAGCAACAGGAAATTCTTGCCAATCTAGAGAGTATCGTTGCGTCCGTCGATCCGGCCGCGCTGAAGGAAGAAATCCTCCAACTGACCAAACTCATCGACCAGGCCCGCCAACTAGAACAGCGCGAAGTTGAGTCCAAATTGGTGCGGCTGAAGGAATTGCTCACCGAGCGCGGAGTCTTCAAAGACGAGAAGATGAAGTTGCTCATTTTCACGGAACACAAAGATACCCTGGATTTCCTCGTCGGCAAGCTTCGAGAGTGGAAGCTCACAGTCACTCAAATTCACGGCGGAATGAAGATTGGTGACCGCGATACGGAAGGGACCCGCATCTATGCTGAGCGGGAGTTCAGGGAGGAGTGCCAGGTGTTAGTTGCCACAGAGGCGGCAGGGGAGGGTATCAACCTCCAATTCTGCTGGCTCATGGTCAACTACGACATTCCCTGGAATCCAGTTCGCCTCGAACAACGGATGGGCCGCATTCATCGGTATGGCCAAGAGAAGGACTGCCTGATCTTCAACTTCGTCTCAACCAATACCCGCGAAGGACGAGTGCTCCACAAGCTGTTCGAGAGAATCGGCAAAATCGAAGACGATCTCGACCCGAAGCGTACCGGAAAAATATTTAATGTATTAGGGGAGATATTTCCAGCTAACCAGTTGGAACGTATGGTTCGAGATATGTATGCGCATAACCTCACCGAAGAGGTGATCAAAAGCAGAATCATCGAGCAGGTGGATACCGAGCGATTCAGAAAGATCACCCATTCCACCCTCGAAGGCCTGGCGAAGCGGGAGCTGAACCTCTCTGCTATTGTCGGCAAGTCAGCTGAAGCAAAAGAGCGGCGACTGGTACCGGAAGTAATCCAGGATTTCTTCCTCCAGTCCGCTCCTTTAGCAGGAATACATCCGAAGGAGACAGCCAAAGGGCAACCGGTTTTCCGAATCGGCCGAATTCCTCGTACACTCTGGCCGGTAGGAGAAAGGCTTGAGCCACGTTTCGGAAAACTCGGGCGCGAGTATAAACATGTCGTCTTCGATAAGCGGATGCTGACGGAGGACCCCACACTCGAATGGATCACACCGGGGCATCCTCTCTTTGAAGTGGTGCGGGATGACGTATGGGATCGGGTTCAGAATGACCTCCGACAGGGCGCAGCGTTTTTTGATCTGCACAGCAAAGAGCCGGTCCGACTCGATGTGTTCTCAGCAGCCATTCGAGATGGTCGGGGCAATCTCCTCCATCGACACCTCTTTGTAGTCCAGACGAGTATGCAAGGTACTATGAGCATTCGGCAGCCTACGATCTTTCTGGATTTGGCATTGGCGCCTGCTGGTACAGCGATTCCTGACGATAGCGGTTTACCAGGGCGTGACAGGGTAGAGCAGGTTCTGGTCGAGGAGGCGTTGCAGCCCTTTCTTAACGTGATCAGCGCACAACGCGCCAAGGAGATCGCAACCATCTCCAAGCACATGGAAATCAGTCTGAATGAATTGATCCACCGTCAAAATCTCCGGATGGCTGAGTTGTTGGAAAGTCAGAGGGCCGGGGACACCAGTCCCCTGTTAGCGGCCAATATTAAGACAACAGAGGATCGCCTCGACGAGCTGAACGGCCGTCTCGAACGACGGCGGGATGAACTCCAGCAAGAGCGCCGGTGTACCATCACCGATATTCACCATCATGGGCGAGCATGGGCACTTCCACATCCTGAACGAACGTCACCACGCATTGCACCGATGGTTCGGGATGAAGAGATCGAGCGAATCGCTGTCGAGGCTGTGAAGGCCTATGAAGTGGCGCGTGGGTGGAAGGTCGAGAGTGTCGAGAAAGACAACCGAGGGTTCGATCTGATTTCGCGGAAGCCACACCCAGAGGACCCACAGACAGCCATTGAGGTTCGATTTATAGAGGTCAAAGGCCGAGCCGTTGTAGGAGAAGTCGCGTTAACGATGAATGAATATAAGACAGCGGAACGGCTCAAGAAGGATTATTGGCTGTATGCTGTGTTCAATTGCGCCGCAACACCCCAAATTCATGTGGTCCAAGACCCTGTCCGCCTAGGGTGGGAACCGCTGGTGAAGATCGAGCACTACCACGTGGCGGCGCAGAAAATACTGGAAGCCGCGTCATGAATAGGGCCTGCCGGCAGGAAGGCCGTCCAACGAGACTCCGGGTGCCGGAGCTATATTCGTGATATGTAGTGGTACCGTCAGAATAATAGGGAGGAGGTAGAACGCGATGATTTTCCACGTGACGTTGGAGCAAGCGGAAGATGGCTGGGTTGTCGCAGAGTGCCCGGCGCTTCCTGGCTGTGTCTCTCAGGGAAAGGATGAAAAGGAAGCCCTTGACAACATCAAGGAAGCCATCACCGCGTGGCTGTGGGCCGAAGACCAAAAGGCGATGAAGGCTCTTCCCCCAAAGCCCGGGCAAGAACCAATTGTGGTGGCGGTCTAGCAAATGGCGAGGTTAGCCAATATCTCCGGGAAGGAGGCCGTCAAGGCTTTCCGCAAGGCCGGCTGGGAACAAATTGGTCAGGTGGGCAGTCACGTCGTGATGGTAAAGGCGGATGTTCGAGTCAATCTCTCGATCCCCCAGCACAAAGAACTGTCCGTCGGAACACTCCGGGCTCTGATTCGGAACGCTGGACTGACCGTGGAAGAGTTCTTGTCGTTGCTTTGAGACGGACAGGGGCCAAGCCCGGTGTTATCCAAGCCGGTTGGAAAACAAGTCTCTCGGAACACGTAACTGATTGGACAGCCAAAGGTTTTTGGAGTCGGTATTACCTAGAATAGCAATGCAGTACGCCAAACGTCTCATTGAAGTAGATCTGCCGATCAAGCGGATTTCGGCCCATGCCCGACGGGAGAAGTCTATCCGGCACGGGCATATCTCGACACTCCACATCTGGTGGGCGCGGCGTCCACTAGCCGCCTGTCGAGCGGTCATTTGTGCGGCGCTTTGGCCTGATCCTGTTGAACCGCTGTGCCCAGATTCGTTCCGATCCACTGCCCGGCAGCTCATGGGAAAGTGGGCAACTGATCACCTCAAGCTCTGCGGGGAAGAAAGTGGTCGGAATTTCATCGCGATTCAGAAGGACCCTCATCTCCTCAAAGATAATGCGATCCTTCGTCGCGCACTCCTCGATTTCATCGCCGACTTTGCCAATTGGGACAACTCGACGGTCAAGGAGTACCTCGATACCAGCCGTGCGCTCACCCAGGCTGCGCATGAAGCACTGAGCGGGCCTACAGGCACTAAGCCCCTCGTGGTGGACCCTTTTGCTGGCGGCGGTTCGATTCCACTCGAAGCCCTCCGTGTGGGCGCGGACGCGTTCGCCAGCGATCTCAACCCAGTAGCTGTCCTGCTTAACAAAGTCATCCTCGAATACATCCCCAAATACGGCCAGCGCCTTGCCGATGAAGTCCGCAAATGGGGCGAGTGGATCAAGCGCGAAGCCGAAAAGGAACTGGCCCAGTTCTATCCCAAGGACCCAGACGGCGCAACGCCCATCGCCTACCTCTGGGCACGCACCATTCAATGCGAAGGTCCTGGCTGCGGCGCGGAAGTGCCGCTCATCCGTTCCCTTTGGCTTGCCAAGAAGGCCACCCGCTCCGTGGCCCTGCAGCTCGTACCGAACAAGAAGGCCAAGCGCGCGGATTTCCAGATCATCGTCAGGCATCGCGGCGGCTGGGTAGACCAGGCCAATCCCAAGACCAGAATCGAAAATCCGAAATTTGATGGCACGGTGAAACGCGGCTCGGCGACGTGTCCCTGCTGCGGCTACACGACGCCTGTGGCCCGCGTGCGCGAACAGCTCAAGACCAGACACGGCGGGGCGAGCGACGGGCGGCTGTATTCAGTCGTTACGACGCACTCCAACGAATCAGGCCGGTTCTATCGCCTCCCCACAGAGCGGGATACGAAAGCGGTGACCAAAGCTGTCACAGAATTGAATCGACGAAAGCACGTGCACAGCGGGAACTTGAGCCTTCTCCCGGAGGAAAAGATTGATTTACGCGGCATCCGCCATACTTGGGGGATGATTTACGGCTTCGAGGATTGGCAAAGCCTTTTTGCGCCTCGCCAGTTGCTTGCGCTTGCCACACTGACGCGACTCGTTCGTACGGTCGCCGACGGTAAGACGAGTGACAATGAATTAATGAAGGCCATAGCCACTTGCTTGGCGTTGAGTGTTGATAAGGTCGCCGACTTGGCAAACTCGGTCTGTCGTTGGGAGCCTGTCGCTGAATGCCCACGACAGCTCTTCGCCCGGCAAGCGATCCCTATCACGTGGGATTTCGCCGAAGGCGTTGTGACAGGTGACTCAAGCGGTTCCTGGTCAGTCTTAGTCGATCGATTCGATAAGGTGTTGAAAGACATCGGCTCGGACTGGAGCAAATCGACTCCTGAACAGAGTTCAGCGACAGGCCACCCACTCCCAGACGATTCGGCTCAATGCTTCATCACAGACCCGCCCTACTATGACGCGGTCCCCTACGCTTATCTCTCGGATTTTTTCTATGTCTGGCTCCGGCGCTCGCTTGCTGCAGTTCATCCAGATCTCTTTAAAGATGAAGTTGTTCCGAAGGATGCAGAAATCGTCGTTGACCGCCCACACGAGTTGAGCAGCTCGACACACGATATTGCGTTTTATGAACGCGAGTTGACGAAGGCGTTTGTCGAGGGTCGGCGTGTGCTTCAGCCCGAGGGCATCGGCACGATCGTTTTCGCCAGCAAAACGACGGCGAGTTGGGAAGCGATTCTGAAAGCCGTCGTTGACGCAGGTTGGATTATCACCGGTTCATGGCCAATTGACACGGAAATGGAGACGCGCGTTGCAGCGCAAGGCCAAGCGCGCCTTGCCTCTTCCATCCATCTCGTCTGCCGGCCGCGCGAAAACCCCGACGGCTCGGTGCGTACCAATGAAATCGGCGATTGGCGCGACATACTGCATGAGCTACCCAGGCGTATTCACGAGTGGATGCCGCGTCTGGCCGAGGAAGGCGTTGTGGGAGCGGATGCCATTTTTGCTTGTCTCGGTCCAGCCTTGGAAATCTTCTCCAGGTATTCCCGTGTCGAGAAGGCCAGCGGCGAAGTGGTCTCGCTCAAGGAATATTTGGAGCAGGTCTGGGCTGCTGTCGCCAAGGAAGCCCTCACGATGGTTTTCCAAGGGGCCGATGCCAGTGGCTTCGAGGAAGATGCTCGGCTCACGGCCATGTGGCTCTGGACTCTTCGAACAGGGGAAAGTAATGGCAATGGAGCAGTCTCGAGCGAAGAATCCGAAGACGATGAGCAGGAAGAAGAAGGTAGCAAAAAGGTGAAGGTAGCCGGGTTTGTTCTCGAATACGACGCAGCTCGAAAGATTGCACAGGGGCTCGGAGCGCACTTGGAGGACCTCATTTCTCTTGTCGAAATTAAGGGCGATACAGCCCGGCTTTTGCCGGTTGCTGAGCGTACACGGACGCTTTTCGGAAAAGATGAAGCCCAAGCGCCGACGACCGCTAGGAGAAAGAAGGAAGCACAGCTCAAGCTCGGCTTCGAGGCCGAATTGCAAGAGGCCGAAGAGTCCGGTGGGTGGGCGCAAAAGGGAGTCCCAAGAGTTGGGAGTACCGTGCTGGATCGTGTGCACCAGGCGATGATTTTATTTGCTGCAGGAAGAGGTGAAGCACTCCGGCGATTCCTCGTGGATGAAGGCGTGGGACGTGACGAGCGCTTCTGGAGACTGGCGCAGGCGTTGTCGGCCCTTTACCCGTCGGGGAGTGATGAACGCCGTTGGGTCGAGGGGGTCCAGGCGCGGAAGAAAGGGTTAGGCTTCTGAGTCGGATGGGTGCACGGGAGGGCGCATGTATCTAAAACCTTGGTACAAGGTGGTCACGCCGCGTGAGGATTTGCGTGAAGGGCGCCCTCTTGATGCGTCGGAATTTGCTGTCCATTTGGATCATGTGCGTGAAGGACGAGCCCCTGTTGATTATCAAAAGCCTGAACGTTTCTTCGAGCGAACGTTTCTCGCCAAAAACCTGAGCATCCTCGCATCAGGCGTTGTGCGTCGTCTATCGGGGATCAAGGTTGAGACCTCTGCCGTTTACAACCTAACAACGCAGTTTGGCGGTGGGAAAACCCACGCTCTGACCTTGCTGTACCACTTGGCGAGAGGCGGACGCACTGCTTCGTCATGGAAAGGCGTGCCGGCCATTCTTGAGTCCGCAGGGGTCAAAACTGCGCCGGAGGCAGCCACGGCTGTGTTTGTGGGAACCGAGTTCGATGCGATTACCGGACGCGGTGGCAAGAACGGGGAGCCGCTTCGGCACACGCCCTGGGGAGAGATCGCCTTTCAGCTAGGCGGGGCCGATGGCTTTGCCGCCGTTGCCAAACATGACGAAGACCGAACCGCACCATCGAGCGAAGTGATTCGAAGCTTTCTCCCCAAAGACCGGCCGGCACTCATTCTCATGGATGAGTTGCTCAACTTCATGGGCCGTAATCGCAAATCAGGCCTGACGGCTCAACTCTATGCCTTTGTCCAGAATCTTTCAGAGGAGGCACGGGCACAAGATCGGGTGGTTCTGGCTGTGTCTTTGCCATCCCTTCTTGATGAGATGACCCCGGATGATGAGGCTGATTTTGAGCGGTTTCAAAAGCTCCTCGACCGACTCGGCAAAGCCATGATCATGTCGGCTGAGGCAGAGACTTCCGAGATTATTCGTCGTCGTCTGTTTGAGTGGGGCGGGCTCCCGGATGAGGGAAGGAAAACCGCTGGAGAATATGCTGAGTGGGTCATTGCGCACCGGCATCAGGTTCCTCAGTGGTTCCCCGTGGATAACGCGAAAGAGGCCTTTGCGGCCACCTATCCGTTCCATCCTACGCTCTTGTCTGTGTTCGAACGCAAGTGGCAGGCGCTTCCGCGCTTCCAGCAGACGCGAGGCATTCTCCGACTGCTTGCACTCTGGGTCTCTCACGCCTATCAGGCTGGTTTTAAGGGTGCTCACAAGGACCCGTTGATCGGAATGGGAACTGCTCCCCTGGACGATCCGATGTTTCGCTCAGCGGTCTTTGAGCAACTGGGAGGAGCACAACTTGAGGGGGCCGTTACGACCGACATCTGCGGGAGTCAAGGGGCTCATTCCGTTCGGCTGGACAAGGAGGCGGTTGAGACGATCCGCAAGGCCCGACTGCATCAAAAGGTATCCACCGTCATCTTTTTTGAATCCAACGGCGGACAGACGAAGACCGAGGCGACTCTGCCGGAGATTCGGCTTGCAGTGGCAGAGCCTGACCTCGACATCGGCAATATTGAAACCGCCCTCGAGGCGCTGACTGATACCTGCTATTTCCTTTCAGCGGATAAGAATCGGTACCGCTTCAGCCTCTCCCCGAACCTCAACAAACTCCTGTCAGACCGCCGCGCCAGCATTCAGCCGGCGAGAATCGAAGAGCGAGTGCGCGCTGAGGTCCAAAAGGTACTCAAAGAGGGGAATGGGCTGGACCGAATTTTCTTTCCGGACAAAAGCAATCTCATTGCCAACCACCCGGTGCTCACGTTGGTGGTTCTGCCGCCCGACCGGGCTATCTCGGACCAAGGGACTCGTGCATTCATCGACACGGCCACACGCGAGCACGGGACTTCCTCCCGGACGTACAAGAGCGCTCTTATCTGGGTGGTGCCTGAAGGGCCTGATGCGCTTCGTGATGACGCTCGGAAGGTGTTGGCATGGGAGGACTTGGCCGATGAGCAAGATGAACTTCGGCTTGATGAGGGGCAGAAGAGGCAGCTCGCCGAGAACCTCAAGAAGGCTCAGCGAGATATCAGGGAAACGGTCTGGCGCACGTATAAGAACGTCATGCTTCTTGGGAAAGACAACACCTGGAAAACCGTTGATTTCGGCCTGGTGCATTCCAGCGCAGCGGATACGCTCGTCTCACTGATACTGAAACGGCTGCGGCAGGATGGTGACATAGAAGATGGAGTCAGTCCGAATTTCCTGACCAGGAATTGGCCTCCGGCTTTCAAGGAATGGAGTACCAAAGCGGTTCGTGATGCTTTCTTTGCCTCCCCTCAATTCCCCAGACTCCTCAACGGTGAAGCGGTCAAAGAGACCATCGCACGAGGCGTTGAGAACGGTTTGCTCGGCTATGTTGGCAAGAAACCAGATGGCAGCTATTTGCCGTTTGAATGGCAAACTTCGATCACGGTGCAGGACGTTGAGATATCAGATGACATGTTCATTATTCATCGTGAGGTGGCTGAGGCCTATCGGGCTGGAAAAGCAGCGCCAGTAACTTCCCCGACTGCAGCTCCAGCGACCGCGAGCACACCATCGTCACCAACCGGCACGCCCGTACCCATAGACACTGCGGCGGCATCGGCTACGTCTCAAATTACGTGGAGTGGAGAGATTCCAGCTCAGAAATGGATGAACTTTTACACCAAGGTGCTTTCCAAGTTCGCTGCGGGAATGGGGCTCAAATTGACGCTGAAAGTCGAAGTGATCTCAGAAAGCGGTATACCAACACAAAAGGTTGAGGAAACTAAGGTTGCGCTGCGAGAGCTGGGGCTTTCTGACGTGATCGACATCGGAGAGCCCAAAAAGTAAATCCCGTGCATGCCTTGGCTCTGTGGAAATGCCATTACGCTGGATTACGCTTTCCCAGTTTGTCTGCTTGACGATGTGGAGCAAGGTCGGCATCATGAGCAGCATGAAACTGTTCGTTGGATTGCTCCGGAAAATGCTTCCTGAAGAAAAGCCGGTCGGACGGGATTTTGGCGTCGTATGGCATGTTCTGGTCTCGCTTGCGGCCATCACACTGCTTTCAATCATTGCTGCTAGGACTGGCAATCCAATCTCCGCCGTTAGCATTCTGGGTAGTGGGATTTCGGCCTTTGCTCTTGCCATCCTTCAACCCCATTTGCTGTTTCAGACCGAGCTGAGAGAGGATTACCGCTCTTTCCTTCCGCATTTTCCGAAGCACTGCTACCGTGACCCATCTCAGTTTCTCCAACTTCTCTTCGGCCACGTTGCAAGCGTCCTCTGCTTGCTCATTTCTCCTCCAGGGAGACTTGCACGTCCCGCTGTTTCCTGTGACCACGCTGCGTATGTCAGAGTACGATTGCAGCACCTCATCCTCGCTTCCACGCATATTCTTCGTGCGCCTCCGTCCCTCGCGTAACCGCTCACGCATTTAGTTCGCAACAACCATTAACGCGAAGTTCAAGTCTAACCAACGGAGGTGTCCGCGTGTGCACAACTGCCTTGAGTGATCAAGATCGTGACGATATCAAGCTGCTGGATGAACGAGTTGTAGCCAGTGCGCTGGGGGTCAGCCAACGCACAGTTCAGGGATGGCGCCAGAAAGGATGTGGCGGTCCTCCCTACATTCACATCGGGACATGGGTGAAGTATCCACTGACTGCTCTCCGTGAATTTATCAGGTTCCGCAGGAAGGGGAATGGGGGCAGTGCAACGCCACAGGGGAGACCATGAAATACGAACTGGATGTATTCGATTCGCTCGATCTCAAACCCGTGATCGACATGTTGGAGCCACCACACTGGTGGCTCCAATTGTGGCAAGTCCACCCGGACCTGATGGTGGGAATCTCCCTCACAGTAGTTGCCTTAATTATTGTGTGCCTCGCGTCGTTTCATATATTTGCCTGGCTGCTCAGGACGGGCCGGATTCCGGAAATTGAGCGCCGTTTGAACGAGTGGGACATGCGGCGAATGTACAGGAAGGAGTGGCAACGAAGAAAGAAGAATTCAGGAAAGGAGAACCAGCAATGACAATCCTTGACGAGGTTGTTCGTCGCATCGAGCAGAAACAGAACAGCAAACGAATTAAGCTGGCTTTCAATCTAGATGGGGAAGCCGCAGAGACGTTCTTGGAGGCTTACCACTCTACAGTTAAGGATGAGGCCCTCAGTCAGGGCCAGTTTGCCGCTCGTATCCTGGTGCTGGCTTTGGAGCGCGAGATGGGGACCCGCCCACGGCGAAAAAATCACAGGTAGAGAACTCTGTCTCGTGATTCTCATGCGCCATCGGGAGAAGGGCAGGCTCGATAGGTACGCGGTTTTTATATTCACACCCATGCAACCCCTGTTCATGGGTGTGCGAGTGGGATGTGAGACGGGTCCGATGAGCACTTCGTTAGAACAAGCACAGGTTTGGCGCCTAAGGTGTCCGAACGTGTGCCCGCCTCGCTTGCAGAGTTGTCGAGGCTCACATTCTTGGACGTGCAGCAGAGAATAACTTCTAGTGTCCTGGGGTTCGGTTGGTTCACTTCCCCTGCACGAAACATAAGGAGATCGCAATGCAGGTAAGACTTAGACTCATGGACCAGATAGGGGCCACCGTTCGTCAACAGGCGGGCCAACGTCGCATTAACCTTCATGACTATCTTCGGCATTTAATCGAACGCGGTCTGTTCGTTGATCTCGTCAGTCTTTCGCGTGTCGCTCCACATGTCCCATCGCCGCTCGCTCCGTACTATCTGGAAGCCATCCTGGAGACGAGGAATCTTCTTCGTTCACTTGTCGCTGCCCGTGATCCACAAGCGGTGATACGCGCACAAGCCGACGCCAAAAGCGAGACTGAAAAGTTGTCTACGCAAGGGAGGACCCATGTCCATCCTACGGCGTGAGATGGGTGGTGATTTCACTCGCGGGTCCGACACCATAGCCACCCATCTTCAGTTGCTCAGGAAGGCGTGTCTTTACCTCCTGCTCGTCGGCGCGGTGGCTACACCAACGGCGACAGTCTGGCAAGCAACCGAAATGCTGAGCAAAGACCAGTGGGCATGGCTGTGGCGATCGTGGCTCGCGCATCGTGTTTGTGGATTTCCGAGAGATCCAGGTTGTTCCAGAGAATTCTCATTACCGTTTGAAGATGGAACCCGAGACTTAACGGCTCTCCAGGTTGTTGAGTTGGTTCACAATCCACTTATCCAGGAGTTTCTCGAAGGCGCAAAAGAACAACTCTTCCAAGCGTTCGACTTCGGTGTCTTTTTCGGATTTGTTGCTAGCACAGCCACTGCGGGGTTCTTTGTTTTCAAGGGATGGCGACTCAGACGCATTGTTCATCTGCACGGCTTACGCCTGGTTCCGGCTTGGCTGCTGTCCTGGAAACTCATCCTCTTTCGTCGGGCAAGTTCCCACGTGATCGGTGGCTATGTGCCTGGCATACCATTTCTTTCTGGTGTGCCACTGCTTAGAGGAACAGAGCCCNNACATGCCGCCTGTTATGACGACGGAGGGATTCTCCTTTCCCACCACTATCGACACGGAGATCACATCATGAATCCGTTCGACGGTCGAAGTGTAGGTGGACACCATTCGCGGAGATTCACGATGAATCAGACTGTCGCGCCATTATGGAAAGTTTGTTCCCGCTCACTGAACGTACATCTGATCCGATTTGGGTGAATTCGGCGCGGCTGTGGGGAACCGACATTCTCTGGACGCTGTATCGCCGTGGGGACCATTCCAACCGTGCGGTCTATGAACTTATGAGAGCACGCATCGATGAGCTCGTGAATCAACTGGCTGGTACGGTCACGAGTTCTCAGATGGCAGTTGATCGCACAGCGGAGAGTATTCGCGCTGAATTACTCAGTCGAGCCGAGATCTTCCGGTTTCTGCCGGATCCTCTTGCGGAACAGCGGGTGTTCTCAATCCGTCACTGGGCCTTGGAGCCTGATGGTTGGCTGTTCTTTCCGATTCCTGAACGCCTGCAGTCTTTGTTGAAGCCGCTCCTCAGTTTATGGATTGACCAAATTTGCCTTTCGTTGCTGTCTCGCCAACCTGACATGCCCGGACCCTGTACTTGGGTCATGCTCGATGAAGTCGGAAGTTTGCAGAGATTGCCGGCATTGGAAAGACTGCTGATGAAGGGAAGGAAATTTAATACGGCGGTCGTGCTCGGGCTGCAAACCTTTGCTGCCCTACGGGCGGTCTATGGCCACGACGCTGCAGTAAACATGCTAGGAAATTGTCATACCCGCTTAGTGTTTCCATTGACTGACCCGGAAACAGCAGCCGAGGCTAGCAAGTTGTTCGGCAACGTGACCACGCTCGAGCCCGAAGAGTCCCTGTCAATGGGTCCACACGCAATACGGGATGGGATGACGTTGTCGTATCGTGAGATGCGCCGTCCACTCATCCAGCCTGAGGAGTTTATGGGGATGAGGCGGCTGACAGCATTCGTCCGGCTACCGGAAGATACTCCAGCAACTCAGGTCACAATTCGATATCGCAAATGGCCGCGAGTGGCCGAGGCGTTCGTGCCAAGAGTTGAGAGAGAAGAGCCTGCTGATTCCCACTCGCCGGCTGGTGCGGTGAAGCCGGTGTCGCCTTCTGGGCCTCAGTCTGATAGTCCCACGGGGCTGGCTCAATTGGCGGATGAGCTGACGCGCGAGTTGAGGTGAAATTGAGTTGTGGCCGGTGGTGATCGAGATGGTAACCGTGAAATCATGATGAGCATCACCAAAGTCAGCAGCACGAGTGCCCAACATTATTACGCGAAGGAAGATTACTACACCAAGTCAGCCGACGCTCGTGAGTCCTCGGCTTGGTGGGGTGCAGGGACAGAACGGCTCGGATTGGCGGGCCGCGTTGAACAAGATCAGTTCAAGGATCTGTTAGATGGACGGTTGCCTGATGGAACTGATTTGTCTCGGAATGGAGGTGATGAAAGACGTGCCGGGTTCGATGCAACCTTTAGTGCACCAAAATCAGTCAGTCTTCTTGCAGAGGTTGGAGAGGATTCTGGTGTCATGGAAGCGCACAAGGCAGCGGTGGACAGAGCACTTGCATACATTGAGGAGAGTGCGGCGTACGCTCGTGTCACCGAAGATGGAGAGACGACGCAACGATTGACGGGCAATTTGGTCGTGGCAAGGTTTGATCATCATACAAGCCGCGCTGCTGACCCCCAGCTGCATACGCACGCAGTCATTCTCAATGTGACGCAGCGCGATGATGGTGAGTGGAGAGCGTTAGCGGGCGACAGGCTCTTCGAAGTCAAAATGGCAGCAGGTGCCGTGTATCGATCAACTCTTGCACTGGAGTTACAGCAACGCGGTTATGAAATCCGTGTGACCCATGCCGACAGACGGTTCGAGATGGAAGGGATCACCGAGGAGCACGTCGATCACTTTAGTCAGCGGTCAAACGAAATCCGAGCCGCGATGGATCAGTACGGACTCTCTGGCGCCAAAGATGCGGAACGAGCCACGCTCTTGACCAGAGAAGCCAAACGCGATGTGAACCTTGTCAGCTTCGCGATGAATGGAGAGGTCGTGCGGCAGATCAAAGAGTGGATATGAGGGGACTGGTCTTGCATGCTCATGAACGTGCCGGCTTGGGGATCGGTCGAGGAGATTTCATTCTAGAGGCCAAGGAGGCAGTTCAATGGGCAATTGAACATATCACTGAACGCCAGACTTTAGTGAATCGAACGGATCTTGAGCGATATGCAGCGGAGCGCTCAGTCGGGAAAGCGAGTTTCGACGACGTACGTCAGGCGATTCAGTCTGAAGAGCGTGATGGGACACTCATTCGAGTTGGCGATAGATACACCACCCTCCAAGCGCTCCGAACCGAGCATGAGACCGTTCAGATCATGAGAAACGGTCAAGACAGGTTGAAGCCGTTGCTCGAGCGCGGGGAGGCCCAACACGCCGTAGGCAACCGAACACTCACGCAGGGGCAGAAACAATCCGCCATTCATATTCTCTCAACGGCTGACCGGTTTTCGGGAGTTGAAGGATCTGCCGGTACTGGGAAGACCACCATGCTACAGACGGTTCACGAAGTAACCAGCAATCACGGATTTGAGTTGAGAGGTTTGGCGGTGTCTGCTTCAGCGGCTCGGACGCTGGAATCTGAATCCGGTGTTCCATCCGAAACCGTCGCGCAGTTCTTGAGCCAGGGGCGAAGAGCTGACGAGGGCTCAGCATCGGATGGGCGTCAGCGTGTCTATGTGGTGGATGAGGCATCTCTTCTTGGCGCGCGCACTGCTCATGCATTGATGCAACTCGTTGATCAAGAGGGCGCACGAGCGATCTTTCTGGGAGATCGCAATCAATTGGCCTCGATCGAAGCCGGGAAGCCGTTTGCCGTTCTTGCAGACCACGGCATGAAGATTGAGCGCATGGCTGAAATTCTCAGACAGCGAGATCCAGAATTGAAGTCTCTCGTGGAGAAAGCGGCGGCAGGCCGAACGATTGAGACTGTCGCTCAGCTTGAACAATCCGGCCGGTTGGTGGCTATCTCCGATCGGATGGAGCGTTTGAACATGGTGGCTCAAGAGTATCTGGGAGAGATCCCATCCGCGCAACAGAAGACTTTGGTGCTCACAGGTTCACGTGCCGATAGGGCTGCGTTGAACGGGCTGATTCGTACCGGACTAAAAGAACAAGGTTCACTATCTGGGCCGGAGATTCGCACCGAAGTGCTCATACAGAGGGATTTGACCAGGGCCCAAATGCGAGAGGTGGCTTCGTTTCACGTCGGCGATGTCGTCAGGTTTGGAAAGGACTATCGTGGACTCGGCATCGTAAAGGGAGAATATGGGTGGGTCGAAGCCACCAGTCTGGATCGCGGTACGGTCTCTTTGCGGATGGAGGCGGACGACCGTGCTGTGGAATGGCAACCGCAGCGAAATGTTCTGGTGGAGGTGTTTCGGAAGGAAGAGCGAGGTTTGCAAGACGGAGACCTGATCCGATGGACGCGAAACGACTACGGGCAGGATCGCCGCAATGGCGAGCTGGGCAGAGTCAGCATTGATGCAGAAAGCGGCACCGTTTTCGTTCATGACAAAAAGGGGCATGAAACGGCTTTTAATCCCAAGGCCGAGCGACATTGGGATCATGGCTACGCCGTCACGGTCCATGCGAGCCAAGGACAGACAGCGGAGCGCACGATATTCCACGCAGACAGTCAACAGCTTGCCACAGGAAAAGAAGGATGGTACGTCGCGGTCTCGCGTGCGCGGGACGACGTGCGAGTTATCACAGATGATGTGGCAGGGCTACGGGAAGCGGTCGGGGAGAGCCGAAGACAAGAGAGTGCTATGGAGGCAGTCGAGCGGCAGCCGATAGTTGAGCCCAACGGAGTCCGACCTGAAGTGCAGGGAATAGGGTCTGACGGGGCGAGATCGAGCCGGCAGCTGGAACTCGAGAGATGAATTCGGACTGGGGGACGTCTTAGAAGGGCATGGAACCAGCCATGCGCTTCACGACCTCCCCCAGACCCCCCTAGAAGAGCGCCGGCTGACGCCCGCGCGACAGCGATGATTGGTTAGGAGTATGAAGATCTTAACTATTGAAGAAGCGGCAATCTGGCTCCGGATCACCCGGCGTACGCTCTACCGGCGCAAGGAGATCCCGAGGGTACGGATTGGCCATAAAATCATGTTCTTGCAACAGGATCTTGAAACTTGGGTCCAAAGTCGTCGAGAGGTCCGTGAGCCGGTTCATGACCCAGGACTGCCACTCGAAGGAAGCAAGGTTGACGGCGCTTCGGTAACCTCATATCATCGAAACCCTCTTTTCCGGAAACCCTCGGGGAGACCTTAATGGATCTTCTCAATATTCGCCGCACTCCGACGTCAAAAGGTATGCGATCGGTTCTGACGTATTGGTATCGGGGACACCGATATCGACCTGTCCTGGGCTATAGCTTAAAGCCCGAGCAGGAGCGGGAGGCGGCACTCCAGGTAATTGCTGCCATCCATGCCAATACAGCGGGAAAGGCTGTAACTTCGACCTCGACTGATGCTGGCCAGGGTCACTCGACGACGTTCGAGCAGTTCATCCCGACCTACCTTCAATATTTAAAAGCCAAACGACCACGCAACGACGGGCGAAATGAAACGATCCTAACCAAGCACCTGCGGCCATTCTTTGGGCACACGCGGTTGTCTTCCATCAAGCTCGAAGATGGACTAGAACCTATCTCAAAANNATTTTGAGATAGGTTCTAGCCTATTTGGAGAAGCGACGGACTGATGTCATCGGTGAGGATGAAAAAAAACATCCGCCGGCGCCAGGCACCATCGAACGCGAATGCGCTGTCCTTATGGCAGTCCTTAATTTGGCCGTTGACATGGACTTGCTCGATAAGAATCGATTGAAGCGCCTTCCTGTCCCTGAATACGTAAAGCGGGAGCGTGTCTTGGAACGGTGGGAGCTGCTCACACTCAAGGAAGCCGCGTCACCGACTGTCTGGCGCCTTGTGATGGCTGCCCTCCAAACCGGCTTGCGGGAAAATAAGCTTATCGAGGCTCACGAAGAATGGTTGACGAAACGGGGTGACGGTTATTGGCTTGCCCCCTCACCGGGGCAAACGAAGATCAAGGGCGTTCCTAAAATTCTTCCACTCAATTATCTGGCCTGTGAGGCCTTCTTTGGAGGTTTGCCGAGGATTTGTGGGAGGTTCTTTGGCCAATGGAAGGATGCTAATTCTTTCAAGCACAGTTGGGCTAGGACATGCGAACGAGCTGGCATCCATGATCTTCACTTCCATGATCTGCGACATACCTTCTCAACCTGGCTGACTCAGTGCGGGGTTGACTATGCCGTGATTCAGACGTTGAAAGGGGAACCGTTCCCAGGATCGGCGAAGTATTACATTCACAACTGGGATGGACGGCTGCGAGATGCGGTGACGCGGCTCGAATCCTTTACGAAAATGATCTTGAGCAAGAGAAACGAGGCCCAGGTGCCAGTTGGTGCCACTCAGGTGCCACCTTCCTACGTAGAACCATCTCTAAGTGTGCGGAAAATGGTGCCGAGGGACAGCATCGAACTGTCGACACCAGCCTTTTCAGAGGGAGGACCGTCCTTCTAGCGCAGCGAACGGACTGACAAGTTATCAGGCCTCTTCGCCTTGGACAACCAAACGGACAACCCGTTGCTTCCGATTGACTGCACCAGCTTCTTGAATTCTTCACGATTCCACGCTTTCAGTTCCCTCTTCATAGGGAAGGGCTCTTCAATGAGCTGCGCGCGGGTCAGGTTCGCGCCGGCGAGGTATTTCAGTTCCCTCTTCATAGGGAAGGGCTCTTCAATTGTGGAGCGATTATTATGGGTGACGAGCGCAGATGTTATTTCAGTTCCCTCTTCAT
>JRYJ01010743.1_pt1 | contig 32231 bp, 29 predicted proteins | sample 235371 | NCBI WGS metagenome assembly JRYJ01 (sample SAMN03074219, study PRJNA261477) | activated sludge metagenome | biome: Wastewater Treatment Plant; feature: Wastewater; material: Activated sludge; isolation source: activated biomass of a wastewater treatment plant treating hydrocarbon... ... | reverse complement strand
TTGATCGGGGTGGTGTTTCAACTCGCCGGCGAGGCACTCGATTCCCGACGATACCCGCCGCCCGGTCGACTCGTCGACGTGGGTGGGCACCGGCTCCATCTCTCTTGCACCGGCGAGGGAAATCCCACTGTGATTCTGGAGGCGGCCGGCCCCGGCTGGTCACTCTATTGGAGCACAGTCCAACCGGAGATCGCCAAACGCACGCGGGTCTGCTCATACGATCGCGCCGGATTCGGCTGGAGTGAATCCGGGCCTTCCCCCAGAACGGGCAGGCGGATTGCCACTGAACTCCACACGCTGCTCGCGCAGGCCGGAATTTCCGGTCCGTATCTCCTCGTCGGCCATTCGTTGGGCGGCTTCGTCGTTCGCCTCTATCGCCACTTCCATCCGACCGATGTCGTGGGCATGGTGCTGGTCGAGGCGGGCCAGGAAACGGAACTGCGCCGCAGCGAGTTCCGCAAATTCATCCACGCGGGGAAAACGACTCTGCCCCTCTTCACGGCGCTGACGGCGCTGGACATCTCACGCCTTCTGACATCCTTCGATTTCCTGCCGCCGCTCTTCGCCGAGCAGGAAGCGAAAGTCCCGGCCGAGATTCGCCCCATGCTGCGGGCCGGCTGGTTGCAGACCGACTATCCCATCACGCTGGCCGACGAAGCGGTCTCGCTGGGCGAAACGGTGGATCAAGTCCAACGCGCCGGCTCCCTCGGCAATCTGCCGCTGATCGTGCTGACCGCCACCGGCCCCATCTGGTGGCCGGACATGTCGGCGGACATCGACCAAGCCAAGTTCCGTGAAACGTGGCTCCAACTCCAGACCGAGCTCACCAACTTGTCCTCCGACAGCCGACAGATCTTCGCCGAGCACAGCAGCCATCTCATCAATTTCGACCAGCCGGAGCTGATCGTGGATGCGGTTCGGCAGCTACTGGAGACTGGAAAGCAGGCCCACCGCCAATAGTGATCGGAGCCTGTGGGAAAAGGTGTTGTGGAAGGGCAGCAGCGCGGGAGAAACCGAGCGTTATCGGCTCAAAACGGGTGGCTTCCAGCCGATTGCTGACAGCTGAGGGCTGAAAGCTTGAGGCATGCCTGCCCACTGAGAGCTGACTGTCGATGGCTGACGGCTGCTCGTTAGGCTGGACGATCCGCAGCCTGGGTGCGTCTCTTGGGGGTTGGGCCTTCGACGTAGCTTCCGCAGGTTAAGCAGACGGTGCTGCCGGTCAGCATCGCTTGGTCGTATTCGGGCTCGACCGTGGGATGGAGACAAAGGGCGCTGCCTCGACGCTTCCACGCCTGACGCAACAGAATGGCCGTGAGCTGCTGCATGACCCGACCTCCACGAGAAAAACGGCCCTAATGAAAGCCATTATATAATTTCACCTAATAGTGTAAAGCCCTTATCACTTTTCGCTCAGACAAGCCGGCACCCCTCCCTTTTCCCACCCTCCTGACCCGGCTAGCCGTAAACCCCTCGAAGGCCGGAGGCAATTCTTCGTCGAAATCGCTCCTTTTTCGTCTCGTTGTGTCCCATGCCGATCCCCAGACCCCTGGCGATGCCCGCCGCGCCACATTGTCCTACGTACAGACACATATGAATCAAGCGCTTCCACACCTCCCTACTTTTTTGGTAACCGCCCGGCCCCTCGCTTGCACACCTGGTTCCGGCGTCGAGATGAAAGGAGCCTTCCCATGTCGGTGCTCTTCACCCTGGCCTTGATCAGTTTCCTTCCCTTCCCAACCCTCCTCCTGCTCTTCATGGTGCCACAGAAGGTGAAGGGGGGTGCGGTCGAAGCCCCTAGCTCCTCGCATGGTGATTCCCCGCCGCCATCCGGAATCTTGTAACACCCTGACACAGGCTCGATCACAACCCTATTCAGAGAGGATGCCCATGTACCAGCAGCGCGAACTCTTCCGGATCGCTGTCGACCGACCGGGCCGACTCCAACTGGCCGGACTATCGTGGCCTTGCACCGTCGTCGATCTGACCGACAAAGGTGTCCGCGTTCGCACAGACGTGCCCGTGGCCGTCGGGAGCGACGTCGAGTTGGAATGCCGGCTTAACGAACACCATGTCCTGCGGTGCACGCTGCATGTCACTTCCGCCCAGGCTCCATTCCTCCGCGGTCCCATCACCCCCGCGTCACCCGAGGCTCAGCATCGCCTCAACGCGTTTATTGATGCGGTCGTCGCGGCCAACCTGGGAGGAGTGTAATCATGGCCTCATCCACCTCCGAAACCGGCAACGACTCTTCCGCCCCCCAATTGCTGCCGATCCTCTGCCTCCTGGGTGTAGTCAGCCTGCTCAGCTCGATCACCCCGGCCATGAAGTATGTGTTCCAGCACAGTGCATTGAATTTTCTCGACGTCGCCTGCGGGCGCGTCCTCATCGGGTTTGCGTTCCTCGCGCTGGTGACCGGCTATCTCGATTGGCGCGGCCTCAGAGGCTTACGGGTGAGCGAATGCGTCCCGCTGGCCGCCGTGGGCCTCCTGGGTGTCGGTGCCTATGCCGCGGCCGCCTGGGGCCTGCAGTACACCAGCGCGACCCACTACGCGTTGGTCTACAGCCTGCTGCCGACCTTTACCGCCGTCTTCAGCTTCTTCCTCAGGAACGACCGGACCACTCCGCTGACTTGGCTCGGCATTCTGATTTCCTGGCTCGGCTGCCTCCTCGGGATCGCCAACGGGATCACGGTGTCGACCATTGAGTTCGGATTCGGCGACGGGCTGGCACTGCTCTTCACCGCCATGATGTCCGCTCATATCGTGCTCAGCACCAGAATCGTTCGCCGTCATGGCGTCCTCGTCTCGAACACGGCGATGTTCGGCACGAGCGCCCTGATGCTTTCGTTGGGAACCGCTGCCTGGGGAGCGGCACCTCAGGGGCGCGAGGTCACGTGGGACGTCGCAGCGGCGGTGCTGTATGTGGGACTGGGGACCGCCTGCGTGTTCCTGCTCCGTACCCGGGCCCTGCAGTCGCTCACTCCGGCCACGGTCGGGGCCTATCACAATCTGATTCCGATCTGTATGATCGTCCTGGCGCACCTCTTCCTCGGCGAAGCGATTACGTCGCAGACCCTCGCGGGTGGATTGGCCGTGGTGTTGGGTACCGAAATGGTGCGGAAGGCTCCGTACCTGATGCCTTGTACCCTGTGGCTGAATGAGCGGGTGAACGCCATAACGTTACCGAGCCTGGCCTTGAACCGAATCCGGGTCTACGGACGAAGTGGCCGGCACGTCGATCAATAGGGTGCCGAGGAACGTGTTGGTGGGCTGGATTCGACGGGGCTGAGGAGGTTTGCTCGATAGAACCTAGTTTTGCCGCGGGTCGGACCTAAGACCCGGTTTCATCCATTATTGCCGCACCGGTTCGTAGATTTGATACCGCCCCAGCGTCTCCACTAATCGTATCCGGCCTTCCTTCACCAGCGGTTTGTAGAATCCGGCCCAGCGTCCGAAGGGTCCCACCACGAGATAGTCCGGGTTCGCTTCCAACGGATTGTAGCCGACGGAGCGCTCGGGATACTGCTGCTGCCTGATGACTTCCATCAATGTCTGGGCAGAGGCATAGGTATACGGACGCTTCAGGAACAGGAAGAGTTCACTGTCATAGGTCTCGATGAGCGCGGTCGGCGGTGTATTGGCATGGAGATAGGCGATCACGGCAAAGAGATCGCGGTCGTCGTCACGGGCCCGAATCGCATAGCGCTCCTGGACGACCACCCACAGCATCACAACCACCAGCCCGATTGTGAGCAATACCCTGCGCCCGTCGGCATCGAACTGCCGCCGGTGGACCACCCGACCGACTGTCTCGCGGATAAACCGGAAATCGAACTGGTGCGTGAGCCGGGCGAAGAAGGCGGCTGTACAGGGCGCTGCCACGAACAAACCCGGCAGGGCATAGCGCCATTCGCCGGCACAAAGCAGGGCAAACCAGAGGAGCCAACTGACCGCCAGCAGGATCAACATGGTCCGCACGGCGTGCACGTCCGACCTTGGTCGGTCTTCCCGATCCGGTCTCCACAGGCGCCACAGCGCATGCCCCAGCGCAAGGGTATATTCGGGCCACACCGTGAGAGTGAAACCAATGGTCTCCATGCGGATCGACGGGATCAGGATGAACGCGATCGCTTCCGTCAGCCCATGGATGGGTGGATGAGGCAAGGTATGGCCGGCTAGCAGCAGATCCTTGAGCCAGCAGAGCCCACGATAGCCGAGCCAACTCCCGACCAATCCGGCCCCCACCCACTGGACCATCCGCCATTCCCGTGCGATGGCCGCCAGCACGATCGTGCCCCCAAACGAGGCCACCAAGAAGGGGGCCGCCTGCGCTTTGGTCATCCACCCGAGACTCCAGCATAGAATGGCCGCGGCCAGCCAGCCTCGGTTTCGTTCCACCTGAAGGAAACAGGCATACCCGGCGAGGAGAAAACAAATCATGGGCATCTCGCCCAGGACCTGGCGGCCTACAACCAGGGGATGGATCTGCCATTTCAGCGGAAACACAATGACGAGGGCCAAGGTCGCCATCGCGACCTTCCTCCCGTAGAGGCGGCCCGCCACGTAGTAGAGCAATAGAAAGGCGCCGTAGGTGTAGACCAAACCTGGGAGGCGAGCCTGCCAGACGCCGACGCCGAAGACACGGAAACTCGCCGCGACCGAAGCAACGACCGGAAAATGGGCGGCCAGCAGTGGAGCACCCGGTTCGCCGCGCAACAGACACCCGTAATGCCCCTGCTCGACCCAGGTTTTCGCCACACAGACAGTCCATCCTTCGTCGAACCAGAGCGGAGGAAGACTTTCCGCATGAAAGGCGCCCGATCCGAACACAATGAGCGCCAGGACGGCCGCGACCAGGATGTGTATCTGCCCCGCCGACCACGCCGGTGCCTGTGCCCCGGCTGCGATTCGATCGCCGCCCGATGATTCCATGGGTGCGAGCCCGCTGTTCTCCGCGCGGCTGTCATTGAGCGTGCTCACCATCGACTCCGGCTAGGCTCGATACACATACAACATGATGTTTTGGAATTTTCCCCGCCCGTACAACGGCATGCAGACTGCATCCATCTGATAGTCGAACCCGTGCGTTTCGAGCATGGTCAGAAAGGGCCCCAGTTTGCCCCGTTCGCCGCCGATCTTATAGTGAAATTCGATCAGCATCTCCTTGATCGCCTTCACCCGTCCGGTAGTCACCAGGTCACGCAGCACGGCATCTTCGGCACCTTCGACGTCGAGCTTGAGAAAATCCACTTCCCGGCCGGCGAGGTGCGCCTCGAGGAATTCCGACGACACCAGCGTCCGCACCGTGATGCGGTCCTTTGGCATGCGTCGCGGGTTCAGGCTCATCCGCAAGGCGCCGGGATTCCCACGATCGACGTGAAAATCGGCCGTCCCTGACGAATCCGAGAGTGCCACCTCGTGGAGATGCACCCCGGCGAGGTTGTTCCCTTCGACGTTCTCCCGCAGCAGCGCGAACGTCTCCGAGTCCGGCTCGAACGCGTGGATTTCACTCCTGGGATAGAGCCATTTGAAGAACAACGTGGCCAACCCGATGTTGGCACCGCAGTCCAGGATGACCGGCCTGTCTTTCTCGGTCTCAAAATAGTACTCCTTCCTCAGCAGGATCACCCGGAACAACAGGTGCATCGTCCGGTAATCGAAACAACGAATGGTGAATCCGAAGACCCGCTCGGTCTGCAGCGATCGGACGGGATGGATGAGCAACAACTTCAGGCTGAGACGCGCATACGTCAGCAGAATGCGGGCTTTGACCCGAGCGGGATACCGGCCGCGCAACAGGTACGGCGCGAACATCAGGGTGTCGAACAGGACTTCGAACACCAACCAGACGCCCTTGTTCATCGCAGAGTCTCCTCACGCCTGAGCCGATGGACGGCTGGGATGCCGGACCGCAGCACACGAACCTTGCCGCTCTTCCGTCCCGCTCGGGATGAGCAGCGGAGCACAACGATACACCGCCACGGTCACGGCCCCATTCCCATGACGGGCCTGCAATGCCGCCAACAAGGCCGACCATTCCCCAAACCAGGTTGCCCGAGGGAACACGCGCTTCAGCTCCGTCGGCTGCAGTCCCGGTGCAAGCACCAGCAACGGTTCGCGCTTTTGCCGGATCAGCTTTAGGATCGTCCGCAGCTTCTCGGCGCGTCGACGCAGATCGTCGACGCTCAAGTGTCGGAGCCGGCGGGCGATCCGCGACCAGAACGGGCTGGCAACAGGGTACAACTCGTGAGTCCCGAGCCCCTGGGGACAAGCGGCGATCACCACCTTGGTGGCACCACGTGGCGCGCATTGGATCGGCCACATCCCCCGATCTTGCGCGAATTGCCAACTTCCGTCGAACGGATACATATCGGCCACGACGACGTCGGCGTGGGAGGGCGCCGTTACTGCATACGTGCGCTGGGCCGCATGAACCCCCGCCTCATGCGCTTGCTCAACGTCGCCCGCGAAGAGCCCGCTGATCTCGCGCCGGCAATTGAGCGTGACGTTCGCGATGAAATCGAGCCCGACCTTGCGAGCCACGGCGATCATGTCCCGGCGGACCTCCGTGTGGATGGATCCGCCGCGTGTGCGGGCTCCACGGAGGTAGTCGTGCATCTCGCGGGTCGTGTCGGCGCCACAGACCGCCGGCAATACGATCTTGGCTCCCCCGCTGTATCCTGCGAAGGGATGCGGATAGATACACCCGACGCCGATCTTCAGGTCGCAGCCCATGAGGGTCCGGTTCACCTTGAGCGGCAGACCGGCCGGCGAGATCCCGAGGTCCGTAAGCTCGCCGTAGCAATCGTGTGCGATCACCCGGACTTTCGGCGACACGTTCGGCCCGATTTTTTTTGCACTGTCCTCAGCAGAGGCCGGCGGATGGGTGCCTCCGGCCACGATGATCGTGACGGCCTGCTCATCAATCCCGCCCCCCTTCAGCTCTTCAATCAGCAGGGGGAGCAGATCGGCCGTCGGGGTCGGCCTCGTGAGATCGTCGATCACGATGGCCGCTTTCGTTCTGGTCCCGGCGAGTTCGGACAGCTTCGGTGTGCCGATCGGGCGCGCCAATGACTCACGCATCTGGTGCGGGGTCAAAGCCTGTTCCTCCGGAGGGCCGGCCTCGACAAGCTGCCAGGAATCCGGAAACGAAATGCGCAGCGTCTCGTCTCCGAACCAGGCTTTGGTCTGCAATTGGATCGTGTTCATCATGCCGCGCGTCGATACGTGGTTTCGTGATCCCTTGCTTGTAGCCGCCGCGTCGTCAGGAGCCCCCAGATAAAACCCAGAGCCTGACTTTTTTCACCCAACCAGAACAGCCAGTATTGGCTCGCCGTCTGAAAATCCTTTCGCCCGAACGGACCGATCAGCTTTTCCCACACTGCACGCCCCCATTGCGGATTCGATCGTTTCCCGTTGCTGCCCCACAACAAACTGTCCTGCGCGATGGCATCACTGGTTCCTTCCCGTTGAATCCGATAGAGCATGGCAATCCCCACCCCGCGCTTGAAACAATGGCGCAGATGTTCTTTCAAGGACGCTTTCCGCAAATGCACGACCGGGTTCGGCACGAACACGACCTTCGCATGACGGCGCCGCAACCTCAGCATCAACTCCCAGTCCTGCCCGCTTCGGAGCGCCTCGTGAAAAATATACCCGTCCATCGATCGGCACTCCTCCAGAATCCTGCGACGGTAGAGGATGTTGCCGCCGTTGCCGACGACTCCTGCGAGGTCCACCTGCTCCGCGGTCGGCACCGGCTTTCTTCGCCGAATCGCATCCAAGAGCGGATCGGTCTCTTGAAAGACGCCTCCGCTGACCGCCGCACCGTGCCGGTCAAGCGCCGCAATCAGCCGCTCAAGCCAATCATCCGGGGGAATGCAATCGTCGTCTGTAATGGCGATCACATCACCCTTGGCCCTGGCGATTCCCTGGTTGCGGGCTCAGGCGATGCCGCGACGCTCCCGGTCCACCACCGGAAGGATTTCATCGGCCGGCCTCGTCTACCGAGCCAACGCCGCCAGGCATTGCGCCAAGGTCTCTCTGCCCAGCGTGGGGATGATGACGGATACAACGTGGCGCTCAGTGGCCATCGTTATCCTCGTTATCCTCTCGGTTAGTTCAGTGCGATCGCATCCAGCCGAACGAGCATGGGTTGGAGCCGATCCATCAGCCGCATTCCCATCGCGCGAAGCGGCCCCGGGAGACTGACAACGATCTGTTCGAGTTCTCGCACGCGGATCAATCCCAGCCAGAACACACCGCCCCAATACACCACCAGAGACGCCGCTCCACCCGCCGTCAGGGCCACGAACGGGTCGTCGATCCACTCCGCGATCGGCAGCAAGGCCGCGGCGGTTCCGACGCACAACAGCCCAAACCGGCCGGCGGCGAACCCCTGAAACGGATGCACGCCTTCCGCGCGCAGGATCCGCACATAGACCAGGGCCACGCAGACAAAGGACACGGAAGTTGCCACGGCCGCCCCGACGGCGCCCCACCGCGGCACAAACACCACATTGAGGGCGACATTGATTCCCGTCGCCACGGAAACGACCTTGAGCAGCGTGGTCACCCAGCCATGGGCTGCAATGACGGGTCTGATCACGCGAGCCAACGCGAAGGCAAAGGCTCCGGGAATCAGCAGCTGGAGCGGGACTGCCGCGTCGCAAAAGTGTGCGCCGAAATAGACAGTAACGATCTGGTGAGAAAACAGGAAGACGACGATCAACAGGTAGGCCGTGGTCACCGCGACGTAGCGCATCAGCCGCCTGACCAAGCGCGTAATCTCGTCAACCCGCGCCTCGGCCCACAGCTTGGCGGTGGACTGCAGCATGACGCCTTCGATCGCGATCGGAACGAACCAGACGAACTCGGACCACTGCACGGCCGCCGCATAGAGCCCCGTCTGCTCGTTACCGGCAAAGTGCCGGACCAACACCACGTCGATCGAATACAAGAGCATCGCCACTCCGGCATAGGCCATACTCGACAGCCCGAACTGCAACAGCTCCCGGCGGGGCAACGGGGCGCCGCCGTCTGCCTCGGACCCGCCGGCCAGCGCGTGCCGGGCACGGCGGAGCGTCACCGCGGCCACGAACAGCCCCGCCACCAGCATCCCGCTCAGCACCCCCAGCACGCCGAATCCCATCGCGGCGAACGCCACCCCGGCCACGCCGGCCAGTACGACCCCGAGCGAGGCCGGCAGGCTGGCTTCCGCTTCCCGATGCAGCCCGAACAGAATGCCACCGGCATGTTGATGGAGTTGTTCAGCCCAGATGAGGGCAACGAGGATGGTCGCTGCCGCGACCGTGCGGAGTTCCATCGTCGCCGACGCGAGTTGAACGAGCAGCACGATCGCGCCGACGACCAAGGCACTGATCGTGCTGACCGAGCGAGCAAAGCCGGCCAGCCGTCTGTGCCAGGCCTGATCGTTCGGCCGCTCGGAGATATACTTCGTCAGCATCTGCCGCATGCCGCAGTTGGCGGGGTGGGAGCTGATCAGCAGCACCGCCACATAGTAGGCGTATTGACCATACGCCTCGATGCCCAACAGGCGAGCATAGATCGGCACCGCCAATCCGGCCACGATCAACTTCGTGGCGGACCAGGTTCCCACGGAGACGATGCCTTTGGCGATGGTTTTCGCGGACATGATCGATGGCGGTGGATCTGGGCGTTCTAGGGTCGGAGTTTCAGTTCGGTGCTAAGGGGCCCCTGTTGTCCGGACGCTCCAATCAGGGTGAGCATCCGTGACAATTGCCTCTCATACGTCACCGCAAACGCAGCATAGCGTTCCTTCAAGGCGGCCCGGATCCGGTCCTGTTGAGACAAGACCTCGAGCACGTGGCGGCTCAGCCAATTGCCCGAGACCTCCTGAAGCCGCACCAGATGCTCTCGCTGCCCGATGAGGTCCATGATGCTTTCATTCTTCGAGGCGTGAGACAGGCTGATGACCGGAGTGCCCATCGATGAGGCCAGCAACAGCGAATGAAACCGCACTCCGACGACCGCATCCATCAACCCGAGAACGGCCTTCATCTCCCTTGCCTGATACTGCCGTATCACGACTTTGACCCGCTGCCGATCGGTTCCCGACTCCAGGCCGTCGACCACCGCCATCGCCGCAATGCGGTCGTCGTCCGGCTCGACCGTATGCATGGGGAGAAACAGGATCGTCCGGTCCGTTTTCAGCAGCACCGTCCGCACCAGTTCGCGCACCGCGTCCAAGTACGCATCGACTTCTTCTGACGAAAATCGGCAATCGTAATGGTGTACGCCGAACGCCGCGCCCGCCTCAAAACCCCTCATACAGATCGCGACAGCCTTGCAGCCTGGTTCGATGCCCTGTTCGCTCAGCAATGCCCGGGCCTGCTCCTTTGGCAGGGGCGTCAGCCGCGTGGCCGGATCCGGAACAAACTCGACCGGAATCTCGCCTCCGACCAGTTCCGACAGTCCTTTCACGGTCTGGGCGTTGCGCCCACTCAAGTATGTCGCACGCCGACAGATGAAACGAACCAGCGTGCGACACAGACGATTCCTCAGGGGACGCAGCCAAATAGCCCACACAACGACCTTGACGCCCGCGAGCCGTGCCACCGCGGCCAACGCCGCGCAGTAGAGCATGTGCACCACATGATCGAAAAAGGGCGATCCGCCGGTGAATACGAGGCCGTCGACCGACCACAGGAGACCTACCAGCCTGATCGGATGTTTGCGGGGCGCCAGGGCGGGAAGGCCATAGAGACTCCCGAGGCGTGCGGGGTCCGGGGTCAGTACGGTAAACCTGGCCGGCGCAGCCCGTCCGATGCTCTCGATGATTCCAAGCAACAGAGCATTGTCGCCGACGTTGGGACTATCGAACCAGCCCCCGGTCAGGCACAGGTGTATCGGGCGTCCGGAATGACCACCATTGCTCACGCGGCGCGTCCCCGCTGGTGGGTGTGGTGCTCGTACTGGTCGATGTGCGCCTGAAGCGCTTTGGAGGTTTCGTACGTCTCGCGCACATACTCATAGGCTGCACGCCCCTTCTCGAGCGGCGATTCGTCGAACAGGCCGCGAAGGGCCGCTGCATAATCGTCGTCCTGCACCCGTTTGCCGAATTTCGTGGCGAACTGGTCCGGATCCACGCGACTGATGATGGGACAACCGTAGGCGGCGGCCTCGAGGAAGGTCAACGGCAACCCTTCACGCACCGCCGTGCTGACGAACACCCAGGTATCCGACAGAAGTCGGTGCATGCGTTCAGGCTCTTTGAACCGATTGATGAGGCCGGGCATTTCCAGATTCGGCACGTCCCGATAGCGGCTGCGCAGTTGCGCATCGAACCCTGACTCTGCAGAGGCACTGCCTTGTCCCACCGCCACGAATCGGTACTCCGGAAATGTCTTGGCCAGTTCGAGGAAGATCCATGGACGTTTGCGCTTGTCCCACCGGGCAACGTACGTGACGGTGGGGCGTTCGCTCTTCTTCGGCAGCGCGGCGGGCACGTCGATCAGATTCGGCAGAAGCGACGGCAGCGTGGTCAGCCGGTAGAGCCGTTTCACCTTTTCCTTCAAGAAATGCGCAGGACAGAACACCGCATCGGCCCCTCGCACCGCCTGCCGCACCAACAGGCTCGCCTCGGTCAGGTAGTTGAAGGGCGTCAACAGCCTGCGCATGGGCGTGGCGTACAAAAACTCGATCCACCAATCCCTGAGATCGCGGGGATCGCGGCTCGTCACGAAATGTGTGCGCCGAGGATGGAGGCGTTGCGCCAGGTACGTGAGGAGCGTCGGGTCTTGGGAATGAAACACGTCCGCCGGCACCTCCCGGATGATCCGGCAGGCCTCCACCACGTTCCGCGGAGAAAAGCTTCTGACTTCGACGCCGTCGATGGTTTCGATCGGCCGTTGCCCCCGCCGCCCTGGCACGATCACGCTCACGCGGTACCCTGCGCGAACCAGACTCTCGGCCAGTTTTCGGGACATGCTCCCGAACCCGCCGTAGATGCCCCAATCGAAATACTGGCTCGTCAAAATACAAATGGCCGGCTTGGTCTTCATGCTCGAAATTCCCGCGGCAAATCCTCTGTGACGCGCTGCATCCCCGAGGCATCGACAATCCCTTCCCTCGTTGTCGCGCCCTTCGCCACTTGCACGCATAGGTCCACATATCGGGCCGTGAGCGCCGGCCAGCCGAACCGGATCGCCCGCCGACGGCTCTCGGCGCCGAAATGCTTGCGGACCCCGTCATTGTCGACCAGCTCTTTCAGTGCCGCACTCAGAGTCGCCACGTCGGCCCAGGGCACGATCTTGCCGTTGCCGTTGTGCGTCACGAGCTCGGCCGTCCCGCCGGTCTCCGTCACCACCACAGGGAGACCCGACGCCATGGCTTCCAAGAGCGCGATCGACATGCCTTCCTGCTGGGACGGCAACACGAAGATGTCCGCTTCCCGGTACATCTCGGGCATGCGCTCACGCAGGACGAAGCCCTTGAAGTCGACCCGGTCCGTAATGTGCAGGTGCTCGGCCAACTCCCGCAGCATGGACTCCGCGTCTCCCGTCCCGACGAGCGTCGCCCGCACCGGTCGTGCACACCGACCACGCAGCCGTGCGACGGCCTGCAACAGGTGATGTTGCCCCTTTCGCTCGATCAGGCGGGCGGCGCAGATCAGATTGATCGCCGGTCTTCGTCCCGCAGTGCCGGGCGCGAAGGTTTCGGTATCGACCCCGTTCGGAATCGTCACCGGATTCAGCTCCGGCATGGTCTGACGCGCCATCGCCACCTGCTCCGCGCTGATCGCGGTCACCGCCGCGGCCCGACGCCAAATCCGCTTAATGACCGGTTTCAAAAATGGATACAGGTAGTCGTAGCGCGCTTCAAAGCCCGGCACGTCCGGCCCCTGCAACGACACCACATAGGGCACCCGATGCGTGAGGTTCAGCACATAGCTCAATGCACCGGCCGGCACGCCCGCGAAGGCGAAGCTCACATCATAGTGATGCTGTCTGAGCAGCCGAAGGGCCACCCGGAGTCCGCGCCGGCTATACCGGATCAACTCCATATTTGTCGCATGATGAATGTTACGATTGTCCACCGGAACCTTGTGCAGGGTAATGCGCTCCGCAAACCGCTCGCACTCGTATCGGTCCCGACTGCGGGCCGAGGTCACCAGGTCGACGGCCAAGTCCGGGCGCTTGGCCATCTCCTGCAGCAGATGGAAATTGACGACCCCGGTCCCGCCGCCAAGCGGAGGGAATTCGTTGTCGAACATCAGAATGCGAATGGCGGCTATCTCCTGGTCACGCGGCGGGCGACATACAAGGGCCGGCGTTTCACTTCATCGGAAATGCGTCCGATATACTCCCCGATGACCCCGATGGTCATGAGTTGAATCCCGGCCAGGAAGAAAATGGACACGACGAGTGTCGTAAACCCCGGCACCCCGACTCCGTAGGTGAACTTCTTCACCAGGTAAAACAGGGCGACGAGAAACGACAACAGGGAGACCGTCAACCCCAAGAGAGTAATCACCCGCAGCGGCATATGGCTGAACGACACTAGACCATCCAGCGCGAGGTAGAGCAGCTTTCGAAACGTATACTTCGGCACGCCCGCGTGCCGCGCATGCCGCTCATACGGCACGCCGATCTGCTTGAAGCCCACCCAGCTCCGAATGCCGCGGACGAACCGGTTCCGTTCCGGCATTTGCACGAGCAGGTCCACCACACGACGGTCCATCACGCAGAAGTCGCCCGCATCCAACGGGATCCGGATGTTCGCCACCCGCTGCAACAGACGATAGAACGCCGCATAGGCCAGCCGTTTTCCCCACCACTCTTTTCGTTCCGTGCGCACGGCGTAGACGACTTCCCATCCTTCCTTCCACTTGGCGAGAAACTGCGGAAGCACCTCGGGGGGATCTTGCAGGTCGGCGTCCATGATACACACCGCGCGGCCCCGGCTATGTTCCAAGCCGGCACTGATGGCGACCTGGTGCCCGAAGTTTCTGGCGAATTCCACCACCGTTACGCGAGGATCCCCGGATTCCAGCCGACGCAGGATCGCCGGACTCTGGTCCTGACTGCCGTCGTCGACAAACACGACCTCATAGTCGAACCCGAATCCGCCCAAGACGGTCGTCAGTCGCTCGTACAGCGCCGGCAGGTTGTCTTCTTCGTTGAAGACCGGGATGACGATGGACAATAACGGAGGAGGAACGGACTCCTTCACGCCGCCCGATAAGACGGCTTGCGGCGCCGGGTGAATGGCTTGCGTCGATGAAGCGGAGACCACGTCCATTGCCGTGGCCAGCGCGCGGCAGAAGGTGAGCGCCTCCGCTGGATCATCCACCGGTAGGACGCTTCGTCCCTTCGCGCGATTCAACGAACCGGGTTCGGATGAGCCTTGCGACTCCGGCTGCCCCGCCGATGCCGAGGATTCCAATCGTTTCATAGGATGTGTTGCCTGCGAACGGTTATACCCCGACACCATTTTCACCGACGAGTGCCGTGGTCACACCGCCAACGCTAAGTGTAGCGCAGGCTGGATCATTAGGCCAGATTTACTAGGAATTTCCGTGTATTTTTCGCCAGCGGAGAATCACACGACGAGCTGACGTTGGGAACCCCTGTACCCAGGACCTGTCTCACCTCGACACACCGAGGACGCGCCTGGGCGCACGGATGCACTCAGAGCGATGCGCCCGACGCCTCTCCATTCCGCGCCGTGAAGGCGAAACAAACCAATCCGATTCCGATCCAGACCAACTCGCGAAATCGCCGGAGCAGCGCAAACGTGATCCCGGTGACTTCGCTGTAGCCGAAGGCGGTGACGAGCAGGAGATTGCCGGCATCCTGGGCGCCGAGGCTTCCCGGGATAAAGAACGTGCCGCCTTTGATAAAGACCGAGAGCGCGCCGATCGCGGTGGCCGAGAGCACGGTCACGGGCTGCCCCAGGCACGCGATCATGACGTACACCTCGACCGCCTCGGCCAACCAGCCTAACAGGAACATCGCCGTCGACAGCAGGAACCCCGACCGGTCCTGCGTGTAGAACGCAGCGATGGTGCGATCCAAGTCCCGCAGTTTGCCCTCGCGGGCATCCAAATATGAGATCCGCAGGCCGAGCTTCCTGAGCACGCCGAGGACACCTGAGAACATGCCGTGGCGCTGCACCAGGATGAACACGCCGACCCCGAAGACGAGCAAGCCGACGCTCGCGAGGCCTGCAACGATCGTCTGGCCGGCCGAGCCCTGCGCCCCAAGCAGCCAGAAACCCAGGGCTATGCCCGCCAGGATGAACAGGATCTGCGCGATCGTCATGGTCGTCTTGGCCGTCACCACCGAGGCCATGCCCTCGACCATCGGGATGCCGTGGCGCTTGAGCAACAACGCCTTCAGCGGCTCTCCGCCGACGTAAGCCGTGGGTGTCGTCATGTTCACGACCTCACCCGCGGTGCGGATAGCCCAGAGACGCCAGAAGGTCAGGCGGTCGGCCCATATACCCAGCGTGACGCGCCACCCGTAGGCTTCGAAGAGATACATGAGGAGCGACGGCAGGAGGATGGTCACCAATGCCAACGGGCCAAGTCGCGCGACCGCCTCGTAGATGCGGACGATCCCGATGTGCCAGACCAGTGCGGAGAGTGTCAGTGCCCCGAGGAGGAGGAGGGCCAGCTTAAGCACGGGCACGCGCCGTCGGGCGAAGCACCCACAGCATCAGGAGCCAGAAGAAGGTCGACCCGCATGCGGCCATCCACAGGAACCACTCGAGCTTGTCGAGAACCGCGAACAGCAGGACGACCACGGAGAAATCCCGGCTCGCCACGTTCTTGAGGATGAAGTCCGACCAGGCGGCCTGCTTGGGCGAACTCCACCCTCGGGCCACGCCGATCTTTTGCGCCTTCGTCACCAGCCAGAACGACATGATGTTCCCGAAGACTGCGGCTCCGCCGAGCGCCAGAGGAATCCACGCGGTTTCCGTCCCGGTCTGGCGCAGGTATGCACCGCAGGCAATCCCGGCGAAGATCGCGATGTGGACGACGTTGTCCATCGCAATGTCGAGCCAAGCCCCGAAGGGCGATTCGGTAAAGGTGAGCCGGGCGACCTCCCCATCACAACAATCGATGACCGCCGCCAACTGAAACAGCAACGCGGCGACGACTCCCGCCTGATACGTCCCCCAGCCGAATCCGACGGCGGCCAGCAGGCCGACCGCAGTGGCGATCATCGTGATGGTATTGGGGGAACATTTGAGCCGCAGGAAGACCTTGGTGAGCAGACGCGAGAGCAGGCGGTTGAAGTAGCGATCGACGAAACCTTCGGCTTCCCCCTTGAGCGAGCGGAACAAGGTGCGCTCGGCGACGCCGGCGCTTGCCTGGTCCCAGACGTCGCGATACCACAGTCCGGCCGTCGACGCAGCCGCCACGACCCGGACCCGGCCTTCGGCCGCCGCGCGCTCCAACCAGCGGCGCACCGGAATGGCGCCCAACGCTTCCGACGCAGCGGCGGCGCCCAGCGTGCCCGGTCCACCGGCGGGAGTCAGGATCGTGGCCGGCAGCACCACCATGTCTGCGGCCACCTGATGGCCTTCGAATCCGGTTTGATTGTGGAACGAGACCAGGCGCCCTTCCTGGAGAGCCACCGCGGGATTCCGCCGCCCCATCGCCGGCTCCCCCTGCCCGAACTGACGCGTGACGACCAAGGCCTCGCCGTCCCGCACGTTCTGGCGCAAATGTTCGATGAGGCCCTTCGAAAAGACCGACTGCACCCCGGCGATGAGGCAAAACCCGCGGACCTCGGCGCCGAGCGACTCCCACGTGCGCGGGTCGTCGAGGGGAAACTCGCGCACCGGCATCCAGCGAACCGGAATGGTCACGCGCGCACCCCGCGCCAGGGTTTGCTTCAGCAATTCCTCTTCCGAGCCGACCAGGACGATCAGTTGGCGGATCCCGGCCCGTTGCAAGGTGAGGACCGCCCGCTGAAACAGGCTCAAGCCGCCGATTTTCGTCAGCGGCCCCACGTCGCTCAGCCCGCGGCCGACCCGCTCACCGAAAAGGCCGGTACCCGGCAGAAGAATCGCCGTGGCCAGGCCCTGCAATTCCGCTCCACGCTCCAGGGTGCTTTCACTCATCTCTTTACTCGGTTATTCGCCAACCGTCATGGGCGTTCAGCCATCAGCAGTCAGCCTTCAGCGATCAACCAGACACTTCTGAAAGTTGAGTGCTGATTGCTGTCGGCTGATAGCAATGCCCCTTGGCGCGTGACACATGACGGCTCCGCTTACAGCCGCGGCAACACGTCCCGCTCGGCGCGCGTCACGTCTTCCGGAAAATCGATCTCGGTCCAAGGCAAACCGCCGATCTTCTCGTGCCCAACCTTCACATCCTGAAAATACTGCAACAATCCATCTTCATATTCCATATCCCATTGACCCCGGTCAATGTAGGCCTTCAGCGACCCGATCACGTGCGCCGTGTCCGCCCGGCGAACCTTGAGAAAGCCGACGCCTTCTCCGGCCACATCGTACCGCTCCGGCATCTTCTTGCTCAACGCGATCACGCGACCGCCCTGGACGACCACCATACATTCCTCGCCCTGCTGTTTCACCGTTTCGTCCATCAACAGGCAATTGGTATGGGGCGAGTCCACCAGCCGGCGGAGAATCTCCCGATGGAACAGCACGTCGGCGTCCATGATGATCACGTCGTCGGTCAGCGCCGGCCGGGCGATCCACAGCGAGGAGATGCTCCCGCGTTGATACTGGTCGTTCACCAGATAGCTCACATCGACTCCGCGGGAATGGGACCCCACCGCCTCACGGATCATCTCCTGCTTGTACCCCACGACGATCGTAGCCTGCTTCACGTGCACGCCCGCCAACGCCTCCAGATAGCGGGCGATCAGGGCTTTGCCCCCGATCTCGATGAGACACTTGGGCTTGTGCTGCGTGATCGGCCAGAGTCGCTTGCCGACGCCGGCCGCCAGGATGACGGCCTTCATGAGTGGACGACTGCGCTCTCGAGGACCTGTTCGAAGGCGGTGAGGAAGTCCTCAATCTGCTGCGGGGCGAGGGCCCCCATATTGGCAATGCGGAAGATCTTTGATTCCAACTGCCCCTGGCCGGCATAGATGACGAAGCCCTTTTCCTTGAGACGGTCATGGAGCGTCTGATAGGTGATGCCCGCCGGGAGGTGAAAGGCGGTGATCGTGTTGGATTGCGAGTCGGCCGGCAGCAACGCCTTGACCCCCAGTTGCGCCATACGCTCGCGGATGCGCGTCGCCGCCTTTTTATAGCGTTGGATACGGTTCGCCACGCCTTCTTCCAGCAGTTCGTCGACCGCTTCCTCGAACGCATAGTAGACCTGCACGGCCGGCGTGAAGGGAATGATCCCGTTGCCGTGATCGTCCACGTAATGGGTCAGGTGCAGATACCAGGACCGTTTCGGGTAGCCGCGCATGCGATCGAGGAATCCCTTGCGGCAGAGGACGAAGGAGACACCGGGGAACCCCTGGATGCACTTCCCAGCCGTGCCACATACCATATAGATGTGGGAACCCGGAATGTCGATCCGTTCGCCGGCTAGACCGCTTACCGAATCCACCACAAACACCCGATTCTGACTGTCGACCACGTCGGCAATCTCCTTGACGGGATTGATCAGCCCCGTCGTGGTCTCATGGTGCACCATCGCGACCGCATGCACTTCGGGGTGCTGCCGCAAGGCCAACCGCAGCCGCTCGGGATCCGGCTTCGTCTGCCAGTCCAACTTGAATTCCGAGACGCCCAGCCGATGAAGCCCGATCATGTTGGACATGCGCTCGCCATAGACACCGTTGTTGATCACCAACATGCGTTTCCCGGTCGGGAGGCAAGACATGATGGCCGATTCGACGGCCGCGGTCCCGGAGCCGGTCAAGAGAATGGCCACGTACTCGGCTTCGGCACCCGGCACGAAGGCCTTCAGCAGCTTCTGCTGAATCCGGTGCAGCAGCTCGGAGAATTCCGATTCGCGATGGCAGATATCGGGACGCAGCAGCGCTTGCCGCACGCGCTCGGATACGTTGACGGGACCCGGATTGAGTAAAATCATACTTGCGCTCTCTTAGCTATCAGCCTTCAGCGGCCAGCTCGTTTGAGGCCGATGGCCGACGGCTCTCGGCTATTCGATGGCCTTCATAAACCGTTTCGTAATGTCGGCCGGGTCCAGCACGATCCTACCTGCATCCTCCACGAACTCATTGACCTTGACGAGCAACATGCTGGGCCCGTCCTTCTTGAGCATGTCCTTGAATTCATAAACCAGGTCGTCGCGGTCTTTCACCCGCTCCACGTTCACGTACCCGGCCGCCTTGGCCACCTTCTCCAACGGCACGACATTGGAGATCGTCGGCTGGTTGCCCGTCGTCCCATAGACTTCGTTGTCGAACACGACGTGGATGAAATTCTTCGGCTTCAAGGCCGCGACGGTCGCCAGCGTACCCATCCCCATCAACACATTGCCGTCGCCGTCAAACACGACCACTTGTTTCTTGGGCTTCGCCAGGGCCACCCCCAGCGCTATGGCCGGGGCGTTCCCCATCGACCCGATCATATAAAAATGGGTAGGCCGGTCGGCGATTTTCTGCGCCTCGCGGGAGGGGAATCCATTACAGACGATGACCGGCTGATCGGTCAGCAGTTCAAGCAGCGCAGCCATTGCCTGCGCCCGACTCTGCATGGTTCCTTCTTCGGGTCTCACGGCTCGTACCTCGTCATTCGTATCTCGTATCTCGCAACCTGCGCTTCACGCCTCACGAGATACGCCTCACGGTTCCTTATGGATGCAGCGCCTTGACAACACCTTTCTTGATGAACAGGGCGACCGGGATCCGTTGTTTCATGAATGTTTCGCTCACCCATTTCAGGTCTTCAACCATCGTCTGCTCCGACAGCGTCCGATGGGGGATCTTCACGGTGTCCAACAATTGCGGCATCGTCTCGCCCATCACCAGGTGCTCCGGCGCATCCTTGCCCTGAAATCCCCGCCAGGACACGATGAGGATACAAGGCTGTTGATAGATCAGGTTCAGCGAGATCAGCGCGTTCAGAGAGGTGCCTAGGCCGGAGTTCTGCATCAAGACAGCCGGGATCATGCCGCCCATGTAGGCGCCCGCCGCCATGGCCACCGCTTCGTCCTCGCGCACGGCCGGCGTGTAGATGTTGCGGGTCATCAGCTCTTCGATAATGCCGCCCAGAATCGAATCGGGCACCCCGGTGAAGAAATTGACCCCCATGTGCTGGAGGGCCTCGACGAACACATCGCTTTCGATCATGACTCCGCCTGTTCAGTGATTCGTGGACGCGCCGGACACAAGAGCGCGCATTATAGCCAAGGGGGTCCTCATTCTCAAGAATTCGACGCCGGTGTTGCCGTCGCAACGAAAGCCATGATAGCATGCGGCCCCACATCGCAGGGAATTCCATGCGCGGGCTGCCATCCATAGACCGTGTGTTCCGCGGCCTACTCGCCGGCGCTGTACTCGTCTCCGTCATCGCCGGCCAAATGACACCGGTACTTGGCGGGGCCATGGCCAACGACCCGAAGGGTTTTCGCGAGATCCCCTGGGGGGTCAAATTGAGCGATGTGTCTGCGCTCGACGTATTCCGGTCGGGGTTGCATATCGTGGATTATGTGTTCAAGGACGGGCCGCCGACCTATGCCGATACGCCCGTCGAAAGCGTTCATCTCTCCGCGGTCGACGATCAGTTCGCCCGGGTCACGATTCGCTACCGTGGCGAGCACACTCACAAACAGGTTTTGGCGTTCCTGGAGCGGACCTACGGCGCCGTCGAGCGCATCCCCGGCCAGATGACGCGAGGGCTCAATCAGCAATATAATTGGAGAGGGCCCGAGACCGAAATCAATCTGACCTATGAAGCCAATTTGGATCGAGGGTTCGTCTTCATCGAAAGCCGGACGTTGTCGCCTCGGTTTCATGACCACATCACGGACTCGGCGGAGTGAGATGGCGAGCGATCGCTCGAACACATCACCCTGGTCCCTCTGGTTCCTCCTTGCACTGCTCGTGGGGTTGATTCCGGGTGCGGCCTCGGCAGTGCCGATGCAGAACGATCCGAACGGTTTCGAAGGGATTCCGTGGGGCGCCAGCTTCAGCGAATCCGAGTCCTTTGCGAAGGTGGAGGACGCAGGACGCTTGACCACCTTTGAGCTGAAATCCGGGACTCCGACTCTGGGCCCGGCGAAGGTGGATTCCATGCGATTCATGACCATCGAAGGCCAATTCGCCCGCGTGACCGTGCGGTACCGCGGCAAAGAGATCCACGATCAAATCCTTGGCTATCTGCAGGGCAAATATGGTCCCTTGGATCGAACGCCCGGTCAAATCGCCAGCGGCGTGGTGAAGTTTCTCTCCTGGCAGGGGTTCAACAGCGAGATCACACTGCGGTACGACACGCGGACCGATCAGGGCATCATCTTCTTCGAAAGCCAGTCGTTGCGCTCGAAGCTCACCGAGGGCAACTCCGCCACCGTCTTTTGACCGCTCTCAACATTTCTGCGGTTTCGCGCGCCTTACTTGTAGCGTGGCGTCACCGCGATCCACGTGCCATGCGTATCCCCGTTATACGAGGCCTCCCCGCTGACCGGCCTCGCCGCCGCCGGACGCGCTCCCTTGATGACGGCGAAAGGCGAACCAGGAACCGGCTTGAGTTCTCCTTTGTCATCCAGCCTGAAGGCAAACACCTGGTCGGACTCGAGATTCGTGGCGTAGACGTACCGGCCTGACGGTTCCATGGCCAGCGAGAAAATCGGCTTACTGATGGTCGACACGCCGCCCAAGGGTTTCAGGACGCCGCTGATCACATCCACCTGATAGACCAGCACGGCATTCATCGAACCGACGCTCAACAGATATTTCCCCAAGGCATCGTTGACCATCGTGCCCAGACCGGTCCCTGGAAACGGTGAACCCTCCACCTTCGACAAAGCGCCGGTCTCTCGGTCGACGGCATACGCCCAGAGCCCATCGCGAGCCACCACGTACGCATACAGCCCGGAGGGATGAACGGCAATCGCATTGGGGTGCTGCCCGGTCCGATAGGGAGAACCGGGAACCGGCGCCCAGGCCCCTGAACTCTGATCGATGGTGAAGGCTGCAACCCGGTCCTCCGTCAGACTCGTGACGTACCCAAAGTGTCCTCTGGCATCGAGTGCAGCTTTGTAGGCCCCTCGTAGACCGGCGAGGTTGAATGGAGACCCGACGAGTTCTGCCTGAAACGCGGAAGCGGTGCCGAGTTCAAAAGCCGACAGGTTGCTGGACTTGCCGTTCAGGATATAGACGAATCGGTCGGCCGGATGCATGAGGACAGCCGACGGCCCCCAGGCAGACGCAAGCGCAACGGTCTGCATCTGCGATAGGAGCCCTGTCTTCTGGTTGATCGAAAACACGGTGACATCGTTGGATTTCTCGTTGGGCACGAAGAGGAACCGTCCGGAGCGATCGACCGCGGCCGAGGAGGGCAGTTTCCCTGTTTGCATGACGCCCAGATACTTGAGGGCGCCGGTGCTCCGCTCGACCTGCAGCATGGAGACCGAGCCGTCGCTCGCGTTCGCGACGTAGGCAAATTGCCGGCCGGGCTCGGAGCGTTTCCCGCAGCCGAATACCGCGGCCGCTAGTCCGAGACACAGCGCCAGCCCGACAACCACCCCCCTCACGACGGTGATCCGCATGGTTGCCCTCCCCTGACAAAACTCTTTTCGATCTTACGTATGATGGATCACTGATATCGTCAAGAAATGCCGCAATCCTGATAAGCCGGCACAGGGTGTCGGGTATTCCTGCGCATCGATACCTAGCGGCCAGCCCGCCCCCTACTTTTGGAGCATGCGGATTCCCCGCTCGGGGTCATGCGGGTATTGCGGAGTCTGGCTAGAACCTATCTCAAAANNAGTGATGACTCACTCACCTCCGTCTCTTCCGGTAGTGTGATCATGAAAACGACAGCCTCGGTTTCACGCACATCCGCACATGATCGTCAGGCCAGTCTGATCTCGGCGGCCGCTTCCTTGTTTGCGGCCAAGGGATTCAAGGGCACGACGACCAAGGAAATCGCGAAAGCCGCCGGAGTCAGCGAGGCGTTGGTCTTCAAGTACTTTCCGACCAAGCGCGCCCTCTACGCCGCGATTCTTGCGGAAAAAGCTCCCCTGAGCGAACTCGTGGGTGCTGTCGAGGAATTTGCCCACAAGCGGGACGATCACCGAGTCTTCACCCTGATCGCGAGCTACCGCATCCGGCCGGGCGCCGACCCCACGATGCTCCGACTGCTCCTGTTCAGTGCGCTCGAAGGCCATGAATTGGCCGACATGTTCTTCGGCAAACAGCATCGCGTCTTTTACGATTATCTCGCCGGATACATCCGGACCCGCATTCAGGAAGGAGCGTTCCGTCGGATGGATCCGCTGTTGGCAGCCCGGGCCTTCATCGGGATGGTTGTCCATCACCGCCTTCTGCACGAGATATTCGGAGTCCCGCTGCATTGCTCGCACGAGGAGATCGTCGCCACCTACGTGGAGCTGTTCCTAAACGGGCTGCGGGAATCCTCTCCCCAGCAGAAACGAGGGCCGTCCCGTGTCCGTTAACCCAATCCGACAGCATCCCATCGTCACCCTTGGCGTCATCATCTTCTTCGCCGTGACAGCCCTCGTCGTCTTTCGCCTCAGCAGCGGAGCCAAAACCGACACCCGCAAGGCGCGCGTGATCACCGTCGGCACGACGACCCCGCTGAAGCAAGACCTGGACGTCCGTTTGACCTACACGGCCGACCTCACGCCGAACCAGTTGGTGAACGTGTTCTCCCGCGTCGACGGCTATATCGCCAGGATCTATGTGGACAAGGGCGACTTCGTGAAGGCCAACCAGTTGTTGGTCGAGATCGATCATACGGACTTCGTCCATGCCGTCAACCAGGCCAAGGCGAACCTGGTCTCGGCCAAGGCGAAGGTCGTCCAGCAAGATGCGGCGGTGCGCAATGCCAAGCTGACCCTGGATCGCATGCAGGCGCTGATCAAGGATCAATTCGTCTCCCAGCAGGACCTGGATACCGCCCAGGTCAATTACGACGCGGCGTTGGCGCTCCAGGATTCCCTTCGGGCCCAGGTGCGCCAGATGGAAGTGGCGCTGGCGCAGGCGGAGACCAACCTCGCCTACTCGTATATCCGCGCGCCGTTTTCCGGCTTCGTGGCCGAACGCAATCTCGATCCCGGCGCGTACGTCACCGGAACGACGGCCAGCACGTCGACGATGTCCCGCGGCATCCTGAGCCTCCACGATGTGGACACGGTGCGCACGCTGATCGAGGTCGTTGAGAAGGATGTGCCGCTCGTCAAAATCGGCCAGAATGCTGACGTGCGGGCTGAGGCCTATCCGAACGAGGTGTTCGAGGGCACAGTCACGCGGATCGTGCAGGCGTTGAACCGGGCCACTCGCACCATGACGGTGGAAGTGGACCTCCCCAACAAGGACCACCGGTTGAAGGGCGGCATGTTCGCCCGCGTTGAAATCCTGGTCGACAAACACCCTAAGGCCATTCAAATCCCGCTCGATGCGGTCAGCCGCCTGGAGGAATTCCAATTCGTCTACGTCGTGAAGGACGGCAAAGCGCACCAGGTGCCAGTCGAGTTGGGAAGCCGCGTCGAGAACCGTGTGGAAGTCGTCAAGGGCCTGATCGGCGACGAACAGGTCATCGTGTCCGGCAAAGACTTGGTCAGCGAAGGAACCACGGTTCAGACGCAACGCCTCGATGCGGTGAAGCGCGAGGGGTGATGAGTGAGCCGTCCGTCCGTCTTACGATCCGCGCCTAGCTCATCACACATGACTCATCACTGCTCACCGGTTTTCACGTTATGTGGCTGACACTTCTTGCCCTCCGCAATCGCATCGGCATCCTGATGCTGTCCCTCGCGATGGTGGTGCTGGGTGGCACATCGCTCCAACGTCTTCCGGTCGATCTCTTCCCCAACATCCAGGTGCCCGTCGCGTTCGTCGGCGTGATCTACAAAGGCGCGCCGCCCCTCGATATCGAGCAGAGCGTGGTCTACCCGATCGAAAAGGCCGTGAGCTCGGCGTCCAACGTCGAGCACGTCGAATCTTTCGCCAAACAGGGCATCGGCGCGGTGCAGGTCTGGTTCAATTGGGGCGCGGACATCAATGTGGGGCAGATGGAGGTGATGCAGCGCATCACCCAGATCCAGGCCAACCTGCCGCCGGGCAGCCTGCAGCCCTTCATCGTCAAATTCGACGTGTCCAACATCCCCGTCGCGTTCGTCACCGTCTCGGGAGGTGATCTCGACGAACGGGCGCTGTACGACTTGGCCTACAACACGATCGCCCCTCAGATCGAACAGATTGCCAACGTTGCCGCGGCCACCGTTGAAGGTGGCAAGGTCCGACAGATCAACATCAATCTGGACCCGGCGCTGCTCCAGGCGCGCGGACTCTCGATTCTCGACGTCGTCAAGTCCGTCAAGGCCGCAAACCTCATCCTGCCGTCCGGCGACATCAAAGCGGGTAATCTGGATTACAACGTCTTTACCAACAACCAATTTAAGACGGTGGAGCCGATCGCGGACGTCGTCGTGAAGATCGACGCCCGTGGCAGTCCCGTCCGCGTTCGCGACCTCGGCACCTTGTCCGACTCATCCGACATCCAGACCAACATCGTTCGCACGGACGGCAAGCGCTCCGTCTACCTCCGGGTCAACAAGCAGCCCATCGCCAACACGGTCGAGGTCGTGGACGCACTGCGCCGTGCGCTCCCGAAGATGATCGGGATTCCCCCCGGCGTGCAGCTCGGAATCTCGTTCGACCAGTCGGTCTACATCCGCCAATCGATGGAAAACCTTGCGGAACAGGCCCTTCACGGATCGCTGCTGGCCGCCGCGGTTATTTTGCTGTTCCTCCGCAACCTGACCAGCACGATGATCATTTCCGTGGCTATTCCGCTGTCGATCCTGGTCACCTTCATCGTGCTGTACTTCACCAATCAGACCTTGAACGTGTTCACGATGGGCGGCTTGGCCCTGGGAATCGGGCGCCTGGTGGACGACTCGATCGTCGAGCTGGAAAACATCCAACGCCATTTGAACGTCGAGCGAAACCGATGGGAGGCCATCGTCAACGCCGCACGCGAGGTGGCCATGCCGATTTTCGCCTCGACCGTGACGACGGTCGTGGTGTTTCTCCCCATGTTTTTCGTGGTCGGCATCGCCCGGCTGCTGCTCATCCCGCTGACCCTGACCATCGCGATCGCACTGTTTACCTCGTTCTTCGTCTCCCGCACGGTCACCCCGGCGCTCTGCTATCGCTTCTTGAAAGCGGAGCAGGACGCGCATCGGAGCATGCCGGCCTGGTTCGTGCGTGTGATGGATTGGAGCCGTCGGCGCTACGACGCATTGGACGAAGGCTATGAGCGAACCCTCCGTTGGGTCCTGGCCCACCGGCGCACCCTGCTTGTTACCGTGATCGCCATTTTTCTCGGCTCGCTGGCGCTCCTGCCGCTCATCGGAACGGAGTTCCTCCCGGTGTCCGACGAGAGCCAGTTCCGCATCGTGCTGCGCGCGCCCGTCGGCCAGCGGGTCGAGAAAACCGAGCAGCAGGTCGCGGAAGTGGAGCGCGTCCTGCGGGAGAACATCGGTCCGGACGAACTGGAGACGATCGTGTCCAGCACGGGCGTGCTGGCTCAGGGGCGGTCCTCGCTCTTCAACCCCAACACCGGCCCGCACACCTCGGTCATTTCCGTCTACCTCGTGTCGCCGGACAAGCGGAAGCGGAATCAAATCCAGATCATGAACGAGGTCCGGCCGAAAGTGATCAAGCTCTTTCCCGGCGTGGCGATGTTTTTCGACCCGGGTGGATTGGTCAAACGGGTGACGAGCTTCGGCTCCCAGAAAGCGATCGACGTCGAGATTTACGGGTACGAGTTCGAGAAGGCCAGGACGGTGATCCACCAGGTCCAGGACCTGATGCACAAGATCCCGGGCATGGCCGACATCGAAGTCAGCCGTGAAGAGAACTACCCCGAAGTGAACGTGGTTGTGGACCGGGAAAAGGCGGCGCTGTTGGGCATCAGCGAAACGGACGTGGCCAATGCCGTGCTGTTTTCGCTGAACGGCAACGGCCAAACCGATCCGATCATCTATACCGATCCTCAGAACGGCAACGAGTATTACATCAGCGCCTGGCTCGCGGAGGAGCACCGCAAGGATCTGACCGATCTTGAGAACATTCTGCTGACGACCAAGGCCGGCGAACCCGTGCTGCTGAAGAACGTCGCCTCGTTGAAGCTGAACGCCGGGCCGGTGAAGATCGAGCGCAAGTATTTCCAACGCATCGTCCACATTACCGCCAACCCGGTCGGTCGCGATCTGGGAGCCATTGCCGAGGACCTCGAAACAGCCTTCGCCAATCTTCAACTCCCGCCGGGATTCAGCATTCGCGTGGCCGGACAGATTCAGCAACAGCGCGAGACGTTTGAAGGATTGATCTTCGCCAGCATCTTAGCCCTGATCCTCGTCTATATGGTGATGGCGGCGCAGTTCAAATCGTTGATCGACCCCTTCATCATCATGTTCTCGGTGCCCATGGGGATTCCGGGCGTGATCGTGATCCTGTTCCTGACGAATACGACGCTCTCGACGACCTCGATGATGGGCATCATTATGATGCTGGGGATCGTCGTGTCGAACGGCGTGCTGTTGGTGGACTATACGAACGTGCTGCGCCGCCGCGGGCTGGCGTTGGGAGCGGCGGTGGTGACGGCGTCCCGGACGCGGCTGCGCCCGATCCTCATGACCTCGCTCGCGACCGTAATCGGGCTCGTGCCGATGGCCGTCGGATTGGGCACCGGAGGAGAGACCAACGCCCCGCTGGCCCGCGCCGTGGTGGGCGGATTGACGGTGTCGACGATCCTGACGTTGTTCCTGGTTCCGACCCTCTACACGATGCTGGAGGAGCGATTCCCGCGGCGGGCGGATCAATTGGGAGAAGAACGGCTGGAGACGGAACTGGCAGCCCAGGAAGCCTAATCTGAGAGGCCTCGCAGTAACTTACTGCCTGTAATCCTCTATCATCACCCGTCAACCGCCCCTAGCTATCAGCTTACAGCCCTCAGCATTCAGCTATCGGAAATTCCCCGGCTGATCGCTGAAAGCTGACCGCTGACGGCTGATGCACAGAATGGCCGGCTGCCGACAGATGTTGGATTCGGTGCAGGATTTGGACGAGGCGGTTACGGTCTCAAACTCGGGAACAGCGAGGCCAGCTGCAACGCCAATCCCATATCCCCGGTAATCCGCAAACGGCCGGACATGGCGACCGCCGGACCGCTCACCTGACCATTGAGCACCCGGAGACAATCTTCGCCCGACATGAAGAGGGTCACCTGAGGATCCGGATGGGTGCCCTCCGTCACATGGCAGGCCCCCTCCCGGATCAGCAGTTGGTACTGTCCCCCATCAGCCCCGCTCAAATCGAACTGATACACTGCATCCAGTCCTTCGGCGGCCTCGGGGTCCAGCTTGGACGGAAGCGATGCAAAGAATTCCCGTACGGTCTTGGGTGATCGCTCGGTCATCACGTGCTCAGGCGATTCGGACGTTTCGGTGGCTTGACCTCGGCACGTCCGTCTAGTACCGCAACATCGCCTGGTGGCGCGAGCGGCGGGCGCCGAAGAAGGCTTTCGAGAACTCCTCGACGACGGCCGGATCGTACCCCTTGCAACTGAAGATGTCGAGGTAGGCGCTGTTCGTGTCGTTGGCGAAATGGCCGCTGATCAACGAAGTCTCGATCAGCTGCACCATGCTGTAACCGGCCACGCGTCCTTCTCCGAAATGGACGACCTGGCAGTCACCGTAGCGCTTCATCTGAATCAGCTCGCAGAGCTGAACGACGTACGCCTCTATCTGCTTGGCATCGCGAATCCGGTCGGGAGCACAATCGTGGAGGTCAACGGAGGTGCAGATTCCCCAGGCTTTGCCGGGCCCGACGGAGTCGGGGCTGACGGGTGAATCAGCAAGCCTGGCTGAAGTTGATGAGATGTCGTCGGAGGTCGCACCTTCGGCGTTCTGCATATAAGACACTGCCTTTCTGTTGGGGGTGAATGGAAGTGAACGGCATCTGTTGCACTATACTCAACGATCGAGAACCTGTAAATGTTTATCTCCAAAAATTTCCGCGCCGCCGGCCGATTGACAAACTCTCGAACCCTTAGCGAGAATGCCTGACATGGCTGAGCAAGCAGCACCCTCTTCCGACTCCTCCGCCTCGACCGCCGCCCTGCCCGATCGGCTCTGCACTTGGTGTAAAGTGGCCATGACCAAACGGCTCGTCGCAGGGGGTCAGTTCATCCATTACACCTGCCCGAAGTGCGTGTTTCAGCATACGACCAAGCGCGTAGCCCCATAGCCCCGTCCTTCGTCACTTGTTGGGCCCATTCGGCCATCAACAGTCGGCCTTTGGCGATCAGCCAGGTGGTCTCCGAGGGCTGAATGCTGATGGCTGTCGGCTGATGGCTATGGCCCATTGACGTATGACGCATGCCGGTCTCCCCTCGGGTCAGTCGTAGTACTTCTCCCGGTAAATCGGGCACAGCCCCTTCTGATTGAGGATCTTCGTCACGTCCTTGATCATGGCGTGGCCGCCGCAGACGTACACCGCCAGGTTCTTGGTTGTCAGGATCCGTTGCTCTACTAGGGCCGTCACCCGTCCGATCGGCCCCTCCCAGCCAGGCTCCGGCCTGGACAGCGTCGTCACGAACGAAAAGTTCGAATAGGTGTGCGCCCAGCCACGCAGGATGTCTTGTAGATAGAGGTCCCTCTGGCTCCGCAACCCCCAAAACAACGTCACCGATTGGGACGAGGCCCGCTCCAGCTGAGCCGGAATCATGCTGAGAAACGGGGCGATCCCGGTTCCGGTAGCGACGAAGAGCAGGTCTCTGGTGGGATCGTCGCGCAGGTAAAACGAGCCGGCGGGTCCCTTGAACTGCGTCCGGTCTCCCTTGCGCAAACTGAACAGGTAGGTTGAGCCCGGCCCGCCCGGGACCAGATTCAGCACCAACAGCATCCGGTCCGACTGGCTCGGCGGCGAGGCGATGGAGTAGGGCCTGGTCACGGGACGGGGCTGTCCCGCCTTTGGAACCTCGAACGAGACGAACTGCCCGGGTTTGAAGGTAAGTGTCCGTGGCTCCAGCAACTCCAACTCGATCGCTCGAACATCATGCGTCAGGTCCTCAACCCGTGAGACGCTGGCTTGCACAAGCTCCATAGTTCAGCCTACCAGCCGATTCGCATCGAAGCCAGCCGGAGGCACGCCGTCAAGAAGGTCATTCACTGACGACGGGTGCTCGGCACGGTGTATCGATAGAGGCGGGAGCCGGAGGCATAGTAGAGGTGCGGCCATTGCGCCGCGAAGCCGGCGGTGATCGGTTCGGGAGCCTGTGCACTCACCACTGCGGCATTGTTCGCCAGGTCGATATAAAACACCCCCTCGCGGCAGAGTCCCCAGATCAGTCCCTCCCGACCGAGCAGGGCGCTGTTGTAGATCAGGCCGGAAATCGTCGCAGCCGTCATGGTCAGCCGGCGGTCGGCCGGCTCAAACACGAACAGCCGATCATCGACAAATCCATATACCCGTCCGTCTGGAAGGGCCACCAGATCCGTGATCGTGGTCCCTTCTACCGGCATCTCGAAGGTTTTTCGGTTGGCCTGCGTATCCCACAGAAACAGCCGGGCTTGGGTGGTCGTCGGATTGGCTCCGCTTCCGCCGTAGATCGTGGTCCCACCGACCACCCATCCTCTGACCCGGGTCAGCGACGCCACACTTTGGTCTTCGATCAGATGGTGATAGCGCTCCACCGCATTCGTGGCGGGATTCCAGACCACCATCGGGCCACCCAGTTTTCCGTACTCCGCCTGTGCCCCGATGAACACCTGTCCACCGTGGCCCACCATCGCCGCCAGCGGCCGCCAGGTTTTCAAGGGCTCGCCCAGTTCGATCGAGTGGGGGTTGAGTTCGTCGTACCCGTTGCGTTCACCGACCGCCTTTGTAGGGTCCAGAGCTACGATCGGCGAAGGCCCCCCGTACAGCGCACCGATGACTTCGTCCCGCCAAGGCAGGATGCTATAGAGTTCACCCGGCCCGAGCACCCCCAGTTCCTCCAGACGCTCGGTGCGTGGGTCGACGCGAAACCAATGCGCCGGCATGAATCCGCTTCCGTAAAGCCAGCCGTCTGGTCCGACTCCGAGACGGAAGATCCCGAGCTCACTTCCTTCATACCGAAAGGGCCGTTCCCTGGTTTCGTCTGTCGCAGAGTCACGGACCTGCACCACCCCATTGCCGGCCTGAACGATGAGCCGCCCATCGTTCAGTTGGTTTATGAGGGGAGCCTTGGGAACCGCCTCGGATGGAACGAGCGACGCCTCCCACCCGGCGAGCCGAAAGACGCGAGTGCCGGACGTGGCATACACTTGGCCATCGTTGCGGCGATGCACGTTGGCCACCCCCGGCACCCGATACTGCTCCGGCAAAATGTCGCGATGCTGGCCCGTCGCGATTTCGTAGGCCGCCACATGCGTCATGCCATACCCAATGCCGATATAGATAAACCCATCGCCGGAGGCTGCGACCGAATGGGCATACTGTTCCGCGGGGTCCATGCGCCCGAGGTCTTCGCTCACGCCGGTTTCAGGATCGAACCGGATCAACTTCGCGGATGGATAAGTGCCACCGTAAAGCTTGCCATCCGACCCCAAGGTAAGCCCCCAGATATACTGCTCAGACTCACTAGGCCGTCCGAGATCCACGAACGAACCCGCCCGAGGATCGAGCCGCAACAGATGGGCGTGAGGAAGGGTGCCGACGTAAAGGTTGTCATCCTTCCCCCAGGCTAATGCCCAGGCCGCATTCTCCCCCTCGACCGGACTCGTGAATACCTCGAAGGCTCCTGTCTCAGGGTCCAGGGACACAAGCTCCAACCGGCTGCTGTAGATGTAGCTTTGATAGAACCGTTGACTGCCGGGAGTAGGCCCTGGTCCCGCGAGAGATGTCAGGACAGCCCCGATTCCTCGATAGGTCAAGAGGCAACGGAACCCATTGGGAGATTCGACGGGGCAGGGTGGGGCAGCAATCGCTTTGAGGTCAGGAACCGCGAGCAGGACCGAGAGAGTCTGGGACCAGGCGAAGGCCAGGCTGCAGG
>JRYJ01003604.1_pt1 | contig 32765 bp, 33 predicted proteins | sample 235371 | NCBI WGS metagenome assembly JRYJ01 (sample SAMN03074219, study PRJNA261477) | activated sludge metagenome | biome: Wastewater Treatment Plant; feature: Wastewater; material: Activated sludge; isolation source: activated biomass of a wastewater treatment plant treating hydrocarbon... ... | reverse complement strand
CAACGACATTCTCGACTTCTCAAAGATTGAGGCCGGCCGAATGGAGTTGGAACATATCTCCTACAACCTCCGCCAAGTCCTGGAAGAAACCATCGAGCCCTATCGGGAGCGCGCCCGGGATAAAGACCTCGCGCTGACGCTCTCGGTCCCCGACACGATTCCGCCCACGTTACAGGGCGATCCCCATCGGCTTCGCCAGATCATCACGAACCTCGTCGGAAACGCGCTCAAGTTCACCGAGNNAGATCTTCGATTCGTTTTCCCAGGCCGACGGGTCCACCACCAGGAAATACGGGGGCACCGGATTGGGCTTGGCGATCGTGAAACAGTTGGTCGGGATGATGGGCGGACGGATCGGCCTGGACAGCATCCCCGGCCAAGGCACTACGTTTTGGTTCACGCTTCCCGTCGACACGGCCGGGGTCGCCGGCGGCCGGACTGACTCGACGCCGACGACCGTCCCGGCCTCTCCACCGAGCCCGATTCATCAGGCCGCAGCCTAGCGAGGAGCGACCGACTTTTGAGGAGGTACCATGAACTTGACGACGCTGCGCATCGATACCGGTACTACCTGGGCCCCCGCATCGCTTTCCGAGGTTGATTCTCAGCAGACGCTGCTGTTGCTGTTCGGAACCTCCGGGCTACTTGAACNNGAGCCACGTCATCGGGTGTTCGACGTCCGGAGAGATTTACGGCAGCGAGATTACGGACGACACCCTGGTCGTCGCGGCCGTGCGATTGGACCACACGCGCCTGCTCACCGCGCAGGCCGCGGTTCAGACACCGTCGGATTCCTATGCCGCAGGTTCGACCATTGCCGCCCAACTCAAGCAACCGGCGCTGAAAGCAGTCCTGGTGTTGTCGGACGGGCTCCACGTCAACGGAAGCGAATTGGTCAAGGGCTTGAACGACGTATTTGAGGGCAGCGTCGTGGTCACGGGCGGCCTTGCAGGCGACGGCCCACGCTTCAAAAGCACGTGGGTGATCGCGGACCGCAAACCGCAGAGCGGGTATGTGACGGCGGTGGGATTCTACGGCGACCGGGTCCGGATCGGTCACGGATCCAAAGGCGGGTGGGACAAGTTCGGCCCGGAGCGGCTCGTAACCCGATCGGCCGGCAACGTTCTGTACGAACTTGACGGGAAGCCGGCCTTGCAGCTGTACAAGGAATATCTCGGCGATCGCGCAGCGGGATTGCCGGCCACGGGCCTGCTCTTCCCCCTGGCCTTGCGTGCGTCACGCGCCGATGAAAAGAGTTTGGTGCGCACCATCCTCGCGGTGGACGAGACACAGCAATCGATGACTTTTGCCGGGGACATTCCCCAGGGCTCCCTCGCTCAATTGATGCGCGCCAACTTCGATCGACTGATCCAGGGCGCCTCCGAAGCCGCTTCGCTGACCGCCAAGGGCCATACCGGGTCTCCTGCATCCAATCCGACGCTGTCCGTCGCGATCAGCTGCGTGGGACGTCGACTCGTGCTCGGGGAACGCACCGAAGAGGAAACCGAGGCCGCATTGGAACTGCTCCCCAAGGACAGCCGGCAAGTCGGGTTCTACTCGTACGGTGAAATTTCTCCCTATGCCAGCGGCGCCTGCGACCTTCACAACCAAACGATGACGCTGACGACGATTACCGAAGTGTAGGACCATGCACTCCCTCCTGGCTCGACAACTGAAACGCCTGGGACTGGACACGGCCGCCCCGCCGTCCTCGGCCGAGGTTTGGCTGAAGTTCCTGGAGCGGGTCAGCCAGAGCTATGTCGAGTCGGATCAGGGGCACGAACTGTTGGAACGTTCCCTCGCCCTCTCATCCAAGGAGATGCAAGACCTCAACGAGCAGTTGCGCCGCACCTCAGAAAGCCAGCTGGCCGAGGAACGGGACAAGCTGCACACGGTCATCCGGTCGGTCGGAGACGGGCTCTGCGTGGTCGACCAGCACTGGACTATTCTCCTCCTCAATCCCGAAGGGCAACGCCTCTGGAACATCCGTGAAGAGGAGGCCGTGGGTCGCTCGCTGCACGATCTCATTTCCCTCTCCTCGCAAAAGGAACTGCGGGAACCGCTGTTCACCAGGATTTTGCTGGAAGAAACCGGGCACGGCGAAACCGTGCGCACCGACGACGGGATGCTGACGACGGCCTCGGGCCTCTCGTTTCCCGTCTCCTATGTCCTGGCGCCCATCGTGCGGGAGAATCACATCGCCGGAGCGGTGCTGGTCTTTCGAGATATTACGGATCGCAAACAGAGCGAGGAGGCGCGGCGCCTGACCGCCGAACAGTTGCGCCGACAGCAACACACCCTTCTCGAGTTGACCCGCAGCACCGTCATCCAAAGCGGACTCTTGGAGCCGGCGTTGAAAGAATTGACCAGGGCGACCGCGACCACGTTCGGGATCGACCGTGCCAGCGTCTGGTTCCTGAGCGAGGACACCCGCACGCTCCAATGCCGGGACCTCTTCGTGGCCTCGACGGGGACGCATTCCGCCGGTACCGAGCTTCAGGCCGACACGTTTCCCGCCTATTTTCGCGAACTCCGTTCCGAACGGATCATCGACGCCTCGCATGCGCAAACCGACCCGCGGACCACCGAATTTGCCGACTGTTATCTGAAACCCCTGGGCATTACGTCGATGCTGGACATTCCGTTGCGCTTCAAGGGGAAACTGGTCGGTGTGCTCTGCAACGAGCACATCGGTCCGCCACGGCTGTGGAGCCTGGAGGATCAACAGTTCGGCAACGCCATCGCCAATCTCGTCTCGCTGGCGCTCGAAGCAGCCGAGCGTCTTCAGGCGGAACAGGCCCTGCGCAAGAGCGAGGGCCGCACGAGGCTCATCATCGATACCGCACTCGACGCCGTAGTCGGCATGGATGAAAAAGGCATCATCACGGATTGGAATTCGCAGGCCGTCAACGTGTTCGGCTGGAAGCGCCAGGAGGCGATCGGGCGCGATGCGGCCGAGACCATTATCCCCTCGTCCTATCGGGAGGCCCACCAACGCGGTTTGGAACGATTTCTGGAAACGGGCGATGGTCCGGTCCTGAACCGGCGCATCGAAGTCACCGCCCTGCGTCGTGACGGTACCGAGTTCCCCGCGGAATTGGCGATCACTCCCTTGCGCCTCGAAAACGCCTATGCCTTTACCGCCTTCATCTCCGATATCACGGAGCGCAAACAGGCGGAAGAAGCACTGCGCACCAGCGAAGCCCGCCTGGCCATGACCGTGCAGGGGTCGAACATCGGGATCTGGGATTGGAATCTGACCACCAACACGGTGTACTTTTCGCCGCAGTGGAAGAGCCAGCTCGGGTATCGAGACGACGAACTCCCGAATGACTTCGAGCAATGGCGGGCGCGAATTCACGCCGAGGACCGCCAGCGTGTACTGGACAAAGTCCAAGCCTGCCTCGACGGCTCGATCCAGCACTTCGAACTGGAACACCGCCTCCGGCACCGCGACAACTCCTTTCGATGGATCCTCTCACGCGGGAGCATCATTCGGGACGACTATGGCGTCGCCTCACGGATGGTCGGCATCCACATCGACACCACCGAGCGCAAGCGAACCGAAGAAGAACTGCAGGCCGCGAAGGAGGCCGCCGAGGCCGCCAGCAAGGCCAAGAGCGAGTTCCTGGCGAACATGAGCCACGAGATTCGCACCCCGATGAACGGCGTGCTGGGTACGACCGAATTGCTGCTCAACACGGACCTCTCCGACAAGCAGCGGCACCTCGCGTCGACCGTGCATCGATCCGGCCGTACACTGCTTGCGATCATCAACGACATTCTCGATTTCTCCAAGATCGAGGCGGGCAAGTTGGAATTGGAAACCGTCGATTTCGACCTGTTTCAGGTCTTGTCGGAGTCCATGGAGCTCTTCTCGGAACCGGCGCGCCGCAAGCAGCTTCGCCTCACAAACCAGGTCGGCGCCGACGTCCCGCTGTATCTCCGGGGCGATCCCATTCGATTCCGTCAGGTCATCATGAATCTCCTGAGCAACGCCATCAAGTTCACGGAGCGGGGCGAGGTCGCGCTCAGGGCCGACCTCGTTTCCGGAACGGACACGGAGGTGCTCCTCCAGATCGCCGTCGCCGACACCGGGATCGGCATTCCCCCGGAGGCGAAGGAACGGATCTTCGAAGCCTTTTCGCAAGCGGACGGGTCGACCACTCGGCGCTACGGCGGGACCGGCCTGGGGCTCTCCATCGCCCGCCGGCTGGTCGCCTTGATGGGCGGGACGATCACTGCGGACAGCACTCCCGGGAGCGGCTCTACGTTCACGTTCACCGCCCGGTTCAACCGTCAGGCACCGGGATCGGCTTCCCCGAGAGGTTTAGCACCGTCGTTCCACCCGATATCGGAGATGCTGCCGACTCAAGCGGCCGCAGCCGACCCGGCGGGGGCACCCGCCCCCTCCAAACCCCGCCGGGGGCGCATCCTCCTGGCCGAAGACAATCCGGTCAATCGCGAGGTGGCCGCCGGTATGCTGGAACTGCTCGGCTACGAGGTCCAAATGGTCGAGAATGGGTGGCAGGCCGTCGTGCAAGCTCATCGGGAGGAGATCAGCCTCGTGCTCATGGACTGCCAGATGCCCGAGATGGACGGGTTGACGGCCACCGCCGAAATCCGCCGCCGTGAATCGGCCGCCGGAGGACGAAGGCTCCCCGTGATCGCGCTCACGGCCCATGCCATGCAAGGGGACCGCGAGCAATGCCTGGCCGCCGGCATGGACGACTATCTCACCAAGCCCTTCACGCAGATGCAACTCCGGGACATTCTGGCCAAATGGATCCCGCCGTCGACATCCGCCGTCTCACCCATCCCGACCGCGACCGCCCATCCTGCCTCGCCCCCTCCTTCGAATCCCCGGTCGAGCGCCGCCTCATTGGCTGCCGTCGAATTCCAACCAGCCGCCCCGGGAATCGATCTGAAAGCCCTGGACGGCATCCGCGCACTGCAGCGGCCCAACCGCCCGGATGTCCTGGCATCGGTCCTCCGGAAGTACCTCGACACGTCGCGCGAAAGCGTGGATGCGCTGCGCAACGCGATCCGCTCGAACGATCCCGTTGCGCTCCAGGCGATCGCCCATCGGCTCAAGTCCAGCAGCGCACAGTTGGGAGCCATGGCCGTAGCCGGCTGCTGCAAGGAACTAGAAGCCATGGGGATACAGAAAAGTCTCGTCGATGCGGACCGGATCTTCCGGCAGCTCCAATCGGACTATGCGGCGGTCTGTTCGGCATTTCGTCAGGAGATTGCCAGAGGAGGATCGACATGATGCCGGCATCCTCCGGTCGACCTCCACTCGCCCTCGTGGCCGACGACGACATCATCATCCGCATGTTCGCGCGCGAAACCTTGGAACAGGCCGGATGGACCGTAGAGGAAGCCGAAAACGGCCGGGAAGCCTGCGAGGTTTTTCAGCGCCGTTCGCCCGATGTGGTGCTCCTGGACGTGATGATGCCGGAGATGGACGGCTTCGCCACCTGCGCGACGCTTCGCAAGTGCCCCGGAGGGAAGCATACCCCGATCCTGATCATGACCGGCCTCGACGACTTCGAATCCATCACCAAGGCCTACGATGCAGGCGCCACCGACTTCATCGTCAAACCGTTGAATGCGCTGCTCCTGACGCACCGTATCCGATATATGGTCCGTGCCAGCCAAGTCCTGCAGGAGCTCCGGGCGAGCCAGGCCAAGCTCACGCAGGCCCGCGACGCCGCGATCGAGGGGGCGCGCCTCAAATCCGAATTTCTGGCGACCATGAGCCATGAGATTCGCACCCCGATGAACGGCGTACTGGGCATGACCGATTGGCTCCTCGAAACCGAGCTCACGCCCGAGCAGCGCGATTGCGCCGAAACCATCCGGACATCCGGCGACGCCCTGCTCGTCATTGTGAACGACATTCTCGATTTTTCGAAAATGGAATCCGGGAAACTAACGCTCGAAACGCTGGATTTTGACCTCCAGAACTTCCTCGAGCGTGTGTTAGCCCTGTTCGCCGAACGGGTTCAACGAAAGGGCCTGTTACTTACCTGGCACATTGCCGAATCGGTGCCCGGCGCTCTGCGGGGGGACCCGATCCGGCTGCAACAGATCCTCAGCAACCTGATCGGCAACGCGATCAAATTCACCGACAAGGGAACGGTGTCGGTCCGCATTGAACTCGAGCGACCCTCTCTCGCCCCGCTCACCCCCTTGGCCGCCTCGGCCCGGACGAGCCAGACGGCCGCGGACCCGCCAACGTTCGCACGGGTGCGCTTCTCCGTCTCAGATACCGGGATCGGCATCCCCCCTGGCGCATTCAAGAAACTGTTTCAGCCTTTCGTCCAAGTCGACGGCTCGACGACTAGAAAGTACGGCGGGACGGGCCTCGGCCTGGCCATTTGCAAGCAGCTCGTCGAGTTGATGGGCGGAACCATCGGGGCGGAGAGCGTCCCGGGGCAGGGCAGCGTCTTCAGCTTTACGATCCCTTTCGAAGTCCTCCCCCCGGAGAGCCATGCCGAACGGCGCGTCGCCTGACCAGCGGGCTCCCGCACGTTCCTCGACCATCCAGGTTTCGCCAGGGTCACCTTTCCTTATCCGATTGGATACGAACCGGTATCGCGCCAGATACATTCCGAAACCATCGACGCGGACTCCCGACGCTATCCTGTTGAAAATACGGATCATCGAATTCGGCGCAAACTTTGCTTTACATTCAGGAGGGCTACATAGTATACAGGCACAAGTTTTTCGGCCTGTGTATGGAGCACCCTTCACGTCCAATCGGGCGGGAATGACCTTCCACACACAACTAGGGACAAACCGGTGCATTGCCTCACATTCGATATCGAAGAACACTTTCAAGTTTCGCGGTTCGATTCCCCTATCCGTCGGCGTCACTGGGGCGCCTTTGAAAGCCGGGTAGCTTCCAACACCTGTAAAGTACTCGACCTGCTCTCCCGCACGCAGACCCGCGCGACGTTTTTTGTCTTAGGCTGGGTTGCCGAACGGCATCCGGGGCTCATCAAGCAGATTGCGGAATGCGGCCATGAGATCGCATGCCATGGGTACGATCACGAGCTGGTCACCGCCCAGACACCGGAACTTTTTCGGGAGGACGTGCGGAAGGCCAAACAGATCCTCGAAGATTTGACGGGCCTCCCGGTTCAGGGCTACCGCGCACCGGGTTTCACGATCACAAGGGAAACCTTGTGGGCTTTGCCGATTCTTGTCGAAGAAGGCTATGCCTACGACTCAAGCATTGTGCCCATCCACCACGACCACTGCGGCATCGGCGGAACCAATCCCTGGTATCACCTCCGCCACACCTCCTCGGGCCCGATCTGGGAAGTTCCCCCGTCGACCGCAAACCTCGGGGGCGTCCGGCTTCCCATCGCGGGAGGAAGTTATTTCCGGCTCTTGCCATTCGCGCTTCTCCGGCACCTGTTCCGCCGCATCGAACGGCAACGCCAGCCGTTGGTGATGTATTTCCACCCGTGGGAACTGGATCCAGGACAGCCACGGATGGAAGGACCGTATCTGTCCAGGCTGTTCCATTATATGCACCTGCACAAGATGGAGCGGCGGCTGTCCGACCTCCTGAGCACGTTCCGGTTCGCCCCGATCGTTCAGCAGATCGGCCTCACGGCCACGGCATCCTTGGAGAACGCCCCCAACGTTCCGCTCGTCCCCCCGGCCGAAGTCGCTCAGGACGTTGCCTGACCCACGCCAAAGTGGGGATTGCAGTGTGCACCTCCTTTCAGTACCGTGGAACTCGCCACGAACCTGACCTCCGAACACAAGACAGGCGGTAACGGCGTATGACTCCCTGGTCGACGGGCTCTCGTGTGGTCATCAGGAAACTTCGTGTCGCCTTTGCCGCCTGCACAGTTCTTCTAGGTCTTCCTGCGGCAGGACTGGCTCAGACCGCGGACGACACCGTCAAGTTCATCGGCGAGATGACCAACGCGCACGGATTTGTCCGGACGCTCAGCTGCCGCAATCCCAAAGCCCCGAAACCCACCAAGATTACCGAGGTCTACACGGTCATCCCGACCGGAACCAAGTTTGGATTGATCGAGTTCAATCACGGACACGATGAGATCCTGACGGGATTCACCCATTTGGATCTGCACGACATCGAGTCGATCGAGTATCAGGGACAGGGCGTTCAGGAGAGCTCGGTGACGCTGTACGGGGTACGGTTTTCCTGCAAGTCCGGCAGCCCCTGCATTCTCAAGACCAGCTTCTGCAGCGGAGCGGTGTCAGGGCTCGAAGGGCAGTTCCCGGACGATCTCCTGCTGTTCCGTTCGGCCTCGCACGCCGAGCGCGTCGCCAAGGCCTTTTCCCACCTGCTCACCCTCGTCCGCGCGGAAAAGAGCACCTCCCCCTTCTGACGCCGACCACACGATGCACCCCGCCGAGTCCTTCCGCCGGGCACGCCTGTGCCGCTGCCGGGTCGAGGAGAGTCAGCGCACTCCATCCACGCACGGTCGCAACGAGATTCACGAGGAGAGGGAGGAAATGGCTTGTGGAGGACGGGGGCCGGAAACCGGCCCCCGTGGAGAAATCATCCGGAACCGACAACTATTCAACGATCGTGACGGTCATCTCCACCCGATCGATCGGATTGTCGCAGGGGCCCTTATCGGGCGGATTCGGAGGTCCGGCCTGGCACATGACGCGCGGCACCCCCACGATCTTGTCGGCCACGCCGATGCCCTTCACGACCTCGCCGAAAATCGTGTACTTGCGGTCCAGAAAGCGTGAGTCTTCCACCACAATGAAAAACTGCGACCCAGCGCTATCCGGATCCTGCGCCCTGGCCATCGACACGACTCCGCGCTTGTGCGGGAGATCGCTGAATTCGGCTTTGACGTTGTGGCCCGGCCCCCCTTGGCCATAGGTGTTCTTCTTCAACGAATCCTTGGTGTTGGGATCCCCCCCCTGAATCATGAACCCGGGGATCACCCGATGAAAGATCGTCCCGTTATAGAAGCCCTTCTTGGCAAGCGTGATGAAGTTTTCGACATGTTTGGGCGCGACGTCGGGCAAAAACTTGATTTCCATGTCGCCGAATTTCGTCTTGATGATCGCCCGTGCCGTCTTGATGTTCACGGATTCCTTGTCGGCCGGAGTCGGTTCGGCGGCCCGGCCGAATCCCGCGCCGCCGATGGCCAGCAGGAATCCCAGTGCCGCGGCGATCCCCGATGTTCTCTTCCAATTACGATCGCGCATGGTGCCTCCCCTTCGTAGCTGATCTTCGATTACGCACTGACTTGCGCCAATGCCTCTTTTGCCGCCATCTGTTCCGCCTCTTTCTTGCTGTGCCCTCGGCCGACCCCCATCACTTCCCCTTGAATCCGCAGTTCGACCTCGAACACCTTCTCATGGTCCGGCCCCGATTCCCGAACCGTCGTGTACCGCGGGAGGGTGTCGAACCGCTTCTGGCAGACTTCCTGAAGCCGGGTCTTGTAGTCGTCATTCCCGAGCCGACCCGTTTGTGTGCCGATCAGTGACAACTCCTCTTCCAGCACGCGCAACGTGAAGGCCCGGCTCGCCTCAAGGCCCCCGTCCAGATAGACCGCAGCGATCAGCGCCTCCAACGCATCGGCCAGCAACGAATGTTTTTCCCGCCCCTTGGAAAGTTCCTCGCCCTTGCCCAACCGCAAGAACCGGCCCAGGTCCATGCGCCGCGCCGCCTTGGCCAGCGATGCCTCACTGACCAGCCGCGCCTTCAGCTTGGAGAGAGCCCCTTCGGTGCTGTCCGGCAGCTCGGTCGCCAGGTACTCGCTGATGACGAGCGACAGGACCGCATCCCCCAGAAACTCGAGCCGCTCGTTTTGTTGCCGATCTTTGGAACGCCGCTCATTGCTGTACGACTTGTGTGTGAGCGCTTCTTCCAGCAGACGCGGCCGGTGAAAGTGATATCCCAACAGGCGCTGGACCGTCTCGATTGACGTTACCGGCGTCATAGGAGGCGCGAGGTTCAGAGGAGATTACGAGTCGTACCTGCGAAACAACAGACAGGCATTCACTCCACCGAACCCGAACGAATTGGAGAGCACCACCTGAGGTTCGGCGGGGCGCGCCTTGTTCGGAATGTAGTCCAGATCGCAGGCTGGATCAGGATGATCGAGGTTGATGGTCGGCGGCAAGATTCCGTGGTGCAACGCCAGAATGCTGAACACCGCCTCGATGCCGCCGGCGGCTCCCAGCAGGTGGCCGGTCATCGATTTGGTGGAACTCACGGGGATTGTGTAGGCGTGTTCCCCGAACACGTGCTTGATGGCCTTCGTTTCGATGGCGTCCGCCATCGTGGAGGTGCCGTGGGCATTGATGTAACCGATATCGGTCTTGGCGACGCCGGCATCCTTGATCGCCAACTCCATGCATCGCACCGCCCCTTCGCCTTCCTCGGGTGGAGCCGTAATGTGATAGGCGTCGCTGTTCATGGCATAACCGACCAACTCGGCATAGATCCGCACACCGCGGCGCCGCGCATGTTCCAGTTCCTCCAACACCACGACCCCGGCGCCTTCGCCCAGCACGAAGCCGTCGCGATCCTTGTCGAAGGGCCGGCTGGCTTTCGTCGGCTCGTCGTTTCGGAACGAGAGGGCCTTGGCGGCGGCGAACCCCGCCACCCCAAGCGGCGTAATGGCCGCTTCCGCCCCCCCGGCGATCATCACATCCGCATCGCTCCGTTGAATTAATCGGTACGCGTCGCCGATGCAGTGATTGCCCGTCGCACAGGCGGTCACCGCGCAGGAGTTCGGCCCCTTGGCCCCGATCCGAATGGCCACCTGACCGGAGGCCAGATTGATGATCGTCATGGGAATGAAGAACGGCGAAACGCGGCCCGGTCCTTTTTCCCGAAGCACGTCGTGATAGTGCTCGATGGAACCGAGCCCGCCGATGCCGGACCCGATATAGACCCCGACTCTGGTGGCTTCTTCAGGCGCAACCTTCAACCCCGCGTCATCCACCGCCAGCTGGGCGGCGCCCACGGCGTAATGGATGAAGGTGTCCATCTTCTTGATTTCTTTTTTCTCGATGAACTGGGCCGGGTCGAAGTCTTTGACTTCACCCGCAATCTGCGCGTCGTACCCGGTCGGGTCGAACCGGGTAATCCGACCAATGCCCGATTCCCCGGCACAGAGGGCCTTCCAGGTCTTTTCAACCCCGGTCCCGAGGGGAGTCACCAACCCCAGGCCGGTCACCACGACGCGCCGTGTGGATCGCTCATGCATGGCAAGAACCAGACTCGACTAAACTTTTTCCTTGATGTAGTCCAACGCTTTCCCGACGGTGAGAATTTTCTCGGCATCCTCGTCGGGGATCTCAATTTCAAACTCTTCCTCCAGAGCCATCACCAATTCGACCGTATCCAGCGAATCGGCCCCGAGGTCCTCGACGAAGTGGGCCTCCGGCGTCACTTCCTCTTCCTCCACACCCAGTTGCTCCGCAATGATTTTCTTGACCCGTTCATCGACTGTTGCCATTGATTTCCCCACCTCCTTCCCCATCACCCATCCTCCTTACTCCTCCGGGCATGCACCGGCATCCGCAGATGCCCGGCAGTCTCCCGACTCCAATTCGGTCACGGCATCAGCATCCCGCCGTTGACATGCAGCACCTGTCCCGTGATGTAAGACGCCGAGTCCGACACCAGGAACCGGACAGCGGCCGCGATGTCGGCCGGCAGGCCCAGACGCCCCAAGGGAATTTGTTTCTGAAGCGCCTCCCTGACTTCCGCGGGCAACCCCTGTGTCATCGCGGTATCGATAAAACCCGGTGCGACCGCATTCACCGTCACCGATCGACTGGCATACTCGCGGGCCACCGTCTTGGTGAAGCCGATCACGGCCGCCTTGGAGGCCGCGTAATTCGCCTGGCCGACGTTCCCCATCGCGCCGACGATCGAGGCGATGTTGACGATCCGGCCGTACCGCTGTTTCGTCATCGGCTGCAGGACTGCCTTGGTGCAGTGGAACGTTCCGTTCAGATTGACCTGCAGAACGAGATTCCAGTCTTCTTCCTTCATGCGCAGCAGCAACCCATCGCGGGTGATGCCGGCGTTGTTCACCAGGATATCGATCTTACCCCATTCCTTGATCACCTGATCCGCCATGGCCTTCGCGTCGTTGAAGTCCGCCACGTTGACCTTGACGTTCAGGGCCTTGCGGCCCAGCTTGTGAATCGCGGCCACGGCCTCCTGGGAGCGCCCCGGATCCAAATCGGCGACAACGACGTCCGCGCCCTCTTCCGCCAGCGCTTCCGCAATCGCACGGCCTATACCCTGCGCCCCTCCTGTGACAATTGCAACTTTTCCCTGCAATCCCATGAGTCCGTTCCCCATCAATCAATTCACAATCAATTCATATCGTCTGACGTCTTCCGTTCGACGTCCTATGCCAGCGCCGCGAGCGTCACGTCCAACGATTTCGGATCATGCACGTTCAACGTTGTGGCATCCGGGAGAATCCGTTTCACCAACCCCGTGAGGACGGTTCCCGGCCCGATTTCCACGAAAGTCTTCACCCCGAGGCCTGCCATGGCCTTGACCGAGTCCTCCCACAACACCGAGGACGGCAGCTGCCGAACCAACGATGCCCGGATGTCCTGCGCCCGTTGCAGGGGCATCGCCTCGGCATTGTTGACGAGCGGCACCTTCAGGTCATGCCAAACCACTGTCCCGAACTCCGCCGCCAGCCGGTCCGCGGCGTTCTGCATGAGCGGCGTGTGGACCGGGACGCTCACCGGCAGAGGAATCGCTTTCTTGCACCCTTTCGTTTTGGCAATTTCGATCGCCCGTTCGACGGCGGCTTTTTCTCCGGCAATGACGACTTGGCCCGGCGAATTGAAATTCGCCGCCGCCACCACGCCGACCGAGGCGGCATCGTGACAGACCGCCTTCACCACGTCGGGCGCGAGCCCCAACAACGCCGCCACCAGGCCGGTGTCCGGGGCGACCGCGTCGGCCATGTAGCGACCCCGCTTTTGAACCAGCGTCACGCTGTCCCGAAAACTCAGACCCCCGGCCGCATAGATGGCCGAATACTCACCGAGGCTGTGTCCAGCCACGGCCACCGGCGTGATGCCCGCCGGCTCCAAGGCTTTGAGCGCCGCCGCACTGCTGACCAGCAAGGCGGGCTGCGTGAACTCCGTCAGATTCAGCCGTTCGGCCGGGCCTTCAAAACAAAGCTTCGCAGCGTCATACCCGAGGACATTCGAGGCTTCCTCATAGACCACCCGAACCGCAGGATGAGCGTCGTACAATCCCCGGCCCATTCCCACCGACTGCGACCCCTGTCCGGGGAAGAGAAATCCAATGCCTGAAGCCGCCATAAACGCGTAAGATATCGTAGAAACCGCTCGGAATGTCAACGAGAAAAAGTTCTGAAAAGCCTTCAGCTGTCGGCATCACCCTCCGGTTCCGGAGCTGACCGCTGACAGCTTCTTCCCCTACCACCGGATTAATGCCGAGGCCCAGGTCAGTCCCGCCCCGAACGCGCCCAGCATGATCAGCTGCCCGTCACGAACCCGTCCGTCCCTCACGGCCTCGTCCAATGCGATGGGGATCGATGCCGCCGAGGTGTTGCCGTACCGGTCCATGTTCAGGACCAGTTTTTCTGGCGGCAACCCAAGTCGATCCGCCACGGCCTTGATGATCCGCACGTTGGCCTGATGCGGCACATACAGGTTGACATCCTCGACTGAAAGCCCATGGGCGGCCAACGTCTCACGGGCCACTTCCTCGAGCGTACGCACCGCCACCTTGAAGGTTTCATTCCCCTTCATCTTGATGTACTGGAGTCGATCCTTCACCATCCGTTCGGACGGTGGAATCCGCGTGCCCCCGCCTGGAACCGCGATCAGGTCGCACATGCTCCCGTCGGAATGCAGGTGCGTCGAGAGGATGCCCCGGTCCCCCGTACAGGCGCTGAGCACAGCGGCCCCGGCGCCATCGCCGAAAATGACACAGGTATTCCGGTCCGTCCAGTCCGTGATCGCCGACATGACCTCGGAACCCACCACGAGCACGTGGCGCATTCCGGTCCGGATGTAAGCGTCGCCGACGCCCAGCGCGTAGACGAATCCGCAGCAGGCGGCGGCGAGATCGCAGGCCGCGGCACGGGTGGCGCCCAGACGATGCTGCAAGAGACAGGCGGTCGAGGGAAGCGGCATGTCGCCGGTGCAGGTGGCCAGCAGGATCATGTCCAACTCGGACGCCGACACGCCCGCGGCCTTCAAGGCCCGTTCAGCCGCGATCACGGCCAAGTCCGAACAGGCTTGCCCCTCAACCACGACGCGGCGTTCGCGAATCCCCGTCCGCTCCCGGATCCATTCGTCCGACGTGGCCACCATCCGTTCGAGGTCGGCATTCGTCACGACCCGTTCGGGCGCATAGGAACCCGTCCCGGTGATCCGTGCGCGCATCATGCCTGCTTGCCTTCCCGACGCTCGTCCCGATGGCGAGCCAGCGTCTCTTCGATGTCCTTGTGGATCAATTCATCGAGCCGGCTTTCGGCCAGCCCTTTCGCGCGGCGGATCGCGTTTTTGATGGCCTTGGCGGACGACCGGCCGTGGCAGATCATGGTGGTGCCGTTCACACCCAGCAGCGGGGCGCCGCCGAATTCCGCGTAATCGATTTTTCGCTTGAGATTCAACAATGGAGCCGCGATGAGGGGATAGGCCAAGCGGCCCAGCCAGGAGCCGGAAATTTCCTTGAGCAAGAGCTTCTTGATCACCTCCGCCACCCCTTCGGAAATCTTCAGCGCCACGTTGCCGATGAAGCCGTCACAGACGACCACGTCGGCGCTGCCGCTGTACACCTCCCGCCCCTCGACGTTGCCGACGAAATTCAGGGGACTGGCCTTGAGCAGCTTGAAGGCCTCCTTCGTCACTTCATTCCCCTTGGTGTCCTCCTCGCCGATGCTCAACAGGCCCACACGGGGATTCGGCTTGCCGTACAGATGCTTGGCGAATTCGTTGCCCATGAGGGCGAACTGTTCCAGGTGCTGGGCCGTGCAGTCGACGTTGGCCCCCACGTCCAACATGACCGCACTGCCGGTCAGGGTCGGCAACATCGTCGCGATGGCCGGACGCTCCACGCCCTTGATCAGGCCCAGCACGAAGAAGGCGGCCACCATGCTCGCCCCGGTATTGCCGGGGCTGACCACCGCCTCGGCCTCACCCGCCTTGACCAGCTCGGTCGCCACCCAAATCGACGAATCCCGTTTCTTGCGGGCCACCGCGGCCGGCGACTCGTGCATCTCCACCACCTGCGGCGCGTGCCGGATCGTGATGCGGGGATCGGTGCAGTTGAGCTTGCGGCACTCGGCGGCCAACTCGTCTTCTTTGCCGACCAGGATGATGCCGATATCCAGCTCCCGGACGGCTTGCATGGCCCCCTCGATGACCGGAGCAGGCCCATGGTCTCCGCCCATCGCATCGATGGCAATCTTCATACGCAGTCAGCGACCAACGAGCTGAGATGAGATGAATCGTGGAGGAACGCCGAGCCGGCGAGAAGCGGGACGATCTCCCGCTCGGCACGGCTTGGGATCGTGATCACGGTCGGCAATTGTACCCGAATCACGCCGGGAAAGGAAAACGGGGTCAGGATTCCTCGATGGCGATGACGGCTTTCCCTTTGTAGGTCCCGCAATTCAGGCACGTGTAATGGGGCAGCTTGAGTTCGTGACATTGCGGGCACAGAGAAAACCCCGGAGGAACCAACCGGGTCTTGGCCGTCCGCCGTTTGTCGCGTCGAGCCCGTGAATGTTTATGTTTCGGATTTGGCATGGCGACTCCTTATGCGTTTCCGCCTTTTGATTGCTTCGCCTCTCGTTCCTTCAAGACCCTGAACGGGTTCGGTCCCTGCTCGGGAGGGCAGGCACAGCGTCGCTCATTGAGATTCTGACCGCATTGCGGGCAGAGCCCCTGGCATTCTTCCCGACACAAGGGATGCATCGGCGCCGCCAGAATCACCTGTTCCCGCAACATCTGGGAGAGATCGAGATGCTCGCCCTGGTAAAAATAGATTTCGTCTTCTTCTGCGGCGGTCTCCTCCGCCTGATCCTCCGGCACGGCGGCCCGTTTGAGCTCCCGGCGTCGCGGTTCGGCCGTGGCCGGCTTGGGCGCCGGTCCGGCCTGACGCATGAACTCTGCGTACACAGACACGAGCAGCGGCTCCGCATATTCGGTCAGACAACGGACACATTGCCGAATGGCCGTCCCTTCCAGAGTTCCGGTTGCGGCGATCGGCCCGTCCTGCTTCGTCAGTTCCAGATGAATGGTCAGCGGTCCCTCGAACTTGTCATCCGGCTCCAGCAACCCCAATTGCGGACCGGTCGCGACGCAATCCACGGACAGGCCCTTGGACGTGATATCGACGACCGCCGGGTTGAGTATGTCCATCTGCGCCATCACCGTCTGGAACGGCCTGCTCCCCAGAATGGGAGCGATCGTTCCGCGTCCGTTAGAGTCGACCGTGACCAAGTGCGGGCTCCGGCCTATCGCTCTTCGGCGAAGCTGACCAACGCGATATGGCGGGCTCGCTTCACCGCCACCGTCAATTCGCGCTGATGGTGCAGGCAGTTTCCGGAGATCCGACGCGGCACGATCCGGCCCCGTTCAGTGAGGAAATTACGCAAGAGCCCCACGTCCTTGAAATCGATCGGCGCCTTGTCCACACAAAACCGGCAGGGTTTGCGACGCTGAAAAAACCGTCCGCCACCGCCGCCACTACGTTCGCGTTCCATACTCCCCTCCGTCTCTAGCAGGATGCTGAAAAAGCCCGCCAGCTGCGTTTCGACTCACTCAGACCCTCAACGTACCCCGGAGAGTACGTCTCGGCCCATCCTGAGGAATCGTTGCCTACTGTGTTACCGTCAGATTGTTTCGAGATCCTGCTAAAACTGTTCTTCGTCGTAAGCCGGTTCCTCGTGCGCCGCCCCGCCGCTTTCCCCCCCGGACTCCCCGCGCTTGGGGAGAAAGGTGACGGATTGGGCCACCACTTCGTGCTTGCTGCGTTTCTGTCCGTCTTCCGTTTCCCAGCGGCGTTGTTGCAGCCGCCCGTCCACGATGACACCGTTTCCTTTGCTCAGGTACTGCCCGCAGTGCTCCGCCTGTTTGCCGAATACCACGATGTCGATGAAACAGACTTCTTCCTTGAGCTCATCCCCCTGCTTGAAGCGCCGGCTCGTGGCCAACCCGAAGCTGGCGACCGGAGTCCCGCTCGGGGTGTACCGCAATTCGGGATTCCGCGTGAGGTTCCCGATCAGAATGACTTTGTTAAACCCCGCCAACGGCCGCTCCCTGGGCTTCCGCGCCGGCGCGGCGCGGCGGCGCCGGTTCCTGCTCCAAACGCACCGTCAGGAACTTGATGATCGAATCTTCCAGCCGATAGGACCGTTCCAGCTCGCCGACCACGGTCCCCGGGCCCTTGAAATAGAAATAGACGTACGTGCCCTTGCGCTCGCGTTTGATTTCATAGGCGAGCTTCTTGCGGCCCCAATTCTCGGCTTTGACGATGGAGGCGCCGTTTTTTTCGACGACGCCTTTCATCTTATCGACGAGCGACGTGGTCTCTTCATCGCTCAACGACGGACGGATAATGAACAGAGACTCGTAGAGCTCCATGCAGCTTCCTCCTGGACAATGGCCCCCATGGCTTCGATGGGAGCGAGGTGTAGGCGCACCGGATCAGCCGGCACGAATCGGGGAAGTTAGCATAGGGCGGAAGAGACTGTCAAACGACGGCCGTCTTCCGCTCTTCACGACTTTTTCTTGAACTGCGGCGGCGCATTGGCCGGCGGTTTCGGCCGCGGCGCAGGCGGACTCGAGTCACGATGAGTGCCGCCCCGGCTCCCGCCGCCGTACCAGCCATAGCCGGGGTAGCCATATCCCGGATACCCATAATAGCCGAAGGGATACCACCAGGGCCTCGGTCCTCCCCACAACGCGGGCGACTCGGCGTAGCCGTACTCAGCGGCCGCATCCAGCATGGCCAACCGTTGGGTTTGGTGCATCGACTGCGCGCAAGACGCCGACAGCAGCAGAAGGGCGAAGAGGATTAAGCACCACGCTGATCGAATCATGGCCGTACCCCTCCTCTAGAAGTGATAGGACAGTCCCACAAAGAGCTGGTGGGCCCGATAGGTGGCATCGAATCCTCCCACCGACCCGAAGGCTCCGCCGAACCGGAACGTGGAATCCGTGTACTTGTATTCCGTGAAGACGGCGACCCGCGGCGTGACGAACGCGCGCACCCCGGCGAGCACGTTGCCGCCGACGGACACTTGGCTGTCGCGTTCCGTCGTCGCAGAACTGCCGAGCCGCGCGAGAAGCAGCGCCGGTCCGCCGCCGATGTAGGGCTGCCAGGTCACGCCCGGATAGCGCAGCACGACATGGGCGCCGACATTGGTGACGCTAAAGTGAATCCCTGGGACCTCATCGAGGTTCTTGATGTGCGGCGTGCTGTGAGAGACGTCAAGCTCGAAGCCCAGGATGCCGTGGCCGGGAAAGACGCCCACTTTGCCGCCGTACGTGGGGCTGGTCTTCAGATTGAAATTGGGGGCGTCGAGACCGGCCAGCGTGCCGGTGCCACGCACGCTCCGGAGCGGGTCCGCAAAGTTCCAGCCGACTTGGCCGGCCACATACCACTCGGCGAGCACCGACTGTGATGGATATTCAAGCGAGAAGAGGAGGAGCAGCAGACTAAGGAGACTTCCACCGACGGCAGGCCTTCGATGCACCATGGCTGTATCTCCCATGGGCGAGGCCTGACTTCATCATACCAAGCGTCTGCCCCTCTGCATTGGACAAGTTACGAACATGAGCAAGCGCTTCGTCAAACTGTGCCGGCGCGGGACAGACGGCAACACCAAGAAATGAAGCATGGCAAGCGGTTGTCGAGTGGAGGGGCAGGGCCGACAACGGTCTAACAGGCTGTTGAAAAACTAATCTTAGGCCCATGGAGTCCCGATCTCTTGGAGGTCAACGGATCGAATCAAAATAACCCCCAGGATGTTCAAAAAGGCCTCCAGCGAGGCCGCAGCGAGGTCCACGGCGCGATGAATAAAGAGCGCCGCGCTTGTGGACGCCGGCGAGTCGGTGAGCCGGCCGTGTCTTGAACGCGAAGCGTAGCCCTTCTTGCCCATCCAACCCCGAGCTTGCTGAGACAGGCTCTTTCCCGCGGCCGTACGTTGAGCCTCTGAGGTTCACGACACGCTGAATAAAGCGCGTCACGTTTGTGAACGCCGCCGAGATGTGAGGCGGCAGTGTCTTGCGAGAACGAAGATGGAGGCCTTTTTCAACATCCTGCTAGTGTGATGTCCCAGAAGTTCGTTGTATTGATGCGTCACGTTATTTTCCCCTCTCCCTTGCCCTCTCCCCGTGGGGGAGAGGGGGCGGTGAGGGGACGATCCATTGGAGTTGTGAAACGAATCTGTGGGACATCACACTAGGGTTCGTTTTTGGCTGAGGCACGATACATTACATACAGAGAGATGCCTCCCCCCACGGCAATCGCTAGACCGGCCAGGAATTGTGCCCCGAAACTGAGGGGGCCGATGACCAGCGTATAGAGTCGAGGAAGCGCCACCGGCGCCAGGATGGCCAGTCCGAGCGCCACGAGATGACTCCGGAGGTAAATCGGTTCGCCGGGTTTGCGCATCTGCATCACCGGTCGGAAGAGAGCACTCGTGTCGCCCTGCGACGCGAGCGCATTCTTTCAGCGACCACATCTCCGCATTCGATTCGATTCAGTGTCACACCGTGATACACCACTCGCGGATCTTGCAACAACATTTCCACGAGAGTTCATCTTAGCTGTTGCCATTACTTGCGACAATGTTCTAGTTTGGGCGTGGAACGGTTGCCCCTCCGCGCGCGATGCCGTCCCGCAAGAAGCACCTGTGACTCCCCCCCACCCCAAGACTTCGCCCACGAACACGTGGGACACCTCTGCGTACTATCTCGCGTTGACGCTCTTCCTGTTCATCTCTCTTTGTCCGATTTGGCTGACGCCCTACCCGGCCATGCATGATTACCCGAACCATCTGGCCAGGGCTCACGTGCTCTCCCAATACCACACCGTGCCGCACTATCAAGAGACCTATGAACTGCTCTGGCGTCCCATCCCCAACCTCGCCATGGACCTGATTCTTCCACCGTTGCTGAGCCTGATCAGCGTCGAAACCGCCAGCAAGATCTTCCTGTCTCTCACAATCGCCTTGCTCACCCTCGGCCTGCATATCTTGGGGTCGACCGTGAACGGTCGGCCCCATTGGAGCGCGCTGATCGCCACGTACTTTACCTATAATTTTGCATTTTCCTATGGATTCGTGAATTACCTGTTCGGAATGGGCCTGTTCTTCCTGGCCCTCGCGGCCTGGCTTCGGTGGCGTGGAGCGTGGACGCTTCCTCGGTCTCTTGCGATGGCCGGGCTCCTGTCTCTCTGCTACCTGGCGCATTTGTCGTCGGTCGTCTTCCTGATGATTTGCGTGGGCGGCATCACCCTCATGGATATCGTGAGAGCGCGCACCGTCAGCCTTCAGCACTTGGCGGGCTTGTGGCCGATCGTTCCGGTGCTGCTCCTGCACGCGATCTCAAACCAGGGAACGACCCAAACCACCGAAATGATCTGGTGGCAACCGATCGTGGTGAAGAAGGCCATCGGTCTGCTGTATCCCTTTCTGAGTTACTCGCTGCTGATCGACCTTACGGTCGGTCTCCTGTTCATCGCCGTGATGACGCTCGCCTACCTGATCAAGGTGGGGCGATTTTTCAATCGGGAGATCCTGATCTGCGCGCTGTTGTTCCTCGCGGTCTATTTCATCGCGCCGATGAGCGGGGGCGTACAATCCAGCTACATCGACCGCCGCTTCCTCCTTCCGGTTTTGGTATTGGTCGTCCTCGCCATCCGGCTCGATCTCTCACGCGCCATGGGCCGGCTGGTCCTGAGCGGCTTGCTGCTCCTGTCGTTGATCCGGGTCGGCTCCGTCTGGACCACGTGGAGCGCCATCGGGAACGAAATCCAAGCGCAGGTCCGACTTCTCGACCGGCTCCCCGACGGGGGACGGCTCTATCCCATGTTCGTGCACGATGAGTCCGATAAGGCAACCTGGCTGCACGACATGCACTTTTTTCACATCCCTCTGTATGCCACCATTTACCGCCATGCGATCGTTCCCACCCTGTACGCCTGGAAGGCGGCGAATCCGCTGTTTCCCAGGAAGCCGGATGCGGGCTTTCAGATGGTCGAAAAGGGCACGCCGGTCGAGAAGGTCGGCTGGGACACCATCTTCTCGCAGTACCACCATTTGTGGGGCTACAAACTGCCGGACGAGTTCAAATCCTACCTCTCCGCGCGGGCCCACGTGCTGGCGGAAGTCGGCGATGGGATCCTCTATCGCCTCGACCGACAGCCTGTGTCGACCGACTCAATGGCCGAGCCGTTGCTGGATTGATGCCGCCAGCGACTTCCCCGGATGCGTGAGGCCCGGACCCGCCGTCAGTAGCGGTACACCAACTCGAACAGATGCAGGTCGACTTCCCGGCTGTCGTGTCCATAGACCGTCGCGTCGGAATAGTGCTGGAAGTGATAGGCCACCCCGATGGGACCGAACAATCCCAGATTGGCCCCGAAGGTCCACAAGAATTGGAACGGGCCGCCGAAGTTTTGAGCGCCGAATTTGTGATCGCTGAGCAGCGCCCCTCCGCCGCCCATGTCGATCGAAAACCGTTCATCCTGTCGCCCGAACGCCACGACCGGGACGACGGTTGCGACCGCATTCGTCTCCTTCGCGCCCGTTAACACTCCGCCGCTCACGATCAGGCGCGTGCTGAGGCCCCATCCCGAGGCGTGATACCACTGCCAGGGCAATCGCAGCGTCGCGGCGACGTCGTATTGATGGAAATCCGTCTGGGTCTGCTCGCCGATCGGCGAGCTGCCGCTGAGGCCGTACCGCAGGCTCACGGACATCAAGGACACCTCGGCCGCCAAGGCTGGCCTCCATAGGCCCAACCAGAGGGCCAACCAGACCACGAGGCCTCCAAGCATTGGATAGGCCACGTTGAGCGGTGAGCGAAACGAACGCGACGGGAATCGGATAATCGTGACCTCGGCGTTACCTGGAGAACAGGAGAGCCACGAGGCCGACAAGGATGCGGGCTGGCTTGTTCATACGCGACGCACCATACCACAGCACGTGACCCACGGCCAGGCACTTGAGTGCGCGGGTTCAGCGGGACTCCTCCAGTGTCGACACAAACCGGCTGATGGCCCGCACAGCTTCCTCCGGAACGCGCTGGAGCAGCAAATGCGGCGACTCGAATTCCGGCACCTGCGCGTCGTAGCAATAGACCAGAATTTCGCCCAAGCAGCGCGGCGAGACCAAGCGGTCGTGGCGGGCAAACAAATACACCATCGGCACTCTGGCGGCCCGCAACGCCTCGGTCGCGTTCACCTCGACCACGGTGCGGATCCGGGCCGCAAGCACCTCCGGTGTCACCTGCCGCTTCACCTGGCGGAACAGATCGAGGAGGCCCTGGGGCGCATCCCATCCGGCCGCCAACCACCGTACCAGGAGATCCGGCGCATCGAGACGAAGAATGAGGCGCAGCCACCGTTCCGGAACCCAGGTGATCCACCGGAGCATCGACGGCAGCGGATTGGTAATGAACGTGGCGCAGAGCACGACGCCCCGTAACTGTGGATGACCTTCCGCCGCCAGTTCAAGCGCGAGCGGTCCCCCGAACGATTCGCCGAGCAGGATGAAGGGGTGCGAAGGCGGAAGTGCGGCCCGGACCAACGGGACCAACTGGCGATAGGACAAGACCCGGTCGGGGGGATACGAGACAACGAGAGGAACGAGCTCGGGCGGAAGGACCTCAAGCAACGGCTGAAATAATTTTCCCGTGCCGTCTAGCCCCGGCAGGAGCACGATGTGCACGGGGCTATCATAGCCGAATGGTGCGGCTTCCTGAAGCCCGTTTCAATCAAAATCCCTCTGGACTAAGACCGCCTGGATCGGTTTAGGATAAGGAGGAGTCGATATACACGATGGACCGGAGTATCTTCCTTGCCTCTGTCCAGTCTCTGCTGGCTCTGACCACGCTGCTCTTCTATATGCTGCAGCCGCCCCCGGCTTCCGCCGTGCCGATGGTCAACGACCCGAAAGGGTTTGAAGGCATCCCCTGGGGTGCGGCGTTTTCGGAATCTCCGGAATTCGCCATGGTCGAAGACACGCCCCTGATCAAGAGCTATGAGCTCAAGCAAGGTCCCCCTCCGCTGGGGCCCGCGAAGGTCGACTCCATGCGGTTCCAGACCTACAACGGACAGTTCGTGCGGGTGGTCATCCGCTATCACGGCAAGGCCACACACGACCAGATCGTCGGCTATTTCCAGGCCCAGTATGGACCGCTGGACCGCACACCCGGCCAAATCTCGAAAGGCCTCGTGCAACAGTACAACTGGCAGGGGGATGAGAGTGAGATCGTCCTGACCTACGAAAGCACGAAAGATCGCGGCATCATCTTCTTCGAGAATCGGGCCTTCGCCTTGAAGTTTTCCGAGGGCATGATGGCACCCGACCCCAATCTCGGCGGCGCCACCTACTGACTCACGGCAGCCGGCCCCATCCAACGTTCTCCTCAGCGACGCGGCTCAGGACTCGACGACGCGCTTCGTTTCTTCGAGGTGCTTGGTCAGGTAGGTCATGAAGGGCGTGCCACCGGTGCCGACCGCGGTGGGATTCGTGGCATGCGACTGATGCTGGTGGAAAATGTACCGATCGGCATAGCCGACGTGGATCTCGCGGAACTGGGCCAGTAGGTCGACGCAGGAGCAGAACACCTTCCAGAGCTCCGGATGGGTCGCCTTCCGATCGCGCACGTATCCGTACAGCAGCGGACGCCGCTGCGCATCCACACGGGACTCCAGCGCCGTCAGGAACGCGCGGTGACGCGGCGGCATGTAGTCCCGCATCTCCTCCAAATATTGGGTCAGCGGATCTTCCGCGTGACGGATGCCCAGTCCCGCATCGAGCGCGGGCACGATCGAACTTTGTGCGCCGGTTTCACCCCGGAACTGTTGCGGACGGTTTCGATAGGCTGCCACCCCTTCATAGACGAGACCGTCAGGCAGCGCCGGGCTGTTCTTCCACCCGTGGATATACGGTCGGACACGGCTGTAATAGATGTAGGGATCGCACCGTTCCGGCATGCGGAGGAGCGTCTCCCGCATCGCCTCCTGCGCCCTCGCGAGCGTCTGCAATCCCTGCAGGACCTGATCCGGATCGTCGGCCGCGGCCGCATTGTGCGCCTGCACCAATCCCAGCAGGCCCGGTCCCGCTTCCGCCTCGATCTCCAGATGAACAAGAACGAACCACTCCTCGTCGAGCCCGCCAAGAAAGTTTTGAAGCAGCACGATATTGCCGAGTTCGATGGGCTTGTACGGATCGAGTCGTCGCCAGTTATGAAGCGCATAGGACGCGTAGGACAGTACCGGGGGTCGACCCAACTGTTGTGCCACCTCCCACCAGGGTCGCGCGAGACTCGCCGGTAAGCGGGTGGCGGGATGATCCGGGTCCTCCCACACGTAGGCATGGCCTGCGAAGGATAGGATGCGCATCGCACCCCGATAGGCATCAAGCCCCCAGTCGTCGGCGACGGCGCCCACGACGTCCCGACGATCATGAATGAAATGCCGAAACTTGCGTGCGGTGAGGAACTTTGGCAAGTCTCCGGCGATCTGATTGAGAATCGGTTCGTGGGGCAGGTCACTCAGCGGATCCGTAGCCGGGAGGAATCCGCGCTCGGGTAAGATTTCGAAGTCCGAGAGGGAAAGCGGTCTGGGAGGCTGCATCGTCATGGCACCAGCAGGGTCCCTCCTTGCCGAATCTCACTTCACTTTACCACACAAGGGGCGCGTCGCAAGGAGATGTCCGCAAGGCAACTGTACTCCCAGGGTTCAACCTTCTCAGGAACCAAGCCCATTGCATGACCTGTATCCGAAGGGATAACCCCTGAAGTCAAGAGAGATACATGAGGCGGGGTCGAATTCCGTGCTGCAGCCGCAACTCGTTGCCAACGCTGGGGCAGGAATCCGTCCATTACCTTGGCAAACATCCTGCTTCTTCCACCGGCGGGCGGGTCATCGCCGATCGATTTTATTGGGGCATTGAACTCCCGTCGAAGGCCGCTATGGTGAACGCGACGAGTCAGAGCCCAAGCGAGAACTCCCAAGGAAACGTTGCCCAGGACATCAAGATCGAATCGGCGACAGCTCCACAACATGGGAATTTGCTCCAGTCGAAATATGTTGAAATCGTCACGGGGTCTCTCGCCACCATCCTTGCGGGCCTGATCAGCGCCAGTTGGTTCGGGGATTGGATCATTAAGCCGGGCGGGACGGTAACTCCGATCGATCCGATTACGATTCATCGCGCCGTCATCTACGCCAAGGTGCTTTCGTTTCGAGACCGGGAGCGAAATGAAACGCCCGTGCAAAGTAAGAAACTTCATCTGGCCGGCAATTCGGTGGAAAAAGACATCCTGCTCTACGACGAGGCGCTCTACCTGAAAACCTTCTATCTGAAAGACTCACACGCAAACAAAGTGACCTTGGAAGGGCATTCGTCCGGCATTGTCGACGTCACACCGATCGTCCCTCAATCCGCCGAGTTCGATCTCCATCACTATGAACAATCGGCATTCAAACATCTCAGCTATACCCTGGACATGACCGGGCGCGATTACTTGACGGTGGCCTACCACTACTACAACGGATTTCAATTCAATCCATCCGGCCNNGACGGGGGCGTCCATTTCGAGTACCCCGCCGATGAAGCCGTCGTCATCTTCGATTTCTCGAATATTGTCGCCCAGAAAGGGGAAGCCCCGTTTCGTATCAAAGGAACCCCGTCGGTCTTTCTCAAGCGATCGAAGGAGAGCCCCAAAGAACCGGTCGAAACTTCCTATCACGACGGTATCGTGACCACGAAAGCCATTCCGCACGTCGCAAAGGACGCCTATATTTTCTGTGATTGGGAGTGGGAAACCGAACGACGGGAGAGTGGCTAGCGGATGTTCCAGGCGAGTCCCGGAAGGCCGCCCTTGCGCGGCGCTGCAGGCGCCGCAACCAGACGGAACATGACAACCGCAGACACAAAGCCAACCGACTGACGCATTGACGGTTCCGTGACACGGCAAGAACTGTATCCAAGAAGATATGGCATGCCGACAAATCGATACGAGCGGAATCGCTCGGCATCACGATGCGATAAAATCCGAAGAAATCGGATGTGCTTTGAAAACAGGCAGTTCACGAGGACGACAATCAGCCTAAGCGACGAAACAGCGATGGCACGATGATTGCTGAGTAAGTTCGGCAGGAATCGCAAGACTCATGTTAACAAGGTGTCTCACGAAAGGACAGTACAGTGGGTTGGCACATCATCATCCTCACCTCGACCGTCATCGTCATTATCTCCTCCTGACCATCGTCAGCCATGTCTGGCAGCAGAAGAAATCAGCCGAGTCATCAAAATGAGGAACCTGCACGAGTTCCACTCACGGCGTGGCCCTGAGGCCGGTCCCACGATTTCCTGGACCCTACCCATCCAGCGTTGATCGACCGCCTCGCTCCCACGCCCATCCGCCGCGACGCCGCCACCACCGGCGCCGCGGCGATCATTTTTCTCCCGTGTTCTCCCGTAGTATCCCATCTCCTTTCTCCAAAGCCGGGCAGGAGGTCTTGTCGCACTTATGCCTCCTGGCACACCCAACTACGCCTTGTTCGCTCGGCGCCTGCAAACTCGACGAAGCGTCTCGAACAGTGCAGGCGTCGCCATTGCGTCCCATGAGCAATGGTCGCGGCCTGCGGCAAGTTGTGTCCCGTGCCCTCCGGCGATGTGCTCAAAATCTCCCGCCCGCCCTCCGTCGATCTTCCGAAACTGTTCCCAACATCACTCGTTTTAGGGAGATCTTTTTGATTAGGACGTTCTAGCCAGGCGCCGTTGCGGCGGCGCTTTACAGGAGCAGTCGGCTGATACCAGAGAGATTCGGGCAGGTGTCTTAGCCGGAACGCATTGTGGCGACGGGAGCGCGCGTACCGTTCCAGCAACTAGCCTTTAGGTTCTCAAAAGGCCGTAGAGCTAGATTCCCAGCGGGTGGCGCCGATCAAGGGCCTTGTCCGCCAGCAACGGAACCGGGAACAGCAGATGGCGACACGTCGGAGAAACTGCGGCTCCATGTAAGACGCGGTCGAGTATCGAAAAGTTTCAAAGTTTCATGGAAGTGGAGTGAGGACGGACGGTGTGATCGGCAACAGGCGCCGCGCATTCTTGAGAATCTTTGGTTGGGAACCGCTTGTGCAGGGCAGGACAGGGCGGCGGCAGCTTAAACGGCGAAGCGGAAGTAGACGATATCCCCTTCTTTGATCACGTACTCTTTTCCTTCGAGGCGAAACAACCCCTTTTCCTTCACCTTCGCCTCACTCCCGCAGGCCAGCAAATCGTCGTAGTGGTAGACCTCGGCGCGAATGAACCCCTTCTCCATGTCGGTGTGGATCTTGCCGGCGGCCGGCGGCGCCTTGGTGCCTTCGGGGATCGGCCAGGCTCGGGATTCCACCTCGCCCGCCGTGAAGAACGTGACGATCTTGAGCAAGGTGTAGGCCTCGCGGGTGAGCCGGACCAGTCCGGACTCCGCGAGCCCCATTTCCTTGAGGAAATCCGCCCGTTCCGACTCCGGCAGGGAGGACAGTTCGGCTTCGAGCTGGCCGCAGATCGTCACCACCCGCGCGCCGCGTTTCTCGGCAAAGTCGCGGACGGATTTTACGTGCGCCTCATCGACAGCGGCCTGTTCCGAGACATTGGCCACGAACAACACGGGCTTGGCCGCGAGGAGCTGAAAGTCGGTGAGCATCGCCTTTTCATCCGAGGTGTAGGGCAGGTTGCCGAGCCATTCACCCTTGTCGAGCAGGCCCATGAGCTTCTGGATGAAGGCCAGCTCCGCCGCGGCTTTCTTTTCCCCGGCGCGGACCTTTTTCTCGGTCTTCTGTTTCCGACGCTCGAGTGTTTCGAGGTCGGCCAACATCAGCTCGGTTTCGATCGTGCCGATGTCGCGGATCGGGTCGATGCCGCCGCTCACGTGGACCACGTCCGTCCCCTGAAAACAGCGCACGACATGCAGGAGCGCATCGACTTCCCGGATATGACCGAGGAACTGATTGCCCAACCCTTCACCTTTGCTCGCCCCCTCGACGAGGCCGGCGATGTCGCGCACTTCCAACGTACTGTAGGTCGTTTTCTTGGATTTGAAGAGATCGGTCAGGACGCGCAGCCGGGGATCGGGCACGAGCGCGATCCCGGTGTTCGGATCCACCGTGGCGAACGGATAGTTGGCCGCCAACGCCCCGCCGCCGGTCAAGGCGTTGTACACCGTCGTCTTCCCGACGTTGGGCAACCCGATCATGCCGCAACACAAACCCATAACAGTCCTCGTGACGGGTGATCAGTGATGGGCGACACGGCCGCTTCCCCGCCGCATCACTCTTCACTCATGACCGATCGCTTTCCCCTTGTCCCTGACGTTGAACTGATTCATCGCGGTGGCCACGTCCCGGTGGAGCAGGACCTCCAGCGCGTCCACCGCCCGCTCCAAACAGGGCTCGTAGACCGCCCGTTCGTCCGTTCCCACGTCCTCCAGCACGTAATCGGCGGAATCCTGGCCCGGGGCCGGCCGGCCGATCCCGATCTTGAGCCGAACGAAGTTCGGCGTGCCGAGCGCCTCGATGACCGACTTGATGCCGTTATGCCCGCCGCTCCCGCCGGTGGGCCGGATGCGCAAGCGGCCGGGCTCCAGGTCCAGGTCGTCGTGCACGATCACGAGATCGTCGGGGGTGAGGCCCAATTCGCGGAGGAGACCCTTGAGGGGAGGACCGGTAACGTTCATCCAATCGAGCGTCCCGGCCAGCTCGACCAGTTTGGAACCGGCGCGGCCCGCGCCCCGGAGCGCCATGCCCCTTTTCGTGAGGCGAATGGACCAGCGCGCCGCGGCCCGCTCGATCACCCAGCAGCCGATGTTGTGTCGCGTCCCGACGTAATCCTTGCCGGGGTTGCCCAATCCGACGATGAGGCGCAACGCGGCTACTTCTTCTTCTCCGGTTCCTTCTTTTCGGCCTTGGGAGCCGCCGCACCAGGTTTCGCCTCGGCCGCCGCAGGCGCGCCGGGCTTCGCCGCCGCAGCCGCACCTTCCGGCCCTGCCGCTGCCGCTTCGGCCGCCGCTTTACCCTTAGCCACGACCTCCGGCTCCTTCGCGGCTTCCGGCCCCGCCGCCGCACTGGTCAACAACGCCTCGAGCTTGGCTTCAGTCATCGGCGCCGCCACGCTCACGATCATGTGCTCGGGATCATCCAGGAACCGGAGACCGGCCGGTTTGGCAATCTCTTTCAAATGAATACCTTGATTGATGTGCAACCCCGACGCATCGACTTCGATGAAATCCGGCAGCGCCGAGGGCAGACACTCCACGTGCAATTCACGCAGCACATGGTGCAGCACGCCGCCGTCTTTGACGCCGACCGGCTGTCCCCCGATCAGATGCACGGGCACTTTCACGCGGATCGGCTTGTCCATCAGGACTTCGAAGAAATCGGCATGGAGGACGTCGCCCGATACGGGATCAACCTGATAGTCGCGAAGGAGCGCAATTCGCTTGCCGTTCGATTTCGAGCCGTTGACGGTCAGCGAGATCAGGGCCGTGGCACCCGTTTGCGCGCGCAGCACCTTGACCAGTTCGTCGGGGTTCACGCTCAGAAGCTGACATTCCCCCTGGCCGTACAGCACCGCCGGCACGCGGCCGGAACGGCGCAGTTGGCGAGCCGGACCCTTGCCCCCTTGCTCCCTCACTTCCACGGTCAAATCGAATTTCATCGTACTCCTCCTCGACCCGCCGCTCGACGCGGACGGACTACACGAATAGCGAACTCACGGACTCGTCTTCATGGATACGCCGGACGGCTTCTCCCAACAGGGGCGCCACGGACAGGACATGCAACTTGGGACACTTTTGTTCTTTGCCGCGCAAGGGGATCGAATCGGTCACCACGACCTGCGTCAGACAGGATTGCTGGAGCCGCTCCAGGGCCGGTCCGGATAGGACGCCGTGCGTACACCCCGCCCACACTTCCCGCGCCCCCTTCTCGAAACAGGCCTGGGCGCCCTGCACGATCGTGCCGGCCGTATCGATCATGTCGTCGAGCAGCAGCGCGCTCTTGCCCTGCACGTCGCCGATGATGTTCATCACCTGGGCCTGGTTCGGACCTTCGCGGCGCTTGTCGATGATGGCCAGGTTGGCCTGCAGCCGCTTCGCGAAGGCGCGCGCCCGTTCCACACCGCCCGCGTCCGGCGACACGACGACCAGGTCTTCGATCTTCCGCTTGGTGATGTAGTCCATCAAAACCGGCAACGCATATAAGTGGTCCACCGGGATGTTGAAGAATCCCTGAATCTGGCTCGCATGGAGGTCCATGGTCAGTACCCGATCGGCCCCGGCCGTGGTGACCAAGTCCGCCACGAGCTTGGCGGAGATCGGAACACGCGGCTGGTCTTTGCGGTCTTGCCGGGCATAGCCGAAATAGGGAATGACGGCCGTAATCCGATTGGCCGACGACCGCTTCAACGCGTCGATCATGATCAGCATCTCCATGATCGAATCGTTGACCGGCGAGCAGCAGGACTGGCTCACGAAGACGTCGGCGCCGCGAACGTTCTCGTCGATCTTGATCCGGATTTCGCCGTCGCTGAACGACGAAACCGTGGCAGCCCCCAGGGGAATCCCCAAATACTTGCACATAGCCTGCGCAAGCGCAGGATTAGCGCTGCCCGAGAAGAGCTTGAGTTCCCTGTTCATTCCACCCCTCAGCTGCAATCCGTGGCGATGCCGGCTGATAGAGAATGCTGATTGAATGCATTCAAAACGGCGGGCACGGACACCCCCCTCCTGGAGGATCCGTAGACCTCGTGCACTGTCAGGACAGGAGGACGCCTACCGAAGCACAGCACAATAGCGAAAACCTTGAGAAGTTGTCAATCCTCAGTCCTGATCTCGATTCCTGTGTCGCAGGTCGGCACGACGAACACCTTCATCCCAGGGCGATCGATCCAGGCGGACCCGGCTCGTTCCGCAACCGCGCGATCGGCGAACACCCCGAATACCGTGGCCCCGCTCCCCGAAAGCAGAGCGGCTTCGGCACCGTGCGCAAGGAAATGGTGCTTGATCTCGGCCAGGACGGGATGTTTGCCAAAAACTGGCGCCTCGAAATCGTTTTCAGCCAGGCGATTGAACTCGGACCACGAAAGCACACCGCTCGCCGCCACATCCAGCATCGCTTGCGCGACCGGTCGAACCCCGTGCCGGGTAGCGGAGAGCTGTTGGTAGGCCCATTTGGTTTCGACCGGAAAGCCCGGATTCACCAGCACCACCCAGCGGACTCCTGCCGTCCGGAGCGGCCGCACCCGCTCTCCCCGGCCGGTCACACAGGCCACCGGGGCCGCGAAGAAAAACGGCACATCGCTTCCCAGTTGTTGGCCGATCTCTCCCATCTGATCGACCGACCAGTTCAGGTGCAATGCGCGATCCAACCCCAAGATCGTCGCCGCCGCATCGCTGCTGCCCCCGCCCAGACCGGCCCCCAGTGGGATGCGCTTGGTGAGCGCGATGGAGACATCGACGGGCTTCGGCGCCCGATCCAAGACCAGCCGCGCAGCCCGATAGACCAAATTGCTCTGGTCCACGGCCAATCCGGGCTGATCGCAGGAGAGCTCGATGCGGCCGGTCCATCCCGCGCGCACCCGGATGGCCAAGTCGTCGACCAATCCGACGGTCTGCATGACGGACCACACCGAATGAAACCCGTCAGCGCGGCGTTCGAGGACTCGGAGAATGAGATTGACTTTGGCAGGAGCCCGTACAAGCAGGCTGGCAGCGGTCACTCGCAGACGACAGGGGCGGCGCTAGTCCCGGCCTCCTTTGATCTCATATTTTTCGAGGCGATACCGGAACGATCGGGTATTCAGCCGCAGCAACCGCGCGGCCCGCTTTTTGACCCACTGGCTCCGCTCGAGCGCCTTCAGGAGCAGATCTTTCTCGATGGAGTTGATGAGCCCTTCCAAATCCAAGCCGTCCTCCGGCAGATCGGTCGGCAGGGCCTGTTGATTGTTGACCGGCTTGTGCAACCACCCGCGAATGTCCGCATCCGTTACCGACGATCCCGTGGTGAAGGCCACAACGCGCTCGATCACGTTCTCCAACTCCCGAACGTTTCCTCGCCACTCATGCGCCAGCAGCACGCGCATGGCCTCCTGGCTCATCGTCGGCACTGGTTTACCACTTTCCTTGGCAAATTTCTCCAGAAAATGTTGGGTCAGCAGCGGGATGTCGCCCGACCGCATCCGCAACGGCGGCAGGCGGATCGGGATCACGTCGAGCCGATAGTAAAGATCCTCGCGGAACGCCCCCTCCGCTACGGCCTTTTCGAGGTCCCGATTGGTCGCCGCGATGATGCGGACGTCCACCTTCACGTCCTGGGTCCCGCCGACCCGGCGGAATTCCCGCTCTTGGATCACCCGGAGCAGCTTGACTTGAATCGCCGGGGTGGTATCGCCGATCTCGTCCAGGAAGATCGTCCCGCCGTTCGCGACCTCGAAGAGGCCCGCCTTGTTCGAGACCGCGCCGGTGAACGAGCCCTTCATGTGGCCGAACAACTCGCTCTC
>JRYJ01000960.1_pt1 | contig 33714 bp, 29 predicted proteins | sample 235371 | NCBI WGS metagenome assembly JRYJ01 (sample SAMN03074219, study PRJNA261477) | activated sludge metagenome | biome: Wastewater Treatment Plant; feature: Wastewater; material: Activated sludge; isolation source: activated biomass of a wastewater treatment plant treating hydrocarbon... ... | reverse complement strand
AAGGCGATACCATCAACTTCACGCTGACCAACCCGGCTACGAACAAGCACCCTCACGCCATGGATTTTCACGCCGCCGAGATCGACTTCCTGAAAAACTACAAGGCGATCAATGCAGGTGAAACGATCAGCTACACTTTCGTCGCCAAGAAACCCGGCATCTTCTTCTATCACTGTGGAGCACCTCCGATGATTCAGCACGTGGCCAGGGGCATGTTCGGCGCCGTCATCGTGGATCCGAAGGATTCCAAAGCCTGGCCCAAAGCGGATCGTGAATACGTGCTGATTCAGTCCGAGTACTTCAAAAACCCGGACGACGTGCAGGCGATGTTCGATCGCAAGTTCGACGGCGTGATGTTCAACGGGGGCATTTTCAAGTACCACCCGTTCGTGACCAACGGCGGGAAACTCGATGCCAAGCCGGGCGAGCGTGTCCGGATCTATTTCGTCAACGCCGGCCCGAACGAATTTTCCGCGTTCCATCCGATCGGGGAGATCTGGGACAACGTCTATGAAAGCGGGAATCCGGCCAACAATCTGAAGGGGCTGCAGACCTACGTCGTGGGACCGGGCAGCGCAGCCACGTTCGACGTGGTTGTGGAGTCGGCCGGTGCCTACCCGCTCGTGACCCACTCGCTGACCGGTGCGCTGCGCGGTGCCATTGCGGTGCTCCTGGCCGGTCCCGACGCGAAGCCGGCTCCGTTGATGCCGATGGTGCCTTGGGAGATGCCGGCGAAGTAAGAGTTTATTGCCGGTGCATTGCTCGGCCGGCCCGTCGGATCGGCCGGGCGCCGGCCGGCGACACTGCGACGCATTCCCGTCCATGCAAAACCACTGGATCAGCGACCGGCGGCGGACCATGGTGTTGTACGGCATTGCCTTGCTGGGAGTGGGCTGGTGCTCCCTGCCGGCCGCGTCGGCCGATCAGTCCGTCGAGCGGGTCGCCTTGATGGTCGCGGGAGACGATTGTGCCGTCTACCGCGAGTCCATCCGGGCCGTGTTGGCCTCGGTTCCCGAGGTCAGGCGGATTGAATTCGACAGCATTCCGGATCATATCTTGATCGACGTTGAAACGGATCGGGTGACGCCAGAGGACCTGGAAGCGACCGTGAGCCGGCGCCTGGGCGACATGCGGACCTGTCGGACCGAGGTCATGAAGTCATGCATTTCTGCCCGCCAGCCCCGTTCAAGCCCCTGACACCCACGCAGGGCTTCTTCGAATCCGCCGACCCCCGGCCGAATCCGCCTCGCCATCCCATCGTCCCGCCGGGTGCCAGAACCACGACCGAGCCCGTTCCGGTGTTGTACCTGATGGGGCTCATCCTGCTCTGCTGGTTGGCGGTGCCGCCCGCCCGCGTGTCGGCGCAAGAGGCGGCGCCGGAGGTTTTTCCCCTTCGCCCCTTCAACGTCGATATCGCACTTCGCCAGCAGACCTTCGCGCCGGATGATCGGGAGATCGGGGTCCAGATCGGCCTCACCGCGTTCCGGTATGGAAACATTGAAGTGCGCACCATCTACCAGTATTTCAGCATTCACAGCCAGGATTTTCGGACCGATCAACATTCAATTTTTCTCAATCCCCGCTGGAACAACTTCATCGACATCCTGGATTTTCCAAAGCACAAACCCTTAAACCGGATCATTCGCCACGTGCTGTTCGGGCCTTTGGAGGATCGAGCGGTGCCTTATCTTGGATTGGTGTCAGGTGGGGTGCTTCCAGGACCGGGGAATAACGGGCCCGGTCATTTGATCGGCGGGCAACTGGGCGTTCGTTTCCCGGTGGCCCGCGGGCTTTCGGTCGACGTGGGCGTGCAGTATACCCAATACGGGGTCGATTTTCGCGGTGAAGCGGGGCAGGCGCAACAATGGGTGTTTCTGACGGGCGTACGATTCTGACGAGGTTGGTCCGGCTGGGTGCGGGCTGTGTCATCCTGCTCCTGCTGCTCCCCGGGTGCGGCCTCTTGATCGATGCCGTCGAACGGGTCATCCCGATCGGCGCCGACGAGGTGGAGACGATCTGCAGCCGCGGGCGCGTGCAGGTGGGACTGGCGGCGGAACCGTTCCGACCGTTTGTGTTTCCCGCCATCTGGACCGACGAGGGGGCCCGTGTGACGGGACTCGACGTCGAACTGGTCCGCGCGATCAGCGAGGGATTGGCGCGTCGCTGCGGACATCCGGTGACACCGGTGCTTCATCTCGTACGCTTTCGGGATTTGTTTCGGTTGTTGAACGAATCGCACTTGGACCTGTTCGTGTCGGCCGTCGCCGCCAACATCCCGGCTCCGTCCAGGGCCGGAGTGGCCTATTCGATCCCGTACTTTTATGACGGAGGGATCGGTGGAATCACCAAGCGTCCGGACGTTCTGGAGAAGGTACGCCGGGTGCTTCGCGACGAATTCTCGCCGGGACAGTCCGAGGGACCGACCACCGCGGACCCCCTGCGGGACCTTACGATCGCGGTGCAGAACGATACCGCCGCCCACCACTATGCGGCGGCGAACCTCAGCGGCAGCCGTTTGATCGTCTGCGATTCGCTTCCTGCGGCATTCGAGTATGCCGATTCCTCCGTAGAGCCAGGGGTCGACGTCATTCTGGGGGCTCAGCCGGTGTTGACCTATATGGTGAGCAAAGTGCGGAAGGACTGGGCGAGCCTTGCACGCCAGGACGGTCGGCCGGTACGGTTCACGAAGGCCCAATACGCCGTCGTGATGGCGGAGGAAAGTTACCGCCTGCGCTGGCTCGTCAACGACGTGCTCTTCCGGCTTGAGGAGGCGGGTCGGCTGCAGGACATGCGGAAACGCTGGCTGGAGGACGACTATGCCTACCCGCGGCGGGCGTCGATGGAAGGACTGGCCTTCGACGCGGAGAAAATGGTGACCCATTATATGCAGGGCACCTGTCGCGTGGAGTCACGGGACTAAGGAATGCAGAAAGGAGGGCGCGCACATGCTGGGCTACAGGACACGAGCGGCGGTGGCCGCCGCGGCGGCGGTGTTGGTGTGGTGCGGCGGAGCGGCGGCGGTCGACCGTCCCGAGGCCGAGGAGACGGCCCGCCTCCTGGCCAAGTTGCTGGAGTCCGGCCGCATGGTCATCGAGCGCAACCAGGCCGTGATCGACGATCCGCACAAAGGCGACAAGGGCTTCACGCCGGACACGTTCGAACAGCAGCTGGTGCTGGAGTTCAAATCCCGCACCGGCGTTGATCTGGCCAATCTGGCCAAATTGCCTCCCTCGCCCGCCCTGCCCCCGCTTGCCAAGGAACTCCTGCCGGCTCTGGTCGCGGCGAGCAAGGATGTCGTGCGTGACGCACAGGTGGTGATCAACCAGCGTGGGATCGGCTATAAGAATTTCATCCCCGCAACCTACGGCAGCCAGGCCTCCGCGCGTTTTTCAAAGTCTTCTCACGTCCGCCTCAAACAAACCAATTTGCAGCCGCGCAACCCGAAGAACGAGCCGGACGAGTACGAAGCGTCCGTCCTAAAATGGCTTTCCGGTCGTCCGAGGGCCGAGGCCTACGTCAGTGAGTTGACTGAAGAAGGGCGAACGTTGCGAGTCGTGATGCCGATCTACTATGCAAAGGAGTGCCTGTCCTGTCACGGAGAACCGAAGGGGGAATTGGATATCTCGGGTTACCCGAAGGAAGGCGCGCACGAGGGGGATCTNNCTGCCCGGGCTCGAAACAGTAGACGTCGCAGAAGAATCGCGGCGTCTGGAACAGTTTGTTCTTCTTCATCTTCTCCTCACTGAACTGCTGGACCTCCGACAACGCTATCACTTTCATCACATACGCTCCGCGCTCTAGTGGTGGACGTGGGGATCCGACTGCTCGATCCGCTTCAGAATGCCGTCGACCGGAATCAAATGCCGGGAGATCCCCAACTCCTTCGCCGGTACGCCCATCGCGAGGCCGAGCAATTGGGGGAGATGGAGAATCGGCAGATTGAGGGCGGTGTTCACCGCCTGCCCGGCACGCTCCTGATAAATATCCAAACTCATGTGACACAAGGGGCACGGCGTCACCATGAAGTCGGCGCCGTGGTCGCGCGCGTCCTTCATGTTGGTTCCGGCCATCGCCACCGCGATGGCTTCCTTCTCTAGGATAATGGGAAATCCGCAGCACTTCGTCCGTCCGGCATAGGCCACCGGCTCCCCGCCGACCGCGCGGATCACCTTTTCCAGGGACGACGGATTCTCCGGGTCGTCGAACCCCAAGTCCCATGAGGGCCGGAGCATGTAGCACCCGTAGAACGGGGCGATGCGAAACTCCTTCAAGGGATGGCGCACGGTGTCGGCAAGACGGGTGAGCCCGATGTCACGAACGGCGATCCAGAGGAGATGTTTCACCTGTACCCGCCCCTGGTAGGTGATGCCGTCTTGCGCGAGCATACGGTTGATGCGCTCGAGGGTGGCCGGCTCCTGCTTGAAGCGCCGGTTCGCGGCGCTCATGACGCCCTGGCAGGTTCCACAGATCGTCATGATGTCGAGCCCGAGGCGTTCGGCTTGCGCGAACGTCCGCGCGTTCAAAGCCAAGGCCACGTCGGGGTCCGCTTCTGTGACGACGCCGGCCCCGCAGCAGGAAGCGGCGGCCAGTTCGACGACCTCGATCCCCAGGCGGCCGATGATCGCCATGGTGGACTGGTACAGTTCAGGCGTGGCGCCCTTGGCCGCGCATCCTGGGTAGAGGGCAAAACGCAGGGGCATAAGCAGATGACGAGCCGTATTTTTTCCTCAAGATACCGTATGTCAGGGGAGTTTTGACAGAGCGTCTTTGTAGCTTTTCTTGAGTTCCTCGACCGCCGCCGCCACTCCGTCCCGCAGTGTGGCAAAGGCCGAACTCGTCGACTCATTCACCTCGTCCAGCTTCTTTCTCGCCACGCTCTTCTTCTGTTCGAGCTCTGTGATGGCCTTTTGCAGTTCCACTCTGGCTTCGGCCGACGCGGATTCTGTTTTCCGCTGGAGCTCCGAAATCTTTTCCTGCATTTCTTTAAGTTCTGATTGAACTTTCTTCGTGAAGGCATCCTTTTGTTGCAGGGTGTACTGCTTCGTCCCCTCCACCGCCTCCTTCGTCTCCCGCACCACTTCCCCTGCGCTGGCCCCCGACCTGTTCTCCTCCGCAGCCAGCCCGAACGTGAGCGGAATAAGCAGATGAATGACAGACAGAAGACCGATTAAACGGCCCGGACGTAACATCGTCGACCCCCTGAGATCCTGCGGGCTTGAGCTGGATGCTGCCCAGAGTACCATACCGAGCCGAAGAAATCTCCGCCGAGGAGGTTGGCCGCTGCATGACACTAAGGTTTCGAACTGGAATAACCGACAAGGAGATACAACAAACCCAATTCGGCGGAACCACTCACCTGTGAGCACCCTATGAGCGTAGAAGTTCGCCAACCGGCCAATGAGACTCCCACCGAACCGTTGGAACAGTTGCTCGTTACGCGCATCCAAAAGGGAGCCATCGAATTGCCGCTCCTTCCGCAGGTTGCGGCCCAGATCCTCGGTATGGTGTATGACCCCAACGCGGAATCGGCCAAGTTGGCCGCCCTCATTCATCAGGATCAGGCCTTGGCGGCACATGTGATCCGGATCGCGAACTCGCCGGCCTACATGACGCGGAACCCGGTCGTGTCTCTCCAACATGCCGTTACGATGCTCGGCATGAATCTCATGTCGGAAATTGCGTTCTCGGCGTCCTTGAAGAGCAGCGTATTCAAAGTGCCGGGGTTCGAGGAGGATGTGAAACGGCTCTGGCAGCAATCGTTGGCCAGCGGCGCCTATGCCAAAGAGATTGCCCGGCTTCGACGCTTCAATGTGGAGAGCGCGTACCTGTGCGGGCTCCTGCACGGCATCGGGCAGCCGGTCGTCCTGCAGACCGTGGCCACGTTGGCCAAAGAACTCAAAGTGAACCTGGCCCCCAAGCTCCTCCGGCAGCTGTTAAGCGGATACCACACGCAGGTGGGTCAATTGGTGGCCGAGAAGTGGGGCTTGCCGAAACAGGTGGCGGAAGCCATCGCGTACTTCGAACACTACGATCAGGCCGTCAACGCCAAACAGGAATGTATGATTACGCACTTGGCGGACAAACTCGCCCAGCATCATCTCGATCCTGAGTCACTTGAGGAGGCGGTGTTGCGGGAGTTGCCGGTACTGGCCGATTTGAATCTGTATCCCAAGGACGTCGATGCATTGTTGGGTATGAAGGACAAGGTGACAAAGGCTGTGGAGGCGATGCCCCTGTGAGCGTTCCGGTGCCCTATGACATCGTCGTGGTCGGCAGTGGGCCGGCCGGGCAAAAGGCCGCCATTCAGGGGGCCAAGGCCGGCAAACGCGTGGCCATGATCGAGAAGGAGCAGGGCATCGGCGGGAATTGCGTGTATCGGGGTACGATTCCGAGCAAGACCCTCCGAGAAAGCGCCCTGCAGCATGAGCGATTGAAACGGTTCAGCGAGGCCTTCGAGGGCAAGCTGCGCAACGATGTGTCCGTGCCGTTGTTGTTGAACCGGTTGCAGGAAGTCATCAAGGCGCACGAGACTTTCATGACCAATCAGCTGCAACGGAACAACGTCACCTATCTCCACGGGTGCGCGCGGTTTTTGGGACCGCATGAGATGGAGTTGGAAGCGATTGACGGAGCCCGCCAGACCCTGACGGCCGACGTGTTCGTGCTGGCGACCGGGTCGCGCCCCCGGTCGGTACCGGAGATTCCCATCGACCACGAGCATGTGCTGGACAGCGATTCGATCCTGTCGATGATCTACCTCCCTCGTTCGTTGACTGTGCTGGGCGGCGGAGTCATCGCCTGCGAATACGCCTCGATGTTCGCGCTGCTCGGCGTCGAAGTCACGGTCATCGACAAGGCCGAGCGGCCGCTCGAGTTCCTCGACAAGGAGATCGTCGAGATTTTCCAACGGACCCTCGAACGCAACGGCGGCCGGTTCTACTCGCGGCATACGGTCAAGGACGTGAGTTGGGACGGGGTGTCCTCCGTGGTCGCCACCCTGGCGAACGGGATGGCCGTAAAGAGTGAAAAGATGCTGGTCGCGCTGGGTCGGCAACCGAACGTCGAGGAGCTGAATCTTGAGGCCGTCGGCCTGGAATTGAACGAGAAGGGCCGGCTGACCATCAACGAGTACGGCCAAACGACCGTCCCCCACATCTATGCGGCGGGCGACATGGCCGGCACCGGCGCTCTCGCCTCCCGAGCGATGGAAGAAGGACGACGGGCGGTCAGCCATGCGCTGGGGCTGGTCGTGGGGGAATCCGCCAACCAGATGCCGCTTGGGATCTATACGATTCCGGAGATCGCCTCCATCGGACTGGACGAAATTCAGGCGCAAGCGCGGTTCCGCGGCCCCCTCATCGGCCGTGCGCGATTCAATGAAATCGCCAAAGGCCAGATTACGGGCGCCTGCGACGGCTTGCTCAAATTGGTCGCCGATCCGGCCGGTGAACGTCTCCTCGGCGTGCAGATCGTCGGCGAGGATGCCACGGAGCTGATCCATCTGGGGCAGATGGCCCTGCAGTCCGGCGCCACGGTCGACCGGTTCATCGATACCATCTTCAATTTTCCCACGTTCGCCGAATGCTATCGGGTCGCAGCCCTGGATATTCTGGGCCAACGCCGCAAACGCCTCCCAGCCGCCGAAGCCGCTTAGGAATCCGCTTTGACCGTGGCCTCCGTGGTACGGTACTCTTCTGCCGAGGGAGTCTGTATCCCGGTCGGAGGTACACCCGGTGAATCGCGAGGAACGGCGTCGACAGGAGAAACTACTGGCCAAACGAGCCGGTGGCGCCGATGCCCTGACGGCGCGGGCGCTCCTGAGCGAGGGGGCGGCCCACCACCAAGCCGGGCGGCTGGATAAAGCTGAACGCGCGTACCGTCTCGTGCTGGACGCCATGCCCGGTCAAGCCGATGCGCTCCACGGACTGGGCCTCCTCGCCTATCGGCGTGGAGACCTCGCGGAAGCGACCGCGTGCCTCGCGGAGGCTTGCCAGCAAAGCCCTCACAATCCTGTCTTCTGGTTCAATCACGGCGTCGTTCTGCAACGGGCTGGACGGGTCGAGGACTGCCTCCAGGCCTACCGCACGGCGCTCCAGCGGAACCCCCGCTATGTCGAAGCCCAAACCAACCTCGGGAATGCCCTCAAGGAGGCCGGGCGATTGACTGAGGCCGTGGCCGCGTACGAACAGGCGCTGGCCCTGAGGCCGGACAATGCGGACGGCTATAACAACTTGGGTGTCGCCCTCAAGGAACAGGGGTTGTTGGCGCAGGCGGCCGACGCGTACCGGCGCGCGATCGCCCTCAAGCCGAACCATGCCGAGGCACACAACAATCTCGGTCTCGTGCTTTTGGAGGAGGGACAGACCGATGACGCCGTTGCGTCCTTCGAACGGGCTCTCCAGTCCTATCCCGAGTATCCGACCGCGCAATACAATCTGGGCATCGCCTGGATTTGGAAGAACGAGGCGGCGCGGGCCCTCGCCTGTTTCGCCAAAACGGCCGAAGCCAAACACAATCATGGGCGGCCGCCGAGGGAGACCGTGCTGTTCCGGTCACGTTTGAAACACGACGCCGAGCAGGTGCAGCATCTGTTGGACCGCGGTCTCATCGGAGAGCAGTGGCGCTCGTATCTTGCGGCTCTTGCCGGCTTGAGGGATCGGGTGGAAAGCTCGGCGGCCGCCTCAACTCTCAACTCGAATCACGTTACGGTCTCGGCGGCCGATCTCCAATCAGTCTCCCCGTCCTTCACCCGCCTCCTCTATGTGGCTCCTTGTCCGGCCGTCGACGGGGGGGCGCTCAATCCCTTGCTGGATGCAACGGAGATCGAAGCGCGTTACCACGCCCGCAAGCCGGAGGTGACCTACATCGATGGATTACTGGGTCAGGAGGCCCTGACCAGGTTGCGTGAATTCTGCTGGACTTCCACGATTTGGAAGAAGGATTACGAGAACGGGTACATCGGGGCCTTTCTGGGAGACGGGTTTGCCACCCCCCTGCTGCTGCAGATCGCCGAGGAGCTGCGCCGCCGCTTCCCGCGCATCTTCGGCGAGCACCGTCTCACGCAGGCCTGGGCGTTCAAGCACGACAGCGCGCGCCGGGGGCTGAACATTCACGCCGATGCGGCGGCGGTCAACGTGAATTTCTGGATCACGCCCGATGACGCGAACCTCAATCCCCAGACCGGCGGCCTCGTCGTGTGGGACAAGGAAGCGCCGAGGGATTGGAATTTCAAGGCGTATAACAGCGACAAGAATCGGGGAGCGATCTACGAGTGGCTGAAGGAGCAGGGAGCAAAGGAGGTCAAGATCCCCTACCGGGCCAACCGGGCGGTCGTCTTCAATTCAGACCTGTTTCACGAAACGGACGATTGTTCGTTCAAGGAAGGCCTGACCAATCGGCGGATCAACATCACGCTGCTTTATGGACATCGACACCGTGCTTGAGCAGTTTTTCGAAGTCCTCGGCTGCGACCGGCCGGCTGAAGAGATAGCCCTGGACCTCATCGCAACCCTCTTCCAACCGCTTGGCCAACTGCCCTTCGGTTTCCACCCCTTCGGCTAGCACCGACAAGTTCAGGCTGTGCGCCATTGCGATGATGGCCTTCGTGATTTTCACATTGTTTTCGTTCGTCAACAGATCCCGGACGAACGACTGGTCGATCTTGAGCCGGCTCAATGGGAACCGCTGCAGATAGCTGAGAGAGGAGTAGCCGGTTCCGAAATCGTCGATGGAGAGCCGCAACCCCATGGACCGCAATTCCTCAAGCATCGTGACCGAGGCGTCTACGTCGCGCATCGCGATCGATTCGGTCAATTCGAGTTCGACGCGATCCGGGCTGAGTTGCGCATCGCGGAGGGCTTCGGCGGCGGTGGTCAGCAGCGTCCGGCCGTGAAAGAGCGAATTGGAGACGTTCACGGAAACGGTCACGCTCGGCAGACCGGCGTTGTCCCACGCCTTGATCTGCCGACAGGCTTCGCGCAAGACCAATTCGTCCATCGGGCGGACCAGTCCGGTATCGATGGCGGCGTTCATGAAGACGCCGGGCGGCACGAGACCCCGTTTCGGATGTTTCCAGCGAACCAGCGCTTCCGCTCCGAGAATCCGCCGGGTGCGAATGTCGAGTTTCGGCTGGTAGAAGACGACGAATTCGTGCCGCTCCAGAGCCCGGCGCAGGTCGTTCTCCAGGTCCAGGCGTTCCGCCGCCGCGGCGTTGAGTCCGGATGAATAGAACTGACAATTGTTTCTCCCCTGCTCCTTCGCGTGGTACATCGCGGTGTCGGCGTTTTTCAGGAGCGCCTCGACCGTGCGGCCGTCGGAGGGAAAGATGGAAATTCCGATGCTGGCGGAAATGAACACCTCGTGGCCTTCGATGTTGAAGGGCTGGGTCAGCGACTCGAGGATTCGGCTCGCCGACTTTGCCGGCATCCTGCGGTTGCGACAGGTTGGTGAGCAGAATGGTGAATTCGTCGCCGCCGAGGCGGGCCAAGGCGGCGGGAGGCTCGTTGTCCGCATGCCGCCCCACTGAATCGCTTTGTCGAACGGACTCACTCAACCGTTCAGCGACGTGGGTCAAGAGCAGGTCTCCGATCGTGTGCCCCAACGTGTCGTTGATGACTTTGAAACGATCCAGATCGATGAAGAGGGTCGCGAGCGTGACGCCGTATCGTTCCGCATGGGAAATGGCGTTGGAGAGTCGGTCTTTGAACAGGACGCGGTTGGCGAGTCCAGTCAAGCTGTCGTAATACGCAAGACGATGAATGGCCCGCTCCGCTTGCTTGCGTTCGGTGATGTCCTGAGCGGTTCCGACGACCGTGACTTCATGGCTCTGTTCGTCCCGGACGCCCTCCGCCTGGAGGTGGATGGTGAAGTCCGCACCGTTGGGCAGGACCAAGCGGTGATCGAGATCGCAGGGCGTATGATGGGACACGATCTTTCCCAGGGCGTCTTTCACCCGCGCGCGGTCGTCCGGATGCACCAGGTGGAGGAAGGCGTCGAGGGTGCCGCCGAAATCCTGCGGACGCACACCGGCCAATCTGCAGAGTTCGTTCGACATGCTGAATCGCCCCGTGCGCGGCGACCAGTCCCAATTGCCGATGCGCGCGATGCGTTGGGCGAGCTCAAGCCTGGCCTCGCTCTTCACGAGGGCCTGGAGGACGTTGCTGGTCCGGAGCATGTACCGGATGTGATGGCAGAGAATCGTCGGATTGACCGGTTTGTTGACGAAGTCCGTGGCCCCGTGCTCATACGCCTGGGCGATAGAGGCGGCGTCCTCGAGGCCCGTCATGATGAGGATCGGAAGGCGCTTGCCCCCGGGGAGCGAGCGGATCTTGGTACAGGTGACGAACCCGTCCATGCCGGGCATGACCAGGTCGAGCACGACCAGATCAGGGGGCGTCTTTTCGAACTGAGCGAGAGCCTCCCGCCCGCTTTCGGCCTCAAGCACCTGCATGCCGGCCGGTTCCAACGCGGTGCGGACGAAGATACGGGCGGTCGGATCGTCGTCGACGACGAGAATGACTGGGCGGCTCTGGGTCATCGTGCCTGTGCCAAAACTGAAGCGGAGAAGCGGACTTCTGCCGTGCATCTCGCCGACGGAATGACAGGACCCCCCTCCCCTGCGAGGCAAGGGTCGCCTCCCGACAGCCTAGCATCAGGGTATCAAAGTTCCCGGTAACTGCCAGAAAAATAACGATTAGTGAGGAGTCGGCGGAGGGCTGGATATCAGTCAGCCGAGACGGGGCAGTCGCGAGGATCCGAGAGGAACCTCACCCGATTCCATGGCGTCCATGAGAACCCTGGCGATCAGGAGACGAATTTGGGAGATCATTCCCCGAAGGGTCAGGGCCAGGAGCACGGTCATCAGGACGAAGAACGGGAGGACATACAGCGCCACCTCCCCGGCCAAGTCGTCGGCCGACCGGAAGGCGGCGTGCTGCTGCGGGGCACTGAAGACCAGTCTGGTCCAGGCCACGATACGGTCCCGGTCCCGGAGCGGTTCGACGACCGTGATCGCCGGACGACCCTGCTCGATCCCCTTGGCGATCACCTCGCCCTGCGTCGCCCGGGCGGTCATCCAACCGGCATCCTGAATGCGGCGGCCGACGACCGACCGGGTCTTGGCGGCGACGATCACGTTGTTTTCCGCGATGACGACGGCGTCCAGCACCCCGGCTGGGCGGATGTGTAGGTCGATCGCTCGTTGGACGTCGGCCAGGTTTTCTCCCAGCAGGGCTTCCGTGAACCAGGCGAAGGTGCGCGAGATCGCCTTGGCCTTCTCTTCCGCTGCCTTGTCCAAGGCTTCGGTGTGGGCCATGACCTCCGCACGGTCATGCCGGGCCAACAGGTAGTACAGCCCTCCGGCGCAGAGCAAGGACAGCGCCAGACTGACCAGAACGGCCGGGAGAAAGGTGTGGGGAAGTCGCGACGGAGTATGGTTGGTTCGAGTCATATCCGGATGTTCTCCTCGAAACCAGTGGCATGACCGGTTCCGCCTCTCCGGACTCAGGGTAACAGAATTTCCCTGATCTCACACGACTTTTGCGATTTCTACGTATCCCTCGATATGGATGAAACGGGGAATCAAACTCAGGGGTCAGGCGGTTGCGGCATCCGGCTTGTCGGTTGTTCTTTCGTAGGGCTGTCGTTCCAATTCCTTCACCGTGTATTGAAGCCGGGCCCACTCTTCCGGCTGGAGTGAGACGAACTCCAATCCAAAGTGCTGCTCCCGGCACCACCGCACGATCCCCTGGTCCACCTTGAGCGGGGGTTCCTCATCGGAGATGTGGATGCGCAACTCAAGGGTCGTCCCGGGCATCACGAGGATGGAGCTGAACACGCGACATCCACGGTGGGAGAGATCGACGACGCTCCCCTCCCCACCGACGAGATTGACCGAGCTGAACGAACTTCGGAAGCGGACGGGGAAGCGCGCGTGTCGGCGTTGATCCATAGGGCGTCGGGGGAGTCGGAACGTGCTAGCCCTTTATATTGCCGATCGGTCGCAATTCCGCCACCTTTTTTGTAATTCCTGCACGGTCGACGGTGTCCACCACGTCGGAAATGTTCTTGTAGGCGAATCCGGCTTCTTCCGCCAGGCCCGACATCGATACGGCCTTCACGAGGATGCCGCGCGACTTCATGTCCTTGAGCAGTTGATCCCCGCGGACGCTGCGTTTGGCCTGCGCCCGGGACATGGTTCGGCCGGATCCGTGCATCGTCGAGCCGAAGGTCTCGCGCATGGCTCGGTCCGTTCCCACGAGAAGGTATGAGCCGGTTTCCATCGAGCCGCCGCAGATGACCGGCTGTCCGGTCTCCCGGTAGCAGGGCGGCAGCTCGGGACTGCCCGGGCCGAAGGCCCGTGTCGATCCCTTGCGATGCACCAACAACTCCCCTTCCGGGTACCGTTCCACCTTGGCAATGTTGTGGGCCACGTCGTAGATCAACTGCATCCCGAGTGCTTCGGCCGGTCGTCCGAAGACGGCGCTGAATGCCTCACGGATCCGGTGGGTGATGACCTGCCGGTTGGCGAAGGCCGTATTCGCGGCGCAATTCATCGCCGCAAAGTAGTCCCGGCCTTCCGGTGAGCGGAACGGCGCGCAGGCCAGTTGCTGGTCCGGTACGCTGATCCCGTACCGGCGCATGGCCTTTTCGAAGACCTTGAGGTAGTCGCTCGCGACCTGATGGCCGAATCCGCGGGAGCCGCAATGCACCATGACGACGATCTGCTCGTTTCCGAAGAGACCCAAGGCCTGAGCGGTCGTACGATCGAAGAGGTGTGCGTCGGAGACAACCTGGACCTCGAGATAATGATTGCCGGACCCCAAGGTGCCGAGTTGGTTGATCCCCCGTTCGATCGCGTGGTCGCTGACCTTGGCGGGATCGGCCCCCTCGAGACGGCCTCCCTGCTCGATCCGCTCGAGATCTTCATGCCAGCCATAGCCCTTCGCCACGCACCAGCCCGCTCCCTGCCGCATGACCTCGGCGAATTCTTTTCTTCCGAGATTCACGAACCCCTTCGAGCCCACGCCGGCCGGCACGCGCCGGAACAGTTCGGTCATCAGGACTTCGAGTTTCGGCTGCACGTCCGCAAGCGTCAGGTCCGTCCGGATCAACCGCATCCCGCAGTTGACGTCATAACCGACCCCGCCGGGAGAAATGACCCCCTCTTGGCAGTCGAAGGCCGCCACGCCGCCGATCGGGAACCCGTACCCCCAATGCCCGTCTGGCATGCACAGCGCGTAGCGGTGGATGCCGGGTAGGCAGGCGACGTTCGTCACCTGATCGAAGACGCCGCGGTCCATGCCGGCCAGAATGGTTTCCGTCGCATAGATCCTGGCCGGCACCAGCATGCCTGTTTTCTCCGTGGGGGGAATTTCCCACACCTGGTCGTCGATTTTGACGACCGTCATGTCGGTGTTGAGTTTCATACGTCCAGGACGACCCTCGCCTTCCACGTCGACCCTTCTTGGGTCACCGCATAGAGGTGCTTGGTGACACCTTTCACGTCCGAACGAAGCTCCTGGGTCGCTGGATCCACCGGGGCGCCGGTGACCTCGGCATTCAATCGCCAAGGAGCACTCGGGTGGGGACGCTCGAGCCTCAGGGTGACGGAGTGGAACACCACGCCCCGCGCATCCTTCAGATACACCAGTTGTCCCAGCCAGTCAAAGAGAAGGGAGTCGAGATCCTGGTCCGTCAGGGTGACGGTTTCGTTCCAGGAGGCCGCCACCGTTCGGGGATCGGCGAGGCTCTCGATCAGGGCCTGGGTGGCAGCGTGAAATAGTTCCGCCGGAGAATCGCCCGAGGCGTCGAAGGCCATGTCGGCCAACGCCACGTCATCGAGAAACGTGAAGGCGAACGCCATGGATCAGGCCCGACGGGGACGGCGGCGTGCGGCGGAAAACAATGCGCGGATCTGTTCGATGCCGGGAATGGTATGGCCGAAGGGGGACGGGACCTTGCCTTTCAACCACATGCGGATGCCGAGCGGCATCACCTGCAGTAGGCGTCGCAGGTCGGTCCCGACGACCTTGAGGGGCATGAGGGCCTCGTTCAACCGGCCCTCACGATGGACCAGCTCGACGAAGCCGGTGATATGGCGTGCGCCGCCGGCAAATTTCAGATTGTGCTGCAGCGATGCGCGGCGCAGGCGAATGATGGCTTCCATCGGCTGGACGTCTTTCGGGCAGACCTGCACGCACATGTTGCAGCGGGTGCAATCCCAGATGCCGTGGTCGCCCTGCAACACGGTCAGGCGCCGATGCTTGGCCGCGCCCGGTTCCCGCGGGTCGGCGACGAACCGTTCGGCCTTGGCCAGGGCGGCAGGCCCGAGAAACTCGGGCGACACGGCGTGGGAGGTACAGGCGGCGACGCAGGCGCCGCACATGATGCAGGCGTCGACGTTGTGAAACTGATAGGTCTCCGGTCGAAGCCGCAGCTGCCCCGACGGGCCATATCGTTTCACGGGATGCGACGTAGGGCTGAGCCACGGTGTGACGGCCCGGATCTTGTCCCAGAAATGGGACATGTCCACCGCCAGGTCCTTGATGATCGGCAGATTGGGGAGCGGCGCGATCCTCACGTGTCCGTGCCGTTCGAGTTCCTTCCGGATCGAGGTGCGGCAGGCAAGTTTTTCCGAGCCGTTGATCTGCATGGCGCAGGACCCGCAGATGGCCGACCGGCAGGAATACCGAAGGGAGAGAGTTCCATCGAGCTCGTTCTTGATGCGGATCAGCGCTTCCAGCACCGTCATGCCGCGGCCCACGTCCAGACGATAGTCTTCGCTGTGCGGATGCTGGTCGATTTCCGGGTTGAAGCGCTGGATCGTGAAGGTAAGGCGCATAAGCGGCTTTCAGCCTTCAGCAGAGAGCCATCAGTAAGCTGAAAGCTGATTGCTGAAAGCTCATGTCAGTCGAGTTCGAACGTCTTCGGATAGTTCGTCAGATTGCGGCAGCCGTCTTTCGTCACGAGCACCATGTCCTCGATGCGGACGGCGCCGAGTCCGGGATAATAGAGTCCCGGTTCGACGGTCACGACATGTCCCTCCTGCAGAATCGAGCCCATCCGGCTGATGCGAGGGGCTTCATGGATGTCGAGTCCCACGCCGTGTCCGGTGCCGTGGAAATAGCCCTGCATGCGCCCGTTCACCAGTCCGGTCTTGTATCCGGCCTGCTCGAACCGGTCGCAGATCCCTTGATGAATTTTCGCACCGTCGGCCCCGTCGCGGATCTTCTCGATGGCTTCCTCCTGGGCGTCCTTTACCGTTCGGTACAGCCGCTTGAGTTCGGGGGAGGTCGTGCCTCGGATCACCGTGCGGGACATATCGGCGAAGTAGCGCGTGCCGGCGGAGCGCGGAAACACGTCGAAAATGATGCTGCGGTGGGCCGGCAACGGCCCGTGCCCTTCATCGTGGGGATCGCAGGCCTGTTCTCCGCCCGCGACGATCGTGTGCTGCGCGACACAGTCGCATTCCATCAGTTTCACGTTGATGAGCTTCTTGATACGCTCCGAGGTCAGGATCTCGCCGTCCAACCAGAGGAGATTGTCGCGGATCTCCGCACGTCGCAAACTATTGTGCGCCGCTGCGACGGCCGCTTCGGTCGCCCGCTGGGAGGCTTCGATGTGTCGGATTTCTTCCGCCGACTTGACGACGCGTTGCTCGTAAAAGGGCTCGCGTTTCGTGCGAAGGGTATAGCCGAGCTCCTGGAGTCGTTGCGCGTGAAGAAACGGGAACGTCGACGGCACGAGAATCTCCTTCGCGCCCGCGTCCTGCAGCAGCAGGTGCACCACGTCGACTGTGCTCGGATCCTTCACGCCCTGCGCCTTCGCGCGTCGCTCCACCTCGGAATAGCTCACCACCCGGTCGACGGTCGCCTGGCTGCGGGCGCGGTCCACTTCCAAGTCGCTCATGACCATCAGCCGTTCGCCCTTCAGTTCCAGATAGACGAAAGGGTCCGGCGCCATGAACCGGGTGACGTAATAGAGGTTCGAGTCGCTTTCACTCGCGGCGATGAACAGCGTGGCGTGGGGAGAAGCGGCGGCGGACGGCGTTGCAGAGGACGTCATGATCGTCACGGACAACCTGTTCGGATGCTATCACGCGTCCGGGAGGTGGTCAAGGCGCGGCCGGAGCCGGCACACGCTGTTGCAGCGGCGGCGGTGGCGGCGGCGGTGGGGTGTGAAGTTCCAGCGCCGGATCGAAGAAGGGTTCCTTCTCCTCCTGCGGTGTCAGAATATCCACCGGGAGCATGACCGTGTTTCTGAGCAGGTCGAACGCGAGCTGTGCCACGCCGGTGAGGCCCGTGGCGAAGGATTTCATCGGCATGTACGTAACCTGCGGGTCCTCGATCGGCCCCTTGACCTGGAAGAGCGCGGTCGCGATCCCCTTGCGGTCGCCGGCGACCAGCCGTCCGAACAACGGAATGGACTTCAGAAACTGGGAATAGGAGCCGAACGGACTGACCGCCCACACCATGTCCAGCTGGTCCGTCGGCATGTCATAGTTCCCGGCGGCGGAGATCTTCAGCACGGGGCTGTCGATGATGAAATTCTGGGTTTTCATGAGCCCGTTCTGCACCGTGATGGTCGCGGTCATGCGATTGTACTGCAAACCTTCCTTCTCCAGATCCACCTTGCCCTGCAGCACCGCCGGCAGGTTCAGGATCGAAATGATTTTCCAGACGGCCCGTTTTTCCGTTTTCAGGATGCGCCCCTCCTGCGCGACGATCTCCGTCTTGCCGTTCATCGTCGGGAGCACGCCGTGCGGGTTCCGCCCGTGACCGCTCAACACCCCCGTAAGTTTCAGGTCTCCGGTCACCGAGCGGTCGTGCGCGCCCAACAAGGGCATGACGGCATCGAATGGAATCCCGGTCATCCTGACCGAAGCTTCGGTCTCCGCAGGCTGCCCCTTGGGCAGTTTGACTACCATGCGGCCGGCGATTTGCCCCGTGCCGGACTGCCCCGCCACGCGGTCCAGATCGAGCATGCCGTCTTGAATCGTCAGGCGGCCCGACAGTGCGCCGAACCGGAGGTGCTTGTACTGCCCCTTCTCGATCGTCGCCGTTGCGCTGACCTGACTGGTCGCGGCCAGGGTTTCGAGAAATTCCCGGACGGGCGAACGTTCGCCTTTGGGAATCAGCAGGTCGATGTCCATCTGCGACGATTCGATCTTCACGGCGATGATCGGTTTCGTCGTCCAATTCTTCATCGCCCCGGACAGGCTGACGTCGCTGTCCTTGATCCGGAAGGACAGTTGCTTGATGTCGGCGATGTTCTTTGAGAACTTCAAGCGCAGGTAGATGTCCTCGACCGGGCCGTCGACTCCTTTGACCGTCATGAGGCCGTTGGTGAGCGCGAGCCAGCCGCTGGTCCGCCACGTTTTCCAATCTGCGTCGCCCCCCTTCACGTCCATGGACACTTCCATGTTGCCCGCCTCGAGGCCGCCCTTATAGATCCACTCCGGCAGGCTCGACAGGGAGACGGTGCCCGTGGCCAGCTCGGCATCGATGGAAAAGCGCTCCCCGAGGATGATACGGCCCTTCAAGGGAAGCCGCAGCGGCGGCACGATCAGTTCCAAGCGGGAAATCGTCAGGCCGGCGCCCCGCGAGAGGTCGCCGTCGAGTTCGAACGAGGCGGGAGTGCCGGGCGGCTTCTCTCCCAGCGACGGGATCACCAGCTTGGCGTCGTTGAGGTTGATGTCGCCCTTGAGGTGTGGCGTACCGGACGGGCCGGAGAGCTGCACCTTGGCGGCGAGCGTGCCCGACAGCAGATCGTCCGGAAAGGTCCCGGCCGACACGAGTTGGCGCAGATGCGCTGCGTGCCCCTTGGCCCGGATGACGAAATCCTGAAAGAGGCTGGGCGTGCCTCCGGTGATCGAGCCGTTGAACTGCAGTTGTGTATCGCCCAGATTGGCCGTAACCTGATCGAATTGCGCGCCGCCGGTTTGGGAAAAAATGATGCGCCCCTGCATGGCCGTCAGCCGCTGGGGGAGCGACGGATTGGTCAGGCTGACCTGTTGCGCGAGCACCTCCCCGCCCGCAAATGTAATTCCGCCGGGCTTGTCGAGGGGGCCGACCAGTCGGAACGTCGGCCGCGCCTGTCCGTCGATGTCGCGCGATTGCGCCAGGAGCGAGGTCAGCCGGTCGGCACGAATTGTCTTCACGAGGAACTTCATGAGGTCGGCCGCCGACATGTTGCCCGACACGTCCAGTTCCATCCAGGGACCGGCGTCAAGAAACGAGATGACGGCTTTGCCGTCCGTAATTTGAAGATCGCCGTATGCGCCGGTCAGTTGGCTGACGCGGATGCGTCCCGGCTCGACCGATACCGTGGCGGCCAAATCCTGCGTCGGTACACGGTCGTCGCCGATGAGCGCCCGTCCCTTCTCGATCCGGAAATCCCCGGTCAGGGACAGTTGCGGTGCAGGAGCGGTGGCGCCTGTCAGAGTGGCCGAAACAATTTCGACCGTGCCCCCCAGTTGACGTTGGGTGACGATCGCCGGAAGCTGCGCGTGTACCCATTGAGCGGGAAACCGCGCGAACAGGTTCTGCAGATCGATCGAGGGAGACGCAAACGTGACCGAGAACGTGGGCTGCGAAGTCAGCAGGCCGGCCAGGTTCGCCTTCCCTGTCACGGCGAGGTCGTCGACGTTGGCGGCGACGTCCGAGAGGACGACGTCGTAGCCCGCCACGCCGGGCGCCACCCGGATACGGCTCTTGACGTTCGCGCCCCCCTGGAGCTGATCGGGCACGGGTCGCGGGCCGAAGAAATCGGCCAACTCCCGCAGCCGCAGGTTGGCGGCCTCCATGACCCCTTCGAATTGGAATGCCGGTCGCGCCGAGTAGGGTCCTTCCGCCGCGAGCGTGGATGAAGACTCGCTGAGCGCGATCGTGCCGGTAAGCGAGAAAGCCGATGGCGTCTTGTCCGCAGGCAAGGAGGCCGACACATGCAGGTCTCCCTGGGATTTTCCGGGATAGACTTTGAGCGCCAACTCCACCGCTTCCAGTTTGGCGGTGCGGACTCCGTCAGGACGGGCCTCGTCGGTGATCGTGATATGGCCGTTCTGAATCGTGGCTTCACGAATCTGCAGGAGGCGGCTGAACATCTGATAGGCCGACTCGTCCTTCGCCGCCGTGGGGAGGCCGGCCAGGACGTTCCAATGGCCGGACCGGTTGCGGAGCAGGGTGACCGTCGGTTCATCGATGAAGAGACGTTTGGCCACCACTTGCCGCTTCAGCAGCGGGAACAGCCGCAGGACGATATCCAATTTTTTGGCCTGAAACACGACGTGGGTCGGATCGTCGTGACCGTAGATACCCACCTGGGTGAGCTCCAGCCTGAGGCTGGGGAGGAGCACGAGCTTGATGCGGTCGACCTCGATTTTCCGGCGAAGACTCGCTTCGAGTTGTTGGAGAAAGAAGTCCTTGAGGTAATCCGTACCGGTCAACTCGCGGGAATACAGGAGAAAAAGGATGCCCAAGACGAGGACAGCGAGGAGAGAGAGCACCACAACGCGGGGTCGAACCGTCACTCCACCTCCGGCAGCATAGGTCAGATCGATAAATATTACCGGATGCATTGGTGGGAAATCCATACAACCGCGCTCCGGGGTGGATTCTCCGCCACTGGTGGCGCGGAGGCGGGGCGTCTATAATGCCGGCGCCCGCCGGCACCCAACAGGCATCGCACAGCAGTGGGTGTGCACGGCGGCGTCCGCCGAAACCTGAGCGAAGACGGACATCACCGGGAGGATGGCATAACGCGTGGCCGAGCCGCCCCACACAGCGCGCGCGCGATGGACGGTCGTCGGGTTGTTGTTCGTCATCAGCGTCGTCACATACGTGGATCGGGTCAATATCTCGGTCACGGCACGCCAGATGATGCCGGCCTATGGCCTCACCGAACAGGAAATGGGGTACGTCTTTTCGGCGTTCGTGTTCGGCTACGCCCTGTTTCAGATCCCGGGCGGCTGGTTGGGAGATCGGTGGGGCGCCCGCCCGGTGCTGACCCTCGCCGTGGTGTGGTGGTCGCTCTTCACGGCGATGACGGCTACGGCGGCGACCTTTTCCCTGGTGGCTCTCGTGGGAACCGTGGGTACGTTTGTGTTGGTGCGGTTTCTGCTCGGCGTCGGCGAAGCGGTGGCGCTGCCGAATTTCAACCGGGCTGTGGCGGATTGGATTCCTGCATCTCATCGCGGTTTGGGGATCGGCATTGCGATCGGCGGTATCGGCGTCGGGGCCGCCCTCACCCCTCCCCTCGCTTCCTGGATGATGGTGAACTTCGGCTGGCAGACAGTTTTCTATGCCTCCGCCTTGTTAGGGATCTTTGTGGCGGTCGTCTGGTGGATCGGGTCCGGGGACCGGATGATTCACGAGACGAATCGGCGGACTGCACCGGCGCCCAACGTTCCCTGGAAACAGTTTGCGGGTACGGCGTCCATCCGATGGCTGGTCGTGAGCTATGCCTGTCTGGGGTATGTCGCCTACGTCTATATGTCCTGGTTCTACCTCTACTTGGTGAACGTGCGGGGGTTGGATTTGCTGCGAGGAGGATGGTGGGCTTCGGCCCCCTTTCTGGCCATTCTCTGCTTCTGCCCGCTTGGCGGCTGGGTGACCGATGCGCTCGTGTCCTCCTATGGGATCAGGCGAGCCAGGATGCTGGTGGGGGTGGCCGGGATGGTGCTGGCCGGAGTGCTGATCGCCATCGGTGCCTGGGTCGATTCCTCCATCCCGGCGATCGGCTGCCTGTCCCTTGGGGCCGGCTGGCTCTACTTTACCGTGGGAGCCTACTGGAGCGTGACCACCGATCTGTCGAAAGCCCACGCAGGCACGCTATCGGGCATCATGAACATGGGAGCGAACATCGGCGGCGCGATCTCCCCCAGCCTGACGCCCTGGTTGGCCGAGCAGTGGGGCTGGACGACGTCGCTGCTCTTCGCGGCGGGAGTCGCGCTCGTTGGCGGGCTGATGTGGGTAAAGATCGACGCCTCTCAAAAGATCGTGGATTGAGCACTCTTGCCGCTGAAACCTCGACCCTGCTAGATTCTTACGCATGACGATGCAATTTCAAAAGAAGGACCCGCGAGCGACAATTATCACCAAGTTCGGGGAGATTAAGATTCGCTTCTACCCCGACGACGCCCCCCGCCATGTGGACAACTTCATCAACCTGGCGAAGATGGGGTTCTATGACGGAACCCTGTTCCATCGTGTCGTGCCCGGTTTCATCATCCAAGGCGGCGATCCCCTGAGCAAGACCCCGGACCGTCTGCTGCATGGATCGGGAGGTCCGGGGTTTTTCTTGAACCCGGAACCGAACGATCGTCCCCACAAACGCGGCGCGATCTCCATGGCCAAGATGCCGCGCGACGGCAGCAGCACCCGAGACTTCAACGACAACGGCTCCCAATTCTTCATCTGTCTGTCGGATAACAGCGGCCTGGATCGGCGCTATTCGATTTTCGGCGAAGTCTTTCGGGGGATCGAAGTTCTGGACAAGATCGCGGCGGTCCAACGTGACGAACGGGATAATCCGATCGAACCGATCGAGATGAAGGTGACGGTCAAGGAATAGGTCAGGCATCCCCAGCCTAATTCGTGGGGCATTTTTCCACTGCCCTCCGTTTGATCGCCGGCCGGGTTTGACCCGAAGTGCCCCAGGTCGAAACACGGGAAGCCTCTCCCCTCTTCCGAGATTGCTACCCAAACCGATCGAATTTCCGCACGTTACCAGGCGGCTACCGTTAGAAAATCACCTAGGCATTTCTCGTGCACCTGAATGAGCGTCTGAAGGGGCCGGGGTCGTCATTCTAGCCCCGGTAGGGATCACCCATCGCGAGGGCCGCTCAATGTTGATGCCGGCGGTCAGTTCTTCGATGTTTCCGCTCACCAATATGAAGTTCGTCGCGTTACTGCTTGTGTTCACCTTCTGTCAAGTGCTGGGAACGATGTGTGTCCTTCCCGATCTCTCCTGGGCTGATGACGTGGCGAGCTTACTGGAAGAACGTATGGCTTGCCCAATGGATGGGACGATCATGTGTCCGCCGGCAGCCACGTCGTCACCGGAGCGGCAAGCAAAGCATACGGCAGGCGTCGATCTGGAGCATACCTCGGTGCCGCCTGGTGCGGTCACCACCCTCACCGCTGCGACCATCCCAACGCCGTGGTCCTGGAGCAGCGCGTACTCCATTGTCCCCATCTCCATAGCATCTTCCTCGGTCCTGCGAATCTGATCCCACATCTCCCCTCTTGCGCTCGCCGCTTGGCTGTGCAGGCTGAGCGGACGCTGCTCCTTGTTCTCAACATTGCCCAGAGGTGCCGCCATGAGACCCATTGGCCCTGCCCACTACGAATGGTTCGTTTCTCTTATCGCAATTTCAATCACGGTGCTGTTCCCTTGGTCTCTTCGCGCAGCCGAGGATCGTGGAGTGTTGACACCCCAGACGAGTGCGCACACCTCGCATGACCAGCGCATCGACCTGCCGGGTTTGATTCGAGAACTCGAAGCCGCCAATCCTGAGATCAAGGCGGCCCGTCAGCGCTGGGAGGCTGCCAAAGCTGTGGTGCTGCAGGTTCAAACGTTGCCGGATCCTCGGCTGCAGTTGGGCTATCAACGCATGCCCATGGTCCCTCCTGTCGTGGAAGGTGCCGTCTATGGATTCGGTCAAGAGATTCCCTTCCCCGGCAAGCTGAGTCTGAAAGGAGAGGTGGCTCAGCGTGAAGCGGAACGGCTGGAGCAGGAGTTCTATGCCGTCCGGCTCAGGCTCATCGCGACCCTTAAAGAGGCTTATTACAGCCTGCACTTCGTGCATAAGAGCATCGAGATCGTGGAACGAAACAAAACGCTTTTGATGCAGTTTGAGAAGACAGCCAAAGCTCGGTACAGCGTGGGTCAAGCGGCGCAGCAAGATGTCTTTCGGGCGCAGGTCGAGATCTCCCGAGTACTTGACCGGTTGGCCGTTCTCGATCAACAGAAAGAAAGCCTCCATGCCGCGATCAATCGTTTCGTGAATCGCCCTCCCGCCGGTCCGCTGGGGACGCCGGAAGAAATCCAGACCACGATCCTGACGGTCCCGCTTCAGGAACTCAGTCGGCGCGCCGATGACTTTTCCCCGGCGCTCCTGGCGACGGCGAAAGGCATTGATCGTTCCGAACGGTCCGTCTCACTGGCCAAGCGCCAGTATTACCCGGATTTCGATGTCAGCGCCCTCGGGCTCCGGAACGACAAGATCAACGACAACGGCTATCAGGTCATCGTCGGGATTAAAATTCCACTGTTCTATGAGACCAAACAGAAACAAGGCGTACGCGAGGCCCTCGCCAGTCTTGAAGGAGCACGCGAAGACTTTTCCGCAACCAGGCAGGATCTGTTGTTCCAAGTGAAGGATGGCTTCGTCCAAGCGCAACGGGCGGAGCGGTTGATCACCATTCTCCGCGATGCCATCATTCCCCAGGCTATCCTTGCTCTTCAGGCCGCGCAAGCGGGCTACGCTGTCGGAAAAGTAGACTTCCTGACCCTCCTGAACAGCCTCTTGACCCTGCAGGACAGCCAGCTCGAACTGCATGGAGAGATGGTGAATCACGAGAAAGCGCTCGCTCGTCTCGAAGCCGTGATCGGGGGGCCACTCGCTGGGCCGCCACCGGAAAGGAAACCGAATCCATGACACGTCCGCGCGTGATCGTGATCGGCGCGAGCCTCACCGCCGTCGCTGCGGTGGTGATCTGGCTGGTGGCGCGACCCATCATGCTTCCGCCGGCTGATTCACGACAGGACGACATGGCTGGCATGGATATGCCTGGGATGGGAAAGAAGGACGCCAAGCCGTCATCGGCGGGGGAAAAAGCTCCGAGCGATGAGCCTCCACGCGAACGAGAAGCCGGATTGGGCATGGTGACGCTTCCACCGGAACACCTACAAACCATTGGTGTGAAATACGCGCAGGTCGGGCATCGTCAATTGGAGAAAGTCATCCGGACGGTCGGACGCATCGCGGTGGATGAGCGCAAGTTGGCCACAGTCACCATCAAGTTTCACGGTTGGATCGAAGACCTCTTCGTGAGTGCGGTCGGGGATCACGTCAAGAAGGGGCAGCGGCTTTTTACGATCTATAGCCCCGACTTGGTTGCGAGCCAGGAGGAATATCTCCTCGCCGTGCGCAGTCTGAATCAATTAGGGAGGAGTGAGTTCCCTGAGGTCGCGCAAGGCTCCAAGGACCTGCTCGAGGCGGCCAAACGTCGCTTCCAGCTCTGGGATATCACGGAGGATCACATCCGGGAATTGGAAAAGACCGGGAAGGTGGTGAGGACGCTTCCGATTCACTCGCCTATTACCGGGACCGTCCTCAAGAAAGTGGCGCTTGCCGGTGCGCATGTGGACCCGGGCGAGGAACTCTACACGATCGCCGATCTTTCGCAGATCTGGATATTGGCGGACGTCTACGAATACGAACTCGGATTCGTCAAGAAAGGACAAACGGCGGCAGTCACGCTCTCCTATGATCCCGGCACGGTGCTCACAGCCCAGGTAGGGTTCGTCTATCCCACGCTCGATCCGAAAACGCGGACGGCCAAGGTGCGGTTCGAGCTGGCCAACCCAGAGGAGAAACTGAAGCCGGACATGTATGCCAACGTCGAACTGACTGTGAGTCTCGGGAGGAAGCTGGCTATTCCGCAAGAGGCGGTCATTGAGTCTGGGCAACAGCAAGTCGTCTTCTTACACCACGGCGGAGGCAAGCTCGAGCCTCGTTTGATCAAGACCGGCGTGAAGGCCGGTGACTACTATGAGGTTCTCGGAGGATTGAAAGAAGGCCAGCACATTGTGACCTCCGCGAACTTCCTGATCGACAGCGAAAGCCGCCTCAAGTCCGCCGTTGAGAGCATGGGCGGGATGGGGATGAACTAAGGAGCAATCGGCCATCAGCTCTTGGCTATCAGCTAAACCTGCTGACCGCTGAATGCTGAACGCTGATAGCGATTAGGCATGGTTGAACGCATCATCGAGTACAGCGCGAAGAACCGTTTTCTGGTCTTTCTGCTCGTCTTGTCCGCCGCCCTTGCCGGACTCTGGGCACTGCGCCAGACGCCTGTGGACGCGCTTCCGGATATCTCCGATACACAGGTCATCGTGTACACGACATGGCCGGGCCGCTCCCCCGATCTGGTCGAAGACCAGATCACCTATCCGCTCGTCACCGCTCTCCTCTCCGCCCCGAAGGTGACGGTGATCCGTGGCTTTTCCGATTTCGGCTACTCCTATATCTATGTGTTGTTCAAAGACGGCACGGACATCTATTGGGCGCGCTCTCGAGTGCTGGAGCGCCTGAACCAGCTCGCCGGACGCCTGCCCGAAGGAGTGACCCCGCAATTGGGCCCAGATGCCACCGGCGTGGGCTGGGTCTTTCAGTACGCATTGGTGGATGAATCCGGCCAACAGGACCTTGCCGCATTGCGCAGCTTCCAGGACTGGTATCTGCGCTACTGGCTGCGCGCCGTGGAAGGCGTGGCCGAAGTGGCCAGCGTCGGGGGCTTCGTACGTCAGTATCAGGTCAACCTGGACCCGACGAAGGTGCTCGCCTATCGCCTGTCAGTGGCCGATGTCGTCGAGAAGATCAGGCTGAGCAACAATGACGTGGGCGGCCGTGTCGTCGAGTTCTCCGGCATCGAGTACATGGTCAGAGGCCGGGGCTACATCAAGCGCGTCGAGGACATTGAGAAGATCGCGGTTGGGGTCAATGAGGTAGGGACGCCGATCCTGCTTCGTGATGTGGCCACGATCAGGCTGGGACCCGACATGCGCCGCGGCCTCGTGGAATTGGATGGCAAGGGCGAGGTCGCGGGAGGCATCGTGATCATGCGGTTCGGCGAAAACGCCATCTCCGTGATCGAGCGGGTCAAGGCGAAACTGAAGGAGGTGGAGCCTTCATTCCCGAAAGGCGTCAAGGTGGTCACGACCTATGACCGCAGCGACCTTATCCATGAATCCATCACGACTGCAAACGAGAGCCTTGCTGAGGAACTGATCGTCACGGGTGTGCTGATCATCGGGTTTCTCTTGCATCTTCGCTCGGCGATGCTCCCGATCCTCACCTTGCCCTTGTCGATCCTGATTGCCTTCATTGTCATCTACTATCTGGATATCGGCATCAACATCATGTCACTGGGCGGCATCATCGTCGCAATCGGAGATATGGTGGACGCGCCGATCGTTATGGTGGACAACGCCCACAAGCGGCTCGAGGAATGGGAGCGGGCCGGGAGGCCAGGGGATTGGGTCCGGGTATTGATCGATTCCGCGAAAGAGGTGGGACCGGCGATGTTTAGCTCGCTGCTGGTGATCGCCGTCTCCTTCCTGCCGGTCTTTGTCCTGGAGGCGCAGGAAGGCCGCATGTTCAAGCCGTTGGCTTTCACCAACTTTCTGGGCATCGTCGCATGTGCGTTGCTCGCCATCACGCTGATCCCGGCCCTTCTTCCTCACGTCATGCGGGGTCGGATCTTCCCGGAACAGCGACATCCAGTGACCATGTGGCTGCAACGCCTTTATGCGCCGGTGCTGCGGTCGTTGCTGCGACATCGCAGCCTGGCGGTCGTGCTGGCGGTCGGTCTGATGCTGAGCATCGTGCCACTCTACCTGCGTATGGGTTCGGAATTCATGCCGCCACTGTACGAGGGCACCATCCTTTATATGCCGACGACACTGCCTGGGCTCTCCGTAACCGAGGCATCACGGCTCCTTCAAATTATGGACCGAAAGCTTCGGTCGTTTCCCGAAGTGGAATGGGTGTTCGGCAAGGCCGGGCGGGCCGAGACCTCCACTGATCCCGCACCCTTTAGCATGATGGAGGTCGTGGTCGAGCTCAAACCGCAGGACCGATGGCGGCCCAGTGTGACCTACGAGAGCCTCGTCGATGAGATGGACAACGCCCTGCAGTTCCCCGGGGTCACCAACGCATGGACCATGCCGATTCGGAACCGCATCGACATGCTCACGACGGGGATCCGGACACCGGTCGGAATCAAAATCTTTGGACCCGATCTCAAGCAGATCGAGGAGATCGGGAAACACATTGAAATGGCGGCCAAGGAGGTCCCTGGCACACGCAACGTCTATGCGGAGCGTGTCACGGGCGGCTATTTCCTCGATTTTCAGATCAACCGTGATGAGATCGCCCGCTACGGCCTCAAGGTGATGGACGTCGGGCGCATCATTGAATCCGCCATCGGCGGAGAAAATATCGCCACCACCATCGAGGGACGCGAGCGGTATCCGATCAATGTGCGTTACCTCCGTGAGTTGCGGGATGACCCGGAGAAGCTTGCACGGGTCCTGGTCGATACGCCGACCGGCGCTCAGGTGCCGCTGGCGCAGCTTGCGGCGTTGCGCCTTCTCGGTGGGCCACCGATGATTCGGGATGAGAACGGGCTGTTGTCGGGGTACGTCTATGTGGACATGACAGGCAGGGATGTGGGCGGTTTCGTCGATGATCTCAAGCGTGTGGTGCGGGAAAAGGTGCAACTTCCCTCCGGGTACACGATTGCCTGGTCTGGCCAGTACGAGTTCATGCAGCGCGCCTGGGAGAAGCTGAGGCTCGTCCTGCCCTTCACGCTCCTCAGCATTTTCGTCTTGTACTATTTTACGTTCGGCTCCGTGGCTGAGACATGGCTGGTGATGCTCGGCTTACCATTATCCCTGGTTGGGGCAATCTCGTACCTGGCCATCCTACATTACAACATGAGCATCGCCGTGTGGGTCGGGATCATCACGGTGATCGGGACGGCAGCCGAAACCAGCGCCGTCATGCTGGCCTATCTCGATGAAGCGTGCAAGCGCCGCAAAGACGCCGGGGGTCTGAACACGCTCGATGATCTCATCCAGACCGTTCATCTCGGTGCCGTGGAACGTATCCGGCCTATGGCCATGATCGGGCTCGTGGATGTCATCGGATTGATTCCAGTGATGATGGCGACGGGAACCGGCGCGGACGTCATGAAGCGCATCGCGGCGCCGCAGGTGGGCGGCGTCTTCTCCGCGATGATTCTGACGCTGTTTATCATCCCGCCCATTTATGTGATGTGGCGGTGGTGGAAGGAGCGACGGGAGACTCGGATAGAGTCAACGGCGGGACAAGCATCGGTTTAGACCGGAGCGGAGGCGCATTCGTGGAGCAGGAGGTCACGAATGAGTTGTGCACTTCACACTCGCAGTGAACTCGTTTACTGCCAACAAAGGAGGGTGGTCATGGTGAATGGTCGATGGGCTTCGACGATCGGTGTGATCGGGTTAGTCCTTGTGCTACAAGCCTGTGCGGAGACCTCGCCGCAGCGCATGATCAACGCTAACGATCATAACGGGTTGGCCGCCTATTATGCCCAGCAGGCGCAGGAATTCAGGGATAAGGCCAAACAGTGGGGATTCACGGCTGAGTTCTATGACAAGCATTCGGATCCCCACGGGAAAACTGAGCCCAAGCAACACGCAGCCCACTGCCGCGCAATTGCCCAGAGCTATGCGAAGGCGGCCGACGAAGCGGATGAGCTGGCACGCGAACACCGTGCGATGCAACCACATGGCATGATTGAGTAGTGCGCCCCTTGGCACGAACCAAGGTGACAAGCGCGGAGATGTGCGGAGGCGTGAATGCGGTTGCTGGATGCTGCGTGACGAAGGACGGAGTTCAGAAAAAGGCGATCGAGGCGTAGGTGACCGTCGAATTATACTGATCCGTAATCCCGCGGTCGTAGCGAAGCACTTCCCCTGAATTCGCCTGGATCAGGCGTAGAAGGGTATAGATCGGCGAGAAGCCGGAAATGCGCCGCTGGTCTTTTTCCTTCTGAATGAATTTGGCGAACTCCTCCGGTTCACGGTTCTCCACGTGCTTGAGCATCTCGAGATCGGTCTGCATGCAGCGGTGGAACGAAAAGTCCGTCGGAGGGGCGGAGTCTCCGTAGCGCATCCCGATGTGGGCCAACTCGGCTCCCGCCACGACACAGAAGGCCTTTCCCGATGCGGCGAGCGCTTCCTTGAGTGTCTGCACGAACCGCTCGACGTCCTCACGTACCTGCGGATCGCTCAAACTCATCGCGGAGAACGACGTGAGAATCGGGACGATCGTGAAGGGCCTGTTGCGTCCGGCCGTATCCTGGAGAAAGGGCAACTGAAACTCGATGGCGTGTTCGTTCCGGTGTGCCAATTCCTCGGCGAAGACGGTCGGGACTCTTGAACGCAGCCGATCGGTGATACTGCGTTCCACTGGCACGATACCCAACGGTGTCTCGAAATCCTTGTCGGTCACAGCGATGGGATGTTCGAGCCCGGAGTAGGCGGTGCCGATGACCACGTAGAGACCCGGTTGCTGGGCCTCCTGCAACTCCTTGTAGGCCCAGGCATAGACTGGGCCGGCCTGTTTCAGTTCGTAGGTCGGTGCCACGAGGGCCTTGATCGGCTGCCCCGCGTGGGCGGAGGGTTTGATCTCCGGCCCGTCCTTCGAGGTGAAGAATCCTTTCAATTGCGCGCGTAGTTTCCCGGGATCCGCCTCATAGCTGCGTCCGGCAAAGGCCGCCAGGCGGCACGGGGCGTTCCGAAACGCCTCCAACGCCTGCCGCTTCGCCTCCTCGACCCGCTCCCCTTCCAGAAACAACTTGGCATCCAGATCGGCCATGAGCTGCTCGACTTTGTTCGGCATGAGAAATTCGCCGAACCGCTTCAGATACAGCGCCCCGATGTCCTGGACCGTATGTTCTCCGTCAAAATGCTGTACGATGAAAAAATAGTTCAAAGGAATGACGAGCTTTTCCTTGCTCAAGCCGGTCGGGTCCCAGAGCACGATGTACTGTTCCTCGCCTTCCTTAAGCGGCGAGAACTGCAGATTGCGGAGCAGTGGATACTGCTTGGGGTCCTTTGACGTGACGGTGGCGGTCGGTTCCATGGCGAGGCATTCTAACGAGGCAGACTTCGGAAGCGCAACAGGCAGCAGTCGACGTATCTCGTGAAGCGTATTTCGTGGCATGAAGAGCTTATAGCTTATGGCAAATAAAGAAGATGAATAAGAGCCGACAGCCGAAGCCGATTCTCGGTTTGTGCCATAAGCCATTCGCCATACGCAATAGGCTCTTGCTGTTCTCACTGTTTCGGTGAATGAGCAGACCCGTGGCGGGCGAGGGCGACCAAGGTGGCCACGGTGACGATGAGGAGCCAGAGCGTGGGACGGCCGTAGGAGGGGTCGGAGAATTCGATCAGGTCGGTCAGGCGCCCGATCAGCAACGACATACGGGCCATGACGGTATAGCCGAAGGCGGCGCCGAAGCTGATCATGAGAAAGAGGATGCCTGCCCGGGCGACCGTGCGGCCGGGTCCCGTGTGTTCCACCGAGAAGAAGAAATAGAACAGCACCGACACCACCCCGAGCAGAATGATGATCGCGTTCAGGTTGCTCGCGGGACTGTACAGGTTCATGGAGAAGGTGATCCCGTTGTCCGGCGTCATGGTGAGCAACGGCCGGACCGTGTCCTCGATCTGCTTCAGGATGAACGAGGAAATCGTCCTGGGAATGGCGAGACCGGCGCCGACGCCGACGATGAATGCGAAGGCGTAGCGGGACAACCAGGCCGCCTTGGGTACATAGCGCGTCAGCATGAGCATGCCGATTCCGACGGGAATCAACAGGGACCATTCGTCCTTCTCGACGATCGGCCGGATGATCAACGTCATCACGACCGTGTCGTAGGCCTTCACGATCGTATAGCCCAGGGAGACGCCCACGTAGAGGTGCTCCGCCAGTTTGAAGAGTGGATTGTCCTCGTACAGGAAGGACAGGATGAACAACGTCAGCCCTGTCGCGACCCAGGCACCGAGGATCAGTTCGAACGACATCGCCGTCACCGGCTCCCTATCGTAGACTCAGCCTCAACCTTGCCCCGAGCGCTTCTGTCTCCGTAGGGAGAAATAGAACACGTTACACATGATCACTAAAATGATAATGGCCAGGTGCGTGGCCGACTGGGCGTCCATGCCGGCGACCGCCCTGCCCTTCTGTCCGATCAGCGTTTCGTATTCGGCGGCGCCGCGGAGGCCCCCGATGAGGCCGTTGATCTGGCCGCTACGCAACAACGGATAGAGGCCCGGCGCGATCACCCCCGTGCACCCGCCGCCGAGCTCGAACTTGTACTTGTCTTTGCCGAAGACGTACCAGGCTTCGACCCCGGGGTTGCCGGCTCCCAGGCTGATGGCATAGGTCACGTCGCGCAAATTCTGGACCCCGGCAAGGACGGGCAGCCCTTTCGTCGCCTTACCGCCATAGTCGGCCGGAAAGGTATTGTACAGGTCCTGGCCCATGTTCAGAATGACCGCGCTCCCGCCGGGGCTCCAGCCGAGAAAGACATAATCCTTCCCGTTCTCCTTGCCCGCCTCTTGGGCCGCCTGCGTGAGGATCTGATCGGCGAGACCGGTTCCCGACACCCACAGCGTCATCGCGACCACGCGCAGGTTTTTCTTGAAGGCATGGCGCAGGATCGCCACGGCTTGCGGATAGAGTTCGGGCTTGGACGCGGGATCGAAATCCAGCGAGAGAAGAAAGACCGACCGTTCGGGCATGGCTTCGATGTAGTCGTACACCCCGCGCACTTCCGCGGAGATCTTGATGGGCAACCCCACTGGAAACAGCAACGGCACGAGCGTACACAGCCCGATCACCAAAAAGATGATCCGGCGGTCGATGCGCAGCATGCGTTCGGCGAAGGTCACGGTTGCTCCTTCGTCGCCACCGAGCAGTCAGCCATCAGCGGTCAGCCTTCAGGTAACTGCCAAGTGTACGGATCTGGAGCTGAGAGCTGACGGCTGAGAGCTGTTTGCTCGTCATCATTCTTTTCCTCCCCCGAGATACGATCGCTCGACGCCGAAGATGATCTTAAACGAGAGGGCGACGGCGCCGAGGCTGACGCCGATCAGAATGGCACGGCGCACGGCCGCGTTGAGCACGTTCAGAATCCAGCTCGACACGTCTCCGCTGAGCGGAAGGATGTATTCGCCCAGCGGGACCCGGCCCATCATCACGATGATGGCGGCGACCAGGAGCACCGCCGCTTCGCGGCTCCGCGCGCGGAAGGACCGGTAGGCGGCCGAGGCGATGAAGAACGCCAAGATGGCAAACATCGTCCCCTGCAGCGGCACGAGCGTATAGGAATACACCCAGCCGAAGGCCGTCATGGCGCCGTCGATGCTTTCCTTGCCCCCGTTCCACAGGCCGACGGCAACGGTACCCAGCATGCCGACGTAGAGCACGAGGCTGTAGCCCCATCCCGCTTCCTTCCGCCTGATTTTCGCTGCGTGGAGGTGAAACAGGCTTGTGACGCCCAGGACCAGGGCGAATCCGCCGATGATCTGGAGCCATTTGGTTACGGACGTGAGCAAGTGCTCGGACGCCGGATGCGGGACGTAATACTGAGCGGCGAACACCAAGCCCGTCACCATTGTGATCAGCAACGGCACTTGTCGGCGAAGGAAGATCATTTCAGGTCCTTGAAGATGTCCAGCAGCAGTTGCGGCCAGGTGGCTCCGGTGACCACGGACAGCGTCGCGAGGGCGGTGCCGATTCCGATCACGCTCAGGATGAAGGCCTTCCCGATGTCCTGTCCGCGCAACGTGCCGATCTGGATCGGTTCCTTCGACAGGTAGGCGCTGGCCGCGTAGAGTTCTTCCCCGATCAGCGTGTAGTCGCAGGTGGTCACA
>JRYJ01003216.1_pt1 | contig 33913 bp, 35 predicted proteins | sample 235371 | NCBI WGS metagenome assembly JRYJ01 (sample SAMN03074219, study PRJNA261477) | activated sludge metagenome | biome: Wastewater Treatment Plant; feature: Wastewater; material: Activated sludge; isolation source: activated biomass of a wastewater treatment plant treating hydrocarbon... ... | reverse complement strand
CGAAGGGGCACGAAACGGCGCGAAGGGGCACGAAACGGCGCGAAGGGGCACGAGACGGCGCGAAGAGGCACGGAAAGGCGCGAAGGGGCACGAAACGACACGAAGGGTTCGAAGACGCGTTGCAGGCGGCTGCGCTAGAAGACGAGGCGCTTCCATTCCAGTTTGCCGCGGCTGCCGAAGTTGATCAACAGACCCACGCGCAGCCGGGAGGTCTTGAGGTAGTTCAAGACTTGGGCGATCTCGTGGCTGGTCAGTTGATCCAGCGCCTTGATTTCGACGATGATCTGGTCATGGCAGACATAGTCGGGTTGGTAGTGCTTCTGGAGTTCCTGGCCTTTGTAGAAAATAGACAGCCGGCGCTGCGGCTCGTGTGGGATGCCGCGCGCCCGCAGTTCGATCTCCAACGGCTCGTAATAGACGGCCTCCAGGAAACCGGGGCCTAGCTCGCGGTGCACCTCCAGCGCCGCGCCGACAATGGCGTATACTTCCTCTTTGAGCAGCAGTTCGGTCATGGCGATCCCCCGGATGGGGCCAGTCGAAAAGCTCGGGCCGGCCGGCGAAAGTGTGGATTTGTTGATCTCCGGATGGGCTTCCAGCGCCGATAACGGCTGGCCGCCAGGCCTGCCCCTGGGCCATCAGGTCCCGCCAGCAATTTCGTGTCTTCGTGTTCCTGCGTGTTCCTTCGTGGCTTGAATGCCTGAACTCCCCGAGCTGACCGTCGTCTGTGAAGTGCTGCAACGCCGGCTGGTCGGCCAGACGCTGACGGCCGTGGACGTGCTCCCGCCCGGCGGCCCGATTGTGACGCGCGACCTGACCGGCCAAGGCTTTGTGGCCGCCCTGGCCGGCGCGGGCGTGACGGCCGTGGCCCGGCGCGGCAAGTTCCTGCTCTTCACCCTGGCGCCGGCGGCGGGCGGGCCGCTCTGGCTGGCCCTCAACCCCAAGCTGACCGGCCGGCTGCAACTGGCGGCGGCCGGCGAGAAACGCAGGGCCAAGACCTGGCTGAGCCTCACGCTCTCCGGCGGCGGCGAGCTGCGCTACTTCGACCCCAAGCAGATGGGCCAGGTGTATCTCACCACCGACTTGGCCCGGGTGCCGGATTACGCCGGGCTGGGGCCCGAGCCGGACGCGCTCACCCTGGACGCATTCCGCGCCCGCCTGCGCGCCTTCCGGGGCGAGATCAAGGGCATCCTGACGCGCGGCGAGTGCGTGGCCGGCATCGGCAACGCCTACGCCGACGAGATCCTGTGGGCGGCGCGTCTGCACCCGTATCGCAAACGCACGCAGTTGACCCCGGAGGAGGTGGAACGCCTGTACGCGGCCATGCGGACCACCCTGGCGGAGGCGGTGGAGCACGTCCGGGCCGAAATCGGCGACGCCATCCACCTGGAGCCGCGCGGCTTCATGGCCGTGCATCTGAAGACCGGGGAACCCTGCCCACGCTGCGGCGCGCCGATCACGCTTGTCAAGGCTAACCAGCGCCTCACCAACTTCTGCCGCGCCTGCCAGCCCGGCGGCCTGATCAAAGGTATGTGACTGCAAGCACAATGTTGCATTCCGTCTCGTGCATCCTATAATCGGATTGGTCTGTCTCCCGGTGGTAGCTCCTATCCTGGTAAATTGCGCGTATCGGCCCAGCCCGGCGGACCGGGGGGATGGCCGTCGTCGGTCATCCCTGGTCTGCCGTCATTCCCCTCGGAGGCCCCCATGCAAGGCTTGATGATGGACTATCAACTCACGTTGACGCCCATGCTCGAGCGCGCCCGCCGGCTTTACCCTAAGAAAGAGATCGTCACCAAGGCCGGCCCGAACCTCGAGCGCAGCACCTACGGCGAGCTGGCCGAGCGCGTCGGCCGGCTGGCCAACGCCCTGGCCCGGCTGGGCGTCAGACGCGGCGACCGGGTGGCCACCTTCGCCTGGAACAATGTCCGGCACCACGAGCTGTACTTCGCCGTGCCGTGCATGGGGGCCGTCCTGCACCCCATCAACCTGCGCCTGCCCGGCGACCAGATCGTCTACATCGCCAACCACGCCGAGGACCAGGTGCTGTTTGTGGACCCGACCCTGCTGCCGGCGGTGGAGAAGCTGGCCCCGCACCTGAAGACCGTCAAGGCCTACGTGGTCATGGCCGATCAGCTCCCCCAGACCACGCTTTCCCCGGTCTACAGCTATGAGGAGCTTCTGCGCGCCGAGCAGCCGGATTACGCCTGGCCGCAGTTGGGCGAGAACGACGCCGCGGCCATGTGCTACACCTCCGGCACCACCGGCAACCCCAAGGGCGTGGTCTATTCGCACCGCTCGACGGTGTTGCACGCCTACGGCTCGGCGCTGCCCGACGCCCTCCACCTCTCACGCGCGACGACACGGCTGCTGGCGGTGCTGCCGCTCTTCCACGTCAACGCGCTCTTCTACTCGCTGTGCGGCGCGGCGGCGTGCGGCGGCGCGCTCGTGCTGGTGCCGAAGTTCTCGGCCTCGCGCTTCTGGCAGGTCGCGGCGGAGACCGGCGCGACCGAGTTCAACTTCATCGCCGCGATCAGCTCGATCCTGGCGCAGCGGCCGCGCAGCGAGTTCGTGCCGCACCGGATTGCAAAGGCGTACGGCGCGCCGATCCCGGCCGAGATCGACCGCGTCTTCCGCACCGAACTCGACAACCTGTCGATGGAGAACGACCGCCGCGTCTCGGTCGAGGAAGCCCGCAAGGAAGGCGTCGACCGCCTCGTCCTGTCGAAAATGATCGGCCAGGCCGCCCTGCGCGAGCACGCCGCGGAATTGAAGCTCGGCCTCTCCCAGGAAGCTCTGGCATTGGCGGCCGAGGTGGACCGGACCTACGTATCTCAGATAGAGCGGGGTGTCGCCAACCCGTCGTTGCTCATTCTCCACAGGCTGGCCGCGGTCATGGGGCTATCGCTTCAGATCGGTTTTTCTGGGCGACGGAAATAGTGTCCCGGGATCAGATTGCTGTACTGCGTTTCGAGGACTGCCGCTGTCTCCGGGAACCCAAGTGTCTTGACATCCATAGCATGACCTCGGGACAGACATCTAGAACCCCCGACCCGACCCAAGAAAGGTCCTTGTGAGATTTCGAGGCGCGGCAAACGCATTTCCAAAATAGGATGCTATCTGATTGAATTCATTAGATCGGAATTGGACGTTTTTGCTCGTTTCTGATCACCGGAGAATACGTCATAACCATATGAAATACCGTAAAAAAGAGCCGAGCGATACGGTCTGCATGGTGTGTACGGTGCACTAGTTGTAAGGTCTTGAGAAATAATTGAAAGAATTGAAGCCTCCAATATTTCTACAAGAAGCGGTATCTGTAATGTATGGTCGATATTCGAACTTCATGTTGCAGCGCCATCGGATGTCGATCGGCGCTGTGCCTGCGCTTGGGGCGGTGGAAGGCTCAGTCCGACCCGAAGCGGTCATCGCGAGCCCACAGCCGTCAACGGCTGGTGTCGGATGCGAAGCCGCCATCCCCATGCCGATTCGGATGCGACCGGGCCGACCAGTCTGGCCGTTTGCGATGAGCTGATAGCGCCGACGTGTGAATGGCCGCAATCGCGGACGCCGAAGCAGTTCTCCGGGGCCGTGACGCTTACGCAGTGCGTCGCGTCATGAACTGCTTCGGCGCACCACGGACTATACAGATGCACAGTTATCCATCCCGATTCCCCGATCAGGATGGTCATGTCTGCCGGTGCGCCCTGCGCGTCGCCTCGCACGGCGCGTTATCGCCGCCGCCAACCCGAGCGCACCGTGCAGGCTCACCTCGCAACCTGGCGCGCACGCACGCGTGAGCGCGCGTCGGTGGCACGGAGGACGTGCTGCGTTACGTCGCCTCGCTCGAGGCGGGCGCCGCCGGATGATCCTACCGCCATCGAGGGAATCGACGCCTACCGCATGCACTTGCCCAAGTGGGCGATGGCGCCCACCAGCGGGGCAGGCGCCGCAGAGCATGGAGGGCGAGCCAATCGCCCGGGTGTGGCGGCCCTCTATCTGGCCTTGGATACCGAGACCGCGATCAAGGAGTACCAGCAGGTCTCGACGCTGCTGCCGCCGGGGACACCGATCAGCGATCGCGTGACGGTCGCGCCGCTCGTGTTTTTTCGGAAGGGATACCAGGCAACGCAGCGGTCGCCGCTGTGGGAAGAGCTTTTCTGCGACTGGCGCGAGCTCTGGTTCAATCAACACATCGAGCCGCCGAGTTGGGTGCTCGCCGACGAAGCGATCGCCGCCGGCGCCAAGGGCATCCTGTTTCCGTCCCGCTTATCCGCAGGCATTAACCTCGTTCTATACACTGAGCTCTTGGGCCAAGCCGATGCAATCGAGGCCCACGATCCGACCGGCGCGTTGCCCAAGAACCAGGACTCCTGGGCCTGAATGGGCAGTTCTGGCTCTCACGACTGCGCGCTGGAGAGGGCGTTTCCCGACGATCGACAGGGTCGTTTTTGGTACTTCATGCAGTATGAAAAAAGCGTGTATCTGATTGATTCTCCGTGCGCCGAATGCCGGTTTTTGCGCTGTTTGCCGAGGTCCGGGAATGGGTCTAACAGTATGAAATAACGCCAAAAACCGGCATCCTATGCCCATTACATGGTGCGCACGGTACACTAAAGACTTGTGGCGACGTCGAATTCTCCGACGGCCGGGAACGATGGCAGGGGACGTGACGCAATTGGACGAAAACCAATCGAGACTCATCGGAAGCGGCGTGCAGTCACGGGGGTTACTCGGCAGGGTGCTGACGTTTGCGCTCGGCGCCGTGCTGCTGGTCGCGGCGTTCATGGCCTCGCTGCTGCTGTTCGCGATATTGCTCACAGGCGGGTTGCTGGTCGGCGGCTACCTCTGGTGGAAGACGCGCGATCTGCGCCGGCGGATGCGCGAGCAGATGCATGAGCACATCCACGAGCGGCGTCCGGGAGGGCGTGTCCTCGAGGGCGAAGCAGTCCGTGACGTCGACGCCAACGATGAAGCGCGATATTGACCGTGCAACCGGGAGTCCCACCGACGGGCTCGTAAGAGCCGGCGGCAGCGCGCGGTTCAGTGGACAAGGGCTAGCGCATGAACTGTCGGATGAACTCGCCGACGGCCTGCCGGCCTTCGAAGATGCCGTAATGGCCCTCGCACAGGACATCGGCATCGAGCTCGAGCAGACACTGCAGGGAGGCGAGATAGTCGTTGCGATCGGAAAGCAGGCTCGGATGCAGGGGGCCGTGCACATCCTGCGCGAACACGATACGGCGTCCGCACGACGACATCATGTAGGCGACGGAGCCTGGCGAATGCCCGGGAATGTGAACAGCGGTGATCGGCCGGCCGCCGATGTCGATGTCCTCGCGCGGCTGTGTCAGTCGCCGGTCGACCGGGCAGGCGCGGAGGGTGCTGCCGTACCAGCTTGCCGCCGTCACTTCGTTGTCGCCCTGCTCGATGAAGGGAGCATCGAGGGCATGGGCGACGACGCGACAGTCCAGTCGGCGCCGAAGCGCGTGGGCGCCGCCGGTGTGATCGAAGTGGCAGTGGGTGATGAGCAGCCAACGGATGTCCTGGGGCCGCACGCCGGCGGCTTCGACGTTGGCGAGCAACAGGTCGGTGGCCTGGCCGCAACCCGAATCGATGAGGGCTGCGGCGCCGGGCACGCAGACGAGATAGATGGCTGCGTCTTCGGGCGCGGTTAGTCCGCGCCCGCCGACTTGGTAGATCTCGTCGGTGATTTGCTTTGCATGTGGTCCCAGACGCGCCCCCGTCTCTTTTCCATGCGGTATGCCATGGCCGGCCGCCGCTCGCGGCCAGCCAGTTCAGTCAGAGAGCCATTGTAGATCCCCTTGTTGGGGCGCACTTGGACACGTCCGCGCGCTTCTGCTAGTGTAGGTCTGCCGGCTCGGCGGCCGGTGCGCAGGCACGTTCCGGCCATACACTCACTATTGCGACCGCATGCCCATGGAACGCTTTACCATCTCCCTCGATGAAAAGCTAGCCCAGGAATTCGACGCGTTGATCGAGGCGCGCGGCTACGGTAATCGCTCCGAAGCGGTGCGCGATATCCTGCGCGGTGCGCTGGAGAAGTTCCGGCTGACGCGTGACGAGGCGCCGCACTGCATCGCCAACCTGAGCTATGTCTACAACCACCACGAGCGCGAGCTGGCGGAACGGCTCACCAGCCTGCAGCACGACCATCACGACCTGTGCATCTCGACCATGCACGCACATCTCGATCATGACAATTGTATCGAGAGCGTCATCCTCCGCGGTCCGACGGCGGCGGTGAAGCGCTTCGCCGATGCGATCTCGGCGGAGCGTGGTGTGCGCCACGGGCAGCTCAACCTGATCACCGCCAGCGCCGATTCGCAGGGCCACCACTCCCACTGGCACCTCAAGCCGCACACCTGAGATGTCCGCCGCCGACGACAGACACACGCCCTCGGCAGGGCTCGCGCCCGATGCCGCGTCGGCGCGCCCCGAAGGCGTCGGCGAGCAAGTGTGGATCAGCGTTATCCAGAAGATGGACGAGGTCTACAGTGACCTGCTGCAGTACGAGGTGGCGCTGGAGGAGAAGAACGCCGCGCTGGAGGAGTCCCAGCAGTTCATTCTCAGCGTCCTGACCTCGATCTCGGACATCCTCATCGTCTGCAACCGCAGCGGCGTCGTCGACGAGGTGAACGAATCGCTGGTGCGCTTCACCGGCAAGAGCGAGGCGGCACTGCGCGGTTCGTCCATATTCGATCTGTTCGCCGACGACCCCTCGCGCGAGCGGGCGCGGCAGATCCTGCCCGGCCACACCCGGGAGACGGTCCATGATCTGGAGCTGAATCTGCGGGCCGCCGACGGCAGCAGCGTGCCGGTGTCGATCAACTGCACGGGACGCTTCAACTCCGTGGGCAAGATGGTGGGCGTGGTCATCACCGGCCGGCCCGTGGGCGAACTGCGGCGCGCGTACAAGGCTCTGCGCCAAGCCCACGACGACCTCAAGCGCACCCAGCAGCAGCTGCTGCACTCGGAGAAGATGGCCTCCCTGGGGCGGCTGGTGGCCGGCGTCGCCCACGAGTTGAACAATCCCATCAGCTTCATCCTGGGCAATGTCTTTGCCCTTCAGCGCTATGCCAAGCGGCTGGCGACGTATCTCGAAGCGGTGCATCGCCCGGCCATGCCCGCAGAACTGGAAGAGCTGCGCGGGCAGCTGCGGATCGACCGCATCATCGAAGACCTGCAGCCGCTGATCGACGGCACCATCGAGGGCGCCGAGCGCACGCGCGACATCGTCGATGGCCTGAAGCGCTTTTCCGCCGTGGACCGGGAGGAGAACCAGAATTTCAATCTGATCGCCGTGGCGCAGCGGGCAGTGCGCTGGGTGACGCAGGCGGCGCCGGAGAAGTTCCGCGTCGATCTGCAGTTGCCCGAGGAAATCCAGGTGTCCGGCTCCTCCGGGCAGTTGCAACAGGTGCTGATGAATCTGGTCCAGAACGCGTGCGACGCGACGGCTGCGCTGGCCGAGCCCCGTTTGGCGATCGAGGCCCGCCTCACAGAGGACGCGGTGGAACTCGCTTTTCATGACAACGGCCCCGGCATCGAGCCACAACACTTGGCGGAGGTCTTCGATCCCTTCTTCACCACCAAGCCGGTCGGCAAGGGTACCGGCCTCGGTTTGTCGATCAGCTACGGCATCGTCGAGCGCCACGGAGGTCGTCTGTCAGCCGCCAATCATCCCAAGGGCGGCGCGCTGTTCACACTCCAATTGCCTCTGGCCCGGAAGTAAGCGGGCTTACCAGTCAGTCGGCTCTTCCGGCTGGACCGATTGCACCGCGCGCCCCTCGTTTGGGCAGTCCTTTCCTTGGGTTCAAAAGCTTAGGGTGACTGGCACGTCCCTTGTATGTATGATTTCCAGAAAGTTCTTCATAACATCGCCGTGCCGCACCGCACCTTTTGGGGAGGGGAAAGCCGATGACCGATCTGCCGAACGACTGGCTGGCACTCACGGCGCTGGTTTTCGCTCTCGGACTGAAGCACGGTTTCGATCCCGATCATCTGGCGACCATCGACGGATTGACGCGCTACAACGCGGCGCGCAACCCGCGCTTGGCACGCTACGCAGGTGTGCTGTTCTCCCTCGGGCATGGCGCGGTAGTGGTGGCGATCGCGCTGACCGTCAGTACATTGGCCCAGCGCTGGCGCGTCCCTTTATGGCTGGAAGACGCCGGAGTGTGGATTTCGATCGGCTTTCTCACCACTCTCGGCGTCGTCAATCTGCGTACGGTGCTCATGACCCATCCCGCGCACTTGGTCTCGCCCGTCGGCCTGAAAGGGCGCTGGCTGGGCGGGTTAAACCGCACGGCCCACCCGGGGTTGGTTGCGCTGGTAGGCGCCCTGTTCGCACTTTCGTTCGATACCGTCAGCCAGGCCGCGCTGTTCGCCCTGACCGCAACGCAGTTCGGTGGCTGGCAGCACGCCCTGGCGCTTGGGCTGCTGTTCATGCTGGGCATGCTGGTGACCGACGGCATCAACGGCCTGTGGATTTCGCGCCTGATCCGGCGGGCTGATCAGGTGGCGCTCATCGCCTCCCGAGTGATGGGGCTCGTGGTTTCGGGTATCAGTTTCCTGGTGGCTGGGTACGGCGCGCTGAAATACTTCGATCCCGCGATCGAGGCCTGGAGCGAAGGCAAGGAACTGGCCTTGGGCGCCGCCGTGGTTGCCGTGGTCGCGGTCAGTTTCCTGGCCGCCACCTGGCTCGTGCGGGGCTCCGCCGTGGCGAATGCCAACACATCGTGAATCCGTTTTTGTCGTCCGTGCGTATGAGGAAAGCGGAATTCGTAATAACGGGAGGAACGATGAGCAGATCACAGCGTTTCGCGCCAGCGGCGAGGGCGCGCTGGCTTGCACTCGGCCTAGGCTTCGGCTGCAGCGCTGCGTGGCCGGCCGGCATTCCGACCCTGGACGTGGTCGAGGTGCGTGCCGGCGCGGAGGACCTGATCGGTACGGCAAGCACCGCGACGGAGGGAACCGTGACGTCCGAGCAGCTCGCGACGCGGCCATTGCTGCGGCCGGCCGAGACCCTGGAGATCGTCCCGGGGGTGATCGTCACCCAGCACAGCGGCGACGGCAAAGCCAACCAATACTTCTTGCGCGGCTTCAACCTCGACCACGGCACGGATTTCTTCACGACGGTCAATGGCATGCCGGTCAATTTCCCCACCCACGCCCATGGTCAGGGCTATTCCGATCTGAACTTCCTCATCCCGGAGCTGGTGGAGCGGGTGCGCTACAAGAAGGGTCCCTACTCGGTCGAGGAAGGCGACTTCGCCGCTGCCGGCGCGGCCCACATCGAATACTTCCGCCGCCTGCCGGCCAGCTTCGCCGAGATCGGCGTGGGCGAGAACGGCTACCGACGCGGCTTGGTCGCGGGCTCGCCGCAGTTCGGCACCGGCAATCTGCTCTACGCCCTGGAATGGCAGGAAAACGACGGCCCCTGGACGGTGCCGGAGAACTACGGCCGCGTGAACGCCGTGCTGCGCTACAGCCAAGGCGTTTGGGACAACGGCTGGGCGCTGACAGCCATGGCCTATCGCGGGCAGTGGACGGCCACCGATCAGGTGGCGCGGCGAGCGCTGGACAGCGGACTGCTCGACCGCTACGGCTCGCTCGACGCCAGCTCCGGCGGCAAGACCCAGCGTTACAGCCTTTCGGGCGAGTGGGCCAGGCGCGACGCCGCCGGCCTCTCGCGCGCCAACGCCTACCTGGTCGACTACCGGCTCAACCTGTTTTCCAACTTCACCTATTTCCTGAGCGACCCGGTCAATGGCGACCAGTTTGAACAGGCCGACCGGCGCACCGTGTTTGGCGCCGCCGGAGCCCACACCTGGTACGGGAAACTGGCGGGCAGGGAAACCGATAACACCCTCGGCATCGTCGCGCGGCGCGATCACATCAAGCCGGTCGGACTGTATCTGACGTCGCAGCGCCAGCGGCTGACCACCATCCGCGAGGACCGCGTCACCCAGTCCAGCATCGGGCTGTACCTGCAGAACCAGACCCAATGGGCGGAGAAGTTGCGCACCGTCGCCGGCTGGCGCCACGACTTCTACCGCTTCGACGTCGCCAGCGACCGGGTCGAAAACTCCGGCAAGCGCAACGACCAAATCGGCGGCCCGAAGCTGGCACTGATTTTCGGCCCGTGGGCGAAGACCGAGTTCTACGCCAACTACGGCCGCGGCTTCCACAGCAACGACGCCCGCGGCGCCACCATCCGCGTCAATCCCGATCCGCGCGACCCGGGCTTCCTCGGCCCGGTGGATTCGGTTTCACCCCTGGTGCGCGCCAAGGGCTACGAACTGGGCCTGCGCAGCGTGCCGCTGCCCGGACTGCAGACCACGCTCGCGCTGTGGCGGCTGGACCTGGATTCGGAACTGCTCTTCGTCGGCGATGCCGGTACCACCGAGGCCAGCCGCCCGAGCAAACGCCTCGGCGTGGAGTGGGCGAACTTCTATCGGCCCTTGGAGTGGCTCACTCTCGATGCCGACGTATCCCTGTCCCGGGCGCGCTTCCGCGATGATGATCCGGCCGGCAGCCGCATCCCCGGCGCCGTCGAGCGGGTGGTTTCGGTCGGCGTCGGTATCGATGGGCGGGGACCCTGGTTCGGCGGTGTCCGGTTGCGCCACTTCGGCCCCCGACCGCTGATCGAGGACAACTCGGTGCGCTCGGCATCCTCGACGCTGGTCAATCTGCGTGTGGGCTACCGCCTGCAGCGCAACTGGCAGGCGACGCTGGATGTACTCAACCTGTTCGACCGCAAGGTGAGCGACATCGACTACTTCTACGCCTCCTGCCTGCGGCAGGAAGTGGCAGGCGCAGGCGTGGTACCGGAATGCGACGCCGGCGCCGCGGATCGTCCCGGCGTGTCCGACCTCCACACCCACCCGGCGGAGCCGCGCACCGTGCGCGTGAGTCTGCGGGCGACGTTCTGAGCATGGCTGCCAAGGCGCCGCGGACTTTGCCCTGGGCACTGCTTACGTCGGTGAGTCTGCACGCGCTCGCGGCGTCGTGGATTGGGCCGGTGGGCGTGCTTGCGGTCAATGACAGGGCGCACGTGCAGGCACTTGAGCTCGTGTTGCCGCCGCCGCGAGAGCGCGCAGCCGAAGCTCCCCGTGCCGACGCGCTAGCTGAGCAGCCCCGCGCCGTCGACAAATCCACCCCCATTGCGACGCCGCGGAAAGCGGTGCGCCAGGCGCAGCCGACGCGATCCATCCCCGTCCTTGCCGCGACGAACGCGCCAGGCATGGTTTTGCCAGCGACCGAGATGACGGAATCGCTGCCCGCGGCTGCCGAGACCTCATCGCCCGTTGCGGCATCGACCGTCGTTGCGGTGGCGCCGACGGCTGCTGCGGCGCCCATTTTTCCGCCCAGCTTTCACGCCGATTACCTCGACAACCCGAAACCGTCCTATCCGGCCGCGGCGCGGCGGCGCGGACTGCAGGGCGAAACGCGGTTGGAGGTTCTGGTGGCGGCGAACGGTCTACCCCAGGAAGTGAAGATCGCCCGCAGCTCCGGACACGAGGAACTGGACGAAGCGGCCCGGGTTGCTGTGAAGCACTGGCGGTTTGTACCCGCCCGCCGCGGCGAGGAGAAGGTGGACGGCTGGGTGGCGGTCCCGATTGCATTTCGCCTGGATCGGTGAGCAGCCCGGGATGGGGCCGAAATGCAGGTGGCCGCCATAGTTGACAAATTTGATCAACTAATCCGCACGCCGTGCTAGACTGGGATTCCACGCTCCAGGAGAGGCACGATGCCTAACCGTCTCGCCGACGAAACCTCGCCCTACCTCCAGCAGCATGCCGATAACCCCGTGGATTGGTTCCCCTGGGGTGAGGAAGCGCTTACGATGGCGCGCACCCAGGACAAACCAATCCTGTTGTCGATCGGCTATTCGGCCTGCCACTGGTGCCATGTGATGGCCCACGAGTCCTTCGAAGACGGGGAGGTGGCGGCGGTGATGAACCGGCTGTTCGTAAACATCAAAGTGGATCGCGAGGAGCGTCCGGACCTGGACCAGATCTACCAAACCGCTCACCAGATGCTCGCCCAGCGTCCTGGCGGCTGGCCGCTGACCATGTTCCTCACTGCCGATGGCGCGCCGTTTTTCGGCGGTACCTACTTCCCGAAATCCCCCCGCTACGGCCTGCCGGGTTTCCCGGAACTGCTCGATCGCGTGGCCGAGGTCTACCGCAACCGTCGCGCCGAAATCGCCCAGCAGAACGAGAGCCTGATCGCCACCCTGTCGCGCTCGACGCCCCAAGGCGGCACTCATCGGTCCAACTTTTCGGCGGCACCGCTGGAGGCCGCCGTGGACTTGCTGGTTGCCAACTTCGACAGCCGCTTCGGCGGCTTTGGCGCCGCTCCGAAGTTCCCCCATCCGACTGATTTGACGTTTCTGCTGCGTCGCTATGCTGCCAACGGCGACGGGCGCGCCCGGGAGATGGCGCTCACCACGCTGACGCGCATGGCCGAAGGCGGCATCTACGACCAGTTGGGCGGCGGCTTCTGTCGTTACAGCGTCGATGCGCAGTGGAGCATCCCCCACTTCGAGAAGATGCTCTACGACAATGGCCCGCTGCTGAGGCTCTACGCCGAGGCATGGGCGCTGACGGGCACGCCGCTGTTCGCCAAGGTGGCAGAGGAGACGGCCGGCTGGGTGATGCGTGAGATGCAGTCGCCCGAGGGCGGCTACTATTCCTCCCTGGACGCCGACTCGGAGCACGAGGAGGGGAAGTTCTACGTCTGGTCGCCGGCCGAGGTACGTGCCCTGCTGTCGGAGGAGGAATACGCAGTGCTGGCGCCGCACCACGGGCTCGACCGGCCGGCCAACTTCGAGGGCAGGCACTGGCATTTCCACGTCGCAGTGTCCGCCGAGGAAGTGGCGACAGCAGCAGGCGTGCCGCAAGCTGAATGTGAGCGCCTGCTGGCGTCCGCCCGCGCCAAGCTGCTTGCTGCCCGTGAGCAGCGCGTGCGGCCGGGTCGCGACGAGAAGATTCTTGCCAGCTGGAACGCCTTGATGATCGAAGGCATGGCACGTGCAGCGACAGTCTTCGACCGCGCCGACTGGCTGGCTTCGGCGCGGCGTGCCCGGGATTTCGCCCGCGCGCACCTGTGGCGCGCCGGCCGGTTGCTCGCCACCTGCAAGGACGGTCGCGCCCATCTCTATGCCTATCTCGATGACTACGCCTTCCTGCTCAACGCGCTGATCGAGCTGATGCAGGCAGAGTTCCGTCGCGACGACCTGGAATGGGCGGAAGACCTGGCGGAGGTGCTGCTGGAGCAGTTCGAGGACCGGACCGCCGGTGGGTTCTACTTCACCAGCCATGACCACGAGCGGCTCATCCACCGCACCAAACCGGGCTTCGACAATGCCACGCCCGGCGGCAATGCGGTGGCTGCCTTCGCCCTGCAGCGGCTCGGACATATTACCGGCGAGACGCGTTACCTGGACGCTGCCGAGCGTACACTGCAGCTCTACTACGCGCAGCTCGCGAGTCACCCTGGCGGCTCGGCGACGATGGCGCTGGCGCTGGACGAGTTGCTGGCCCCGCCGCGCCTGGTGATTCTGCGCGGCCCGGCGGAAGACACGCAAGCGTGGCGGCGGCGTCTGGCGCGGTATTACCTTCCGGACGTGCTGATGCTGCCCTTGTCGGGCGCACAGTCAGGTCTCCCGCCGGTGCTCGACAAACCTTATGGGTCGGCGGTCAACGCCTGGGTATGCTCTGGCGTTACATGTCTGGCGCCGATAGGCAAATGGTCGGAACTGGAGCGGATTCTCAAACCAGAGGCTTTAGAGTAGTATTCGCGCCTGTTTCACCACCCTACCCACACACCGAGGAGCGTTGATGAAATCTCTCGTTATTTCCGCCGTCGTGGCGGTCGGCATGGTCGGCGCAGCGCCGGCGTTTGCCAACCTGGAACTGGCCAAGGCCAAACAGTGCATGACCTGCCATGCGGTCGACAAGAAGCTGGTCGGTCCGTCGTATCAGGACGTTGCCAACAAATACAAAGGTCAGAAGGACGCGGAAGCGAAGCTCATCGACAAGGTGAAGAAAGGCGGCAGCGGTGCATGGGGCCAAGTGCCCATGCCGCCCAACCCGCAGGTTTCCGATGCCGATATCAAGACGCTCGTAAGCTGGATTCTCGGCGGCGGCAAGTAACGGCCCGCCGCGTTGTACGAAAAGCCAGCCGCTGCGGCTGGCTTTTTCCGTTTACCGGGCAGCGCATCGCGTGCCGGCCTTATTGACATCACCATGACCGGCGCGCACAATCCGCCGCGATTTCCGCCTCCCGTCCTTCCCCCTTGCAAGCCTTCCATTCATTCTCGGAGCAAAGACGATGAATATGCCGATGAAGACCTTGACGTTCTCGATTGCCGCTGCCGTTGCCCTTTTCGGCTGCGGCAAGAAGGAGGAACCGAAACCCCAGGCGGCCGCACCGGCCGCCGCACCGGCGGCGAAGCCCGAAGTCGTGGTCAGGATCGGTCACGTGGCACCGCTCACCGGCGGCATCGCCCACCTTGGCAAGGACAACGAAAACGGCGCCCGGCTGGCACTCGACGAGGCTAATGCCAAGGGAATGGAAATCGGCGGCGCCAAGGTGCGCTTCGAATTGGTTGCCGAGGATGATCAGGCGGATCCCAAGGTCGGAACCACGGTGGCACAGAAGCTCGTAGACGCCAAGGTGGCCGGCATCGTCGGCCACCTTAATTCTGGCACGACCATCCCTGCCTCGGCGATCTACAACCAGGCAGGTCTGCCCATGATCTCCGGTTCGGCCACCAATCCGAAACTAACCGAGCAGGGCTTCAAGAACATCTTCCGCACCGTCGGACGGGATGACCAGCAGGGACCGGCCGTCGCCAGCTATCTGATGGCGCAGTTCAAGCCGAAGACGATCGCCGTCATCGACGATGCCACGGCCTATGGCGAGGGGCTTGCCAACGAAGTCGAGAAGACGCTCAAGTCGAGTGGTGCCACGGTGCTGCCGCGGGAAAAGGGCACCGACAAGACCACGGACTGGAAGGCGGTGCTCACCAAGGTCAAGGGCAAGAAGCCGGACGCCGTTTTCTACGGCGGCATGGACGCGACAGGTGGCCCGCTGCTCAAGCAGGCGCGCGAGCTCGGCATCAAGGCGACGTTCGCCTACGGCGATGGCGCCTGCACAGACAAAATGCAGGAGCTGGCCGGCGAATCCGCCGAGGGGCTGATCTGCTCCCAGGCCGGTATCCCGGTGCAGGCGGCATCGAAAGCTTTCCTCGACAACTACAAGAAGCAGTTCAATATGGACCCGATTCTGTACGGCCCCTTCACCTATGACAGTGCCGGCCTCCTGATCGCGGCGATGAAGAAGGCCGAATCGACCGATCCGGCGAAGTATCTCCCCGCGCTGGCGACGATCAGTTATCAAGGCGCAAGCGGACGCATCGAGTTCGACGACAAAGGCGACCGAAAGGACGCCGAGATGACGATCTTCACCATGAAGGGCGGCAAGATCGAGCCGATCGCCATCGTCAAGAGCGGCAAGACCATGAGCGTCGACGACTACATGAAGTTGGCTGCGGGCGCTGCGACCGAGGCGATGGACGCGGCAAAAGACGCGGCCAAGGATGCGGCCAAGGCGGCGGGCGAGGCAGTGAAGGCGGCGACGCAGGCGGCAACGGCAGCGGGCGAAGCGGCCAAGGAAGCCGGCAAGGAAGGTGTAAAAGCAGCGGCTGACGCGGTCAAGGAAACCGCGGAGGCGGTCAAGGAGACGGCCGAGAAGGCAAAGGCCGCGGTCGAGAAGAAGTAGGCAAGCGCGCAGGCACGCACAGACGCGACGGCACCCTCGGGTGCCGTTTTGCTATCAGGCGATGGACATCCTACTGCAGCAGATAATCAACGGCCTGACTCTAGGCAGCATCTACGCCGTCGTCGCGCTCGGCTACACGATGGTCTACGGCATCATTCAGCTCATCAACTTCGCCCACGGTGAGGTCGTGATGGTTGGCGCGATGGTCGCCTTCACTGTCATCACGACGCTGGTTGGCGCGAACGTCGGTTTGCCGCCGCTGGCGATCGTCGTGCTGGGCGTGATCGCCGCCATCCCCGCGTGCATGGTTATCGGCTACCTGCTGGAGCGCATTGCCTACCGACCGCTGCGTCACGCGCCCCGCCTGGCACCGTTGATCACCGCCATCGGCATGTCGATCATCCTTCAGCACTTGGCGATGATGATCTGGAGCCGCGATCCGCGCGCCTTTCCCCAGATCATCCGCAATCCGGTGTTCGAGATCGCCGGGGCGACGATCACCGGCGTTCAGATCGCCATCATCATTATCTCCGTTGTCATGATGGCGGGCCTAACCCTGATGGTTTATCGTACCAAGCTCGGTGTGGCTATGCGCGCAACAGCGGAGAATGCGCAGGTGGCGGGATTGATGGGTATCGACATCGATCGCGTCATCGCCCTGACATTCGTGCTCGGCGCCGGGCTCGGTGCGGTTGCTGGCGTCATGGTCGGCACCTACTACGGCATTGCCCACTACACCATGGGTGCGACGCTGGGGCTGAAAGCCTTCTCGGCGGCGGTGCTCGGCGGCATCGGCAATCTGGCCGGCGCTATGCTCGGCGGCGTGCTGCTGGGGTTGGTTGAGGCGCTGGGCGCAGGGTATATCGGCGACCTCACCGACCTATGTCGCTTTCCCTTTCTCTCCGATGCCCTGACGCAGCGTTGCACTGCCGATCAGCATCTGATCCTCTTCGGCAGCAATTATCAGGACGTGTTCGCATTCTTGGTCCTCATCGCCGTGCTGGTGTTGCGTCCCTCGGGATTGCTCGGCGAGCGGGTCGGCGACAGGGCGTGAGGCGCGGCGTCGTGGTGGCGGGCATCGATCGGAAAAGGCAGCCGACGCTCTTCTGGGGCGGCGTGGCGTTGATCGCCGTGACGCTCGTCGCGCTGCCGTTTGCTCTTGCTGCCGTCGGCACCGCATGGGTGCGTATCACCAACCTGGCGATCCTTTTCGTCTTTCTGTCCCTCGGTCTGAACATCGTGGTCGGCTTTGCCGGCCTGCTCGACCTCGGCTATATCGCCTTCTACGCCGTCGGCGCTTATGCGTATGCGCTGCTTGCCTCGCCGCACTTCGGTCTGCACCTGCCGTTCTGGATTATTCTGCCAATCGGCGCGCTGCTGGCCTGCGTTTTCGGCGTGCTGCTCGGCGCGCCGACGCTCAAGCTGCGCGGCGATTATCTCGCTATTGTCACGCTGGGTTTCGGTGAGATCATCCGCATCTTTCTCAACAATCTGTCGCAGCCGTTCAACGTCACCAATGGTCCGCAGGGGATCACCCTGATCGATCCGTTTCGCATTGGCACGTTCTCGTTCAGTAACAAGGAAACGCTGCTCGGCTTGGACTTCAGCGGGCCGATCAAGTACTACTACCTGCTCCTGATGCTGCTGTTGCTCGTAATCGCTGTGAATCTGCGTCTGCAGAATTCGCGCATCGGCCGCGCCTGGGAAGCCATACGCGAGGACGAGGTTGCCGCGCGTGCCATTGGCATCAACACGCGCAACGTCAAGCTGCTCGCGTTCGCCATGGGCGCTTCCTTCGGCGGTATCGCCGGTGGTATGTTTTCGGCCATCCAGGGTTTCATCAGTCCGGAGAGCTTCGTTCTGGTGGAATCGATCATGGTGCTGGCAATGGTGGTTCTCGGCGGCATGGGCAACATCTGGGGCGTCATCCTCGGCGCCGTATTGCTTTCCTTCGTGCCCGAGATCCTGCGTTACACCGTCGAGCCGGTGCAGCGATCGTTGTTCGGGCGGCTGATTGTCGAACCCGAGGTAATTCGCATGCTGCTGTTCGGACTGGCGCTGGTGCTGATGATGCGCTATCGTCCGGCCGGTCTGTGGCCGTCGCGCGTGCGCAAGCGCGAACTTGCCGAGCATGACTGACGGGCCGACGGCGGACGTCCTGCTCGAAGCGCGCGGCATTTCGAAACGCTTCGGTGGTGTGCAGGCATTGGCCGACGTCGGATTTACCATCCTGCGCGGCGAGATCTATGGATTGATCGGCCCCAACGGCGCCGGCAAGACGTCGTTGTTCAATGTATTGACGGGACTTTACGCTGCGGACAGTGGTGAGATCAGTCTCGCTGGGCGGAGCTTGTCCGGGCTCAAGCCGAACCAGGTGGCCGAGCAGGGCATTGCCCGAACCTTCCAGAATCTTCGACTGTTCGGAAACCTGAGCGCGGTCGAAAACGTCATGATCGGTCGCCACGTGCGCACGCGTGCCGGTCCGTTCGGAGCCATCTTTCGAACGGCGAGCACGATGGCGGAGGAGCGCGCAACCGAGCGTCGCGCCCACGAGCTGCTCCACTACGTCGGCATTGGACGCAGGGCCGATACGCTGGCAAAGAACCTATCCTACGGCGATCAGCGGCGGCTTGAGATCGCGCGCGCGCTTGCGACCGAGCCGAAGCTGCTGGCGCTGGACGAGCCCGCCGCAGGCATGAACGCCACGGAAACGATGGCGCTGCGATCACTCATGGAATCGATCCGGGAGGGCGGGGTGACCATTCTGCTCATCGAACACGACGTTAAGCTAGTCATGGGTTTGTGCGATCGGGTCGCCGTGCTCGACTATGGCGTGAAGATTGCCGAGGGCGTGCCCGACGTCGTGCAGAAGGACGCGAAGGTGATCGAGGCCTATCTTGGCGGGGCACTGGCATGAGGCAGCCGTGCTCGAGGTAAGGGACTTGCATGTCGCCTATGGCGGTGTCCGGGCCGTCAAGGGCGTGAGCATGTCCATTGCGGAGGGAGAATTGGTCTGTCTGATCGGCGCCAATGGCGCCGGCAAGACGACCACGCTCAAGGCGCTGGCGCGCCTGGTCCCCGGCCAGGGCAGCGTGCGCTACCGCGGCGAGGAGATCTTGCACCGGCCTGCGCACCGCATGGTCGCTGACGGTCTGGCCCTGGTGCCGGAGGGGCGTGGCATCTTTGCCCGTCTCACGGTCGAAGAGAATCTGGCGATGGGTGCCTATTCCCGGGCTGACAACGCGCAGATCGCCGCGGATCTCAACCACGTTTTCGAACTGCTGCCGAGGCTGAAGGAGCGCGCGCGTCAGGTAGCCGGTACCCTTTCTGGCGGCGAGCAGCAGATGCTCGCCATCGGCCGTGCCCTGATGAGCCGGCCGCGCCTGCTACTGCTAGATGAGCCTTCCATGGGGCTGGCGCCGATCATGGTACGGAAGGTCTTCGAGGTGATCCGGTCGGTATCCGAAAAAGGCGTGACGATCCTGCTCGTGGAACAGAACGCGAAGCTGGCGCTCACGGTGGCGCAGCGTGGCTACGTCATGGAAAGCGGCGCCATCACGCTGAGCGATGACGCCAAGGCCCTACTCGATGATGAGCGGGTGCGCCAAGCGTATCTGGGAGAGTAGGACGCAGCTGCCGAGGTAGCCGCTCGTGGTCTTGTCGCAGGAGGTCAGTCGAACTGCAGGGCGTCGGCGAAGGCAAGCGCCGAAAGCTGCGCGCGGTTGACAGCCTCGGCAGTGAGCTGCAGAGTTTCTGCCTGCTTGGCGAGCCTGCCTACGTCGTTGCCTTCGCAGGCCTTCGCCAGCTCCAGGAACGGCGCGTAAATCCCTTCACCCTGCAACAGCGTCTCGGTGATCGGCTCCGGAAGATGCATCTGTTCGAGTATCTCGGCCATGGGGGCGCCAAGCAGCACATCGAGCACGGAAAACGCGCCGGTGATGAACAAATTGTCGAGATCGGATTTGTCGAAATAACTCTTGCCGGCCAGTTCCATCATCCGGCCGCGGGCGATCGATGCCTGCATCAGTCCGGGCGCCGAGGCGTCCTTGCTCGCCGTGACCAGCAACAGCGACAGCCAGCGATGGAGCTTCTCGTATCCGAGGATTGTCACCGCGTGTCGAAACGACTGGATTTCGCATGACAGTCCGAATCCGGCGGAGTTGATATAGCGCAGCAGCTTGAACGAGATGGCGACATCCTGCTTCAGGGCGGCTTCGATGTCCCGAACCTCGGCGTTGTTGCGCACCAGATTTAGCAGGCGCACGAGTTGCGCATGGGCGGGCGCCAACGGTTTCGGTTTGGCCGGCATGCTGTTGAGGAAGAACCAGCCGGCTGCGCCGTCGTAGTTGTTTTTGAGACAGTTTTCGAACGCCGTATTGTCAGGCGGGTTCTGTGCGATCACCAGACCCGGGGCCCCCTTCGTAGCCGGCGCGGCGAACTGCTGCACAAGTAGAAATCTGGCCTGGACGTTCTGCGGCAGAACAAGCTGCGGCGTGTAACCGCCGACACACAGGGGGACACCGTTCTCCTGCAAGGCGTGCATGAGCTCGACGGTGGGCGCGGCGCCGAGCTTGGCCGCTGGGATCTCGACCATGGCGTTCTCCGGCACCTGCCACTCGAGGAGCCCTGGATCGGGGGCGATTCCATTGAAGGCAACGAGGACCGTGCGTTCATTGGGCCACGCGTCCGCAAGGCGGTTGAGTTCCTGGCCGGCCGCCTTGGCCGGCGAATCGGCGCCTGGATCGACATGGACAACCAGGCGGGTGGCCGAGATCCGGCGCTGCCGGTTCAAAAGAGGTTCATGGCTGAGCAGCATAGCGCTGACTGTAACGGCCGCAAGGCGCGAATCTTTAGCCCCTGGACTCGCCGGGGCGCCAACCCGAGTACGTCAGCGCCCCTGTTTATGCGATGGTCGGCGCCGGATTGTCCCGCCGCGACAAGATCGCCTCTTTTGCCATACGGCGGATCACGACGCCGGCGTCGCATCTGCGGCGAAGGAGAATGCGTCTGCAAAGAATTCCTCCGGCGGCAGACCGCACTGCGTCGTGAAGTCGCGCTTGGCCGCCTCGACCATCGCCGGGGCACCGCACACATATGCCTGATGTCCCGACATGTCGGGGATATCCTCCATGGCTGCCCGGTGCACCAGGCCGGTGCGACCGTGCCAGCAATCCTCATGCTTGGGTTCGGACAGCACGGGAATAAATCGGAAGTCCGGCCGCTGTGCTTGCCATGCTTCGCCAAGTCCGGGCATGTAGAGGTCCGCCACGGATCGGACTCCCCAGTACAATGCCATCGGGATCTCGATTCGGTTGTGGATAGCATGGTCGATGATCGCCTTGATCGGTGCCAGACCCGTTCCCCCCGCAACGAGGACGATCGGCTTGCTGCTCCCTTCACGCAGATAAAATGCTCCGTGCGGTCCCTCGAAACGCAGAATGTCGCGCTCCTTCATTGTGCGGAACACGTGGTCTGTAAACTGCCCACCCGGGACGCGGCGGACATGCAATTGCAATAGCTCGTCGTCGTGCGGCGCATTCGCAAGAGAAAAACTGCGGCGCCGGCCATCCTTCAGCAGTATGTCAATGTACTGGCCGGCGAGAAACTGAAGACGCTCGTTCGCCGGCAACTTCAAGTACAGCACCATGACATCCACGGCCCGCTGCTCCATCTTCTGCACCCGGCAGGGCAGTGTCCTGACAGGTATGTCCTTGAGCGCGCTGACCTCGCGGCATTCAATTGTGATATCCGACAGCGGCTTGGCACAGCAGAACAGGGCCAGTCCGGACTCACGCTCTACGTCGCTGAGCGCGCCCGTCTGGTAAGCGCCATAGTCGACGCTGCCGGAAAGCACGCGCCCTTTGCAGGAGCCGCAGGCGCCATTGCGACATCCGTACGGAAGACTGATGCCGGCATCCAGCGCTGACTGCAGGATGCTTGCTTGAGGGTCCGCCTCGTAGGCGTGACCGCTAGGTAGGATGGTGATCTTCAACGCCATGGCGATCCCGCCGTGCGATAATGAATGCGTGCAAAGATTGCTGATTATCGGTTGCGGCGACGTGGCACGGCGCGCGCTGCCGTGGCTGACACGCCGCTACCGTGTCTACGGGGTGGTGCGTGTCGAGGGTGACAAAGCACCGCTGCGCGCACTGGGCGTGACGCCGATTCTCGCCGACCTCGATTGCGCCGCCAGCTTAAAGCGCATCGGGGGCATCGCGCAGCTGGTTTTGCATTTTGCGCCGCCGCCGGCGAGCGGAGTCCGGGACACTCGTACCCGCCATCTTCTTGCCGCCCTCGCGGCGGGCCGCATTCTACCACAGCGCATTTCCTACATTAGCACGACGGGGGTATACGGTGATTGCGGCGGCGCGCGCGCAGACGAAACGCGACCGCTCAATCCGACCACGTCGCGTGCCAAGCGGCGCATCGATGCCGAACGGGTATTGCGCCGATTTTGCATACGGCAAGGGGTGGCGCTGACGATCCTGCGCGCGCCGGGAATCTACGCTGCGAATCGGCTGCCGCTTGAGCGGTTGCGCCGCGCAGTCCCGGTTTTGGCAGCCGAGGAAGACGTGTACACCAATCACATCCACGCCGACGATCTGGCCCGGGGGGTTTGCCGGACGCTGACACGCGGCGGAAGCTGCCGCGTATTTAACGTCAGCGACGATTCTGAACTGCGCATGGGCGAGTATTTCGACCTCGTCGCCGACGCCTTCGATCTGGCGCGCCCGCCGCGCATGGCCCGCGCGCAGATGGAAGGCAACGTGTCGGTCACGAGCCTGTCTTTCATGGGAGAATCGCGCCGTCTGTCGAATCGACGCATGAAGGAAGAGCTAGGCGTGACTCTGCGTTACCCGACGGTGCTCTCCGGCATATCCGCTGCCCGCGAGGAATTCCTGGCCGAGAAATGGTAGCCATGCTTTGGGTCAAGTCTCTGCACATCGTATTCATGGTTACGTGGTTTGCGGGGTTGTTCTATCTGCCGCGACTCTTCGTGTACCACGCCATGAGCGAGGATGAGGTCAGTCGCGCCCGCTTCACGGTGATGGAGCGCAAGCTGTATTACGGCATCATGGCACCGGGCGGGATCCTGACCGTGGTTTTCGGGCTTTGGCTGTGGCTTGGCTTCCCTGATCAGCTCGCCGTGGGCGGTTGGTTGTATGCCAAACTGGCACTGGTGCTGATCCTGATCGGCTATCACCTCTACTGCGGTAGGTTGCTGAAGGATTTGGCTTTGGGCAGCAACGCGCGGTCCCACGTCTGGTTCCGCTGGTTCAATGAGTTCCCGGTACTCGTGCTCTTCGGTACCGTGTTCCTCGTCGTGCTGAAGCCGTTTTGATCATCGTCTGCTATTCCTGATGCCGGAGTTCTTCGCTACCTGTCCGCGCGGCATCGAGGCGCCACTCGCCGAAGAGCTGCGCTTGGCGGGCGCGGGCCCGGTTTCGATCGTTTCTGGCGGAGCGTCCTTTTCCGGCGACTGGGCGGTCGCCTACCGTGCCAATCTCCATAGCAGGATCGCCACGCGCATCCTGTGGCGCGTCGGCGAGGGTGCGTACCGGAGCGAGCACGACATCTATGAGCTAGTGCGTTCGCTGCCGTGGCCAGAGTGGTTCGATGTGGCGCGCACCTTGCGCGTGTATGTCACAGCAATTCGCAGCCCTCTGAAGAGCCTCGATTTTGTCACATTGCGTATCAAGGACGCTGTGTGCGACCGTTTCCGGTCTGACGGCGGTGCGCGGCCCAGCGTCGACACCGTTGCACCGGAGGTAAGGATTCACGCATTCCTGACCGCGGCAGACGTGATCCTCTATCTAGACACGTCAGGCGATCCGCTATACAAACGCGGCTTCAAGCGCGCGGCCGTCGAGGCGCCGGTGAAGGAGAATCTTGCCGCCGGCATTCTGAGCCTTACCGCCTGGACGCCGACTGAACCCCTGCTCGATCCAATGTGTGGCAGCGGCACGTTCGTCATCGAGGCGGCGCAAATTGCCCTCGACATTGCGCCCGGCCTTGGCCGGTCGTTCGGGTTCGAGAAGCTGCGGATATTCGACCGTTCGCTCTTGGCGCGCGTCAGGGCCGACGCCGCGATGCGTCAGCGCCCGATCGCGCCGCTGGCGATTTACGGCAGCGATCTGTACGGCGATCAGCTCAAGCAGGCGCGGCACAACGTGGCAGCGGCGGGTTTGACGCAGGTCGTGCACCTCAAGCAAGCGAACGTCCTCGAGTTGCCGCCACCTGCGGAGCGAGGGGTCATGGTTGCCAACCCGCCGTATGGCGTGCGCATGACCGGCAGTTTGAAACACGAGGAGTTCTACCGCAGTTTGGGCGACGCACTCAAGCGGAGATTCGCCGGTTGGCGTTGTTATCTGTTCTCCGCGGACCCTCAGCTACCGAGATCGATCGGACTGCGCGCCAGACGGAAAACGCCCCTTTACAACGGGGCGCTCGAATGCCGATTGTATGAATACGGGATCGTCGCCGGATCCATGCGCCGCGACAAAGCGACGCAATGCACGAAAGGCGCCTGACCGTTCGCCGGTCAGACGATGTCCAGATGTCCGATGCCCGCCGTCAGATCGCGGTCTTTCGACTCTTTGCCGTGCAGTTTGATCTGCAGTCGCAGATCGTTGACCGAGTCGGCGTTGCGCAGCGCATCCTCGTAGGTGATACGCCCGGCCTCGTACAGGTCGAACAGCGATTGGTCGAAAGTCTGCATGCCTAACTCGCGTGAGCGCTTCATGACTTCCTTGATCTCTCCAACCTCGCCCTTGAAGATAAGTTCCGAAATCAGCGGCGAGTTCAGCATCACCTCCACGGCGGGTACGCGACCCTTGCCGTCCTTGATCGGCAGCAGGCGCTGCGAGATCATGGCGCGCACGTTCAGGGACAGATCCATGAGCAACTGCTGGCGCCTTTCCTCGGGGAAGAAGTTGATAATGCGATCGATGGCCTGGTTTGTGCTGTTGGCGTGAAGCGTGGCTAGAGCGAGGTGACCGGTCTCAGCAAATGCGATCGCATAGTCCATCGTGTTGCGGTCGCGTATCTCCCCCATGAGAATGACGTCTGGCGCCTGTCGCAACGAGTTCTTCAGTGCAACTTCCCAGGAATCCGTATCCACGCCGATCTCGCGCTGCGTGACGATACAGTTCTTATGGTCGTGCACGTACTCGATCGGGTCCTCGACGGTGATGATATGGCCGTAGCTATTCTCGTTGCGATAGTCCACCATCGCCGCCAGCGATGTCGTCTTGCCTGTGCCCGTCCCGCCGACGAAGATCACCAGCCCGCGCTTTGTCATGGCGATATCCTTGAGCACGGGCGGCAACCCGAGCTCAGCGAACTTTGGAATCGTCATGTTGATCGTGCGCAGGACGACGCCGATGCGACCCTGCTGGACGAACGCATTTACGCGGAAACGACCGATCCCTGCCGGGCTGATGGCAAAATTGCACTCCTTGCTTGCTTCGAACTCGGCGGCCTGGCGATCATTCATGATCGACCGGGCAAGCTCGGCCGTGTGCTGTGCCGTAAGCACCTGATTCGACTGCGGGTTGATCTTCCCATCAATCTTGATCGCAGGCGGAAAGCCGGAGGTGATGAAGAGGTCCGAGCCCTTCTTGTTGACCATCAGTCGCAACAAGTCGTGCATGAATCTCAGTGCCTGATCGCGCTCCATGGTGTTCTCCTGCCTTTCGTTACGCCGCTGCTGCTGTGGCGACGCAACCCGGGACGAATCCGTCCCGCTCCGAGGGAATGGCGCGACTTGACGGCAAAGCAGCCACGCGCCCTGGCCGGAACGAGTATGCGAAACGGCAGGCGCCAATCATCGGCGTGGCCGTCAGCGCTGTTCGACTAGCCAACGAAATTGTCCTTGTTCTGAGCGCGCAGCCGAGCTTCGGCCGGCGCCACGATATTGCGCCTGACGAGATCGGCAAGACACTGATCGAGCGTCTGCATTCCGAAGTTCTGGCCGGTCTGGATCGCAGAGTACATCTGCGCGATCTTGTTTTCGCGAATGAGGTTGCGGATGGCCGGCGTGCCGATCATGATCTCGTGGGCGGCGACGCGTCCCTGACCGTCCTTAGTCTTCAACAGAGTCTGCGAAATTACCGCGCGCAAGCTCTCGGAAAGCATCGCCCGCACCATTTCCTTTTCCGCCGCCGGGAAGACGTCCACGATGCGGTCAATGGTCTTCGCCGCCGAGCTGGTATGGAGCGTGGCAAACACGAGGTGACCCGTCTCGGCTGCCGTAAGCGCGAGTCGGATCGTTTCGAGATCGCGCATCTCGCCCACCAGAATGACATCCGGGTCCTCACGCAATGCGCTGCGCAAGGCATTGCTGAAGGAAAGGGTGTGCGGGCCGACCTCGCGCTGATTGATCAGGCAGCGCTTGCTGGTGTGGACGAACTCAATCGGATCCTCGATGGTGAGGATATGCGCGTAAGTGTTCTCGTTGACGAAGTCGACCATTGCTCCAAGCGTTGTTGTCTTGCCGGAACCGGTCGGGCCCGTGACGAGCACGATACCGCGCGGCTGGCTGGCGATCTCCTTGAAGATTTTCGGCGCATCGAGCTCGTCAAGGGTGAGCACCTTCGTCGGAATGGTCCGGAATACCGCCCCCGCGCCGCGCTCTTGCACGAAGGCATTTACCCGAAAGCGCGCCAGATTTGGGACACCGAATGAGAAGTCGCACTCCAGGTGCTCCTCGTAAATCTTGCGCTGCATGTCGTTCATGATGTCATAGACCATGCCATGAACGTCTTTGTGCGCCATCGCTGGCAGATTGATGCGCCGAACGTCGCCATGCACCCGGATCATGGGCGGTAACCCGGCCGAGAGGTGCAGGTCGGACGCTTTGTTCTTAACGGCGAAGGCGAGCAGTTCGGTGATATCCATAGAAGCATCCCGGGACGCAGGGCACGGGGGCGCAGCCGTAAGGCCCGATGCTATACTGGCGCGGGTCTAGTTGGCGCCCTGCCTTAAAGCATTATGACAACAATTTTTGCCAACTTGCAAGCTGTGAAATCGCGGATTCTTGCGGCCGCGCTCAAGGCTGGCCGCGACCCGATGGACATACGCCTGCTCGCAGTCAGCAAGGCTTGGCCGGCGGGAGCCGTACGTGAGGCAGCCTCCGCCGGGCAGAGAGAGTTTGGCGAAAATTACGTCAGGGAGGCTGTGGAAAAGGTCACGTCGCTAGCTGATCTGCGTCTCGACTGGCATTTCATCGGACCGCTCCAGAGCAACAAGACACGCGCTGTGGCAGAGCACTTCGCCTGGGTGCACAGCATCGATCGACAGAAGATCGCCGAGCGGCTGTCCGAAGCACGAGGCGCTTCCCGGCCGCCGCTGCAGGTCTGCATTCAGATAAACGTCAGCGGTGAGCGCACGAAAGGGGGGGTTGCGGCGGAGGACCTTCCCTCGTTGGCGCAATCCGTTGCCGCGCTGCCCAATGTGACACTGCGGGGGTTAATGGCAATTCCCGAACCTTCCCAGGACATGGCTCTACTGCGCCGCAGATTCGCCACCGTGCGACGCCTGAAGGAGCAGCTTTGCCAAGCCGGGATGAACCTGGACACCCTGTCCATGGGCATGTCGGACGACCTGGAAGCGGCGATAATGGAAGGTGCCACAATCGTGCGCGTAGGCACGGCAATTTTCGGCCGTCGGCCCGGCTTGGGCGCAGGACTTGCGCAGTGACCGGCGACAAGGCGGTGGCGGGGAGCCCCGCAGCATGTCGTCCCCACGGTGTGGGCGACATCGAGCAGTCAAAGAGGGAAATGCATGAAAGTAACGTTTGTCGGCGGCGGCAACATGGCTACCGCCTTGATCGGAGGATTGCTGCAACGGGGCTTTACGAGCCAGGACCTGGTTGTCGTGGAAGTCCTTTCCGAGTCCCGCGAGCGCTTGAGCCGCGATTATGGCGTACTCTGCCGTACCTCGGCCGACCGTGCTGCACTGAACAGCGACGTCGTGGTGCTTGCCGTTAAGCCGCAACAGATGCGCGAGGCCGTTTCAGCGTTGCGGGGTTTCTTGAACAATCAACTCGTGGTCAGCATCGCCGCGGGCATACGGCTGGCAGACCTGTCGCGTTGGCTGGGCGGTTACCACTGTCTGGTGCGCGCAATGCCGAATACTCCCGCGCTGATCGGTGCCGGCATTGCTGGCCTCTTTGCCGATAAAAGCGTTGCTGCGGCGCAGCGTGCGGCTGCCGAACGCATCCTCTCAGCCGTGGGGCGCACGATGTGGATTGACGACGAGCAGCTGATGGATGCCGTCACGGCAGTCTCTGGTAGTGGTCCCGCATATGTTTTCTACTTCATCGAAGGGCTTGCCGCCGCCGCGCGGGAACTCGGGTTTACCGAGGGGCAGGCGCGCATGCTGGGTGTCGAGACGTTCCTAGGCGCGACGAAACTTGCCGCGGCCAGCGATGTGGATTTGAGTGTGCTGCGCCAGCGAGTGACATCAAAGGGCGGCACGACGGAAGCCGCGCTCAGCTCGCTCGAGGCCGACGGCATCCAGGCGGCAATAGTTAGGGCCGTCCATGCTGCGAATGTCCGTGGTCGCGAACTCGGCGACTCGCTGGGTAGGGATTGAAGCCATCTCGTAGAGCTGACGTCAGGACGCCGCTGCCGACATATCTCGACCAACTGTTGACAACCCACCCTACACCTGGCGCACCAATAAAACGATGCTCACCCAACTGATCCTGTTCATCCTCGATGCCGTGATCGGATTCTTTTCGATACTGCTCATTGCGCGTTTCATGATGCAATGGCAGCGCGTTTCGTTTCGCAATCAGCTCGGTGCGTTCATCGTTGCCGCAACCGATTGGGCGGTACTGCCAACGAGACGCGTCGTTCCCGGCCTGTTCGGGCTTGATCTCTCGAGCTTCGTGCTGGCGTGGCTTGCGCAGACTTTGCTGGTGCTCGTCGAGTTCTGGCTTCGCGACTTGCCGGTGGGCAATGCGCCCGGCGCGGCAGTGCTCGTCGTCGCCCTGCTTGGGATGATCGCGACGATTAAGATGATGCTGTACGTGTTGATCGGTGCGGTGATCATTGCCGCCGTGTTGAGCTGGGTGAACCCGTATTCGCCCGTGGCACCGATTTTCAATGCGTTGACGCGGGCATTCCTCGCGCCCGTGCAGCGCGTCATTCCACCGATCGCCAATGTGGACCTCTCCCCACTCGTCCTGCTGCTGATTCTGCAGGTCATTCTGGTGCTGGTCGCCTACCTGCGGGCAAGCGTCGTGCAACTCCTTGCCTGAGTGGCTCCGTCCGCACATCCCTGGCTGCGGACTGACGCCGCGGGCAATTTGGTTCTCGCGCTGCACGTGCAGCCAAACGCGGCGCGAACGGCGATCGTCGGGCGCCACGGTGATGCACTTAAGGTGAAGCTGGCGGCCCCACCTGCGGACGGCAAAGCAAACGCCTGCCTGATGGAATATCTGGCCATCTTGCTGGATGTGCCGCGCGCGGACGTGACACTTATCGCCGGCGCAGCGTCGCGGCGCAAGCTCGTGCGCGTGACGGGAGCGGCGGTTTCCGCGCTGGAAGAACTCCGTCGACTTGGCGCCGACTAGGCTAGCGCGCCTCGTACACGACGTGTCCGTCCAGAAGCGTGTACCGAACCCGGCCGCTCAGCTCGAAGCCGAGAAACGGGGTGTTCTTGCCTTGGCTGCGCAGGGTCTCGCGCGTCACGCGCAGCGGCACGTGCGGGTCGAATATGCAGATGTCAGCGGCGCAGCCTACGGCCAGGCGACCGGCTTCCAGGCCTAGCATGGCCGCGGCATCAACCGTTACTCGGGACAGTGCCCGCGACAGCGGCGTGCCAGTCTCCGTTGCCCACTTCAGCGCGAGTGGCAGCAGCAACTCCACGCCCGTGGCACCGGGCTCGGCCTCCGCGAAAGGCAGCTGCTTGGCATCGTCGTCGACTGGTGTGTGATCGGAGCAGAGCGCCTCGATGCTCCCGTCCTTGAGGCCTTGGCGCAGAGCCTCGCGATCGGAAGTGGCACGTAGCGGCGGCTGGAGGTGACAGTTCGGGTTGAAGTCACCCACATCCATCTCCGATAGGTGGATGTGGTTGATCGACACATCGCACGTGACATCGATGCCGCGCTGGCGCGCGTCCTTGATCATGGCGAGACCCGCGGCGCTGGAAAGCCGGGTGATGTGGAGACGCGCACCCGTTGCCGCGGCAAGCTGCAGCAAGGCTGCGATGCGCACGGTTTCCGCACAGGACGGGATCGGGGCCAGGCCGAGGCGGCTTGCGACCTCGCCGTCATGGGCAACGCCGCTTTGTCCGAGGAACGGATCCTGCGGACACAGCCAGACGCGAAAACCGAAAGTCGCGGCGTATTGCAAGGCATGGAACAGCACCTTGGTGTCCACGATGGGGCGCATTGCCTGACCGAAGGCGATGCATCCTGCCTCGCGCAGCTCCGCCATCTCGGTGATGCGCTGGCCGGCGAGGCCGACCGTCAACGCACCGATGGGGTAAACGTGGGCGCGATTGAGGCTCTTCGCGCGATGCTTCAGCATCTCCACCAGCCCCGGTTCGTCCAGGGGTGGGTCCGTATCCGGAGGGCATGCCAGCGAAGTCACGCCGCCAGCGGCGGCAGCCTCCAGTTCGGATTCCAGCGTCGCCTTGTATTCGAAGCCCGGTTCACGCAGGCGAACGGCGATGTCAATGAGCCCCGGGCACAGGACCAGACCTTCGGCGTCGATCACGCGATTGGCGTGAAAGCCGTCAGGGCTGCGGCCAATGGCGACGATCCTGCCGGCGGCGATGCACACGTCCTGCCGGTCGTCCAAGCCGCTGGACGGGTCGATCACGCGCCCGTTCTTGATCTGGATCTTCATCGGCGATACCCGTCCGCTATGCGCCGGCCAGCATGCTCATCACCGCCATGCGCACGGCGATACCGAACGTTACCTGGGGCAGGATGACCGCGCGCGGCCCGTCCGCGACCGCGGAGTCGATTTCGATGCCGCGATTCATCGGCCCCGGGTGCATGACGATGGCGTCAGGCTTGGCGCACGCCAGCTTATCCTCGGTCAGGCCGAAGACCTTGAAATACTCCTGGGCGCTGGGCAGAAGCGCGCCTTGCATGCGCTCGTTCTGCAGCCGCAACATCATCACGACATCCACATCCTTCAACCCTGCACGCATGTCATGAAACACGCGCACGCCCAGTCGTTCGACGTGGCCAGGCAGCAGCGTCTTGGGCGCGATGACGCGCACTTCCGGTACGCCGAGGGTGGTCAAGGCATGGATCTGTGAGCGGGCAACCCGGGAATGAAGGATATCGCCGACGATGGCGACACGCAGGGCGGTGAAATCCTTCTTGTAGTGCCGGATGGTGTACACGTCCAGCAGGCCCTGGGTCGGATGCGCATGCCGTCCATCGCCGGCGTTGATGACATGGATATGGGGCGCGACATGCTGGGCAATCAGGTGCGCCGCGCCGCTCTGGGCGTGGCGCACGATGAACATGTCAGCCTGCATGGCGGACAGATTGTCCACCGTATCGAGCAGCGTCTCGCCCTTCGTCTGGGACGATGTGCTGATGTTGAGGTTGATGACATCGGCGGACAGCCGTTTCGCCGCGATTTCGAAGGTTGTGCGCGTGCGCGTGCTTGGCTCGAAAAAGAGGTTAAATACCGACTTGCCGCGCAGCAGCGGCACCTTTTTGATCTCCCGCTCCGCCACCGCGGTGAACGGCTCGGCCGTGTCGAGAATAGTGGCCAGAATGCTTCGCGGGAGCCCTTCGATGGTGAGCAAGTGACGTAGCTCGCCGTGTTTGTTCAATTGCAGGTTATGCATCGATCACGCGCAGGCTGAAGGAACCCGTGTCGTCACGCGCCAATTGCAGAGTCTGGTTGCGCCGCAGCGGCGCCGACAAGCACAACGCACAGAACTTTGGGCAGATCGGCAGTTCGCGCTCGCCGCGATCGATCAATACGGCGAGATCGATGCGCCCGGGCCGCCCATAGTCGAATAACTCGTTCATGGCGGCGCGGATCGTACGCCCGGTGTACAGGACGTCATCGACGATGATGATGCTGCGTCCCTCGACGTCAAAGGGGATGGACGAGGGCTTGACGCCGGGATGCAACCCCTTGCGGCTGTAGTCGTCGCGGTAGAACGAAATATCAATGGTCCCGAGCGGTTGGTTCAGTCCAAGCACGTTGTGCAGACGCTCAGCCAGCCACACGCCGCCGGTGTGGATCCCCACCAATGCTGTCTCCGGCGTGATGCAGCGGCGCATCTGCGACGCTAACTCGTCAACCAGGATTTCCGGGTCAGGCAGCTGCATTGAGGTAGTTCTGCAGGATGATTCGCGCCGATGTGGCGTCGAGCAGCGGTTTGCGCTGTCGCCAGTCGTGGCTGTGCTGGCGCAACTGTGTTTCCGCTTCGGCCGAGGTCATACGCTCGTCCACGAGGGTCACTGGCAAGCCGAAGCGGCCATGCAACTGGTTGGCGAAGCGCCGGCAGCGAGCCGTCATGTCCGTCGCCTGCCCGTCCAGGGAAAAGGGCAGACCAACCACCAGCAGCACCGGCTGCCACTGCGCGATTACATGCCCGATGGCGGCGAAGCGCGTCGCGTTGTCCCGGGCGTCGATGACGGTAAGCGGGCGCGCGCTACCGGCTACGGTCTCGCCGATGGCGATGCCAATGCGCCTAAGTCCGAAGTCGAATGCCAGCACTGTGCCTTCGGGCAAGCATGCCGATAGACGGTGGCTATGGCCTTCGGCGCGGCTTGGGGGCATCTGTGCCGCGCCGGGCTCAGGCATGTCCGGCGACCTCCGACAACTTGGCATAGTCGATGCCGAGCAACTGCATGGCGGCCGGCAATCGCTCCTCCGGTGGCAGGGTGAAGATGATCTCTTCATCTGCGGTGACGGTGAGCCAGGCGTTCTGCGACAGCTCGTATTCGAGTTGCCCGGCTGCCCACCCGGCATAACCCAGGGTAACGAGGATTTCCGATGGCTGTCCCGTGCTGCCCACCGACTGGAGGATATCCCGGGAGCTCGTCAGCCCTAGGTCGCTGCTCACGGTCAGCGTCGATTGCCAGCTGCCTAAGGGGCGATGCAAGACGAACCCACGATCGGTCTGTACCGGGCCACCGAAGTAAATCGGCATGCTCTGCAGGGCCGCCGCTTCGAGCGAGATCTGCACGCGATCGAACAGGGTGTTGAGCGTCATGTCGATCGGGCGGTTAACGATGATTCCCAGCGCGCCATGATCGTTGTGTTCGCAGATGAACGTCAGGGTGCGCGAAAAGTTCGGATCGACCATGTTCGGCATGGCGATCAGAAAATGGCGCGTAAGATTGACTTCCTGGCTGATCACGCTGCCATTGTAATCGCGTCGCGGGGGCGGCACAATTTTGCCTGCATCCCGCCCCGCGTCCGATCCTCCCCTGTCAGCAGCTCGCCGAACCGATGTCCGAATCTGCGCTCATGTGGTTTCGACGGGATTTGCGCACTGATGACAACGCGGCGCTCTATCACGCACTTAAGGCGTATGGGCAGGTGTATTGCGCGTTCGTCTTCGACACCGAGATTCTCGACGCATTGACCGAACGCGCCGACCGGCGTGTCGAGTTCATCTGGCAAAGCCTTCAGGAACTGGAGGCGCGGTTGCGCGAGTATGGCGGCGCCCTGATCGTTCGCCACGGCCCTGCCCGGGAGGAAATCGTGCGCCTGGCCGGGGAACACGCGGTGGACGGCATCGTGATGGGCACGCGCGGCATGAACGCGCTGGGCGGGCTGCTGCTCGGCTCGGTGGCCCAGCGCGTGGTGCACCTGGCCACCGTGCCCGTCACGCTGTGCCGCTGACGCGGCACGCGCGGCTCAGCCCACCGACAGCCGGCGGCTGGAACTCGTGGCCTTCTTGGGCAGGCGCAACTCCAGCACGCCGTTCTGGTACTTGGCGTCGGCCTTGGCGTCGTCGATGTCGCTGGCCAGCGCGAAGCTGCGGCTGGCGAAGCCGTACTGGCGCTCGCTGCGCAGCACGCGGCCTTCCTTCTTCTCTTCCTTCTCCTGCTTGACCTCGGCGCTGATCGTCACCTGGTTGCGGTCGATGCGCACGTCGATGT
>JRYJ01000103.1_pt1 | contig 34847 bp, 36 predicted proteins | sample 235371 | NCBI WGS metagenome assembly JRYJ01 (sample SAMN03074219, study PRJNA261477) | activated sludge metagenome | biome: Wastewater Treatment Plant; feature: Wastewater; material: Activated sludge; isolation source: activated biomass of a wastewater treatment plant treating hydrocarbon... ... | reverse complement strand
ATTAAGTTCTAGCTTTCACAGCTAAGTCGCTACAAGCCCTTGCACGCTTGAGCTGTCGCCTGAGCCGCAGTCCTTCCATCCGTCTATTTCTTCTTTCAATCAGAGTTTTCCGAACATCTTCTCGAAGAACTCCCTCGTCTGCGCCATGTGCTGGAGAATATCCGTCTGCAGGTGCCTCGCCCCCGTCTGCCACTCGTCGGTCATGTAACCGACTCGGCGGGCAAGGAAGATAAACTCGTCGGACTCGGGCGGCGGCAGGACCAGGTCCTTGGTATTGCCGCGCACCATGCGCAGGCCGTCGATCAACATGCGGAGGAACAGATAGGATTTCCGCAGGTTCTCGCCGGTCGCGCGGGGAATCAGCCCTACGTCGATGAGCGCCGCCAAGGCCTGGAGCGTGTTCGGCGTGCGCAGGCTCGGGTAGCGATGCCCGTGCATGACTTGCAGGTATTGGATCGCGTACTCGAGCGTGACGATGCCGCCGTGGCTGTGCTTGAGGTTCACCTGGCCCGGCTCGACGAGCTGTTTCACCTGTTGGCGTCTTAGATCGAGGGCCGTGGCCAGGTCCCAGGGCGCCCCGCTGTAGACGAAGCTGTCCCGATGGGCCTCGACCTTCTTGCCGAGTGGCTCGTCGCCCGCGATGTAGCGCAGCTTGATGAGCGCCTGCCGCTCGAAGGGGGCGGCGAGGCCGTCTGCGCTGTAGTACTTGCAGAATTCGTCGAATTCGTTCGCCAGCGACCCCTTGCCGCCATGGGGACGCAGGCGCACGTCGAGGTGGAAGATCCCTTCCTGCTTCGCCTCGATCCACTGCAAGAGTTCCTGGGCGAGGCGCTCGAAGTATTCGCTGTTCTCGATGGCCTGTTTGCCGCTGGTCCGTCCCGCGCCGCCGTAGACGAACAGCACCTCGATGTCCGAGGCATAGCCCATCTCCTTGCCGCCGAATTTTCCCGCGCCCAGGATCGCGAACGGGCAGGGTTTCTTGTTGGCGAGGCGCGGCGCGCCGTAGAGCTTGCCGAGCTTGGCCTGGCAGTCGATGAGGCTGCGCTCCACGATCGCTTCGGCCAGCTCCGAGATGGCGAGCGAAAAGTCGGGCAGGCTCGTCCCCGGCTCGACGATATGCTTCATGTCGATGCGGAAGAGTTCCTGGTCCTTGAAGCGGTTCAAGGCTTCCTTCCGCTTCTCGTCCGTCTGGGCCTTGGCGACCACGCGGTTCAGTTCTTTCCTCAGAGTCGCCTGGGGCTTGATGAGCGGCGCATCGCGATAATCTTTCAAGAGCGGCAGCAGGTTCACGTGCTGCCGCCGGAGAAAGTCTTCCCACAGAAAGTCGCTCGCGCCGAGCAGCTTGGCGAGCAGGGGATAGGTCTTCTTGTCGGTGATGAAGTCCCAGGCCTGTTTCTTCCCGGCATGGCGCGACTCTTCCAGGATCAGATCCAGGAACTGATCGAATGACTCCAGCGCCTTCGCCGGGTCCGGCGCCCAGGTGAGGGCATGGGTGAATTGCTTGATCAGCACGGCGGTCGTCCGCAGTTCCTGCTGGTCGGCAGGATCGAGCAGTTTCTGACCGAAGCGATTGCGCACATAGAACCGGTCGTGCAGCTTGCCGTCTTCGATGGAAAACTGGGCCTTGCTGATATAGACGTTGCGCATCGCCAGCGCGTTCGCGAAGGCGTACAGAAATGCCGGCGTGTCGTCCGACCGGATGTCCATGATCGTATCGGTTGACGACTGGCTGTTGTCGAAGGTGATGTGCACCGTGTGGAGCAGACCGGTGAAGGAGCTGCGCCGTTTGCCGAGATGCTCGACCAGTTGGCGGTTCACCTGTTGCCGCGCCTCGTCGAAGCGGTCCTGGTCCAGCAACGTGATCATGCGGGTGAGTTGTTCGATGAGGCGGCGCCGGTCGTCGGTGGAAAAGGTCTGGCCCGCGATCGGTTGCACGGTGAAGACGTCCACGATTTTCTTCCGCGTCAAGCCGGGCCGGCCATGGCGGCGGGCCGGGAAGGCGCCGGCGCTCGACGGCTTGGTCGTCCGCGCCTGTTGCGCCTCGGCCGAGGTGAAGATGCGGCCTTCCTCGATGTTGAGGCCGAAGGCGGACAGGAGCCCGCAGATCGTGGCGAATTCCGAAAAGTAGTCGTAGGCCACGATCGTGACCGCGCTGTGGTTGTTGGGAAGATCCTCGATCGCGACCTCGCAGGGGTGCTCGGGGGTGAGCGCCGCCGCCATCCGCGCGTGGCGGGCGAGCGTCGCAGGTGGAAACGAGGCGAAGTAGTCGGGATCCATGCGCGAGACGAAATCCGTAAGGACTTCTTCCGCGATGCCCTGACAGAGCGGGGTCAATTCCGCGAGGAGTCGGTCGCGCTCGACGTTCGACGGCACCATGGCGGCCCTGAGTATACCCGAAGGCGGTTTCATTGTACCGGGGGAATCACGCCAGTATAATGCAGCGCCATGGCCGCTAAGCCACCGAAATCTACGGGGAAGGGCCTCGCGGGCGGACCCTCCGCGGTCCGCGAATTGCCGGACCCGCTGCCGCTCCTGATCGCCATGGGGCTCGAGCCGGCCGAGGTGGCCCGCATCCTGACGCCGTTCGGTATCGCCCGACCCGCCGAGGCCGATGCGAACATCCAGGCGATGGCCGGCGAGCCGCACACGCGCCGGCTGCTGGCCGCGATCTTTCCCGCGCTCCTTGCCGAACTTGCGCGGACAGCCGATCCCGACCAGGCCCTGAACCACTGGGAGCGCATGCTGACCGGCAACGTGAACCGCGCCTCGTTCCTCCAATACCTGCAGTCCTCGCCGAAGATGCTCGGCCTGCTCTGCACGATCTTCGGCAACAGCGATTCGCTCTCGTTCGCCCTGATCCGCGATCCCATGCTCGTCTATTGGCTGGCCGAAGAAGAGGTCCTCTCGACACCTCCGACGCTCGACGGCATGGTGGCGGCGGTGAAGGAGGGGCTGGGCTCGCTCAAGACCACCGAGCTCAAGCTGGACGTGCTGCGCCGGGTGCGCCGCCGCGAGATGCTCCGGATCGGCGTGCGGGATCTGCTGGGTCTGGCCACGGTGAAGGAAACCACCGAATCGCTCTCCGACCTCGCGTCGGTGCTGATTCACGCGGCCTATGAAATCGTCGATTGTGACCTCAAGGCGCAGCACGGCACGCCGATGCACCGTACCCCCGAGGGGACCTGGACGGAAACGGGATTTGCCGTGATCGGGATGGGGAAGCTGGGCGGGCACGAGCTGAACTACAGCTCGGACGTCGACCTCATCTACGTCTATGCCTCGGCCGATGGGGAAACGCGCAGCCTACGCGGCCGGCAGACGGATCTCAAGACCGTCTCGAACGAAGAATATTTCGAAATGCTGGCCAGGAAGCTGACCAAGGCGCTGGCGGAACAGACGCGGGAGGGCGCGGTCTTTCGGGTGGATCTTCGATTGCGCGCGGAGGGCTCGGTCGGGCAGCTTGCACGGGCGCTGGAAGCCTACGGGCGCTACTACGAAAAACGCGGGCAGGTGTGGGAACGGTTGGCCCTGTTGAAGGCCTGGCCCGTCGCCGGGTCGTCCGAGATCGGGGAGGCGTTCGTGCGGATGGTCGAGCCCTTCGTGCTGGAAGCCCATCCGGCGCCGGTGACCAAGGAACGGGCGCTGGCCGTGATTCGCGACGTACGTGCCGTCAAGGACATGATCGACGAAAAGATGGCGGGCCGCGGCCACACTCATCGGAACGTGAAGCTGGGTGTGGGCGGCATCCGCGAGATCGAATTTCTCGTCCAGACCGTACAGGTGCTGATCGGGCGTTCGGTGCCCGCCATTTTGGATCGCAGTACGGTCGGGGCGCTCACACGCTTTCGCGACCACGGGCTGTTGACTGCGCAGGAGTACGAGGGACTCACCGCCGCCTATTGGTTCCTGCGGGATGTCGAGCACAAGCTGCAGATGATGCACGATCTGCAAACGCATGCCCTGCCGGAAGGCGAAGAGGAATTGCAGCGCTGCGCGATCCGGATGGGCTACGGCGCGGAGAGCCGCGCAGGCGCGCTGGAGCGGTTCCGGTCCGACCACGCGCGGCACACGGCCACGGTGAATCAGGCGTTCCGGTCGTTGTTCATCGAGGCGGAGAAGTCGGTGTTGCTGGAGCGGACGTTGGCGGCGGGAGGCCGGTCCCCCCGCGCGGCAGCGACTGAAAAACGGACCGGACCGGCGGGGCCACCGCCGGTCCGGTCGTCGACAGCGAAGAAGAAACGAAACGCTTAGTACATCCCTTCCATGCCGTGGCTGTGACCATGGCCGGCCGCCGGCTCTTTCTTCTCTTCCGGCAGCTCGGTGATCATCACCTCGGTGGTCAGCATCAACCCGGCCACGCTCGCGGCGTTCTGCAAGGCGCAGCGGGACACCTTGGTCGGATCGATGATGCCGACCTTCATCATGTCCACATACTCGTCCGTCGCCGCGTTGTAGCCGTAGTTCACGTCCTTGTTCTCGCGCACCTTGCCCACGACCACGGAGCCTTCCGCGCCTGCGTTGGCCGCGATCTGGCGGATCGGCTCTTCGAGGGCGCGCTTGACGATGTCCACGCCGACCTTCTGCTCGAGCGGAACGTCCTTGATGGTGTCCAGCGCCTTCAGGCAGCGCAGATAGGCCGTGCCGCCGCCCGGAACGATGCCCTCTTCGACCGCCGCCTTGGTGGCGTGCAGGGCGTCTTCCACGCGGGCCTTCTTTTCCTTCATTTCGGTCTCGGTGGCGGCGCCGACCTTGATGACGGCCACGCCGCCCACGAGCTTCGCCAGCCGCTCCTGCAGCTTCTCGCGATCGTAGTCGGAAGTGGTTTCGTCGATCTGGGCCTTGATCTGCTTCACGCGGCCCTCGATCTTCTTCGGATCGCCGTGGCCTTCCACGATCGTGGTGTTGTCCTTGTCGATCGTGACNNGCCGGTCAGGATCGCGATGTCCTCCAGCATGGCCTTGCGGCGATCGCCGAAGCCGGGCGCCTTCACCGCCGCCACGTTCAGCGTGCCGCGGAGCTTGTTCACGACCAGGGTCGCCAGCGCTTCGCCTTCGACCTCTTCCGCGATGATCACGAGCGGCTTGCCCATCTTGGCGACCTGCTCGAGGATCGGGAGGAGATCCTTCATGCTGCTGACTTTCTTTTCGTTGATAAGGATAAGCGGCTCTTCCATCACGGCTTCCATCCGCTCGGCGTTGGTGACGAAGTAGGGGGAGATGTAGCCGCGGTCGAACTGCATGCCCTCGACCACGTCGAGCGAGGTCGTCATGGACTTGGCTTCCTCGACGGTGATGACGCCGTCCTTGCCGACCTTCTCCATCGCCTCGGCGATCAGGTTGCCGATGGTCTTGTCGTTGTTGGCGGAGATGGTGCCGACCTGGGCGATCTCGGTCTTGGTCTGGCAGGGCTTGCTGAGCTTCTTCAACTCGGCGACGACGACTTCGACCGCCTTGTCGATGCCGCGCTTGATGTCCATCGGGTTGGCGCCGGCCGTGACGTTCTTCGCGCCTTCGCGATAGATGGCCTGGGCGAGCACGGTCGCCGTCGTGGTGCCGTCGCCGGCCGTGTCGCTCGTCTTGCTGGCGACTTCGCGGACCAGCTGGGCGCCCATGTTTTCGTACGGATTCTTGAGCTCGACTTCCTTCGCGACGGTGACACCGTCCTTCGTGATGGTCGGGGCCCCGAACTTCTTATCGAGAATGGCGTTCCGGCCTTTGGGACCGAGGGTCGCCTTGACGGCGTCGGCGAGCTGGTTCACCCCTTTCAGGATGGCCGCCCGGGCCGATTCACTGTACAAGAGTTGCTTTGCCATGTGTTCCTCCCTTAATCGTCGTGGTGAGAGTCAGTCTGTGTGAGTACACGATTAGCTGGTGAAAATGCCGAGGATGTCTTCTTCCTTGAGAATCAGGCACTCTTCGTCCTCGATCCGGAGCTTGCTGCCCGAATACTTGTCGAACAGGACCTGGTCGCCGACCTTCACGTTCTCGACCTTCTTCCCGACGGCCTGGACGATTCCCCGCTGCGGTTTTTCCTTGGCGGAATCCGGCACGTAAATCCCGCCGGCCGTCCGTTCCATCTCCTCGGTATAGGTCACGAACACCCGATCGCCGAGCGGTTGGAAGTTCTTGGCAACCGATTTCTTTTCCTTCGCTTCCGTAGCCATACCTCATCCTCCTTCTGGTAGTGAGCGACTCGAGCCCGATGTACTGTGTAATGGACGTTGGAATTCAGGTCTGACGTGCTACTGCAAGGCATACCTGCAGAAAACTCGGGGCAAAGATAGCTCCACCCCAAGGCAAGTCAAGGGCTGGACTATAAAATTATTTGGGACTGGTTTGCAATGAGATAATGATTTTCAAGTCATTGAAAAATAATGCATTTTTCAGTGATGGCCGGAGAGGATCGCCAGAATGTTGCGCGTGATCTGCTGGGCGGCCTCGCTGAGGCGGCTGGTTCGGAGCCCCGGAGCGTTGAAGTCGTCCAGGCCCCAGCTCCACTGCATCGTCCCGGCTGCGAACACCCACGCCCCGCCTGGAGCCTCATAGAGAGTCATGTCACCGTAGCGGGTTCCGCCGTCATGCTGAATCGGTGAGTGGGCCAGGATCGTGAGCCCTCGAGGGCCATCTGCAAAGGCCCGGTCGACTTCGTACCCAAGCAGGCCTGCCAGCCGCCGGTCGGCCGGGAGCGTGACGCCCTCGAAGACCGGATGAGCGGGCTGGGTGATGAGGATGTCGCCGTCGACGGGCACCGTCTCATACATGATGCCCAGGAGCCGATGCTCCGGCCGATTGACCGGCGCCCCCCGCCACGTGGTCGTGATCAGATGGTCGTTGCTCGAGTCGCCGTCGAGGGCATAGGGATCTTCGGCCAGGGCCGTTTCCTTATAGCTGACCATGGTGCGGTCCGGCTCCCCGGTTTTCGCGCTGGGCTCCAGGCGAATTTGCCAGTAACAGGTGTTGGCGGAGAAGAACCCGAGGCCGAGGCCCTGGTCTCGGGCCGCCTCCACGTGGCGGCGCATCTCGTCGGACCAGTATTCGTCGTGTCCTACCGAGAGCCAGATCTTTCGGCCGTTCCAAAACTGAGCATTGCGATGGGTGTCGATGTCGGTGCTATAGGTGACATCGTATCCTTCCCGTTCCAGCCACCGGACCATGTTGTATTCCCATCCCGCCGGTGAAATCGTGCGGGTCGGATGGATGGAGGTCGAGGTGAGAAAATCTCCGGCACCGGTGCCGCTCCAGCCCTTCGGATGCTGGCTCCGGGCGTACGGGCGATTGAACGACACCTTGCGCGCCCACTGTTCCCCCATGCTGTTGGACGGGTAGGTCGATTTCCCGCCCCAATTGTTGTAGGCCTGGAACGTGGTGACGCTGGATTGGAACAGCAGGTCCGAGGGCCGGTCGTCCTCCCGCACGACAAAGAGGATATAGCTCTGTTTGCCGCTCGGCAGCCCCGTGAGCTTGGCCAGATAGACGCCGCTCAGCCAGTCGGTGGGGTCGGTGCCGGCGGTGCTCAGGGTGTAGGAAACCTGCCAGTCGCATTCGATCAGGCCGGTCTCGGGGTCGGGCACCGGCATCGGCTGTTGCACCCCCGGCAGCAGGATGCCGCCCTTCACCAGCCGGGCGCCGGCCCCGCCGTACCAGCCCATCCGGTACACTGCGACCGAAAAACTCGGGTCGGTGGTGTGGACGTACAGCCTGAGAGACTCGCCCCGGTTGATGCTGGTGGCGGAGGCGTAGCCCTCGATCTCATGGTCGGCCGGATCGACGAGCACCCAAGAAGGGTCGCCGGGCCTGGCGTTCTCGATCGCGATCGGCGAGGTCCCGTGGCTGAGCACGGCATCGACCGACCAGAGGTGGAACAAGACCGGGAGCAGGAGGGTGAGGAACGAGCGGCGCGACACGGGTTACATCCGCAAACGGTCGAAGTCCTTGACGTCTTTCTTGATGTAGTCGCGCAGCCGTTTGATGATGCGCGCCTCCAACTGCCGCGTGCGTTCCTTGGTGATGCCATACTTCGCGCCCATGTCCTCCAGCGTGAGCGGCGTTTCCGACAGGATGCGGTTGCGTAAAATATCTTCCTCCCGCTCGTCGAGCGTGGTGATGAACTCGGCGAGCTTGCGGCGGAAGAGGTCTTTGAGTTGCTGGTCGGCCAGTTGCTCGTCGGCCGGCTGCTCCCGCGCAGGCAGGATGTCCATCAGCGTGCCGTCCTGCTCCTCACCGATCGGTTGGTCGAGCGAGAGCTCCCAACTGCCGAGGCGCTGGTCCATCTCGATCACGTCGCGCTCACGGACGTTCAATCGGTCGGCGAGCAGCTTGGTATCGGGGGTAAACCCTTCGCGCTCGAGTTTGGTCTTCTCCTTCTTGAGGTTGTAAAAGAGCTTCCGCTGGTCCTGCGTGGTGCCCACCTTGACCAGCCGGTAGGTGTTCAGCAGGTACCGGAGGATGTAGGCCCGCGCCCACCAGGCGGCATAGGCATAGAATCGGACGTTCTTGGTGGGGTCGAATTTCTTAATCGCCTGGAGCAGGCCGACGTTGCCCTCCTGGATCAAGTCCATATGGTCGGCGCCCGTATGGAGGTATTCCGAGGCGATCGAGACCGAGACCCGTAGGTTGGCCAGGATCAGTTTCATCGCGGCCTCGCGGCTGCCCCGCTTTTGGTACTCCTCGAAGAGGCGCAGCTCCTCTTCCTTCGAAAGATAGGGGTAGCGGCGGATCTCGGTGAGGTACTGCTGGAGCGCGGTGACCGGGACCGGCGAGGTCGCGACCGGGGTCTCCGTCAGCTCCTTGGTCAGTTGCTGGGACGCCGTCTCGTGCTCCTCCGAGACCTCCTCGTCGGTGGGGTCCAGGAGTTCCGGTTCGGCGGCCTCGTCCACCAGTTCCTCGTCCGGGTTATGCGTCGGGTTGGGGGTTGTCATCCTCTCGGCATCGAATTGAAGGTCCAGCCCGTGACTATAACAGATGTTGGTTGGAGGACAAAGGTAAGTCCCGGCCACGCCGTCCCTTGCGTCTCCGAAATCACGGCCCGTATAGTGAGCCGTGCGGAGGGGAGCGACAGGCATGGGCCTCAGATCCGTAGGCGCGGCGATTCGCAGCGGGCATTGGCCGACGCTCGTCGGGGCCTGGCTGCATTTGACCGTCAGCTTCATGGTCTGGGTGTTGTTTGGGGCCTTGATCGTGGCGATCGGCGAAGAGTTTCGACTCTCGCCCGCGCAGCAAAGTTTCTTGGTGGCGGTCCCCTTGCTCACGGGGGCGGCATTCCGCATTTTAGCCGGATGGGCCTGCGATTGGTGGGGTGCGAAGCGCACCGGACTCGTCGTCCTCGGCCTGCAGGTGATCGCCGTGTTCTGGGCGGCCGCCGGTGCGCGTAGCTACCTGGAAGTACTGGCGGTCGGAGCGTTGCTCGGCATGGGAGGCGCGAGTTTCGCCATCGCCATGCCGGTCGCGAGCCGGGCCTATCCCGCCGCGCATCAGGGGTTGGCCCTCGGCTTGGTCGCTTCGGGCAACGTTGGGACCGTGCTGGTTCTTGCGCTCGCGCCTCGTTGGGAGACGACGCTCGGTTGGCATGCCGTCTGTGGGTTGATGGCGATTCCGGTCGGGCTCTCCTTCGCGATCTTTGCGTGGACGGTGCGTGACGAGCGCCCGCATCGCGGGGCAGTGTCCGGGGCCGCTTGGTGGCACGCGTTGGCGGCCATGGCCGGACGGCGGCGTGTGTATTGGGTGGCCGGCGTCTATGGGATTACGTTCGGCGGATTCGTCGGGCTCGCGAGTTTCTTGCCGCTCTTGCTCCACGAAACCCATGGGACCAGCCTGGTGATCGCGGGATCGATTGCCGCGGCGTGCAGTTTGGTCGGCAGCGCGATCCGTCCCGCCGGCGGATATCTGGCCGATCGCTGGGGCGGGCTGCGCATGCTGTTCCTCGTGCTGCTCGCGATTTCTGTGGCGGTGATCGTCGCAGGCCAGCCACTCCCGCTGGAGTGGGCGGCGGGGGCCTTCGTCGTGACGGTCGGCTTGATGGGCCTGGGCAACGGGGTGGTCTTCCAAATCGTCGCCGAGTGGTTCCCCGAGGATATCGGCCTCGCGTCTGGGCTGGTCGGGGCTGCAGGGAGCCTCGGCGGGTTTCTGCTCCCCATCTGGTTCAGCGGATTGCGGCAGATGACCGGAGGCTATTGGCCGGGATTTGTGGTGCTGGCGATCCTGTCTGCAGCGGTGGCCTTCACCGTGGGTGTGTTGGAGCGCCGGCGGCCGGTGATGGTTCCGGAACCGGGCAAGGTCAGCGGCTTTTCCGGTTGACACTCGGGCCCAAAAAGGGGAAGGTGTCTGCCGCCTGAGGTGAAGTGGGGAATTAATTATGGCTCAGCCGTTCGATTCGATCGAAGACGCCATCAAGGACATCAAGCGGGGGAAATTCATCATTCTCGTCGACGACGAGGATCGTGAGAACGAGGGCGACCTCGTCATGGCGGCGAGCAAAGTCACGCCGCAGGCCGTGAACTTCATGGCGAAACATGCCCGCGGCTTGATTTGTCTCGCGTTGACGCCGGAGCGGGTCGAGCAATTGCAGTTGCCTCCCCAGGCGGCGGAGAACACGGCGACCTTCGGCACGGCGTTCACCGTCTCGATCGACGCCCGCAAAGGAATCACGACCGGGATCTCCGTGGCGGACCGGGCTACGACGATTCACGTGGCGATCGATCCGAAAACGACGCCCGCCGATCTCGCCCGACCGGGTCATATTTTCCCGCTCAAGGCACAGACCGGCGGTGTACTGCGGCGCGCCGGACAAACCGAGGGCTCCGTCGATCTGGCACGGTTGGCGGGACTGTATCCGGCCGGGGTGATCTGCGAGATCATGAACGAGGACGGCACGATGGCGCGGGTGCCCGAGCTGACCAAGTTCGCCCGCCGCCACGGCCTCAAGATGGTGACGATCAAGGCCTTGATCGAATACCGCATGCGGCGCGAGACGTTCGTCAAGAAGGCCGCCAGCGCGTTGCTGCCGACCACCTTCGGGGATTTCGAGGCGGTGGCCTTCGAGAGCGAGATCGACGGCGTCACGCACATCGCCCTGGTGAAGGGCCGGGTCGATTCGGACGTGCCGACGCTGGTGCGGGTGCATTCCGGCTGCTTGACCGCCGATGCCTTAGGTTCCTTGCGCTGCGACTGCCGGGATCAGCTCCATAAGGCGATGGAGATCATTCAGAAGGACGGTCGAGGCGTGCTGTTATATCTCAACCAGGAAGGCCGCGGCATCGGCCTGCTCAACAAGATCCGGGCGTACGGGCTGCAGGATCAGGGCAGCGACACGGTCGAGGCGAATCTCAAGCTGGGCTTCAAGGCCGACCTGCGGGACTACGGCGTCGGAGCACAGATCCTAGTCCAATTGGGGCTGCACCAGATCCGGCTGATCACGAACAACCCGCGCAAGATCGTCGGCATCGAAGGGTACGGGCTCAAGGTCGTCGAGCGCGTCCCCATCGAGATTCAGCCGCGTGAAGCGAACGTGAAATACCTGCGTACGAAGAAAAATAAGCTCGGCCACATCCTGAAAAAAGTGTGACCCGCGCTTCAGAACCCGCCTACGTTCACGCGGAAAACGAGTAGCCATTTAGGGGGCGATCCGGGTATGATCCGGCTCTCCGGCGTCGGTGCGCCGGCGATCCAATTCGACTCCTGGGGAACTCCGTCCACATGAAACTGCGCAAAGGCTCCCATGATGCGACCGGACTCCGGTTCGGCATCGTCGCGAGCAAATTCAACAAGTTCGTGACCAGCCGTCTCCTCGCGGAATGTGTCAAGGCGCTGACGAAGGCCGGCGCCAAGGAAGAGGATCTGGAAGTGGTGCGGGTGCCCGGTGCCTTCGAAATTCCCATCGTGGCCCGGCAACTGGCCCGCTCGGGTCGCTTCGATGCGGTGATCTGCCTCGGGGCGGTCATTCGCGGCGACACGCCGCACTTCGAGTTCATTGCGGCCGAGGCGAGCCGCGGCATCATGCAGGCGTCCCTGGACACGAGCGTGCCGGTGGTGTTCGGCGTGCTGACAACCGATACGGTGGCCCAGGCGATCGAGCGCGCAGACCCCGCGAAGATGAATCGCGGCGCGGAGGCGGCCCGGACTGCGATCGAGATGGCCAACGTGATGCGACTGCTCGTGAAGGAAGGAGTGGGGGAGGAACCGGCTCCGCCGGCCGCCGGACGACGCCGTCCCGCCGCGCGGCACAAGCGCTGACCCGCGGAGATTATGGCGTCGCGACACCAGGCCCGCGAGCGGGCGATTCAGATTCTGTTTCAGTACGACATTCACGGCAAGGCGGGCCTGTGGCTGGAGGAGTTTTGGAAGGCCTATCCCTTGAAGGAGGAGATGAAGGCCTTCGCGGAACGTTTGGTGGACGGCGTGCTGGCACATAAGGCCGAGTTGGACCGCCTGATCGGTTCTCATGCGACCAATTGGAAAGTGAGCCGCATGCCGATCGTGGACCGGAACATTCTGCGTCTGGGCTGTTTCGAATTGCTGCATCTGCCCGAGGTGCCGGCGAAGGTGACGTTGAACGAGGCGATCGAACTGGCCAAGAGTTTCGGCGACGAGGAGGCCTCCAAGTTCGTCAACGGCATTTTGGACAAGGTCCTGACGACCGACGAGCGCCTGGCGAGAAAACGCGCCCATCCGGAACTGCCGGTCGTCGGCGCTGAAGAATAAGAGCGTATGGCAGATGGCTTATGGCAAATGGCACGAACAAGGAAGCTTGTTACGCATCCGAGCGAACATTGTTTCGACCTATAGGCCATACGCTATTGGTTATAAGCTCTTCCACGAGGAGTCATGATTGACCGCTACACCCGTCCCCGGATGAAGGCCATCTGGGATCTCAAACACAAATACGAGATCTGGCTCGAGGTGGAGCTGCAGGCCTGCGCCGCCTTCGAGCGGGACGGCCAGGTGCCGCGGGGCACGAGCGCGCGCATCCGGAAGAAGGCCAAGATTGACGTCGCCCGGATCGCCGAGATCGAGAAGATCACGAAACACGACGTGATTGCCTTCCTGGAATCGCTGATGGATTCGGTGGGGCCGGAACATCGGTTTCTGCATATGGGGCTGACGTCGTCGGACATCGTGGACACGTCGCTGGCCGTGCAGATGACGGAGGCGCTCGACCTCATCCTGGAGGATTTGGACGAGCTCATCGAGGTGCTGAAAAAGCGGGCCCACGAACATCGGCATACGGTCATGGTGGGGCGGTCGCACGGGATTCACGGCGAGCCGGTGTCGTTCGGGTTCAAACTGGCCATTTGGTACGAAGAAGCCTGCCGGCACCGAACGCGGCTGCAGGCGGTGCGTCCCGAGATTGCCGTGGGCAAACTCTCCGGCGCGATGGGGACGTTCGCCCATCAAGGGCCGGACATCGAAGAGTACGTCTGCGCGAAGCTGGGCCTGTCGTCCGATCCGGTTTCGAATCAGGTGGTGCAGCGGGATCGCCATGCCGCCTATGTGACGGCCCTGGCGTTGCTGGCTGCGACCATCGAGAAGATCGCGACGGAAATCCGTCACCTCCAGCGGACGGAAGTGCTCGAGGTGGAAGAATACTTCTCGGAAGGCCAAAAGGGGTCGTCGGCGATGCCGCACAAGCGGAACCCGATCGCCTCCGAGAATCTCTGCGGGCTTGCCCGGCTGGTGCGGGCGAACAGTCTGGCGGCGATGGAGAACGTAGCCCTGTGGCACGAGCGGGACATCAGCCACTCCTCGGTCGAGCGGGTCATCATGCCGGACAGCACGATCCTCATCGACTACATGCTGGCCCGCGTGACGGACGTGGTGAAGAACCTGATCGTGTATCCGGAACGGATGAAGCGGAACTTGGAACTCACCGGCGGGCTGGTCTACTCGCAACGACTGCTGTTGGCCCTGATCGAGAAGGGCGCCCAACGGAAGGAGGCGTACGAGGCGGTGCAACGCAACGCGATGGCCTCATGGAGCGGGAAAGGGCCGTTGCAGGACCTGGCCCAGCAGGATCCCTTCATCACGAAGCATTTGACCGCCTCTGAAATCAAAGCCTGCTTCGACCCGAAGTACTATCTGCGCCACATGGACGCGATCTTCCGGCGCGTCTTCGGCGGTAAGAAGAACGGATCGACGAAGAAGGTGTGACGATGAGGAACGCCACAGTCGTGCGTATGCTCGGTCTTGTACTCCTGTTGACGGTGGGGCCGGCCGTACCCGCGCTCGCCGTGGATCGCGAGAAGCTGCTCTCGGACAACGGCGTCTTCGGCACGTTTGCGGCGTTCCAGATGGAGCAGGACTGGTGGGAACTGCCCGGTGATGCCCGCGTCGTGGCCGTGTCCGAGATCAAGGGACTCTTGGACAATTGGGCGGAAAAGCTGCTCATCGAATCCTATTTGCTCCGGGGCCTGTCCGATCAGGCCGATCTGATGTTCCGCCTGCATTCGACCTCGTTGGCGGACACGCAGCAGTTCCTCGTGGCGCTGCAAGGCACCCGTTTCGGGCGTCACCTGAAGCCGGTGAGCCTCTTTCACGGGCTGACCAAGAAAGCCAATTACGTGCCGGCTTTTCCCGACAACCTCAAGGCCGACCTGAAGGTGCCCAGCAATCCCGGGCCGAAACCCTATGTCGTCGTGATTCCGGTTCGAAAGGACGCCGACTGGTGGGCCCTGGATCAGGAGCAGCGCACCGCGATGATGAAGGAGCATACGGAGGCGGCCTTGCCGTACCATATGACGGTCAAGCGCAAGCTGTACCATGCGACCGGATTGGATGATTTCGACTTCATCACCTACTTCGAAACGGAAAAGCTGGAGGATTTTCACAGCCTCATTCTGGCCTTGCAGAAGGTGAAGGAGTATCGGCACAACCGCCGGGTCGGCCATCCGACCCTGCTGGGGACCGTGAAGCCGTTGAACGAGATTCTGGAGATGTTCGCCCGCTAGCCCGAGACGAGGGAGACCGGACCATGACCGTCGAGACCAAAGGGACGATGATCTACGAGGGGAAGGCGAAGAAGATTTTCACGACCGACCGGCCCGACCAGGTGGTGCAGTACTTCAAGGACGACGCGACGGCCTTCAACGCGCAGAAGCGCGGCACGATCCTTGACAAGGGGGTGGTCAACAACAAGGTGTCCGAACGGTTGTTCCGCCTCTTGGAGGAAAAGGGCATTCCCACCCATTTCATAGAGCGGGTCAGCGATCGGGAGATGCTCACGAAGAAAGTCACGATCGTGCCGGTGGAAGTGGTCGTGCGCAACGTGGTCGCCGGCAGCCTGGCCAAACGGCTGGGGCTCGCGGAAGGGGCGCAAATCGAGCCGGCCGTGATCGAGTTCTACTACAAGGACGACGCCTTGGGCGATCCCCTGGTCAACGACGACCACCTGCGGCTCTTGAACGTGGCCACACCGGCCGTGCTGCGGGAAATACGCGAGCTCGGCCACAAAATCAATGCGGTGCTGGTGCCCTTCTTCCGGGAACGCCGCATGATCCTGGTGGACTTCAAGCTCGAATTCGGCGTGTACCACAACAAGCTGATTCTGGCCGACGAGATTTCACCCGACACCTGCCGCTTCTGGGACCAATCGACCAAGGAGTCGATGGACAAGGATCGGTTTCGCAAGGATTTGGGGAAGATAGAAGAGGCGTATCAGGAGGTGCTGAAGAGGGTGTGCGGTTAGCGGACGAGGGATGATGAAGGTATGCAGGGCTGGACCTGTCGGGCTTCCACACTCCAGCTCGACCGCACTACGCCTCCGGGCTGCTCGGCTGCGGAACTTGGTCCGTTGGCACTGTGGTCAACGGACCCGCGAACAGTCCTCGCCGTCCGGTTTCCGGACCGCAGCCGTTCGGCAAGTGCGGTAGGACCCTGCCGCCTCACCGACTCGGCGGCGCGCACAAACCTGGCGCTCTTTAGGCATCGCGCCGTGCGCCCCGAGCCTCCGTGTCAGTCAGCCTGGCCACGTCCAGGCCACCTCTCCCGATCGAGGAGGGGAAGAGGAGTGAGGCGTGAATCGGTTGTTGCAGTGGTTCATGAATTACGGCCTGGTCGCGGCGATCCTTGTCTGGGCCGCGACCGTGGCGTTGATGGCCTATCACCTTGAGGATTCCCCGTGGCGGTGGGCCTTCATTCTGCTGTCGCTTGGCGGCGTCGCGACCGTGGGGGTGATCTTCTGGATCCGCAAGTATGTGAATGCGATGACGAAGCCCCAAAGCCAACAGGCTAAACAGTAAAGTCTCGACAGTCAGCCCGCATTCGATTTTGATCGAGATACGCTTCACGAGCGACGCTTCACGTTGAAGGAGGGAGTAGTGAAGGCGAAGATTCACGTCACGCTCAAGCAGGGCATTCTGGATCCGCAAGGCAAGGCGATCGAACATGCGTTGGACTCCCTGGGGTTCAAGAATGCGGCCAACGTCCGCGTTGGGAAGTATATGGAACTGGACGTCAACGAGACGGACAAGGCCAAGGCCGAGGCGGAGGTGAAGCAGATGTGCGAGAAGCTGCTCGCCAATACGATCATTGAAGAATACCGCTACGAACTGGGATAGGAGCAGCGGCTTATAGCCTATAGCTTATGGCAGAAGCTCGGATCTGATGGGGTTCTCGTGCGATATGCCATTCGCCATAAGCTCTGAGTATCATGAAGATCGGCGTCGTCGTTTTTCCCGGCAGCAATTGCGATCATGACTGCCGGCACGTCTTCAAGGACGTGCTGGGCCAGTACGTGGAGATGATCTGGCATAAGGAGACCTTGCTGGCCGGGCTGGATGCGATCGTGATCCCCGGGGGATTCTCCTATGGAGATTATCTCCGCACGGGCGCGATCGCGCGATTCTCCCCCGTCATGGGGGCGGTGAAGGAATTTGCCAAGAAGGGTGGGTTGGTGATCGGCATCTGCAACGGTTTCCAGATCCTGCTCGAAGCCGGCATGCTGCCCGGGGCCATGCTGCGGAATACCTCGCTCAACTTCATCTGCAAGGACGTCTATGTGAAGGTCGAGAACGCAGCAACGAGTTTTACCAACTGCTGCGAGTCGGGCCAGGTGCTGAAAATTCCGATCGCCCATGCCGACGGCAACTACTATACCGATCCCGTGACGCTGGCAGGCATCCAAGCCAACGCGCAGGTGGTGTTCCGCTATTGCGATGCGGACGGGAAAATCACGCCGGACACGAATCCCAACGGCTCGCTGGACAACATCGCCGGGCTCATCGATGCGCAGGGCAACGTGCTGGGCATGATGCCGCATCCGGAACGCTGTGCTGAAGCGATGCTGGGCAACGAGGACGGGCGGCTGATCTTCCTCTCGATGCTGGAGACGCTGAAGAAAGCGAAGATGCAAACAGTTGCGGGATGACCGAAAGGAGTTGCCAATGAGCACGCCTAAAGAAGAGGTTCGGAAGCTTCTTAAGAGTCTGCCAGACGAAGCGTCCTATGAGGATATCCAATATCACATCTATGTGCGGGAGAAGATTGAACGTGGGCTAAAAGATATCAAAGATGGGAAAGTACTCACTCACAGGGAAGTCGAGCGGCGAGCATCGAAGTGGCTCGGGAAGTAAAGTGGGCTGAAGCAGCTTGGAGGGACCTTGATCAGGTTGCGGCCTACATCACTCGGGATTCTCCAGGCTATGCAGCTGCCTTCGTTCGCGAGATTCTTGATGCAGGGAGTTCTCTTGCACTTATGGCCGAGCGGGGGCGGGTAGTTCCAGAGTGGAGACAACAAGGGATTCGCGAACTCCTTGTCGGCAGTTACCGGTTAATCTATCAAGTCAGCGAGAGGATGGTGCACGTAGTGGGGATCATACATGGAGCACGCGACCCCTCGGCTCTGTGGAAACGTGAAGGGCGCCGACCATCGCAGAATTGACCGAGGTACGCGTCAAGGGAGAGAGTTTCCCTCGATGCTGGAGATGCTGAAGAAGGGGAAGGAGTAGTTAAGTATGGTTGGGGCGGGGGTGAGGACATGGCCAATCGCTCCCGTGCCTCCGCGGTCACCCTTTCGGAGTGCGCCAGGCGGAATTCCTGCCGCCTCACCGACTCGGCGGCGCGCACAAACCTGGCGCTCTTTACTCATCGCGCCGTGCGCCCTTCTGGAATTCTCTCCGCCACGGTCATGACCGACCGTGGTGCGTCAGTCAGTTCCAGCTTTCCTTCCTGGCGTACTCTCGGTGGGTCCCGACCGCTCTCAGCAATGTCGCTCTGGCCATATCCTCACCGCACTGGAGTTCACGAGTGCCAGTCCCGGAATACCAGAAATTCTTTTTGCCAGTGCTCAGAATAGCTGGCGATGGAAAAAATCACTCCTATGGGGAAATGTATAACGCTGTTGCTGCGGAGTTTAAGCTAACAGAAGAAGATCGCGCAGAGCTTCTTCCTAGCGGTACGGCAAGAAAGTTCGAAAACAGGGTGGCCTGGACAATTACTTATTTGAGTAAAGCAAGGCTCCTAGATAGGGTTAGCCGAGGCGTATTTCGAATTTCTGAGAGAGGCATGGAAGTTCTGAAGAAGAATCCAGCTGATATTGACAACAAGTTTCTCCGGCAGTTCCCGGAATTCCTAGAGTTCGCTAGGGGAACGAGGCTAACGACGAAGAAAGAGGAGGAGATAGAGGTAGAAGGGGAAGCGCTTGGGACTCCATACGAAGTTCTGGAAGAGGCCTATCAGGGGCTTCGGCGGACGTTGGCTCAAGAAGTGCTTGATCGTGTTCGAACATGCTCCCCCCCAGTTTTTTGAAAGGCTGGTTATTGATCTCCTAGTAGCCATTGGCTACGGGGGATCAAGGAAAGATGCTGGTCAAGCGGTCGGTCGCTCTGGAGACGGGGGAGTCGATGGCATCATCAAGGAAGACAAGTTGGGCCTTGATGCTGTGTATGTCCAAGCTAAGAGATGGGAAGCGACAGTTGGAAGGCCGACTGTCCAGGAATTTGCTGGAAGCCTTGAGGGGCACAGGGCAAGGAAGGGCGTGTTAATCACGACCTCCAAGTTTTCTCAGGATGCTAAAGAGTACGTTGGGCGTATAGAGAAGAAAATAGTGCTAGTTGATGGTGAGCAGCTGGCGCAACTCATGATTGATCATAAGATTGGTGTTACGGAGGTCGCCAGTTATTCTGTGGGCAGGGTTGATTCCGACTATTTTGNNCTATAACCAAAGCTGTGCTCGATCAGCATAAGCTGAGCGAGGACGAGTACAAAAAGATCCTCGACATTCTGGGACGGGAGCCCAATTGGACCGAGCTCGGGATGTTCTCGGCCATGTGGTCGGAGCATTGCTCCTACAAGAGCTCGCGCATCCATCTGAAGAAGCTGCCGACGACGGGACCGCGTGTGGTCCAGGGACCCGGAGAAAACGCCGGCGTGGTCGATATCGGGGACGGGCTCTGCGCCGTGTTCAAGATGGAGTCGCACAACCATCCCTCGTTCATCGAGCCCTACCAAGGCGCGGCCACCGGGGTGGGCGGCATTCTGCGCGACATCTTCACGATGGGTGCCCGGCCCATCGCGTTGCTGGACTCGCTGCGTTTCGGTGGGTTGGACAATCCCCAGAACCGTCATCTATTGAAGGGCGTCGTGTCGGGGATCGCGGGCTACGGCAATTGTATGGGCGTGCCGACGGTCGGCGGAGAGATCGTCTTCAGCGACATCTATGCGCTCAATCCGCTCGTGAACGTGTTCTGTCTGGGGATCGCGCGCCAGGACAGGATCTTCCGTGGCAAGGCGGCGGGGGTCGGCAACCCGGTTATCTATGTCGGTTCCAAAACCGGGCGGGACGGGATTCACGGGGCTACGATGGCCTCCGATTCGTTCGATGAGGAGTCCGCCCAGAAGCGGCCGACCGTGCAGGTCGGTGATCCCTTCACGGAGAAGCTCTTGCTGGAAGCCTGCCTGGAACTGATGTCGAGCGACCTGTTGGTCGGGATTCAGGACATGGGGGCTGCGGGGTTGACGAGCTCGTCGTGCGAAATGGCGTCACGCGAAGGCACCGGAGTGGAGTTGGAATTGGCGCAGGTGCCGCGGCGCGAGCCGGGGATGACCCCCTACGAGATCATGCTCTCAGAATCGCAGGAGCGCATGCTGATGGTGGCCAAGGCGGGCAAGGAAGACGAAGTCATTGCGATCTGCCGTAAGTGGGATCTCGACGTGGCGGTGATCGGGCGCGTGACCGACACGGGACGGGTGGTCGTCAAGGAACATGGTGCGGTGGTGGCGGACATTCCCGCCAAGGCCTTGGCGGACGAAGGGCCGCGGTACGATCGCCCGAGCGCGCCGCCGGCCTATCAGGAGATGCTGCAGGCGTTGAACTACGACGCGCTGCCGGATGTGAAGGATGCGAACGCCGCGCTCTTGGCCCTGTTGGAATCGCCGACCATTGCGAGCAAACGATGGGTGTACGAACAGTACGACCATATGGTGCGCACCAACACGATCGTGCGTCCCGGGTCAGACGCGGCCGTGCTGCGGGTGAAGGGGACGAACAAGGCGCTGGCCGTGTCGGTGGATTGCAACGGCCGCTATTGCCTGCTCAATCCCTACGAAGGCGCCAAAATCGCGATTGCGGAATGCGCGCGCAATCTCGTCTGTTCGGGCGCCCTGCCGATCGGGGTGACGGATTGTCTGAACTTTGGGAATCCGCAGCGCCCCGACATCATGTGGCAGTTCGTATTGGCGATCGAAGGCTTGAAGGATGCCTGCGAGGCGCTCGGCGTCCCGATCGTCAGCGGCAACGTCAGCTTCTACAACGAGACCAACGACCTGTCCATCTATCCCACGCCGATGATCGGGATGGTCGGTTTGATCGACCAGGCCGAGCGCGCAGTGACACAGTGGTTCAAGCAGACCGGCGACGCGATCATCCTGCTCGGCAAGACGCGCGAAGACCTCGGCGGGACGGAATATCTTAAGGTGCTGCATCATCGGGAACAGGGCTCGCCGCCGTTGTTGAGTCTGGATGCCGAAAAGGCCGTTCAGGTCTGTACCTTGGCCTTGATTCACGAGGGGCTTGTGCAATCCGCGCACGACTGTTCGGACGGAGGCCTGGCCGTCGCGCTCGCGGAAAGTTGCATCTCGGGGCCGCGCGAAAAATTGGGTGCTGTGGTAGAATTGCCTCTCGACGGTCTCCGCCGGGATGCGATGCTGTTCGGTGAGAGTCAGTCCCGCATCGTGCTGTCGGTGAAAGCCGAACATGCCGAACGAGTCCTCAATGCCGCCTGGGATGCCGGTGTTCCCGCGGCGCGCATCGGGACCGTGGGCGGCGATCGACTCAAGATGACGGTCGAGGGTGATCGACGGTCGTCGGGCTGCACGGTCGACGTCGATCTCGAAACGCTGTATGATCGGTGGGCTTTCGCACTCCCGCGTGCGCTAGGTCAAGACTGAGCACCACAGACGTCATGGCCAAAGAACTGCCGCTCTATTCTCCCGACAAATTTCAGGACGAATGCGCCGTCTTCGGCATCTACGGCCATAAGGAGGCGTCCAACCTGGCCTATCTCGGCCTCTATGCATTGCAACACCGGGGGCAGGAAGCGTCCGGCATCGTCTCCAACGACGGCGAGCAGTTTTACGCCGAAAAGGGTCTGGGGCTCGTCGCCGACATCTTTTCTCAGCGCGAATTGAGCCGGTTGCCTGGGCAGATGGCGATCGGTCACAACCGCTATTCCACGGCGGGGGGGGCGGGGCTCAAAAATGTCCAGCCGCTGACGGTGAATTTTGCGTTCGGCAACCTGGCGGTGGCCCATAACGGCAACCTGATCAATGCCACGATGCTCCGCAGCGAGCTCGAGGCCTATGGCGCCATCTTCCAATCGACCTCGGATACCGAAGTCATCATCCATCTCATTGCCCATTCGCGGGCGGACACGTTACTGGATCGAGTGATCGATGCCCTGAGCCAGGTCCGCGGGGCCTTCTCCATCATCATCATGACCGATCAGGGCATCGTCGCCGCACGGGATCCGCACGGATTCCGGCCCCTGTGTCTGGGGAGGCTCCGCGATGCCTGGCTGGTTGCCTCCGAGAGCTGTGCCTTCGATCTGTTGGGCGCGGAGTATGTGCGGGAGATTGAGCCGGGCGAGTTGGTGGTGCTGGACCATCAAGGCCTCACCAGCTACAAGCCGTTCCAGCAGACCCAGCCTGCCATGTGCGTGTTCGAGTATGTGTATTTCGCCCGGCCTGACAGCCGCATTTTCGGTGGCAGCGCGGTCTATTCCATTCGCAAGGCGCTGGGGCGCCAGTTGGCTCAGGAGTCCTGGGTGCAGGCGGACATCGTCATTCCCGTCCCGGACTCCGGGGTGCCCGCGGCGCTCGGCTATTCGGAGGGCTCGGGCATTCCGTTCGAAACCGGCCTCATCCGGAACCACTACGTGGGGCGGACGTTCATCGAGCCGGAGCAATCCATCCGGCACTTCGGGGTCAAGGTCAAGCTGAATGCCGTGCCGGAGGTCCTGCACGGTAAGCGGGTGGTGGTGGTCGACGATTCGCTGGTTCGGGGAACCACCAGCCGCAAGATCGTGAAGATGCTTCGTCATGCGGGCGCGAAAGAAGTGCACATGCGTATCAGTTCCCCGCCGATCGTTTCCCCCTGCTTCTACGGGATCGACACCCCGACCAAAAAAGAACTGATCGCCTCCAGCCATACGACGCAGGAAATCCGCAAGTACATCACGGCCGACAGCTTGGCCTATCTCAGTCTGGACGGCATGTTGAAAGCCGCGCCCGGTACCCCCGAGCACTATTGCAACGCCTGCTTCACCGAACGCTATCCGATCTCGTTTACGCGCGCGGAAGAGCGCCAACTCGGTCTTTTCGAACCGCCCCGCTAGTCTCCCTGTCGTCAGCCGGCTCTGCCGACGCGAACCCACGATGGCCTGGACATCTCCCCGCCGCTTGTTACACTGGGCGGTATGTCGCGGGTGAGAAAATACCGCTTCGTCGTCGAAACGGGATTGCTCGTGCTGGGCATCCGCCTCGCACTTCGGCTGGTGAGCCTGCCGACCTTGCTGCGCTGGCTGACTCCCGGCGCCCTCGGCCCGGCGCAGGATCTCGCCTCGCTGGATGATGCGGCCTACTATACCGACCGTTGGTTGACCCTCTTTCCGTACAACCCCAAAGGGAATTGTTTTCCTCGCTCCCTGACTCTGTATTGGTTCGCGCGACGGTACGGTTTCCCCGTGCAGTTCCAATGCGGCGTGATGAAACTGAACGGGAAACTGGAAGGCCATGCCTGGCTCATGTGTGAGGGCAAAGAATTTTTCGAGCCTTCCTCCTACTGGCGGTCTTTCACCGTGACGGTGCGGTTTCCTGAACGCCCCCAGGTCGGCCGCTAGCCGCTCCTCAACCGCATAAGATTCAACGGCTTTTCAATGCCGCCCGGTCGGCCGTCATCCGGCGTGCCGGCTTTCGTTTCGAGCGTCGCAGCAGCCTCCCACCCCCAAAAAGCAGGACCAGGCCAACCTCACTGGTAATGGTGGCGGCGAACCGCCGACGGTATGGTGGGCCCTCGTTAGCGAGCGGTGAAACCGAGTCCGTCGGCTCCGCAACGACCGCCATCATGTCCCAACAGTGGAACTGCAACACGGTGCCGAAAACCTCTTCCCTTGTGCGCTCGTCCATCCGATCTCACTTCATCTCATGAACCGGGAGGGTCTCTATGGCGACAACGGCAGGTGTCTGGGCCAAGGCATCTTCTGAGCTGGGAATCTGGTTTCCCAAGCGGAACGAGCAGGTGCACGGGACGGTCATGGACGGGGAGAGCGTGCTGCTGGATCTGAGCACGGGCCGTTACTACACGCTCAACGTCGTCGGCTCGACCATCTGGGATCACTGTACCGGCGATCGTTCCTTGGAGGAGATCCTCGCGACGGTGTGCGACAAGTTCGATGTGCCCGCGGCCCAGGCACAAGACGATCTGACGGATCTCATGGCGCAGCTCAGTCAGGAGGGGCTCATTCACATCGAAAGGAGGTGAGGACGCATGGATCAGCAGAAGAAGGACGCGTACGTGAAGCCGGCGCTCGTCAAGCACGAGTTGCTGCGCGACGTGACGGCGGTGGTGCGCTCGTTGATCAACGGGAACGGTTACGACAAGTAACCAGGGACCTCCCCTTGTTCGCCGGGAACGGTGCTCGAAGTCGACCCGTTCCCGCGCTTCTCAACTGATGAAAGGGGGTGAGTTTGAATGGAACAGCAGAAGAAAGAGGCCTATGTGAAGCCGGCGCTCATGAAGCATGAATTGCTGCGCGATGTGACCGCGGTGGTACGTTCGCTGATTAACCCGACCTTCTAATCGGAAGGCGGCGAGCGGTGCCTGGGGGAGCTGGCCGGCTGTCCGGCCGACCAGCTCATCCCGCACCGGGAAGAGCTTCCATTGGATCGACGACTAGAACAAGAAGAGGATGCGATGGCCACGACGCTTTCCACCCAAGAACTCTTGCTCTCGATTCATGGCATCGAGCTGCGATTCGTCACGAACTCTCCGGCCTTGGCGGGGGCCGCGTCCGCATTGCTGCGGCACTTTACACGGCCGGGCATCGGAGACCATCCGGCGACTTTGTCATTCACCGCCGTTGCGCGCCGTGAGGAAATTCCGCTTCAGGTTTCGACGGGGGCCAAGCAGTTGTACAAGGGGTCGGGCATCGCGCTGCCGCAGGACCAGAAGACGACCTGGCTATGCGACGTTTCTGCCGAGGGAACGGTCCTGTTTGCCGACTTTCACGACGAGGGATTGATTGTCATCGATGGTGCGGCTCAGACGGCGCAGGGTTTCTTGGTGCAGCCGGAGAAGATGTCGCCGGATACCCGTGCCAGCTTCGTGCATTTTGCGATGACGGAACTGCTCAAGCGGTGCGGTCTCTTTACGTTTCATGCCACCGCGCTGGAGAAGGACGGACTCGGTGTGCTGATCCCCGGATTCAGCGGGCGCGGCAAGACGACGTCGTTCCTGTCTCTCCTCCGCGCCGGCTACCGCTATGTGTCGGACGATCATCCCTTTTACCGGCTCCACGGCAGCGGCGTGGAGATGCTGCCGTATCCGCTGAAGATCAACGTGACCGATCGGACGGTCCAGTTTTTCCCGGAACTGCGGGACGCCCCGCCTTCCGTTCTCAGGCCGGGGATTCCGAAACGGTACTTCCACGTTGAAGACATCTATCCGGGCCCGTTGGGGCAACCCTGTCCGCCCGCGATGATCCTGTTTCCCCAGGTGCACCAGGCCTCTTTCAGCTGTCTGGAGCCGCTTTCGAAGAAGCAGGCCATGGAACTGATCCTGCCGCATGCGTTGCTCGTCTTCGATGCCGCCGTGGCGCGTCGAGAATTTCAGGCGTTGGCGCGGTTGGTGGAGCAAGCCGACTGCTATCGGCTCCATTTCGGCCAGGACGTCCTGGATCTCCCTCGGCTCGTGACGCCGCTGTTGGATCAACGTCGGATGCGTGCGGAGAATTAGCATGACGCAACATCGCACCACGCGACTGACGCTCTGGAAACGGCCGCGCGCGACGATCACCCCGCGCCGCACGCTCGCCGCATCGGCAGGCCTCTCGCACTTGCGTCCCGAAGGCCGGTTGCTGGTCCTCTGCGCACGCGCCAGGATCAATGAATACGTCCGCGTGGAAACGGCCGACCTGGCGAGCGAACCGCTCAATTGGGGGCTGGTGTGGGAACTGGCCAAGGCGCACGGGGTGACCCCGCTCGTGTACCAGAACCTGGCCACGATCTGTCCGAAGGTCATCCCGTCGGAAACCCACAAGACATTCCGGCGCCACATCCAGGCCAACGGACTCTTGAACACCCTGTTGGCCAAGGAACTGGTCTCGGTGCTCGATGCGCTGACGGCCAAGGGGGTTCGCGCCATTCCATTCAAAGGCGTCACGCTCGCCCAGATCGCCTATGGCAACCTGAGTTTGCGCGAATGCGCCGATCTCGACCTCATCGTGGAACGGTCGTCGATTCCCCAAGCCCGGCAGGTGCTGTGGTCGCTCGGCTACCAGCTCACCACCACCAGCGAGACGGAGTCCGAGTCCGACGAGCCCTTCAACTTCTTTCAGAAAAAGAACGGCATTCTTGCGGTCGATCTCCAATGGGTCATGGCGCGACAGCACTTTGCGTTTCGCCTGGATCGCCCGGCGTTTTGGACCCGGCTGAAGCCCGTCCTGCTTCCCTCCAAGCCGATCCTGAGCCTCTGTCCGGAGGATCTCTTGATCCTGCTCTGCGTGCATGGCTCGAAGCACGGCTGGGAGCAACTGAAATGGATCTGCGACGTGGCGGAACTCGTCCAGCGGCGGAAGACCCTGGATTGGAGCCGCGTCCTGTTCCAGGCCGAGGAGTGGGGCTGTCGTCGCATGGTCCTGCTGGGGTTGGCGTTGGCCAGGAACCTGTTTGACGTGAAGCTTCCGTCGGCCGTGATCCGGTCGATCGAAGACGATGAGGATATTCCCGGTTTGCTCCGGTACATGCCCAAACAGCTCCTGAAGGATTCTCCAGCAGGTATCGAGGAAGCGCGAGCCGAAGGTCTCTACTTCACCTTGAAGGACTCCTGGCTGGAACGTTGGAAGTTCGGACTGTCCTTGTGTCGCGTCGACTCTCCGGCGATCGACGAGACCTTGCCCTGGTTTCGTCGACAGCCGGCTCTCCGGACCTTGCATCGCTGTGTCCGGCCCGTCCACCGATTGATCGTGCGATTCCTGCCATCTGCTCGCGTGCGGCAGGCGATGGTGCGGTGGCTGCAGAGCCCCGGCTGAGCGCACGGTCCGGTGGGGATGTTCCACGTTGTCAACCGCCGTCCCGACTCTTCCTTTCCACGGTTGCCCCTGAAAAATTTCGCGTGCTAGGATAGTCCTCTACGTCACACTCGACCGTGACGAAGGAGGCTGTCATGAAGCGATCATTCATGCTTGCCGCGCTGCTCGGCGCAGCCCTCTGGGGCGCGCAGGGACTCTGGGCGGCCGGATTTTTCAAAGTAGGGGAGAAGGCGCCGAGCTTCACGTTGACGGCGATTACCGGGGAGACCGTTGCTCTCGATGCCCTCAAAGGGAAAGTCGTGGTCCTCGGACTCTTTCACATCTGCGATCCCTGCATGATGCAGGGCACCAATCTGCAAAAAGTGCATGAAGCCATGGCGGGAAAGAACGTCGCGGTCGTAGGCGTGAATTCGGCCGGTAATTCCAAGCGGGATGTCGGCGAATTTCTCAGCGCCTTTCCTGTCAAGGTGACCTATCCCTACCTGCTGGATCCTGGGAAGACGACCGACAAACTCTACGGCGGCGGGAAGTTCATCCCGAACGTGTACGTGATCGATCCGCAGGGGGTGATTCGCTGGCAGCGTGTGGGGAACATGGAATTGGCCGGAGCCGAGGTCATCATCCAGGAAGTGGAGAAGTTGCTTGCGGCATCGCCTGCCCGCGGCGCCGGATCGATGTAGCCGAAACGAAGACTGAGGATCTATGGACGAGTGGGAAGAGGGGAAGCAGCGGTTCTTAGAGGTGGTCAAGGAGGTCGATCAGGCGGTGGAGGTCGTGATTCCCACCAAGCCGACGAACAGCATGTTCCTGATCTCCCTTACCAAGGGGCCCAACCGAAAGTTCATCACGGTTCCGGAAGACGACCTCATCGATCTGCCGAACGAACCCAGCATCTGTACGAAAGTCACGACGATGGTGAAAGGTGCCGTCGCGGCTCTATAAGACCGTCCGAGCCATCACCTATCCGCCGTCGGCCATACGCTCGAGTCTTATGAAGCAGCTCCTTCCCGGCATTTGGCAGTGGTCTTGGTTTTCCGAGGAGAAACAGCTCGACTTCAACGGGCTGTTTCTGACGGTCGGGGACCACAAGATCATGGTGGATCCGCCGTCGATGACCGCAGAAGCCAGCACGTTCATCCGGCGCAACGGCCCGCTCGATTACATCATTCTCACGAATCGCGATCACGTGCGCGAAGCGGCGGCGGTCCAGGCAGAGTTCAAGTGCCAGCTCTTCGTGCCGGAGGCCGATGCGGCCCAGATGGACGTGAAGCCGAGCAAGACCTTCAAGGACGGCGAATTGCTGCCGGGCGGCATCTGGGTGGTCCATCTCAGGGATCAGAAATCCCCGGGTGAGTCGGCCCTGTTCCTCCAACAGGGCAAGGGCGTCTTGATCGTCGGAGACGCGTTGATCGGGAAGCCGGCCGGTGCGCTCAGTCTTTTGCCCGCCGAAAAATATGCTGACCCCGGTAAGGCGAAGGAAGGCTTGCGGCGACTGCTGAAATACAACTTCGACTCGATTCTCGTCGGCGATGGCGCTAGCATTTTGGGAGGAGCGAAGCAGGCGGTCGAGAAGACCCTGCAAGGATAACCGATGCCCCTGCGCAATGGTCTTTCAGAAGAGCTGAACCGCCAGGGCANNGGCCTACACGTGCTATGCGAAGGCCCTGGAATGCGATCGCCTGACGGGCGACCAACGCGCGCTCAGCGCCACGCTCGGCAATCTCGGCAACATCTGCGCGGTCAGCGGGCGCCGCGATGCGGCGCAGAATCATTACCAGGAAGTCTTGGAACTGCAAAAGGTTCTGGGTGACGAGAAGGGCATCGGCACGACCTTGGCCAACCTCGGCAACCTGCGGGCCGATGCCGGGGAGTGGGACCGGGCCCGTGCCTACTATCTCGAAGCCCTCGATATCATGACGCGCGTGCACGACGAGCTGGGCAAGGCGGTGCTGTTTTCCGATCTGGGGCTCGTGGCCCGTGAAACCGGCCAGTTCGACGAAGCGATCCGGTACTATGAGCAATCGCTGGTGCTGATGCGGCGGCTCAACAATCAGGGCGGGGTTGCGGATGCCTGGCGCATGATGGGTCGCACGTTCGCCCTTCAGAAGCGGTATGAGGACGCCATCGCCTGTTGTCACACCAGCCAATCGATCGCCGAACGTTCCCGCGACGAATTGCGGGTAGCCGGGGCGCGGTATGTTCTGGCCCAATGTTACGAAGAGCTGGGACAGTTGCGGGAGGCGGCGGACCTGCTCGAACTCGTGGTGCGGATGGACCGCAAGTACCATCTCCCGAAATTGGATGAGAACACCCGTCGACTCGAACGGCTTCGCGCTCAATTGGCCGCCCCGGGTTCCGGACACTCCTCTCGGCAGTCGCACGCATGAGCTCCTCCTTGTCCTCCCCATCTGCCTGGCAACAGGTGCGTGCCCGTCTCTTGGCGTCGATCCCCCAATTCTATGAATTGGCCCCGGGCGGAGCCCTGGCGCTCGACCTGGGGGATGACGGATGGTTGCTGGAGGTCCGGCCCGACGGGGCCATGCTCTGCCAACACGGAATCGCCATGGACGATGTGAAAACCCTCATGTCCGACGGAACCACCGAAGATCTCGGCAGCGACGAGGTGGCGAAACAGGCCAAGTATTTTCTCGGGCCGGCAGTCTCCAAGAAGCGTCCTGCCCTGTTGAAGGCGGGCTTCGAAGAAGAGACCGAAATGAACGACGAGTATGTGGCCATCACCTTCCGAAAGCAATTCGATCTGCTGCGCAGTGATGACCTTGCGGCGGCCGTACGTTGGTGTCAGGATCAATTCCGCGCCTCCTCTTAGTGTCCCATCGGTCGGATTCGAGGAATGACCGCTCCTTCCATCTCCAGCCTCGACGCGTTCCGGGATTGCCTGACGGCTTACCGCTTGCCTCGGGTGATCCTCTCTGCCTTGGAATTGGATCTGTTCACGACCGTCGGGGATCGAGCCTGGACGATCCCCCAATTGGCGGGGGCGCTCCGGGTCAGCGAACGGGGTCTGGGGATTCTGTGTCGCAATCTGGCGATGTGCGGACTCCTGAAGAAGCACGGGGGTCTCTACCGAAACAGCCGGTTCGCGGCAATGGTCTTGAATGCCAAACATCCTGCCTACCGTGGCGCCTACTTAGAGCTTCTCAAGAGTCAATGGACAGATTGGTCGCGATTGACGGAGACCGTGCGGACGGGAAAACCCGTCGATCATGACGAACCCGAGGCGCCGGAGTATCGGCGGCAGTTCACCTGGGCAATGCACCACCGCTCCGTCGATGTGGCGGCGAAGGTGGCACAGCATGTCAGACTGGGCAGAGCCAGGACATTCCTCGACCTGGGCGGTGGACCGGGAACGTATGCGCTGGCGTTCCTCGCCCGAAATCCGGCGATGCGCGCGACGGTCTGCGATCGCCCGGCGGCCTTGGAGGTGGCAAGGGAGATCGCCGCGACCCGAAAAGCCGGTGCGCGGCTCTCCTACCTGCCGCTCGATTTTCTGCGGGAACCGATCCAGGGGCAATACGACATCGTCTGGTATTCGAATGTGCTCCATATCTACTCCCCCGAGGACAACCAGGCGCTCTTTTCGCGGATCCTCCCAGCCCTCACGCCGGGTGGGCGGCTGATCATTCAGGATGCCTTCCTGCACGATCGGGAAGGCTTGTATCCCGAGGAAGCCTCCCTGTTTGCCGTGACGATGTTGCTCTTCACGGAAGCAGGGAATACCTATTCCCTGCGGGAGACGGCGCAGTGGCTGCGGAGCGCCGGTTTCGCCGAGGTGAAGCCGATCAGGATGAAAAAGGGCAGCGAGGATTGGGATGGCGGTCTGCTTCAGGCCGTTCGTCCTACGAAGTCGTCAGCAGTGCCCGCCCGCCGAAGACGATCAGCAAAAAACAGCCCAGGCTGCTGACCAGGGTCAGCACGATGACCGGCCACCGTGCGCCTGCCTGACCACTGAGTTCCTGCACGAGCGTGGCCAGATCCAGGGCCAGGGCGATCGTGCCGTACATCACCGTCCCCATCACTGCCCAGCGCCGCCGAGTGGAGACCAGCACGGCGGCCAACACGACTGGGACTCCGAACACGAAGGTGAGCAGCATCCCTCTGGTCGTGCCGGACTCGAGGGAGCTGGGAGCCGTGAGCTGGAGGCCCGCTTCGACCAGAACCAGACCGGCGAGTATCCCTATCAAGGGACGGGTTGAGTTCACACCGGCACTATAGCTACCGTGTGGGTGCACGGCAACCTATCTTGTACGGGTTTGGAGTGCGATGCTAGGCTAGCTCCAGCGGGGTGACAATGGCTGACCGTCCTTTGCCCGAACCGGCTCCGTGCCTGCTGATCTATGACGGCCAATGCCGGCTTTGCGTGACGAGCAAGCAAGGGCTCGAGCGGCTGTCCCCTCCGGATCCTTCGCGCCCGGTCCGGTTTGTTCCATATCAGAGTGACGAAGCTCGATCGGTGCTCGGCAAGGAATACCGGCTAGGACGTCCTGAGGTGGCGTTCCTGGTCGAATCGGACGGCAGTCTACATCGAGGGCTCGATGCCTTTCTCCCCCTGCTTCCTGGCCTGCCGGGAGGTCGCTTCCTCTCGCTGCTTCTCAAGCTGCCCTTCCTGCGGCCTTTGAGCGAGCGGCTGTACCGGTTGGTGGCGAGGAATCGTTACCGCTGGTTCGGCGAGGTCTCCCGGTAACTCCTAAGCAGGAGGCAGTTTCTGGTTTGCCAAGCAAGTCAAAGCGTTATAGCCTCTCCCACTTTCGGGGGGAGAGCCCAAGCCAGCGTGTGATTTACCGCGCGCCTCGCCGCGCGCGAGAATCCGCCCTCACATCAGGGAGGCACACGTGGCTGGCTACACTTCATCCGAGCCCCTCACAGACACACTACCCAATCGACGAAGCCGAGCGGCGCTCTTGATCGGCGCGGCGGTCGCCCTTGCTGCCATCCTTCCGCGAATTACTGCTGCGGCCCCCTTCCAGCTTCCATCCGTTGCCCCTCATTCTGCAGAGCAGGTTTCTCCCATCGCAGCTCAGCCCCCCGCCGAGCATTCGGATGTGCTTGCCGCAGGATTCGGGTTTCAGGCCGCCGACTCTTCGATGATCACGGTGCGGACCTACCATGCGCAGACCGGTGCCGTGCTTTCTGAAGATTCGTTCGATCTGAATGTGAAGGAAGAAGGGGTGACCGAGCACGATCACAACAACGGGCGCATCTTCGCCGGCGGAATCGGGTACGATGCAACCGGAAAATCCAAGTTCATCCTTCGCGTGTACGACGCCGAAACAGGGCGGTTTCTCTGGGAAGGGCAACTCAATCTCCTCCAGGCGGGTGAAAGCGGTACGACGAAAACAAAGGCCACGCTGACCCCGCACAGGGCCTCCGCGTCTCCGACGGTCTCAACGGAAAGAAGTCTTCAGACCCTGTTCTTCGTGCGGGCGGTGAATCCGACGACCGGAGGGCTTGTCTGGCAGGATCAATTTGTTCCAGGGACTCGGAAGAAAGCCAAGGCGGCCGGCGTGTTCTACGGCGGCGCCCGCGTGAGCCCCGTTAGCGAGTCGATCGGCCACGTATTCGATCTGGTCGTGAAGACGTATGATCGCAGCTCGGGAACCTTGCTGTGGGAAGATTCCTTCGAACAGTTGGATCACATCGACGAGCCCGCCGATGAACCGGACAGCACCCCGCATCCGCAGGCCCTCCCGTTGTGGAATACCGACGGCCCCCCGGGAGCCGAGATCCACCAGACGATGTTGCGGTGACCGTTACGATTTGGGTTGGTGAAGCTTGCCGCCGAAGTTGTCCGCCCACTGCTGCTGGAAGTGATCGTAGGACATCAGCAACTTGTCGTGGATGGCGGCGGTGATGGTCTGGCGGGCCTTGAGGTGGGCGAGAATTTCATGGACCTTGTGCATGCCGAAGCGATCGATCAGGTAGTGCGTCGCGGAGTTGGCCTCCGCGTAGGCGACGCTCGCCGTCTCCGCCGGTAGCGCCTCCCAGCTTCCTTCCAGTGCCGTCAGCGGGATCAATGACTGCCCGCTGTGGACGATGCCCTTCAGTTCCTCCCAGGGATCTCCCGCCAACTGCATCGCCAACCCTTCATTGAGCCATGTCGGGATCGTGCCGCCGTTGGCGCCGAGCTCCTCATGGATGAGCGCATGCACGAACTCGTGGCGAAGCACGCGCGTCAGCCAAGCCCGGTCGGTGGCCGCTCCCTGGGTCGGTATCTGGACCCGGCCGAGGACAGGATCGAAGAGGCCATCGGCCCAACTTGGACTGCCGGTGGCGCTCTGGAACTGATGCTTGGTGTGTAGCACGACGACGATCGGTTTACCGGGGAAATAGTTGAATTTCTGGCCGATGTCCCGATAGGCCTCCTCCAGAATCTCCAGCACGGTGGTCCAGGTCGCAGGGTCTTCGTTTCCGTCGTATTTGACGGTGAAGTGCACCGTGCTATGGGCCGAGAGTTTTTCTTCGATCTTCTCGGTCCGGTGGACCTTGGCCGTCACCGCATTGAAATAGGACTGGAGGCCGGGATCTTTCTTGAGGCGTTCCTTGGCCTCCGCGAGGTGCTGGCTCGCATCCTTCATCTGGTCCTTTTCCTGCAGGATGTCCGCCAGTGCCAAGTGGGGGAAGGGCTCGTCCGGAGCGAGGGTCGCAACCTTCTTGAGAAATTCGGGAGTCAATCCGGGATCGCGGAGCCCCCAATAGGCGTGGGCAAGGTTGAGGTGTGCGACGGCGTTCTGGGGGTCGAGGCTGACGGCTTTCTTGAAGGCCTTGACCGAGACCTCGGTCCCGCCGTTCTGTTCCTGAAGGATCCCGAGGTTGTTCCACAAGATGGCCACGTGCCGCCTAGTGGCCGACTCCGTGAGAATGGACGAGGGAATCTCTCCCAGTTTCGTCTCGGCCACCGCGAGGTTTCGCTTTTCCAGTTCTTCGTGGATGGCGCTCAGCAGTTCCGAGTGTTTCGGCACCGGAATGCTGACCGGGTCGATCGTGCGCGGGCGCTTCGTCTCTACAGCGGGCGATTCCGGCGACGGGGCGACGGGCGCCGCCGAAGCCGGAGCGTCTTCCTCCACGACCACCTTGGGCGGGGGCGGTGGAGGATCGGGGAGATAATGTGGCTTCACCCAGGCCTGGTAGAAAATGAAGAGGCCGATCAGAACGGCGAGGGGACCGAGAATGTGTTTGATGTTGCGACGATACATGCCTGATTTGATACGTGAAAAGCCGCATGGTCACTCTAGCATCGGATTGGAAAACCGCCAAGAAAACTCGAAAAAACCGCTCGTTGAGCAGCCTTGAGGCCTATGATACGATCACGCGCCAGAATGGCACGGCTTGAGGTTGCTCCCGCCAACGATCCCTGGCCCATCTTCTTGGAACGTGTGACCCGGCCAATCGAATTCGCCTGCCGCAACGCCTTTGCCCGTCTCTCAACGGTTCGCAATCTCGACCGGTTCATCTCGGAGCAGGTCATTCGAATACTGGCCGAACGGGTCTATCCACGTGCGCTGGAAGCGCAGCTCCTGTCGCTCCGAAATCTCTTCGTCGATTTTCATGCGGGATTGACCCCGGGCGAGCAACGGGAACGATTGACCGCAGCCTTGGCCCTCCTCAGTGGTCTCAAGCAGAGGTCTCGCAACGAGCGATGGTCGCCGCCGCCGGGAGCGCTATCGGAGCCACAGCAAACTTGCGTGAACCCGTCGCGGCCTCTCTGGGATATCCCGATCAGGTTTGCGAAGGGTGTCGGCCCCAAACGAACGGCGCTGCTCGAACGGCTGGGGATTGAGACCGTGGAGGACGCGCTCTGGACGGTGCCCTGGCGATACGAAGACCGGTCGGTCGTGACCCCGATCGGGAAGCTTGCACCCGGAGCGACCGTGACAGTGTGCGGGACGATTGCGAGGGCCTCGGCCACCAAGGCCCGGTTTCGTCGTCTGTCGATTCTTGATCTGACGGTCGAAGATGGAACGGGCACCGTCCGGGCCGTGTTCTTCAATCAGCCCTATCTGGAAGACGTCCTGAAGAAGGGCGTGCGGGTCATGATGGCCGGGCGAGTGGCCGCGGGGAGACGAGGGTGGATGGATCTGCGGCTGGAGGTGGCGCAGTT
>JRYJ01002770.1_pt1 | contig 34945 bp, 39 predicted proteins | sample 235371 | NCBI WGS metagenome assembly JRYJ01 (sample SAMN03074219, study PRJNA261477) | activated sludge metagenome | biome: Wastewater Treatment Plant; feature: Wastewater; material: Activated sludge; isolation source: activated biomass of a wastewater treatment plant treating hydrocarbon... ... | reverse complement strand
TCGTCGATGACGTCGATGGCCTTGTCCGGCAGATGGCGGTCAGTGATGTAGCGGGCCGACAACTCCACTGCCGAAGAGAGGGCCGTGGCGGAGTACTTGATGCCGTGGTGGGCCTCGAAGCGGGCCTTGAGCCCCTTGAGGATCTCGACGGTCTCCGCCACCGAGGGCTCATTGACGTCGATCTTCTGGAAGCGGCGTGAGAGGGCGCTATCCTTCTCGAAAATGCCGCGGAACTCGGTGTACGTCGTGGCGCCGATGCACTTCAACTGGCCGGAGGACAGGGCGGGCTTCAACAGGTTGGAGGCGTCCAGGGTGCCGCCGGAAGCGGCGCCGGCACCGATCAGGGTATGGATCTCGTCGATGAACAGGATGGCGTTGGGGTTCTCCTGCAAGGCCTTCAACACGCCCTTCAGCCGCTGCTCGAAATCGCCGCGGTACTTGGTGCCGGCCAGCAGGGCGCCCATGTCCAGGGCGTAGACGTTGGCCTTGGCCAGGATTTCCGGGACGTCGCTTTCCACCACGCGGCGGGCCAGACCCTCGGCGATGGCGGTCTTGCCGACACCGGCTTCGCCCACCAGCAGCGGATTGTTCTTGCGACGCCGGCAGAGAATCTGGATGACCCGCTCCAGTTCCTTGTCGCGGCCGATGAGGGGATCGATCTTCCCTTGCAGCGCCAAGGCGTTGAGGTTGATGGTGTATTGCTCCAGCGGCCCGGCCTGCCCCTGCTCGGCCTCGGCCTCGGTCTCGCCTTCGATCGGTGCCTTGGGCTGCGGCACCTTGCTGATGCCATGGGAGATGTAATTCACCACATCGAGGCGGGTGATGCCCTGCTTCTGCAGGAAATACACCGCGTGGGAATCCTTTTCGCCGTAGATGGCGACGAGCACGTTGGCGCCATTCACCTCCTTCTTGCCGGAGGACTGGACGTGCAGGATGGCGCGCTGGATGACGCGCTGGAAGCCCAGCGTCGGCTGGGTGTCGATGTCGTCCTCGCCGGAGACCGTCGGCGTGTGCTCGGTGATGAAATTGGTCAGGTCGCGGCGCATGGCATCCACCTTGGCACCGCAGGAGCGCAGCGCCTCGGCAGCCGAGGGATTGTCCAGGAGGGCGAGCAACAGGTGTTCCACGGTGATGAACTCGTGGCGTTTCTGACGCGCCTCGACAAAAGCCATGTGCAGGCTGACTTCGAGTTCCTGGGCAATCATCAATTTTCCTCCATGACGCAAGCGAGCGGGTGTTGGTGCTGGCGAGCGTAGGCGCTCACCTGTTCCACCTTGGTGGCCGCGATATCGCGGGGAAAGACCCCGCAGACGCCGCGACCTTCGTTATGGACTTTGAGCATGATTCGCGTCGCTTGTTCAGTGTCCATGGCAAAAAAACGCTGCAGCACGGCGATGACGAAATCCATGGGTGTGTAATCGTCGTTCAGCAACAAGACCTTGTACATTTTGGGCGGCCCGACCCGCGAGCGCTGTGCCTCGAGGAGTTCGCCGTCCTGATGTTTCGTAGCCATGGATTCGATTCTATACAGTCCGCCTCTTTCTGCAATAGGCCGGCTGGGCCCGGATTCCCGCCCGGCCAGGGAGCCGGCGGGGCGGGCCTTTGACGCGCCGGGCGGCCGGAAAGCCCCGCCCATGGCGGGTCTATGCTGCACTGCGACAAAAAAATTTCTTGACGCTGGGATTCAAACCGCGTAGAAAGCCGAAATGTTTGGATTCAAGCGGCATCAGGACTGCCTCGGGCGCCCGGTCACTGAAGTCCAACAGGGAGTCGGGGCGACCCGTATCATCAAGACATTTCGTAGGAAAGTAGCAGACATGGCAACTGGTACCGTCAAATGGTTCAATGATTCCAAGGGCTTCGGCTTCATTACGCCCGATGATGGCAGCGAGGACCTCTTCGCTCATTTTTCCGCCATCAACATGAATGGCTTCAAGACCCTCAAGGAAGGCGAGAAGGTTTCCTTCGAAGTCGTCCAGGGTCCGAAGGGCAAGCAGGCTTCCAACATCCAGCGCGCCTGAGCGTACCGGATGCAAGGAACCCGTCTGCGGACGGGTTTTTTTTCGCCTATAGATCTAACCGGCGACGATGGCTTCGTCGCTGCGGCGTTCGCCGTGGCTGTCGGTCCAGCTCACGGTGAGCCGGTCGCCGGCCTTGATGCCCCTGGCCCGGAAGGCGAAGAGGGGGTTGCGCGAGACCGAGGTATTGAGCTGGCCCTCGATGAGCGGCGCCCCGTTCACGGCAATGGCGAAGGTCTGGATGAAGTGGGCGGGAATGAGCTGCCCCCTTTCGTCCTTGCGCTGGCCGGTCTCCATGGGGTGCTGCAGAAGGACGCGGATGTCGGTGATGTCGCCCTGGACCTGGGCCCGGATCTTGATCGGGTCCGCCATGGTCAGCCTCCGCACCCGCCCAGGGTGACCTTGATTTCGCGGCTGGCGACCCAGGTCTTGCCGTCGCCGGTCTTCACCACCGCCCGTACCCGCGTGCTTTCGGCCAGCTTGAGCTGAATCCGGGCGAAGGGCAGGGCGTTCCCGGCCAATTCCAGCGTGGCGCACAGGGGCAGGGGGTTCCTTTCGGCGAACACGGCGATGCTCCGGCAGTTGGCCAGGTTGCTGGTGACTTCGACTTCCACCTTGGCTCCGTTCTCGGCGATTTCGGGGGCGCTGATGAGGATGTCCCGGGTTTCCGTAGCCGCGGCGCTGCCCTGGGCCTTGAGTGCGTCTGCCAGCGTCCGGGCGGTGAAGGCAGTGCGGTTCCAGTCGGCGGCCAGCACCCGGCCGGGGACCAGCAGTCCGGTTCCGACCAGGGGCAGGAGTGCCGAAGCGGCGCTGCCCCGCAGGAAGATTCTGCGCAAACGATTCATGGGCCTACGCGGACGCCTGCCAGTGCCCCGATTTGCCGCCTTTCTTCTCCTGCAGGCGGACATTGTCGATGCGCATGCCGCGATCGACGGCCTTGCACATGTCGTAGATGGTGAGCAGGCCAACGGAAACGGCGGTCAGCGCTTCCATTTCGACGCCGGTGCGGCCGAAGCATTCCGCCGTGACCTCGCAATGGACCGCGTTGTTCGCGGCATCGACGGTGAAGTCGGCGGCCACCCGGGTGAGGGCGATGGGGTGGCAGAGGGGGATCAGGTCGCCGGTCCGTTTGGAGGCCTGGATGGCGGCGATGCGGGCGATGCCCAGCACGTCGCCTTTCTTGGCGGAGCCGGCGCGGATCAGTTCGAGGGTGGCGGGTTCCATGTAGATGGTTCCCGCGGCGCGGGCGATGCGGGCCGTCTCGGCCTTGGCGCCGACGTCGACCATGTGGGCCTGGCCGGCGGCGTCGAAGTGGGTAAGGGGATTGGCGGTCACGGGTGGTTACTTTTCGTTACTTGCGGTGCGGCGGGGGAGGAAAAACCCTGCGCTATCATAGCACCATGCCTACCCTGCGACGCCTGACCGCCCTAGTTCTCGCCAGCCTGATGGCGATCCAGCCCCTGGCCGCGGCCGATCTGCCGGAACTGGGGGAAGCCGCCGAGAGCGATTTCTCCCTGGCCACGGAAAAGAAGATCGGCGAGCGCATCATGAACGAGATTCGCTGGCGCGACCCGTCCTACCTGGACGACCCCGACGTCGAGACCTATCTCAACCAGCTCGGCGGCCGCCTGGCGGCGATGAGCAGCGATCCGGCCATCGGATTTACCTTCTTCGGTGTCAACGACAACGCCATCAATGCCTTCGCCATGCCCGGCGGCTACATCGGCGTCAATACCGGCCTGCTGCTGGCGGCCCAGTCAGAATCGGAAGTGGCGGGAGTACTCGCCCACGAAATTTCCCATGTCACCCAGCGCCACATCGCCCGCCAGGTGATGCGCGAAAAGCAGCTTTCCATGGGCAGCATGCTGGCCATGCTGGTGGGGCTGCTGGCCGCCCGCGCCAACTCCCAGGTGGCCATGGCGGCGGTTGCTGGTTCCCAGGCCGGGGCGGTGCAGGCCCAGTTGGGCTATTCCCGGGAATTCGAGCGGGAGGCCGACCGTTCCGGCTTTGATATCCTGGACAAGGCCGGCTACGACGTGCGCGGCATGTCCCATTTCTTCGAGCGTCTGCAGCGGTCCACCCGCATTTACGAGAACAACGCGCCGGTCTACCTGCGGACGCACCCCCTGACCGGCGAGCGCATTTCCGACATGCAGAACCGGGAGCAGTCGGTGCGCTACCACCAGGTACCCGACAGCGCCGATTTCCAACTGGTGCGTGCCAAGCTGCGGGCGGCCCAGGGAACCCCGGCGGAAGCGGTGAAGGACCTGCAGGCGCTGGTGGCCGACCGCAAGTTCGCCTCGCCTGCCGCCGCCCATTACGGGCTGGCGGTCGCCCAGGTCCGGGCCCGGGACTGGGCCGCCGCGGAAAAGGAAATCCTGGTTGCGCGCAAACTCGGTGTCCAGTCCCCCATGCTCGACCGGCTTCAGGCGGAGACCCGCAGCGCCCAGGGCGATGCCGCCGGCGGCCTGGCCCTGTACCGGGAAGCCATGGTGCGCTACCCGCTCAACAAGGCGCTGATCTACGGCTACGGCGACGCCCTGGTGCGCCAGAAGCGCTTCGGCGACAGCCTGGCCTTCGCCGACAGCCAGTTGCTGAACTATCCCCGCGACATCCGCCTGCACAAGCTGCGGGCGGAAAGCCGGGCGGGCCTGGGGCAGCGCGCCCTCCAGCACCAGGCCCTGGCCGAGGTCTACGCCCTGCAGAGCCAGACCGCGGCGGCGGTGGAGCAGTTGCAGCTTGCCCAGAAGGCAGGGGATGCCAATTTCTACGAGCTTTCCGCCATCGATTCCCGCCTGCGGGAGCTCAAGCAGCGCCTGGCCGAGGAAATGAAGGAACAGCGCAAATAGCGTAGAATCCCGTGTCCCATCACGTATCGCTCCCGCCATGGAATTCGACCGCGAACTCGACGTCAAGGGGTTGAACTGCCCCCTCCCCATCCTGCGTACCAAGAAGGCGCTGGCGGAGATGGAATCCGGCCAGGTGCTGCGCGTCCTCGCCACCGATCCCGGCTCGCTCAAGGATTTTGCGGCCTTCGCCCGGCAGACGGGTAACGAACTGCTCGAACAGCGCGAGGAAGACCGCGTCTTCGAGTATTTCCTCAAGCGCAAATAAGTACGCCACTGACTGCTTTTTTCGAGGACCGCCTGGCGCCCGAAGGGGCCGTGGCGGCCTGGCTGTTCGAGGCACCGTCGGCGACCCTGGCGGCCTGGGACAGCGCCAGCCTGGAAGCCGCCATGGCCGCCGTGGAGGCGGAGCCGGGCTGGACGGTGGCGGCGCTTTCCTACGAGCTCGGCTACCTTTTCGAACCGGCCGCTGCGCCGCCGGGGTGGCGCCCCGATCCGGCCGCTCCCCTGGCCCGCTTCTGGCGCTTCGGCATGTGCCGGGAAATGACCCGGAGCGAGGGCGACGCCTGGCTGGCAGCCCGCCTCGACAATCTGCCGCCGGACGCCCGGCGGGCAGGTGTCGGCGGCGTCACCCTCGGTGCCGACGCCGCCGCCCATGGGGCGGGCGTCGCGCGCATCCGCGACTACATCGCCGCCGGCGACTGCTACCAGGTGAATTTCACCTTTCCCCTCCATTTCACATGGTACGGCGACCCCCTGGCCCTCTACGCCGCCCTGCGGGAGCGCCAGCCGGTGCGCTACGGCGGCCTGGTGCAGGAGGGCGAGTCGGCGGTGCTTTCCCTTTCGCCGGAGCTGTTCGTCGCCCGCCAGGGCGAGACGCTGACGGTGCGCCCGATGAAGGGCACGGCCCCCCGGGCGGCGGCGGCCGAGTGCCTGCGTGGCTCGGCGAAGGACCGGGCGGAGAACCTGATGATCGTCGACCTGCTGCGCAACGACCTCGGGCGCCTGGCGCTTCCCGGTTCGGTGCGCGTCGATGCCCTGTTCGAGATCGAAGCCTACCCTTCGGTCTGGCAGATGGTGTCGCAGGTGAGCGCCAGGGTATCCGACGCCCGCCTCGGGTGGGTGCTGCCGGCGCTCTTTCCCTGCGGGTCCATCACCGGGGCGCCGAAGATCCGCGCCATGCAGATCGCCGGCGAGCTGGAGGGAAAGCCCCGGGGACTCTACACCGGCGCCCTGGGCTGGGTCGGTCCGCAAGGGGATTTCCGCTTCAACGTGGCCATCCGCACCCTGGTGCTGGAAGCGGGCCATCGGGGCAGCATGGGCGTGGGCAGCGGTATCGTGGCCGATTCCGAAGGGGCGGCGGAATGGCGGGAATGCCTCCTCAAGGCCGGCTTCCTCACCGACCTCGACCCCGGCCTGCGCCTCATCGAAACCCTGCGTCGGGAGGATGGCCGTTACCCGTTGCTGGAGCGCCATCTCGCCCGCCTGGCGGCTTCGGCGGCCTGGCTCGGTTTCCCCTGCGACCTGGCGGAAGTGCGCCGGCGCCTGGCGGCCTTGCCCGGCACAGGGCTGCAGCGGGTGCGTCTGACCCTGGGCAAGGACGGCATCATCGACGTCGCCGGCTACCCCCTGGGGCCGGAGCCGCCGGGGCCGAGGCTGGCCCGGCTGGCGGCGGCGCCCATCACCAGCGGCGATCCCCTGCGCCGCCACAAGACCACCGCCCGGGCCTGCTACGATGCGGCCCTGGCGGAAATCGCCGCCCGCCCGGAAATCTTCGACGTGGTCTTCCTCAACGAGCGGGGGGAGGTGGCCGAAGGGGCGCGCAGCACGGTGTTCGTGGAGCGGGAGGGCGTGCTGCTGACGCCACCGCTGAGCAGCGGCGCCCTGCCCGGGGTGCTGCGGGCGGAACTGTTGGCGACGGGGCGTGCGCGTGAGGAGGCGCTGCGGCCCGGCGATCTGGCGGAGGGGTTCATGCTGGGCAACGCCTTGCGCGGGCTGCTGCCCGTGCGGTGGGAAGGGGTGGCGTAGCCATGCGTTTCGCCTTGCCGCTGGCGACGGTTCTGGCGCTTTCCGCCTGTGCCGGGCAGCCTGGCGAAGGGAGCGGTCGGGTCCTCGATCGGCTGCCCGCCGGGGCTGTGCGCCCGGTGGCAAGTACCGAAGCGCCCCTAAGCGTGGAGACCGTCGCCCGACTGGCGCGGGAGGGGCTGACGGTGGAGGCCTTCATTGCCCGGCTGCAGGGAATGAGCGGCAGCCTGCGCCTGTCCGCAGCGGACGTCCTTGCGCTCGCTGCCGCCGGGGTGCCGCCGGCGGTCATTGACCACCTTCTCGAACGCGAGCGCAGGGCGCTCCACGACCAGTGCAGCGAACAGATCAACCGCCGCGAGAGCGACGCCGCCCAGTCCCGGCAGGAAGCCGAGGCCCTCTGCCGGCGCCGCTGCGACCTGGCCTGCCCACCCTTTTACGGCGGCCACGACCCCTACTATCCTTACCGGCGCCGCTGGCCGTGAGGGTCGGCGGGCAATGCCCTTGGAGGAGATCATGATCCCGAGTTCCCGCAGGATGTTCTGTACCGCCTTGGCGGCGACGCTTGTGGCCGGCGCGGCGCCGGCGTGGGCCCGTCAGCCGGCGCCACGGGAGATCGCTCCCCGCGGTCCCCTGGGGGCGGAGGAATCGGCCACCATCGGCATTTTCAAGAAGGCCAGCCCGTCGGTGGTGTACATCACCACCCTCGACAAGGTGGTGAACCTGTGGACCATGAATGTGCGGGAGGTGCCGCGAGGCACGGGTTCGGGCTTCGTCTGGGACGACCAGGGGCACATCGTCACCAACTACCACGTCATCGCCGGCGCCAAGGGCGCCCAGGTACGCTTGTCCGACCAGCGGGGATTCCCGGCCGAACTGGTGGGGGCCAGCCCCGAGAACGACCTGGCGGTGCTCCGGATCAAGGTGCCGGAGCGCCGGCCGGCGCCCTTGCCCCTGGGCAGCAGCGGCGACCTGCAGGTGGGGCAGAAGGTGCTGGCCATCGGCAACCCCTTCGGCTTCGACCATACCCTGACCACCGGCATTATCTCGGCCCTGAATCGCTCCATCGACGGCGAGGACGGCAAGGCCATCCACCGCCTCATCCAGATCGACGCCGCCATCAACCCCGGCAACNNAACCGGGTGGTGCCGGAACTGATCGCCTTCGGCTACTACCGGCGGCCGACGGCGGGATTCCGGGTCATCGACCGGATCAGCGCCGTGGTCGTCCAGCAACTGGGGGTGCGGGGCGCCCTCATCCTCGACGTGGCGCCGGGATCCCCGGCGGCCCGGGCGGGGGTGCGCGGCTCCCGCGTCAACCGGGACGGCAGCGTATTGCCCGGCGACATCCTGCAGAGCATCGACGGCGTCGAGATCGACGATTCTGCGGACATCGACCGCATCCTTTCCGGCAAACGCATCGGCGACCGCGTCACCCTCGGCCTCCTGCGGGAAGGCAAGACGCTGACGTTGCCCCTGACCCTGGCCGAAGGCCGGGAGTAGGGGGCAGCCGGGTTAGCCCCGGAGCCGGCGCAGGTAGAGGCCGATGAGGGAGAAGAGCGCCGCGCCCACGCCGAAATAGAAGGCCTTGGCGGTCACGTCCTGGTATTCGACCAGAACCGGCGTTTCGTTCTCCACCCGGTAGCGGATGGTGGTCTGGAAGTGCCAGGAGGAAGCCTTGGCCTCGATGACGCCGTTGCTGGTGGTCCACTTCAGCCAGTTGCCTTTCTCTTCCACTTCGCCGGCGGGTTCCGGGGGAACCAGCGTGGCGATCAGGCCCTTGGCCTTGGCCTCGGCCAGTTCGCCGTAGGCGAAGCCGCAGGGCTTCTTCTCCTGGCAGACGGCGACGACGCGGAATTCCGGCTTCCAGGTGCTGCTCTTGTCCCAGGGCCAGGCGATGATGAAGGCCACCGTCCACACCCACACGAGGCCGGTGAAGATCATCATGGCCAGAAAGATCTGGCGGAACCAGCCGGTTTTGTCTTGAGCCATCGTTGTCCTTTGATCAGCCGAGCTTGGCAAGCTGCGGCCGGAGTTTTTCCAGGGTGGCGGTGAAATCGGCCACCCGCTGCTTTTCCTGGGCCACCACGGCCGCCGGGGCGCGGGCGACGAAGCTTTCGTTGGCGAGCTTGCCCTGGGCGGCGGCAATCTGCTTTTCCAGCTTGTCGATTTCCTTGGCGAGGCGCTCCTTCTCGGCGGCGACGTCGATCTCCACCTTGAGCATGAGGCGGGTCTCGCCCACGACGGCGACCGGCGCCAGGGCATCGGTCGGCATGTCGGAAACGATTTGTACCTCGGAGAGCTTACCCAGAGCTTGCAGGATGGGGGCGAACTCGACAATTTCTTCGCCGCCGCCGGCCACCAGGAGCGGCATGCGCTGGGCCGGCGAGACGCCCATTTCGCCGCGCAGGTTGCGGCAGGCGTAGGTCAGCGCCTTCAAACGCTCGACTTTGGCCTCGGAAGCGGCGTCGATGCGGCTGGCCTCGGAGCGGGGATAGGCGGCGAGCATGATGGAATCGGTGTTCCTCTTGCCGGCGATGGGAGCCACCGTCTGCCAGAGTTCCTCGGTGATGAAGGGCAGGAGCGGATGGGCCAGGCGCAGCACGGTTTCCAGCACCCGCACCAGGGTGCGGCGGGCGCCCCGGGCGGCGGCCTCGTCGCCTTGCTGCATCTCCACCTTGGCGATTTCCAGGTACCAGTCGCAGAATTCGTCCCAGACGAACTTGTAGATGGCCTGGGCCAGCAGGTCGAAGCGGTAGTCGGCGAAATGCTGCTCCACCTCGGCCTCGACCCGCTGCAAGAGGCTGACGATCCAGCGGTCGGCGAAGCTGAACTTGAGGCGGCCGCCGGCGGGCACCGGGCAGGTGCCGTCGGCCTGCTGCTGGTGGTCCAGGGCCAGGTCGTGGCCTTCGACGTTCATCAGCACGAAGCGGGTGGCGTTCCACAGCTTGTTGCAGAAATTGCGGTAGCCGTCGCAGCGGTTCAGATCGAACTTGATGTCGCGGCCCGGCGAGGCGAGGCTGGCAAAGGTGAAGCGGAGCGCATCGGTGCCGAAGGCGGGGATGCCCTCGGGGAATTCCTTCCGCGTCTTCTTCTCGATCTGCTCGGCCTGCTTGGGGTTCATCAGGCCGAAGGTGCGCTTCTTGACCAGATCCTCGATGCCGATGCCGTCGATGAGGTCGATGGGGTCCAGCACATTGCCCTTGGACTTGGACATCTTCTGCCCCTCCGCGTCGCGGATGAGGCCATGCACATAGACGTGTTTGAAGGGGATCTTGCCGGTGATGTGCTTGGTCATCATGACCATGCGGGCGACCCAGAAGAAGATGATGTCGAAGCCGGTGACCAGCACGGTGGAAGGCAGGTAGAGGTCGAGGGCGTCGTTGGACTTCTCGGGCCATTCCGGCGTCCAGTCCAGGGTCGAGAAGGGCCACAGGGCGCTGGAGTACCAGGTGTCGAGGACGTCAGGGTCGCGGGTCAGGCGGGGGCCCTCGGCGAGCAGGGTTTCCAACTGCTCCAGGCTGGCGTTGGCCAGGAAATTGGGGGATTCCGGGTGGTGCTCGACGAAGCGGGCCCGGGAGAGGTCGCCCTTCAGGTGGGCGATGCGGGCCTCGGCGCGTTCCTTCCAGCGGGCGACGGCTTCTTCCTCGCTGTGGGCGACGACGACGTTGCCCAGGGCGTCGTACCAGGCGGGAATCTGGTGGCCCCACCACAGTTGGCGCGAGATGCACCAGTCCTGGATGTTGTTCAGCCACTGGTTGTAGGTGTTGACCCAGTTTTCCGGCACGAACTTGATCTCGCCGGAAGCCACCACGTCCAGGGCCTTCTCGGTGATGGACTTGCCGTCGGCGCCCGGCTTGGACATGGCGACGAACCACTGGTCGGTGAGCATGGGCTCGATGACGACGCCGGTGCGGTCGCCCCGGGGCACCTTGAGTTTGTGCTTGTCGGTCTTCTCCAGGAGACCGAGGGCCTCCAGGTCCGCGACGACGGCCTTCCGCGCGTCGAAGCGATCCAGGCCCCAATATTTTTCGGGGGCGTTGTCGTTGACCTTGCCGTCCAGGGTGAGGATGGAAATCATCGGCAGGCCGTGGCGCTGGCCGACGGCGTAGTCGTTGAAGTCGTGGGCCGGGGTGACCTTGACGCAGCCGGTGCCGAATTCGAGGTCGACATAGGCGTCGGCGATGATGGGAATCTCGCGGTCGGTGAGGGGCAGCCTGACCGTCTTGCCGATCATCGCCTTGTAGCGCTCATCCTCGGGGTGGACCATGACTGCGGTGTCGCCGAGCATGGTTTCCGGCCGGGTGGTGGCCACCGTCAGGCTGCCGGAACCGTCGGCCAGGGGGTAGCGGATGTGCCAGAGGAAGCCGTCTTCCTCCTCCTGCACCACTTCCAGGTCGGAGACGGCGGTGTGCAGCTTGGGGTCCCAGTTCACCAGGCGCTTGCCGCGGTAGATGAGGCCTTCTTCATAGAGGCGGACGAAGGTTTCGGTGACCACCTTGTTCAGCCCGGCGTCCATGGTGAAGCGCTCGCGGGTCCAGTCCGGGCTGGTGCCGAGCCGCCGCATCTGGCGGGTGATGGTGCCGCCGGAGTATTCCTTCCATTCCCAGACCTTTTCCAGGAATTTCTCGCGGCCGAGGTCGTGGCGGGAGATGCCCTGGGCGTCCAGCTGGCGCTCGACGACGATCTGGGTGGCGATGCCGGCGTGGTCGGTGCCCGGCTGCCACAGGGTGTTGTGGCCCCGCATGCGGTAGTAGCGGGTGAGGGCGTCCATGATGGTCTGGTTGAAGCCGTGGCCCATGTGCAGGGTGCCGGTGACGTTGGGCGGCGGCAACAGGATGCAGAAGGCGTCGCTGGCAGGCTTGGATTTATCCAGGCCGGCGGCGAAATAGCCCTTGGTTTCCCATTCGGGATACCAGCGGCGCTCGATGTCCGCGGGTTCGAAAGCTTTGGCGAGTTCCATAGGTCGGGAGGGAGCAATAATTTGCGCAGAACCATAAATTATACCGGGTCGGCCATCGCTTCCGGTGCCTGGATCAGCCGAACTTGCCGGGCAAGAGGGACTCCAATTCCATGAACCCCCGCCCCGGGGCCGGTTCGAGGAGCCAGCATGGAGACAACACGCATCGAGCGGGACAGTTTCGGCACCATCGCCGTGCCGGCCCAGCGGTTGTGGGGGGCGCAGACCCAGCGTTCCCTGGAATTCTTCAAGATCTCGGGCGAACGCATGCCGGAGGAGCTGATCGTCGCCCTGGCCGAGGTCAAGCGTGCTTGCGCCCGGGTGAACCGGGATCTCGGCCGGCTGCCGGAGGCCAAGGCCAACGCCATCATGCAGGCGGCGGAAGAAGTCGAGGCCCGCCGCCATCGCGGCGAGTTTCCCCTGGTGGTGTGGCAGACGGGTTCCGGCACCCAGACCAACATGAACATGAACGAGGTGCTGGCCAACCGCGCCTCCGAACTCCTTGGCGGGCCGCGGGGAGAGGCGCGGCTGGTCCATGCCAACGACGAAGTGAACCTGGGGCAGTCCTCCAATGACATCTTTCCCACGGCTATCCACCTGGCCGCCGCCCTCGGCCTCGGCCAACGCCTGCCCAAGGTGCTGCGCCGGCTGCGCGATACCCTGGCAGGGAAGGCGGAGGCCTTCTCCGGCCTGGTCAAGATTGGTCGCACCCACTTGCAGGACGCGACGCCCCTGACCCTCGGCCAGGAATTTTCCGGCTATGTGGCCCAGCTCGATTACGCCGGCGCCGCCATTGCCGCCACACTGCCCGCCTTGTGCGACATGGCGGCGGGGGGCACGGCGGTGGGCACCGGCCTCAATGCCCACCCCGAATTCGGCGAGCGTGTGGCCGCCGAGCTGGCACGCCGCACCGGCATGCCCTTCCGGAGCGCCGGCAACAAGTTCGCCGCCCTGGCCGGCCATGAGGCCCTGCTGGCCGCCCACGGCGCCCTGAAGACCCTGGCCGGGGCGCTGATGAAGATTGCCAACGACATCCGCTGGCTGGCCTCCGGCCCTCGTTCGGGACTCGGCGAATTGAGTATCCCGGAGAACGAACCGGGCAGCTCCATCATGCCCGGCAAGGTCAACCCGACCCAGTGCGAGGCGCTGACCATGGCCTGTTGCCAGGTCTTCGGCAACGACGTGGCGATCAATATCGGCGGCGCCTCGGGCAATTTCGAATTGAACGTCTTCAAGCCCCTGATCGCCCACAATTTCCTGCACAGCGTGCGCCTCCTCGCCGACGGCATGAAGAGCTTCGAGGCCCACTGCGTGCGCGGCATCGAGCCGCGCCGGGAGCGCATCGGCGAACTGCTGGAGCGCTCCCTCATGCTGGTCACCGCCCTGACCCCCCACATCGGCTACGACAAGGCGGCGGAAATCGCCAAGCGGGCCCACCGGGAGGGCAGCACCCTCAAGCAGGCGGCGTTGGCCTCGGGTTTCGTGAGCGGCGAGGATTTCGACCGCTGGGTGCGGCCGGAGGCCATGGTCGGGCCGGGCTGAGGCGCTACTTGCGGCCGTCGAGGAACGCCGCCACCGCCGCCGCGTGCTCCGCCGAAACGTGGGTCAGTGCCTGGTAGCCGGCGGCCAGTTCGAGCAGGGTGTCGAGGCGGGAGCCCTGGGCTTCCCGCAGCAGGCGCTTGGTCATGCGCAGGGCGGCGCCGGGGTTGGCGGCGATGCGCCCGGCCAGGGCCTTGGCCTCGGCCATGAGCCGGTCGGCCGGGACGACGCGGGACACCAGGCCAATGCGCTCGGCCTCGGCGGCGTCGATGGCATCACCGGTAAAAGCGAGTTCCGCCGCCCGGGAATAGCCGATGACCCGCTGCAGCAGCCAGGCGCCCCCGTCGCCGGGGATGAGGCCGAGCTTGACGAAGCTCTCGGCGAAGCGGGCGGTCTCCGAGGCGATGCGGATGTCGCACATGCAGGCCAGGTCGCAGCCGGCGCCGATGGCGGGGCCGTTGACGGCGGCGATGGTGGGGATGTCGAGGCGGTGGAAGGCGAGCGGAATCTTCTGGATGCCGCGCCGGTAGTTCTCGCGGATTTCGGCCGGGGTACCGGCGGCCAGCCCTTTCTTGTCGCGGAAGTCCTTGACGTTGCCGCCGGCGCAGAAGGCGCTGCCGGCGCCGGTGACGATGGCCACCTTGACCGAGTCGTCGGCCTGGAGGGCGTCACAGGCGGCGACGATGGCGTCGAACTGGGCGGCGCCGGTGAGGGCATTGCGCTCCCCGGGGCGGTTGAGGGTGAGGGTGACGACGGGGCCATCCCGCTCGACGAGGAGAAAGTCGTCCATGGCCCTTGCTTCCGGTCAGCGCGGAGGCGGCCGGGTCGCCCGCCCATGCGCGGCGAGAAAATCCTGCAACGCCTGGTCGGCCGTCTCCCGCACGCCCTGCCGCAGGTCCTCGGTGAGGCCGGCGATGGCCGAGGCGAGGGCGGCCTCCACCAGGGTGGGGATCTCCGCCGCCAGCTTGGCCCGCAAATGGACCGCCAGTTCGTCGGCGAGGCGGCGCAGGGCGTCGGCGCCGGCCGTCGCGGCGGTGTCGTTGGCCACCACGTCGGTGACGACGGGGATGTCGTCATCCGGCGCCACGACCTCGGTCAGCAGCGGTACGTCGTCGAACTCGTTGGCCGCATTCTGCCGGCGCCGCTGCATGAGGGCATCGGCGCGGGCCAGGACGGGGCTGGGATCGAGGTCGTCCATGTCAGTTTCCGGAGAGGTCGAAATAACGGATTTCGTAGCCCCGTTCCTTGTAGAAGCGTACCCGCTCCCGGGCTGCCAGGCGGTCGGCCTCTTCCTCGCCGACCACTTCGATCAGGCTGTGGAAGCGGGAGAACCCCGGGGGCACCTCGGGGCCCAGGTTCATCAGGCGCTCGTCCTGGGGAATCGCCTCCAGGTCGTCGGCGATGAGGATGGGGGTTTCACCGGCCAGGGGCGAAGCGCTGCGGCAGTGGGGGACGAAGCTCAGGGCCGGCTGGATCCACAGCAGGCGGTCCAGATCGGCCGCCACCTGGGGCTGCGGCGCGTAGACCAGCACCGCCTTGCCCTGGGCGTAGGCCTTGCCGAGGAGGGCGCAGGCGGCAGCGACCTTGTCCGCCGCCCCGTGGTAGAAGAACACCTGGGTCACGGCGCGTTTCAGCCGAGCTTGCCGGCCCGCTGCATCAGGTAGTGAGTAAGCAAGGGAACCGGCCGGCCCGTGGCCCCCTTGTCCTTGCCCGAGGTCCAGGCGGTGCCGGCGATGTCGAGGTGGGCCCACTCGAATTTCTTGGTGAAGCGGGAGAGGAAGCAGGCAGCGGTGATGGCGCCGCCGGAGCGGCCGCCCCCGATGTTGGCCATGTCGGCAAAGGGACTCTTGAGGGATTCCTGGTAATCGTCCCACAGAGGCATGTGCCAGGCGCGGTCGTGGGCTTCCTCGCCGGCTTCCAGGAGGGCGCGGGCGAGGCTGTCCTTGTTGGCGAAGAGGCCACTGGCGACGTTGCCCAGGGCGACGACGCAGGCCCCGGTGAGGGTGGCCACGTCGATCACCGTCTCCGGTTCGAAGCGTTCGCTGTAGGTGAGGGCATCGCAGAGGATGAGGCGCCCTTCGGCGTCGGTATTGAGGATTTCGATGGTCTGGCCGGACATGGAGGTGACGATGTCGCCGGGCCGCGTCGCGTTGCCGCCGGGCATGTTCTCCGTGCTCGGCACCACCACCGTCAGGTTGATGGGCAGGCCCATGCGGGCGACGGCGCGGATGGTGCCGAGCACGGCGGCCGCGCCGCACATGTCGTACTTCATCTCGTCCATTTCGGCGGCGGGCTTCAGGGAAATGCCGCCGGTGTCGAAGGTGATGCCCTTGCCCACGAGCACCACCGGCTTCTCGGCGGCCTTGCCACCCCGGTAGGTGAGGACGATGAACTTGGGTGGCTGGCGGGAGCCCTTGGCCACGGAAAGCAGGGAATGCATGCCCAGCTTTTCCATGTCCGCCTGCTCCAGGATTTCGCAGCCCAGCTTGAGTTCCTTGGCCATGGCTTCGGCCTCGCCAGCCAGCCAGGTGGGGTTGCAGACGTTGGGCGGGGCGTTGCCCAGGTTGCGGGCGAAGGCGGCGCCCTCGGCGATGGCCAGGCCTTCCTTGAGGGCTTCCTCGGCAGGCGTCAGTTCGTTGCGCCGCTCCACCGCCAGGGTGATCTTGCGCAGGGGGCGGCGGACCTCGTCCTTCTTGCTCTTGAAGCCGTCGAAGCGGTAGGTGGCTTCCTGGGCGGCAATGGCGGTCTGGCGCACGCGCCAGGCGACGCCTCGCTTCTTGACGCCGACTTCGGTGAGGAACAGGGAGGCGTCGAAGGCCCCCGTTTCGTTGAGGGTCTTTACCGCGGTGCGCACGGCGGCGGTGAATTCCTTTTCGCGGAATTCCTTTTCCTTGCCCAGACCGACCAGCAGGACCCGGTCGCAGAGGGTGCCGGGAACGTTGTGCAGGAGCAGCGTGGAGCCCGCCTTGCCTTCCATGTCGCCACGCCGAATCAGGTCGGAAATATAGCCGTTGGCGGCCTTGTCGAGCAATTCGGCCGGAAGAGTAAGTTTTCTCGGCTCGAAAACGCCCACCACGACACAGGCGCTGCGCTGTTTTTCCGGGCTTCCGCTTTTTATGCTAAATTCCACTTGCCGCTCCTGTTCAAGCAGTTTTCGATGTTCCCGGGATTATCCCCGCATCTTTTCTCTTTCGTCAAAGCATGATATTCGAGCGCGCCGCCCGGCGCGAATTCGCCCAGGCAGCGGTCGGCATCAGCGTGGCGCTGCTGGCAATCCTCACCTCGACCCAGTTGATCCGCCTGCTCAATGACGCTGCCGGCGGCCGCGTGGCGCCGGAGGCGGTGCTGGCCCTGCTCGGCTTCGCCGCCCTCAATTTCATGCCGGTGCTCCTGTCGCTGACCCTCTTCGTCTCGGTGCTCCTCAGCCTGTCCCGGGCCTACAGGGATTCCGAGATGGTGGTGTGGTTCTCCAGCGGGCTGCCGCTCACCGCCTGGATCCGCCCCGTCCTCAAGTTCGCCCTGCCCCTGGTGGTGGGCATCGCCGCCCTGTCGGCGGTGCTGTCGCCCTGGGCCAACTACAAGAGCGCCGAGTACAAGGAGCGCCTGGCGGGGCGCAACGATTCCTCCCAGGTCACCCCCGGCGCCTTCCGGGAAGCCAAGAAAGACGAGCGGGTGATGTTCGTCGAAGCCATGGCCGACGACGCCAGCCAGGTGCGCAACGTCTTCGTCACCGCCATGCAGCAGGGCAAGCTGGGGGTGATCATGGCGGCTTCGGGCCACCAGGAAACGATGCCCAACGGCGACCGCTTCATGGTCCTGGAGAATGGCCGGCGCTACGAAGTGGAGCCGGGTACGCCGGAATTCAAGATCATGGAATTCGAGCGCTACGGTTTCCGCACCGAAGACGCCCAGGCCAAGCCCGCCGACCGGTCTCCCAGCCGCACCCCCCTCTGGGATCTATTGCAGGAGGACGACAACGCCTACCGCGGCGAACTCGTATGGCGCATCGGGGTTCCCTTGTCCGCCCTGGTCCTCGCGCTTCTGGCCATTCCGCTTTCCTATGTCAATCCGCGGGCAGGGCGCTCGGCGAACATGCTCATGGCCATCCTCATCTACGCCATCTACAGCAATCTGCTTTCCATGAGTCAGGCCTGGGTGGCCCAGGGCAAGCTTTCCTTCTGGCTGGGGGCCTGGGTGGTCCATGCCCTGATGCTGGTGCCGCTGCTGCTCCTCTTCCATCGCCGCCTTTCCCTGCACAGCCCCTGGCGGAGGCGCAAGGCGTCATGATGCGGCTCATGCTCTACCAGCGTTATCTGATGCGCGAGGCCTTCGCCGCCATCTTTCTCGTCCTGGCGGCCTTCCTGGCCCTGTTCAGCTTCTTCGACCTGATCAACGAACTGCGCAGCGTCGGCAAGGGCGGCTACCAGTTCGGCCATGCGGTGATCTTCGTCNNCACGCGGTGATCTTCGTCACCCTCAGCGTTCCGGGGCGGGTGTATGAACTGATGCCCATCGCCGCCCTGATCGGCACCCTCTATGCGTTGACGACCCTGGCCCGCCATTCGGAAATCACCGTCCTGCGGGCATCGGGCCTGGCGACCCGGGAATTGCTCATGACCCTCTTCCGGGTAGCGGCGGTGCTGGCGGCCCTGACCCTGCTGGTGGGCGAGGCGGTCATGCCGTTCTCGGAAAGGGCGGCCCAGGAACTGCGCACCCGGGCCATGAACAAGGTCATCGCCAACCAGGGTTTCGATACGGGCCTGTGGGTCAAGGACGGGCGCAGTTTCATCAACATCCGCCAGGTGACGCCCGATGCCTTGCTTCTCGGGGTACGCATCTACAAGTTCGACGATCGGGCGGCCCTGGAGTCGGTGACGGAAGCCAAGCAAGGGCGTTTCCAGTTGCCCGACCGCTGGCAGCTAACGCAGGTAGTCAGCACCCGCCTCCACGGCGATGCGGCGACCGTCGACAGCATGGAACGCATGGAGTGGGTGTCGGCGGTCACGCCGGACCTGCTTTCGGTCCTCATGGTGGCCCCCGAACGCATGTCGCTCTACGGCCTGGTCAATTACCGGCGCCACCTGGCTGAAAATCACCAGAAGACGGAACGATACGAAATTGCCATCTGGAAGAAGCTCATCTACCCGCTGGCGGCGCTGGTGATGGTCGCCCTGGCCTTGCCCTTCGGCTATTCCCACAACCGCATGGGCGGCGTGAGCCTGAAGATTTTCGGCGGCGTCATGATCGGTATTCTCTTCCACATGCTCAACGGCCTGTTCTCCAGTCTCGGCGTCATCAATTCCTGGCCGCCCTTCGCCAGCGCGGCGACGCCATCGGCCCTCTTCATGCTGGCGGCGGTGGGTATGCTGTGGTGGGTGGAGCGGCGCTGACGCTGCCGGGCCGGCCGTAGCAGCGTCTTACCGGGGCGCTTCGAAAACGATGCGGGTGCCGGCGATGCGGTCATGGAGGAAGCGGCCCTCCCGGTCGGCCAGTGCCCACAGGATGCCGATGCCGCCGAGCAGTATGGCCGGCCAGGCGGCCAGGTAGCGCAGCACCGCCTGCATCGGTCGTAGCGGGCCTCCATCGGCGCTGACGAGGCGGAGTTTCCAGGTCTTCATGGGCAGGGTCTGGCCGCCGTGCAGCCAGAACCACACGAAATACCCCATCAGCAGCACGAAGACGTGGAGCCAGAGCAGCTTCGGCGCAAGCGTGAGGCCAAAGCCGTGGAGCACGATCTGGGGGATGAGGAAGCCGATGAGGAGCAGGGCGACGACCACCAGCCCTTCATACAGCAGGCAGGCGAGGTGCCGCCCCATGCTGGGCGTCTGGGGAGGCATCAATTCTTCTTGGTTTCGGCAGCGGGGGGCGTGGCAGACGGGCTCGCCGGCCCGGCCACGGGGGGCTCGGCCGCAGGCGGCAGCGGCGTGACGGCAGGCTTGGCGCCCTGGCGGACGCGGGCTTTTTCTTCCTCGGGCAGGCTGGAGTAGGTCGCCCACTTCTCCTTGACGGCCTGTTTCTGCTCCGGCGGCAATTGGGCGAATTCCTTGTAGCTGTCACGGACCTTGGCCCGCTGCTCGGGGGTCATGAGCGCCCATTCACGCATGCGGTCCTGCACCCGGCGTTGCTCCTCGGGCTTCATCTTGTTGAAGCGTTCGGCGATGAGCAGCCACTTCTTGCGCCGGATGTTTTCCATATGGTCCCACTCGTTGCCGAGGGGCGCCAGCACGACCTTCTGGTCGACGGTCAACTGGCTCCAGGAGGGTTGCGGCGGCGTGCCGATGACCGCCGTCGTCGGCGGGTCGGCCCAGGCCTGGGCCGAGACGAGAGCCCAGAGGGCTATTGCGCCGGCGAGCTGTTTTTTAGCCATTCGGTGAAATCGTTGTCGAGGAAGGCTTCCGGCGGCAGGTCGTCGGCCAGCAGGGCGCTGTCCGTGGCTTCCAGTTCGTTGATGTACTCGGTGCTGTGCCAGTAGAAGGCGATCCACATGCCGGCCAGGAGGGCGAGCACGGACAGGACGTGGCGCAGGTAGCGGTGATGGTCGCCGCCCAGGGAGAAATGGTGGGCGCGTTGCGCCGCCCCGGAGAGGACCAGGCCGACAGCCGGCGCCTTCTGGCGGGAGAGCGCCAGATGGCGCGCCGCCTCGAGGCGGCGGGAGGCGGCAGGCGAGATGTCCTGCAGTCCGTGGTTCAGTGCCTGCCGGATGCGGCCGGCGTAGCGTTGTTCTGTCATAGCTTGATTCCCCTGGCTGACAATGCAGCAGCTAGCGCGTGCGTGGCGCGCGAGCAGTGTGTCTTGACGCTTCCTTCCGAGCAACCCATGGCTTCCGCCGTCTCGGCGACGTCCATGTCTTCCCAGTAACGCATGAGGAAGGCTTCCCGTTGACGCGTCGGCAACTTTGATATTTCTTCCTCGATGACCTTGATGGTCTGGGCTTGCACAACCTGTGCTTCCGGGGACATGGCGAACCGGCTGGGGTCCTCGGTCTCCAGGGTTTCCAGCGGGTCGTGGTCCTCGTCATCATCCGGCGTGAAGGCGGAGAGAAGGGTGGTCCACATCGACCGCACCTTGCTGCGCCGGAAGAAGTCGCGGATGGTGTTCTGCAGTATCCGCTGGAAGAGCATGGGCAGTTCTTCGCTCGGCCGGTCCCCGTATTTTTCGGCGAGCTTGAGCATGCTGTCCTGCACGATGTCGAGGGCGGCTTCCTCTTCGCGGACAGCGAACATGGCTTGCTTGAAGGCACGGCGTTCGACGGATTCGAGAAAATGGGACAGTTCTGTTGGTGAAGCCAGCTTGGTCTCTCCCCCGTGGAAGGCCTTGAAAACCTTATGGTTATGGTGCCCGAACCTTGACCAGAAATGGCCGGTGGATTAAGGTTACAGGTTTTTCGGGCAACAGCTTTATTGGGCTAAAGAATGATGATCAGCGGTGCAGAAATTGTAATCAGGTGCCTGCAGGAAGAAAAGGTCGAGCATGTTTTCGGCTATCCCGGCGGTTCCGTGCTCCATATCTACGATGCCCTGTTCAAGCAGGACCAGGTCAAGCACATCCTGGTCCGCCATGAGCAGGCCGCTGTTCATGCCGCCGACGCCTACTCCCGGTCGTCGCAGAAGGTCGGCGTGGCCCTGGTGACTTCCGGTCCGGGGGTGACCAACACGGTGACCGGCATCGCCACCGCCTACATGGATTCCATCCCCATGGTGGTGCTCTGCGGCCAGGTGCCCACCCACTACATCGGCCAGGATGCGTTCCAGGAATGCGACACGGTGGGCATTACCCGCCCCTGCGTCAAGCACAATTTCCTGGTCAAGGACGTCAAGGAACTCGCCTCCACCATCAAGAAGGCCTTCCACATTGCCGCCACCGGCCGTCCCGGCCCCGTGGTCGTCGATATTCCCAAGGACATCACGGCCCAGATGTGCGAGTTCGAGTACCCGCAGACCATCCAGATGCGTTCCTACAACCCGGTGGTCAAGGGGCATCTCGGCCAGATCAAGAAGGCCGTGCAACTGCTGGCTGAAGCCAAGCGCCCGATCATTTACACCGGCGGCGGCGTCATCCTCTCCGACGCCGCGGAAAAGCTCGCCCAACTGGCGAAGAAGCTGAATTTCCCGGTCACCAATACCCTCATGGGTCTGGGCGGTTACCCGGCCACCGACAGGCAGTTCATCGGCATGCTGGGTATGCACGGCACCTACGAGGCCAACAATGCCATGCACTTCGCCGACGTGGTGCTGGCCGTCGGGGCCCGCTTCGACGACCGGGTGATCGGCAACCCCGAGCACTTCGGCGAGGAGAAGCGCAAGGTCATCCACATCGACATCGATCCTTCCTCCATTTCCAAGCGGGTCAAGGTGGACGTGCCCATAGTCGGCAACGTGGCCGACGTGCTGGACGAGATCGTCAAGCTCATGGACAGCAGCTTCAAGACCCAGCCGGAAGTGGCTGAGTGGTGGAAGCAGATCGACGAGTGGCGCGGGCGCGACTGCCTGCGCTACAAGCAGGACAGCTTGATCATGCCGCAGTACGTCGTCGAGAAGCTGTACGAGGTGACCGGCGGCAACGCCTTCGTCACCTCCGACGTCGGCCAGCACCAGATGTTCGCCGCCCAGTACTACAAGTTCGACAAGCCCCGGCGCTGGATCAACTCCGGCGGTCTCGGCACCATGGGCGTCGGCCTGCCCTACGGCATGGGCGTGCTGATGGCCAACCCGGGCGCCCAGGTGGCCTGCATTACCGGCGAGGCTTCCATCCAGATGTGCATCCAGGAGCTGTCCACCTGCAAGCAGTACGAGTTGCCGATCAAGATCATCAACCTGAACAACGGCATGCTCGGCATGGTCCGCCAGTGGCAGGAGATGTTCTATTCCAAGCGCTACTCCCAGTCCTACGTCACTTCCCTGCCCGATTTCGTCAAGCTGGCCGAGTCCTACGGCCATGTCGGCATGCGCATCGAGAAGCCGGAAGACGTCGAGCCGGCGCTGCGGAAGGCGTTCACCGAGCACAAGGACGACCTGGTGTTCATGGATTTCATCATCGATCCTGAAGCCAACGTGTTCCCCATGGTCGCCGCCGGCAAGGGCCTGACCGAAATGATCCTCGCCGAAGAACTGTAAGCGGGGGAGGACAACAACATGCGACACATCATTTCCATCCTCATCGAAAACGAAGCCGGCGCCCTGTCCCGCGTCGCTGGCCTGTTCTCCGCCCGCGGCTACAACATCGAATCCCTCACCGTGGCGCCGACGGAGGATCCCTCCCTCTCCCGCATGACCATCCTCACCTGGGGTTCCGACGACGTGCTGGAGCAGATCACCAAGCAGCTCAACAAGCTTGTTGACGTGGTCAAGGTGGTGGATCTTTCCGAGGCTGCCCACGTCGAGCGCGAACTCATGCTCATCAAGGTCCGCGCCACCGGCAAGGACCGCGAGGAGATGAAGCGCATGGCCGACATCTTCCGCGGCCGCATCATCGACGTCACCGAGTCCACCTACGTCATCGAATTGACGGGAGCCAGCGCCAAGCTGGATTCCTTCATCGCGGCCCTGGACGCCGGCCTCATCCTGGAAACCGTCCGTACCGGCGTTTGCGGCATCGGCCGCGGCGACCGCATTCTTAAAGTCTAACTACTTATCCACAAAGAGGAATTCATGAAAGTTTATTACGACAAGGACGCCGATCTCTCCCTCATCAAGGGCAAGAAGGTCACCATCGTCGGTTACGGCTCCCAGGGCCACGCCCACGCCCAAAATCTGAAGGATTCCGGCGTCAAGGTCACCGTCGGCCTGCGCAAGGGCGGCGCTTCCTGGAAGAAGGCCGAGGCCGCCGGCCTCAAGGTCGAGGAGATCGCCAAGGCCGTCAAGGGCGCCGACGTCGTCATGATCCTCCTGCCGGACGAGAACATTCCCCAGGTGTACAACGAGGAAGTCGCTCCCAACCTGAAGAAGGGCGCCGCCCTGGCCTTCGCCCACGGCTTCAACGTCCATTACAACCAGGTGGTGCCCCGCGAAGACGTGGACGTCATCATGGTCGCTCCCAAGGGTCCCGGCCACACCGTCCGCTCCGAGTATCTGAAGGGTGGTGGCGTGCCTTCCCTGATCGCCGTCTACCAGGACAAGACCGGCAAGGCCAAGGACATCGCCCTCTCCTACGCGGCGGCCAATGGCGGCACCAAGGGTGGCGTCATCGAGACCAACTTCCGTGAAGAGACCGAGACCGACCTCTTCGGCGAGCAGGCCGTGCTCTGCGGTGGCGCCGTGGAACTGGTCAAGATGGGCTTCGAGACCCTGGTGGAAGCCGGCTACGCTCCGGAAATGGCCTACTTCGAGTGCCTCCACGAGCTGAAGCTGATCGTGGACCTGATGTACGAAGGCGGTATCGCCAACATGAACTACTCCATCTCCAACAACGCGGAGTACGGCGAGTACGTCACGGGCCCCGAGGTTATCAACGAGCAGTCCCGTGCCGCCATGCGTAATGCCCTGAAGCGCATCCAGCAAGGCGACTACGCCAAGCAGTTCATCCTGGAAGGCCGCACCGGCTATCCCTCCATGACGGCTCGCCGCCGCCTGACCGCCGCTCACCCCATCGAGACGGTCGGCGCCAAGCTGCGCGACATGATGCCGTGGATCAAGAAGAACAAGCTCGTCGACCAGTCGAAGAACTAATATTGGCGATGGCTCGGTAGCGCGTTGTTGCGCACGCTTGCCGTACTAAAGTACTGTCTGCGCGTGCGCGCCTAGCGCTACCTTCGCTTTGGGCGGTGTGGGAGTCTGCACCGCCCGATTCATTTAGGACATTGATGAACTATCCCCATCCGATTCTTGCCCGCGAAGGCTGGCCCTTCATCGCCGGCTCGCTGATCCTGGCGCTCGCCGCCTCCTATGCTGGCGCATGGTCCCTGCCGTTGTGGATCATCTTCGTCTTCTGCGTCCAGTTCTTCCGCGATCCGGGGCGCGTGATCGCCGGCAACGGGCCGAAGAGCGTGGTGGCGCCGGCCGACGGGCGGGTGATCGTGGTCGAGGAGACCGACGATCCCTATCTCAACCGCCGGGCCCTGAAGGTCAGCGTGTTCATGAACGTCTTCAACGTCCATTCCAACCGGGCACCCATCGACAGCACCGTGGTCCGGAAGTGGTACAACCCGGGCAGTTTCGTCAATGCCGCCCTGGCCAAGGCCTCGATCGAAAATGAGCGTTGTGCCCTGCACCTCAAGACCCAGGATGGCCGCGACGTGACCTGCGTGCAGATCGCCGGCCTGGTGGCCCGGCGCATCCTCAACTACGTGGACGCCGGCAAGACCCTGGCCCGGGGCGAGCGCTACGGCTTCATCCGCTTCGGTTCCCGCGTCGATCTCTACCTGCCCCTGGACACCAAGGTGAAGGTGACCATCGGGGAAAAGGTGTATGCTTCGACCACCCTGTTGGCTGAACTCTCCTAGTCGATGAACGAACTCAAGCCCCGCAAGGCCCTGTTCAACCCGGAAGTCAAGCGCCGCGGCATCTACGTCCTCCCCAACCTGTTTACCACCGCCGCCCTGTTCTGCGGCTTTTTCGCCATCGTGCAGGCGATGCAGGGGGATTTCTACCGGGCGGCGGTCGCAGTCTTCATTGCCATGGTGCTGGACGGCCTCGACGGCCGCGTGGCGCGGCTGACCCATACCCAGTCTGCCTTCGGCGCCGAGTACGACTCCCTTTCCGACATGGTGAGCTTCGGCGTCGCCCCGTCGCTGGTCATGTACGAATGGGCGCTGCAGGGCATGGGGCGCCTGGGCTGGATCGCCGCCTTCATCTACTGCGCCGGCGCCGCCCTGCGCCTGGCCCGCTTCAACACCACCCTGGAAGTGATGGACAAGCGCTTCTTCCAGGGCCTGCCTTCGCCGGCGGCCGCGGCCCTGGTGACGGGCTTCGTCTGGGTGATGATCGACAACGGCATCGCCGGCCCCGACGTGCGCTGGCTGGCCTGCGTCCTGACCATCTTTGCCGGCGTCACCATGATTTCCAACGTGCGTTACTACAGCTTCAAGGACGTCAACCTCAAGAAGAGTGTCCCCTTCTTCGTCATCGCGGCGATCGCCCTGGGTTTCGCGGTGGCCGCCTACAGCCCCGAGGTATCCGCGTTCGGCTTCTTCGTCGTCTATGCGCTATCCGGCTACGTCCTGGCGGGCGTCGGGCTGTTCAGGAAAAAGCCGACGCTGGGCTGACCGCTCGGGTCGGCGCTAAAATCATTGCCTTACCCGAATGCGGGAGTCGCGGCCATCCGCCGTGCCTCCCGCTGCAACTTTCCGTACGGAGCCCATGATGAAACAGCCCCTGGTCATTTTCGACACCACCCTGCGCGACGGCGAGCAGAGCCCCGGCGCCTCCATGACCAAGGAAGAGAAGATCCGCGTCGCCCGCCAACTGGAAAGGATGCGGGTGGACGTCATCGAGGCCGGCTTCGCCGCCGCCTCCCCCGGCGACTTCGATGCCATCCACGCCATAGCAGGGGCCATCAAGGATTCCACCGTCTGCTCCCTGGCCCGGGCCAACGAGAACGACATCCGCCGGGCCGGCGAGGCCATCAAACCTGCCAAGTCCGGCCGCATCCACACCTTCATCGCCACCAGCCCCATCCACATGGAGAAGAAGCTGCGCATGACGCCGGACCAAGTGGTCGAGCAGGCGGTGAAGGCCATCGGCTGGGCGCGGGAATACACCGACAACGTCGAATTTTCCGCCGAGGACGCCGGCCGCTCCGAGCTCGATTTCCTCTGCCGCATCTTCGAGGCCGTTATCAAGGCCGGCGCCACCACCATCAACGTGCCGGACACCGTCGGCTACAACATCCCGTTCCAGTTCGCCGAGACGCTGCGCCAAGTCATCGAGCGGGTGCCCAATTCGGACCGGGTGGTGTGGTCCGTCCACTGCCACAACGACCTCGGCCTGGCCGTCGCCAACTCCCTGGCCGCCGTGCTGGCCGGCGCCCGCCAGGTGGAATGCACCATCAACGGGCTCGGCGAGCGTGCCGGCAACGCCTCGCTCGAGGAAGTGGTGATGGCGGTGCGCACCCGGACCGACGTCTTCCCGGTGGAAACCCGCATCGACACCACCCAGATCGTGCCCGCTTCCAAGCTGGTCTCCCAGATCACCGGCTACCCGGTGCAGCCCAACAAGGCGGTGGTCGGCGCCAACGCCTTCGCCCACGAATCGGGCATCCACCAGGACGGCGTCTTGAAGCATCGGGAAACCTACGAAATCATGCGCGCCCAGGACGTGGGCTGGACCCAGAACAAGCTGGTCCTGGGCAAGCATTCCGGCCGCAACGCCTTCAAGACCCGCCTCGCCGAACTGGGCATCGAGCTGGAGAGCGACGAGGCCCTTAATGCCGCCTTCGCCCGCTTCAAGGAACTGGCCGACAAGAAGCACGAGATCTTCGACGAAGACCTGCACGCCCTGGTGTCGGAAGATGTGGTGACCCCGGACCTGGAACACTACAAGCTCGTCTATTCCCACGTCTGCTCGGAAACCGGCGAAATGCCCCACGCCCAGGTCATCCTCAACGTCGGCGGCGTCGAGCACAAGGGCGAGGCCGACGGCGGCGGGCCGGTGGACGCCACCTTCAAGGCCATCGAGACCATCGTCGGCAGCGGCGCCGAACTGCTGCTCTATTCGGTCAATGCCATCACCACCGGCACCGACGCCCAGGGCGAAGTGACCACCCGGCTGGCCAAGGGCGACCGCGTGGTCAACGGCAATGGCGCTGACACCGACATCGTCATCGCTTCCGCCCGCTCCTACCTCAACGCCCTCAACCGGCTCCATTCGAGCCTGGAGAAGGTCAAGGCCCAGGGGGACGTCTGAGCACGGCAGCGCCGCCGGTCGCTCGCCAAGGCCACCGTCAGGCGGCCTTTTCCTTGGGCGGCCGGGTGGCCCGCACGTAGCCGATGGACAGGGCGAAAAGGAGGAGGGTGAGGGCGGTTTCGGCGACCGCCAGGGCCTGGGCGAGGCCATGGTCGCTGGTGGCCCGCACCAGTCCTTCGGTCAGATAGAGCATGAGGAACAGGGACAGCCACTTGTAGGTGTAGCGCCGGCCCCTGAGGATGCCGAAGAGGGGGAAGAGGAGGAAGACCGCCTTGAGGGTCAGCCAGGAGCCGCCGGGCTTGAGGGGGGCGAGCCACAGCTCCCAGGCCAGGCAGAGGAAGATGAGGGCGATGAGGGCCGCGCTGGCGGCCAATTGGAGGCGGGGGGCGCTCACGGGCGCACCAGTTTCAGGGCGATCTCCGCCAGGCGTTTGCCCTGGGCGAAGGCCAGGCGGCTTTCCGCCTCGCTGAGGGTCGGATTTCCGCCAGCCCCGGCGACATGGCTGGCGCCGTAGGGGGTGCCGCCGCCGGTTGTGGCGGTCAGGTCGGCCTCCGTGAACGGCAGGCCCAGCACCAGCATGCCATGGTGCAGCAGCGGCAGGGCCATGGAGATGAGGGTCGTCTCGTTGCCGCCATGCATGGCGGCGGTGGAAGTGAAGGCGCAGGCCGGCTTGCCGGCCAGGGTGCCGTTCTGCCAGGCGGCGATGGTGCCGTCCCAGAAGTATTTCATCGGCGCCGCCATGTTGCCGAAACGGGTGGGGCTGCCCAGGGCCAGCCCGCAGCATTCGACGAGATCGGCTTCCTCCACGTAGGGCGCGCCGCTGGCGGGAACCGCCGGCTCGCCCGCTTCGCATACTGCGGACACACGGGGCACGGTACGCAACCGCGCCTGCATGCCGGGAACGGATTCGATACCGCGGGCGATGCGCTCGGCCAGGGCGCGGACCGAACCGCGATGGCTGTAATAGAGGACAAGGATTTCGTGCATGGTCGGCTATTATACGGCGCCATGACATCCCGTTCCGGCAAGCGCCAGCTCTCCCTCGGCCCGGTGGGCGGCATCGTGTCCCGATTCCGGACCGAGAACATGGCCCAGACCAGTGCCGCCCTGGCCTTCACCACGCTTCTCGCCCTGGTCCCCCTGGTGACCGTGGTGGTTTCGGTATCGGCGGCCATTCCCTTCCTCGATACCTTGGTGAAGCGGCTCGACGCGCTTCTCATCGACACGATGCTGCCGCCGGGGACGGGTGGTGCGATTGCCGGCTACCTTGGCAAGTTCTCCCAGAAAGCCCGGCAACTCACGGTGCCGGGCATCGCCTTCCTGGTGCTGACAGCGTTCTTGCTCATGCATACCATCGAGCGCACCTTCAACCACCTGTGGCAGGTTGGGCCCCGGCCATTTCTCGCGCGCCTGAAGTTGTACCTGCTGGTGATGACGGTCTGGCCCTTCGTTCTGGGAGCGATCACCGCGGTGATGTCCTACGCCCTTACCGTGTCGCTGGGCTTTGTTGACGAGCCGACCTGGGTGCGGCGCCTGCTGCTGAAGGGGCTCTACATCGCCCTGCTGGCGCTGTTCTTCGGCTTCCTCTATTACGCCGTCCCTAACGTCAAGGTGTCCCGCACCGCCGCCGCCCTGAGCGGACTGTTCGCCTCGCTCGCCTTTGCCCTGATGCAGAAGGGGTTCGAGCTGTACCTCGGCAGCTTCGGTACCTTCAAGAGCATCTACGGCGCTTTCGCCGTGGCGCCCATCTTCCTCATCTGGCTCCACTTCTCGTGGGCCGTGGTGCTCATCGGCGGCCTGGTGGCCGCTAGACTTTCTGGCTCGGCTCGACGGAAAACACCTCGATACTCGAAGTCTGTTCGTTGAGCTCGACGGCCCGCAGTTCCCGGACCTCCACGTTGTTTTTCTCCACCAGGACGATCAGCGTCTGGGAGGAATCGCTGACGGCGCCGGTGGGAACGACCAGGGCCTGCAAGGGGCGCAACGGCGGCGTTCGCGGCAGGAGGATCGCCCCGGTCGTGGCTTGTCCGGTGCCGCTTGCGGGGTTGGCCAGTTCGGCGGGAACGCCGCGGGGGGCGAGAACCTGCAGGCCGATCTCGACGTGCTCGTGGCTCTCCGTCAGGCCCCAGCGCACGATGCATACGTGCCAGGGGGCGCCTTCCGCGGTGTCGTGGTTCTCTTGAGGACAGACGGCGACAATGTCGCCCACCCGCAACGAGTCGGTCGGCCCGTTCACGTGCATGAGCGAGTAGCCGTCCGGGCTTTCGTTGATGACCAGCCATTCGCTGGTGGGAGGCGGATCTTCGGGGTGTTTGAGCAGTTGCCAGAGGTTGTCGAGGCCGGCGCAGACATCGGCCCGGTAGGACTGGCGGCGGCGGGGAAAGCGTCGTTTGACGGGGCTGCCCCAGACGGTGGCAAGGCGGCGCAGGACGCCCTGGCCACCCTGGGTGTCGGCCATCGCCGGCAGGCCCAGTTCGGCAGCAGTTGCCCCTTCCTCCAGCGCATGGAGGTGATCGGCGGCGCCCTGGGCGAGCAGGTCGCAGGCGAAGTAGAACACCTTGGCCTCGGGGGCGGGGATACGACGGGAAAGGGCGCTGGGCGGCGCGTCCTTGTCGGGATCGACCCAGAAGACGCCGGTGCAGCCGGCGGGTGCCTCCTCCAGTATTTCCACGGCCTTGGTGCAGTCGTCGATGTAGCTGGAGATGAATTCCAGCTCCGTGGACGAAAAAGATGCCGGCTGGGCGATGGCCATGAGCAGTGTGGAAGCGTAGGTCTGCTCGATGCGGCGCTCGTCCCCGGGGGCGCTGGCGTCGGCCAGGCCAAGGCGCCGGGAGGTGCGGAAGGTGGCGTGGAACTGCTGCCAGATCCCGGGTGCCACGGGGGCGGCGACCAGATGGCTGATGAGCAGGTGCCAGGCCAGGCAATGCATCACCCGGCGCAGGGTACTGTGGGGCGCCCTCGGCTTTTCCTCGGGGTCGGGATCGAAGAGTTCGGCCAGGGTGTTGAGATAGTCCTGGGCGAGCATTTCCAGCAGATCCTGCAGAGAGCGCACCGTCATGCGCAGGCGGCGGGAGATGGGCAGGGCGGCGCCGTGAAGGGTCGGCAACTGGGCCATGGTGACCTGCACCACGTGCCCGTAGAGAAGATCCAGCAGCTTCACCCGTTGGGCCGGTGACACCGGCGTGCTGCGCAGGGTCAGGAGCTGCAGCTGCAAGCCATTGGCGTCGTCCGGGGCATTGCGGCCATGGGCGAGCGCGAGCCATTCCAGGATCGATTTGACATTCTTTTCGGCGAATTCGCGCGTCGGATCGATGGGCATGGGGCATGAGCCGTGAGGGAGACTGGCAGCATAAACAAGTTTCACTTTTTTCTCTATTGCCCGATGGTCTAAGAAAGTGCCCCCGCCGCGGCGGGCGATTTTTCGGCCGTCGCCGGGTGGCCCCGGAGCGGCGGTCTAAGTGGCTTGTTTTTCATGGGGAAAGGGATATAATTCTGCCCTTTTTCCGGTTACGAAAGAAAATACGATGGTCGTCATCCGTCTTGCCCGCAGCGGCGCCAAGAAGCGCCCCTTCTACAACATGGTCGTCACCGACTCCCGCAACCGCCGCGACGGCCGTTTCGTGGAGCGCATCGGCTTCTACAATCCCGTTGCCGCCGCGCACGAAGAAGGCCTGCGGGTTGCCATGGATCGCCTGACCTACTGGCAGCAGAACGGCGCCCAGCTGTCCCCGACCGCCGCCCGCCTGGTCAAGCAGTACTCCGCCAAGCAAGCCGCCTAAGCAATATTGGCCTTGTCCGGCAGCGACATCGTCGTCCTGGGGCGGCTCGCCGACCCCTACGGCATCCGCGGCTGGATACGCTTGCATCCCTTCGGCGACGACCCGCTGGCCTGGGCCCGGATGCCGGTCTGGTGGATCGGCCGGGAAGGCGGGCCGTGGCGTGAAGTCGGGCTGAAGGGCCTGAAGCTGCACGGGGATGGCGTGGTGGCGCTCCTGGACGGGGTGCCTGACCGCAACGCTGCCGAAGCCTTGAAAGGCGTGCTGGTGGGGGCGCCCCGTGAGGCGTTGCCGGCCACCGGCGAAGATGAGTTTTACTGGGCCGACCTGATCGGCCTGGTAGTGGTGAATGCCGCGGGCGAGCGGCTCGGCAAGGTGGCCGGGCTGATCGAGACCGGCGCCAATGACGTCCTGCAGGTGAGGGCGGAAGACGGGACGGAGCGACTGCTCCCCTTCGTCGAATCGGTGGTGCGGGCCGTGGAGAAGGAAGCCGGAATCATCCGGGTGGAGTGGGGGAGCGACTGGTGAGCCGCGAGCAGGGACCGGCGATCCGGTTCGACTGCGTGACCCTCTTCCCCGAGATGTTTGCGGCGGTGACCGAGTGCGGGATTACGCGCCGGGCACTGGAAGAAGGGCGCTGGACGTGGCAAGGCTGGAATCCGCGGGATTTCGCCGAAAACGCCTGGCGCCGGGTGGATGATCGCCCCTTCGGTGGCGGGCCGGGCATGGTGATGCAGGCCGGGCCGCTGGAGAAGGCGATTGCCGCCGCCAAGGCAGCACAGCAGGAGGCAGGTCTGGCGAAGAGCCGGGTCATCTACCTCTCGCCCCAGGGCGCGCCCTTGACCCACGAGCGGGTGATGGCGCTGGCGACCGGGGACGAAGGCCTGGTTTTGCTGTGCGGCCGTTATGAAGGTGTGGACGAGCGTCTGATCGAGCGCTGTGTCGATGAGGAAATTTCGATCGGGGATTTCGTGCTTTCCGGCGGCGAGTTGCCGGCGATGGTGTTGATCGACGCCGTCGTCCGCCAGTTGCCGGGTGTGCTGGGCGATGCCGCTTCGGCGGTGGAAGATTCGTTCGTGACGGGCCTGCTGGACTGCCCGCACTACACGAGGCCCGAGGTGTATGAAGGACAAGGGGTGCCGGAGGTGTTGCTGTCCGGTGACCACAAGCGAATTCGTCGCTGGCGATTGAAGCAGTCGCTGGCGCGAACCCGGGAGCGCCGCCCGGATCTGCTGGCGCACCGCGCGATGAGCGCGGAAGAGACGCAACTCCTCACGGAGCTTTCCGGAGAGGAGCAATGCGGTGAGTAGATGTTTATAACTTGAAGGATCTCACATGAACCTGATTCAACAACTCGAGCAGGAAGAAATCGCCCGCCTCGGCAAGACCATCCCCGAATTCGCCCCCGGCGACACCGTCGTCGTCCAGGTGAAGGTCAAGGAAGGCAACCGCGAGCGTCTGCAGGCCTACGAAGGCGTGGTGATCGCCAAGCGTAACCGCGGCCTCAACTCCTCCTTCATCGTCCGCAAGATTTCTTCCGGCGAAGGCGTCGAGCGCACCTTCCAGACCTATTCCCCCCTGGTCGCTTCCATCGAAGTGAAGCGCCGCGGCGACGTGCGCCGCGCCAAGCTTTACTACCTGCGCGAGCGTTCCGGCAAGTCCGCCCGCATCAAGGAAAAGCTGGAAGCCAAGAAGGCCGGCTGATCGGCCGAAGTGCAGCAGAGGGGCGCCCGCGGGCGCCCCTTTTTCATGATGTTGGGAAAATCGGTGCAATGCCCATTTTCCGGATGGTCTTGCGAATGCGCCGATAGTTCTGACCCGCCAGGGGGATGATGAACAGCCGGACGGGGTATGGGCCCCGCGACAGGGCCTTGACCATTGCTGCGCTCTTGTCTCCGAGAGTCAGGCGCTTGGTTTCGAAAGCCAGGATGTAGTCGCGAATGGTCGGATCGCTCTTCAGGACACGGCGTACCAGAAAGGCGCGGCGCACGTATCTGCCATCCCGGGCGACCAGCTCCGCAATCTCGGCCAGCGTCGCCGCGGGTAGATCGGCGGGAGCGAGTTCGGCATCGGCCGGCAGGTTGTCGAGTTCGTCGCGTCGACGGGCCTCGAAAACCGAGCGTTCCTGCCAGCGGGCATGGTAGTGTTCGGCCCGCTCCGGGTTGGTTTCCCGGTAATATCGCCAGAGCAATTCGCAACTGTCGAGCGTGGCATCGGGGTCGGCTGCCATCACCGCCTCCAGATCGACCTCGCCTGCCGGATCGCCACTCTCCAGGCGCAGTCTGCCGCGCAGGTAGAGCCCCGATACGTGGCCGGGATGTTCTGCCAGCAGTGCCTCGACGTCGGGTAACACGTCGGCGGCGGCGTCTGTTTCCCGCAGCAGTTTGATGCGCTCCCACTGCTCGTCGGCGGAAAGTTCTGCTTTCTGGCTGATCTGCGCCAGGCGATCGCGACACTGGGCTAGGTGGCTATGGCGGGATTGCCAGCGTTCGGCCACGGTATCCCGCCAGATTCGGTCGACATCGGCCTCAATAAGCGGCAGGCCACCGCCAACGTGTGGCAGCGCTGACGCCCAGCGCCGGCGGCGGAGAGGTTGGGATGGCGCCATCGGGCTGCATGGCCGCCAGACGGTCACGCAGGGACGGATGGGTATCGTGATGGTCAGTTTCACGGCGCAGCGCCTGTTCCAGGAAGGCCGCGCCACCGAATTGGGAAGTGTCCTTGGCGGCGAGCCAGGCCCAGCGACGGCTGCGATCAGCGATTGGTTCCGGCTCGAGGGCGACATGACGGTTGATCTCGGGCCAGAAGTGTTCGTGTTCGAGCCGGTCGGCAACGTCGACACGTATCAGGGCCCCGGCGGCAGCGCCTTTGCCGACGACGTCGACCGAGAAACGATCCGCGGCATACTCGTTCTGGCGCGCGAGGACGAAGGTGTAGGCATTGAAGTAGGGCGCATACCAACGGAACATGCGGGCGATGAGCCGCGAACCCCAGTCGTTCCACTGCCCGGAGAGTTCCTGGAGACGGCCCCAGGCGGATCGCAAGCGATAGATGAAACCGCCCAGCCTGCCGTGGCAACCGGCCAAGTGTCCGTATTCGTGGGCGACGACGGCCAGGGCTTCGGGCTCCTCAAGGGCTTGCAGGAGCGGCAGGCCTAGGTTGAGATAGTTATGTTCCCAGCCGAAGAGTCCGAAGCGGGGATGCTGGACGATTGCGGCATTGAGCTCGTCGGTGATGAGCACCGTATGGATGCGCGGGCCGCCCGCCAAGGCACGTATTGCGTCCAGGTGCTCGAACAGGGCAGGGGCCTCGCTGCGGGTCAATGGACGCCCGGTGGGCCGCGGAAAGCGGGCGAAGAGCAGCGTGAAGGCCGCCCGGACCATGGCCCAGGCGGGTAGCGCCAGCAGGATCACGAGTTTGCCGAGCTTGACGAAAAAAATGAGGGCCTTGCCTCCGGTTGCGATGACTGCGAGCACCAGCCCCCCGATGGCAAGCAGGGCAAGCGCGGTGAAACCGATGGCCAGTCCGAGGATGGCAAAGCCCAGCAGAGTGACGCCGATGACTGCCCAGAGATAGCGGGAGGGAGCCTCGCGGGCCGTGTCTTCCAGGCGGGTGATGAGGGCGTCGTAACGGTCGCGATCCATGGCATTTCCTGAAGGGTGAAATGCCATTGTATTCGATCGGCGAACGTATCCAGCGTGGATTGTTACGCGGCTTTGGTGCACCGGCCGACGAAGGGCCCAGCGCTGGCTGGCGCCAAAACGCCAAGCTCAGTAGTGCTTTTTGTCCCGCTCGATGAGCGCGTAGGCGGAGTGGTTGTGGATCGACTCGAAATTCTCGGATTCCACCACGTAGGCTTCGATGCGCGTCTCGGCGTTGAGGCGGGCGGCGACGTCGCGGACCATGTCCTCGACGAACTTGGGGTTGTCGTAGGCGCGCTCGGTGACG
>JRYJ01001803.1_pt1 | contig 34950 bp, 30 predicted proteins | sample 235371 | NCBI WGS metagenome assembly JRYJ01 (sample SAMN03074219, study PRJNA261477) | activated sludge metagenome | biome: Wastewater Treatment Plant; feature: Wastewater; material: Activated sludge; isolation source: activated biomass of a wastewater treatment plant treating hydrocarbon... ... | reverse complement strand
CATGAGCGACGCCCTGAAAGAAGTCCCCTCGGGGAAAACCTCCCCTTCCGTCTTCCGCCGCCTGTTCGAGCGGGTCTTTCCCAAGATGCCCGATTTCTTCGCCCTGCTGGCCGAGCAATGCCAGCAGGTGTCGCATACCACGGGCCTGCTGGTGGAGTTCATGGAAACCGGCGACCCCGCCACCGGCCAGCAGATCCGCCAGGACGAGCACGAGGCGGACCGCCTCAAGGTGCGCAACCTGCACACCCTGAACGAGGCCTTCGCCACCCCCATCGACCGGGAGGACATCTACCGCGCCATCGTCGATCTCGACGAGATCGTCAATTACTGCAAGACGACGGTGAGCGAGATGGATGTCCTCGGCCTGGCCCCGGACAAGCACTGCCTGGAGATGGCCATGCACATCAAGCTGGGCACCGACGCCCTGGTGACCGGCTACGCCCGGCTGGCCCGGGAGCCGGCCGCCGCCGCCACCGACGCCGATGCCGGGCGCAAGGCCGAGCGGCGGGTGGAAAAGGCCTACCGGCGGGCCATCGCCGACCTCTTCCAGGGCGACGACTACATCCACATGTTCAAGCGGCGGGAAATCTACCGCCACCTTTCCAACTGCGCGGACCGCATGGCCAATTGCGCCAATACGCTCCACGACATCGTCGTCAAGATGTGCTGAAGGAGGAAGCCATGCGGATCGGCGTACCCCGGGAAACCAAGAACAACGAATACCGCGTCGGCCTGGTGCCGGCCACCGTGCGCGAGCTGGCCGCCCGCGGCCACGAGGTCCTGGTCGAGCAGGGCGCCGGCCTGGGCGGCGGCTTCGAGGACGCCGCCTACGCGGCCGCCGGGGCCCGCCTGGTGGCCACCGCCCCCGACGCCTGGGCCGCCGACCTGGTGGTCAAGGTGAAGGAGCCGCAGCCGGCGGAATTCCCCTTCCTGCGCCCGGACCTGACCCTGTTCACTTATCTCCACCTCGCCCCCGATCCGGCCCAGGCCCAGGCCCTGCTCGCCTCCGGCTGCACCGCCATCGCCTACGAGACGGTCACCGACACCGCCGGCGGCCTGCCGCTCCTCGCCCCCATGTCGGCCGTGGCAGGCCGCCTGGCGGTGCAAGCCGGCGCCCACTGGCTGGAAAAGGCCCAGGGCGGCCGCGGCGTGCTGCTGGGCGGGGTGCCGGGGGTACCCGCCGGCCAGGTGGCCATCCTCGGCGCCGGCACCGTCGGCAGCCATGCCGCCCGCGTCGCCGTCGGCCTGGGGGCGGAAACCACCATCCTCGACCTCTCCCTGCCCCGCCTGGAGGCCCTCGACCGGGAATACGGCGGGCGCCTGCGCACCGTCGCCGCCACCCCGGAGACGGTGGAGGCCTTCGTCGCCCGGGCCGACCTGGTCATCGGTGCCGTCCTCGTGCCCGGCGCCACGGCACCCAAGCTGGTGACGCGGGAGCTGTTGCAGCGCATGAAGCCGGCCAGCGTCATCGTCGACGTCGCCATCGACCAGGGCGGCTGCGTCGAAACCTCCCGCCCCACCACCCATGCCGCGCCAGTATTCGTCGAGGAGGGCGTCCTCCATTACTGCGTCGCCAACATGCCCGGCGCCGTCCCCCGCACCTCGGCCCTGGCGCTCAACAACGCCACCCGCCCCTTCGTGCTGGCCCTGGCGGAGCGCGGCTGGCAGGGGGCGGCCGCCGCCGACCGGCACCTGGCGGCGGGCATCAACGTCCAGGGCGGGCGCCTGACCCACCCCGCCGTCGCCGCCGCCCTCGGCCTGCCCTGCGCGCCCTTGTGAGTCTCAGTGCAGCTTGACGTGGGGCTCGGTGCGCCGGGTGATGAGCCGGGCCAGGGTATCCAGGGTGACCTTGACGATGCCGTGCAGCGCCAGTTCGTGGAGCTTGTAGAGGGACAGGTACATGAGGCTGGCGAAGCGCCCTTCCAGCCACAGGTTGCCCCCCACCAGGCTGCCCATCAGGTTGCCCACGGTGGAATACTTGCCCAGTGACACCAGGGAGCCGAAATCCCGGTAGCGCCAGGGTTTGAGGGGGCGCCCGGCGAGCCGGGCCTCGATCTGCCGGACCAGGTGGGAGGCCTGCTGGTGGGCGGCCTGGGCCCGGGGCGGCACATTGACGCCGGCCGGCTTGCCTTGCCACTGGCAGGCGGCGCAGTCGCCCAGGGCGAAGATGTCGGGGTCGCGGGTGGTCTGCAGGGTGGGTTCCACCACCAACTGGTTGATGCGGTTGCTTTCCAGGCCGCCGAAATCCTTGAGCATTTCCGGCGCCTTGACACCGGCCGCCCAGACCACCAGCTCCGCCGGAATGACCTCGCCGCCCTGCAGGCGCACGCCGTCGGGCAGCACCTCGGCCACGGCGGCGCCGGTGCGCACCTCGACGCCGATCTTGTCGAGGAGCTTCATGGCCGAGTCGGACACGCGCTCGGGCACCGCCGGCAGGATGCGCGGGGCGGCCTCGATGACGATGATGCGGATGTCCTTGCCCGGATCGATGCGGTCGAGGCCGAAGGACACCAGGGCGCGGGTGGTGTTGTGCAGTTCCGCCGCCAGTTCGATGCCGGTGGCGCCGGCGCCGATGATGGCCACGGTGAGCTGGCCCGGCCGCCGGGGTTCGCTCTGGGCATGGGCGCGGATGCAGGCATTGACCATGCGCCGGTGGAAGTGGGCCGCCTGGGCAGGCGTTTCCAGGCAGATGGCGTGCTCCTTCACCCCCGGGGTGCCGAAGTCGTTGGTCAGGCTGCCGACGGAAATGACCAGGGTGTCGTAGCGGAAGGCCCGGGGCGCGGCGATGACTTCCTCGCCGTATTCATCCACGTAGGGGGCGGTGAAGACCAGTTTCCGCTCCCGGTCGATGCCCACCACCTCGCCGAAGCGGTAGCGGTAGCCGTGCCAGTAGGACTGGGCGAGGTGGTTGAGCTCGTAGACGCCGAGATCCATGCTGCCCGCCGCGATCTCGTGCAGGTGGGGCTTCCAGAAATGGGTTCGGGCCTTCTCGATGAGGGTGACGGCCGCCTTCCTGCGGCGCCCGAGGCGCTCCCCCAGCTTGGTCACCAGTTCCAGGCCGCCGGCGCCGCCGCCGACGACGACGATCTGGTGCAGGTCGGCATCGGGGCCGGCGACGTTGAAAGGCAGCGGCGCAGCCGCATCCGGCCCGAGAGGGGGCAGGCGGTTCTCCATGGGTCTGTCTCCAGAATATTTTTGTGTGGCGCAACGATAACCGATTGCCGGGGGCGGGTCCAACGGCGCCCGAGGAACCCCGCCCAGCCCCGTGGCATCAAAGAGTCACCGACCACCACCCAGGAAAGGACAAGACATGGAAGCCGGCCTGCACACCATGCGCAACCTCTTCGCCCAACTGGGACTGCCCAGCGATCCCGAGGGCATGGAAGCCTTTCTCGATTCCCACCGGCTGAGCCAGGCGATCCCGCTCTACCGGGCCGCCTTCTGGACCCCGGCCCAACGCGCCTTCCTCAAGGAGGAAATCATCGAAGACGCGGACTGGGCCGGCGTCATCGACGAACTCAACGCCCGCCTGCGGGAGAACTGACGGTCAGGCTTCGCCCACCAGCTCCACCGTCTGGCCGTAGAACACCACCACCTGCCCCGGCCGCAGCTTGGCCCGCTTGCGGGTTTCGTAGCGGCCATCCACCTGTACCAGACCGTCGGCGATGGCGGCATGGGCGGCCCCGCCCGATTCGACGAGGCCCGTGGCCTTGAGCAGTTGGTCGAGCTGGATGTGGTCGCCGCGCACGGCAAAGGTGATCTTCATGGCGTATCCGGGAAAGAGGCAGGCGGCAAGGATATCAGCCCCGCCAGGATTCCGGGTCGAGGCCGTGGCGGTGCAGCTTGTCGTAGAGGGTCTTTTTCGGCACCTGCAGCGCCTGGGCCGCCCGCGCCACGTTGCCGGCACAGGCCCGCAGGGCTTCGGCGATGGCCGCCGCCTCGGCAGCATCCACCTGCTCGGCCAGGGACCGGCCGGCGGCGGCAGGGGCCACGGCCGGCGCCAGGCCGTCGGGCAGGCCCAGGCACCAGCGGTCGGCGACGTTCTTCAGCTCCCGCACGTTGCCCGGCCAGTCGTGGGCCTGCCAGCGGGCCAGGTCGGCCGGGCTCCAGGCAGGCGCCTCGCGCCGGTAGCGGGCCGCTGCCTCGGCCAGGAAATGGGCCATCAGCAGGGGGATGTCCTGGCGCCGCTCGCGCAGCGGCGGCAGGTCGAGGCTGACCACGTTGAGGCGGTAGTAGAGGTCGCCCCGGAAGCGCCCGGCCTCGGCCAGGGCCTTGAGGTCGGTCTTGGTGGCGGCGAGCACCCGGCAGTCCACGGGGATGGCCGCATTGCTGCCCAGGCGCTCCACCACCCGCTCCTGCAGGACGCGCAGGAGCTTGACCTGCAGGGCCAGGGGCATGGACTCGATTTCGTCGAGGAAGACGGTGCCGCCGCTGGCGTACTCGATGCGGCCGATGCGGCGCTTGCCGGCGCCGGTGAAGGCGCCCGCCTCGTGGCCGAAGAGCTCGCTCTCGAAAACGCTCTCCGGCAGGGCGCCGCAGTTGATGGCGACGAAGGCCCCCCGGCGGCCGCTGGCAGCGTGGATGGCCCGGGCCACCACCTCCTTGCCGCAGCCGGTCTCGCCGTTGATGAGGATGTCGACGTCGGTGGCCGCCAGGGCCTCCACCAGCCGGCGCACCGCCTGCATGCCCGGGGACTGGCCGATGATGGCGGCGGCCCCCTGGCCGGCGAGCTGTTCCTTGAGGCGGCGGTTTTCCAGCAGCAGGGCGCGCTTTTCCAGGGCGCCCTGCACCGCCGCCACCAGCCGCTCCGAGGCGAAGGGTTTCTCGATGAAATCGTGGGCCCCCTCGCGCATGGCTTCCACCGCCATGGCCACGTCGCCGTGGCCGGTGACGAGGAGCACCGGCAGTTCCCGGTCGAGCTGGCGCAATTCCCGCAGGAGTGCCAGGCCGTCGCGGCCCGGCAGGCGCACGTCGGACACCACCAGCCCCGGCCGTGCGCCCCGGGCCAGGGCGGCGAGCAGGGCCTCGGCGTCGGCGAAGCCCTGCACCGGGATGTCGGCGATAGTGAGCGCCTGCTCGCAGCCCTTGCGGACGGCGGCGTCATCCTCCACCAGGAAGACGGACAGGGCTTCAGGCGCCACGCAGCACCTCCTTGGCATAGCTCGGCCGGTCCATGTCCACGGTTTCCACGCTCAATTGCACCTCGCCTTCGGCCGGCGCCGGGCAGACGGCCCGGAGCGCCGCCAGCAGGGCCGCCGCCAGGGCTCTCTTCTGTTCCGCCGTGCGGCCCGAAAGCAGGGCCGCCCGCACATGGACGAAGCGGCGCTGGCCGCTCGCCCGGCCGATGCGGAAGACCGCGTATTCGACGGCACGGCTCTTGATGTCCGCCTCGGCGAAGAGGCCGGAGGCGAGCATGGCCTCGTTCAGGCCGGCGAGGGCGCCGCCCCCGTCGAAGCCGGCGATGCCGGCGCTGTATTCAAGGGTGAGGTGGGGCATGGGCGTGATCCTCCAGGGGAACGGCATCGAGGATGATAGCGAATTCGGCCCCGCCCTCGGCCCGGTTCCGCGCCTCCAGGCGGCCGCCGAAGCCCTCGACGATGGCCAGCGAAATGGCGAGGCCGAGGCCCAGGCCCTCGCCCACCGGCTTGGTGGTGTAGAAGGGCTCGAAGAGGTGGGGCAACACTTCCGGGGGCAGGCCGGGGCCGTGGTCGCGGATGGCGATCTCCACCCGCTCGCCGAGGCTGGCGGCGGCGACCTCCAGGCGGGGCGCCGGCTGGCCGGCCATGGCGTCGAGGCCGTTGCGCAGGAGATTGACCAGCACCTGTTCCAGGCGCACCGGCTCGGCGGAGACGGCGAGGCCGGCGGGACATCCCGCCACGGCGATGGCGGCGCCCAGTTCCCGCCGGCGGGACTCGACGATGAGCAGGGCATGGTCGATGACCGCCGCCACCCCCACCGGCGCCATTTCCGCCGGCCCCTTGCGGGCGAAGGTCTTCAACTGCCGGACGATGCGCCCGGCCCGCTCGACCAGGTCGCCGATGGTGGCCAGGTTTTCCGCGGCCTCCGCTTGGCGCCCCTTGGCCAGCAGGGCCACGGCGTTGTCGGCGAAGGTGCGCAGTGCCGCCAGGGGCTGGTTCAGCTCGTGGCTGATGCCCGCCGCCATCTGCCCGAGGACGGCCAGCTTGCCGGCCTGCACCGCGGCGTCCCGGGTCTCCCGCAGGATCGCCTCGGTGGTCTTCAGGGCCTCGATCTTGGCGGTGAGGTCGGCGGTGCGCTCGGCGATGCGCGCCTCCAGACCGGCGTGGATCCGGCGCAACTCCTCCCGCCGCCGGGCGCGGTGGCGGAAATGGGCCGCCAGGCCGAGGGCGAAGGCACAGGCGAAGGCGACGGCGATCCCGGCCCCCAGCGCCGCCGCCCGGGCCTCGCCGGGGTCGCCCAGCTGCACGACGCGCCAGCCCAGGCTGCCGAGGGGGCGGGCGTGCACCAGCCGCTCCCGCGCCGGCTCGCCGGGCAGGGCCAGGGCCAGGGGTTCGCCGCCTTCGGTGGGCAGCGGCCGGTCGGCCAGCAAAGGGATGGGCTGGCCGCCGTATTGCTGGGTTTCCGCCAGCCGCGCCTTCACCGCGTCAGGCAACGGCGCCAGGGCCCGGTAGCGCCAGCGGCGATCGCTGGCCAGGAAGACGACGCCGTCGCCATCGACCAGGAACAGCGCCTCGCCGGCGCCGCCCAGGGCCTGTTCCAGGCTTTCCAGGCCGACCTTGAGGACGACGATGCCGAGGACGCGCCCCCCCTCCCGCACCGGCGCAGCGAGGAAATAGCCCGGCTCGCCGGTGGTGACGCCGACCCCGTAGAAGCGGCCGAGGCCAGTCTCCATGGCGTCGCGGAAGTAGGGGCGGAAGGCGTAGTTGTGGCCGACGAAGCTGCGGGGCTGGCGCCAGTTGCTGGCCGCCACGGTGAGCCCCGAGGCGTCGATGAGGAAGGCCACCGCCACCGCCGCCCCCTGTTGCGCCGCCTCCAGGTAGGCATTGGCGGCCGCCACCCGCCCCGCCTCCCCCGGCGCCCGCAGCACGGCCGCCAGGGAAGGGTCGAGGGCGAGCAGGCCAGGCAGCGACTCGTGGCGGCTGAGGGTGGCCTCCAGCGAGAGGGCGAAGGCATCCAGCCGCTGCGCCGCCAGCCGCCGTTCGTCGTCGAGGTGGATGGCGAAGAGGGCGCGGTAGGCCAGCCCGCCGAGGAGGAGGCAGAGGGCGACGGCGGCGGTGGCGAGGGTCAGGGGACGGAGGCGGCGGGGCATGGGGTTATGCTAACGCGGGTTGGGGCGTCTGGACGCCGGCGGGGATGCGGAAAGCAGCACATCAGGCCCCTCCCGCACATCACCCCCCGAATCGAGCAGCCCTGGACTTCAATCCACCGCCGCCATCTTCATCTCCGCCTCCGCATGCCTTTCCTGTTCCTCCATCACCAGCCGCCCCAGCTCCCGCTTCAGGTCGTTGAAGGCCGCCGAGGCGGGGTCCCGGGGGCGGGGCATGTCCACCCGCTGGTCGCGCTTGACGGTGCCCGGGCGGTAGGTCATGACCACGATGCGGTCGGCGAGGTAGATGGACTCTTCGATGGAATGGGTGACGAAAAGGATGGTCTTGCCCAGCTTCTCCCAGATGCGCAGCAGTTCGTCCTGCAGGTTGCGCCGGGTCAGGGCGTCGAGGGCGCCGAAGGGCTCGTCCATGAGCATGATGGGCGAATCGAGCGCGAGGACGCGGGCGATGGCGACCCGCTGGCGCATGCCGCCGGAGAGGTCCTTGGGGAAACGGTCGCGGAAATCCTTGAGGTGGAGGAGGTCGAGGAGCTGGCTCACCGTCAGCTCGATCTCGGCCCGATCCTTCTTCTGCACTTCCATGCCGAAGGCGATGTTCTCGGCCACGGTCATCCAGGGGAACAGCGCGTATTCCTGGAAGACCATGCCGCGATCCGGGCCGGGGGAAAGGATGGTCTTGCGGTCGATGACGATCTCGCCGGCGGAGGGCGGCTGGAAGCCGGCCACGGCGTTGAGCAGCGTCGATTTGCCGCAGCCGGAGGGGCCCAGCAGGCAGACGAACTCCCCGGGCTGGATGGCGAGGTTGATGTCCTTGAGGGCGACGACGTCGCCGCCGGGAGTGCGGAACACCTTCTGCACGTTGTTGATGAGGATGGCGCTCATGGTCAATGCTCCAGGCCGCGGTGCCAGCGCAGCAGGTGGTTGTTGAGGCGGCTGACGGCGGTGTCGATGAGGAGACCGAGGAGGCCGATGGTGATCATGCCGGCGATGATCTTGTCGGACCACATGAACTCCCGCGCTTCCAGAATGCGGAAGCCGAGGCCATCGTTCACCGCGATCATCTCGGAGACGATGACGACGATGAAGGCGGTGCCGATGCCGATGCGCACGCCGGCCAGGATGTAGGGGGTGGCTGCGGGGAGGATGACGCGGGTGAACAAAGTCCATTGCCCCACCCCCAGGTTGCGGGCCGCCCGCAGGTAGATGCCGTCCACGTGGCGCACGCCGGCGATGGTGTTCATCAGCACCGGGAAGAAGGCGCCGATGGCGATGAGGAAGAAGGAGGGCGGATTGCCCAGGCCGAACCAGAGGATGGCCAGGGGAATGTAGGCGATGGGCGGGATGGGCCGCAGGATCTGCACCAGGGGATTGAAGAGGTCGTAGATGCGCGGCCGGGCGCCCATGAGGAGGCCCAGGGGCAGGGCCAGGCCGGCGCCGATGAGGAAGCCGGCGACGACCCGGAAGAGGCTGGAATAGGCGTCGTGGGGCAGTTCGCCGGAGACCAGCCACTGCAGGTAGCTGCCCGCCGCCGGATCGTAGGCCTGGGCCGGCAGCAGATAGGCCCACCACTTGGCGGCCACCGCCGACGGGGCCGGCATGACCACCTCGGAGAACAGGCCCGCCCGCGAGCAGGCCTCCCAGACGACGAGCATCAGCAGGGGCACGGCAGCGCCGCGCAGGAAGGATTTGAGCTTGCCGAACATGGCCGCCTCACTTCACCTTGAGGTCGGTCTTGGCCTTCTGCAGCAGGTCCAGCTTGACCCACTCGGCGGCCTTGGGCGGCCGGGCCATGCGGCCGACGCCGTACTTCTGCATGAAATCGGTGGTGATGTCGATGTGATCGAGGGTCACGTCGTAGGTGTAGTCGGCGTTGTCCATGGCGTCCTTGAAGTCCTGGGGCGTGATCTGGCCCTTGAACATCTGCTCGCGCACGTATTTCTCGGCCAGGGCCGCGTCCTTGTTGAACAGGGCCGTCGACTCCACGAAGCACTGCATGACGCGCTGGGCGACGTCCTTCTTCTCGTTGTACATCTTCTCGGTCATCACCAGTAGACGCACCGGCTCGCCCATCTTGGTCGTGTAGGGCTTCATGATCTCCACCCCGAACTTCTTGTTGAGAGACTGGGAGGACTGGGGCTCGGACTGGCACATGGCGTCGATCTGCCTGGCGGCTAGGGCCTGGTTGAGGTCGGCAAAGGCCAGGAAGACGATCTGCACGTCCTTGCCCGGTTTGTCGGACCAGGCGAGGCCGGCCTTTTCCAGCTCGGCGTAGAGCAGCAGTTCGTGGGCGCCGCCGCGGGTGACGCCGACCTTCTTGCCCTTGAGATCGGCCATGGTCTTGATGCCGCTGTCCATGCCGGCGACGATGCGCGCCCCGCCCTTGGCGAAGCCGGCCACGGTATAGATCGGCACCCCGTTGGCACGGCCGGAAATGGCGCCGTCGGAGGCCAGGGCGGCGATGTCGATCTCGCCGGCGACGATGGCGGGCATGATGTCCGGCCCCTTGGGGAACATGCGTTCCTCGACCTTGAGGCCGTACTTGCCGCACAGCTCCTTCATGTAGGAAACGGCGCCGTAGTGGGCGAATTTCAGGTTGCCCAGGCGGACCACGTCCTCGGCCAGGGCGTTGCCGGCAAACAGCAGGGTGGCCGCGACGGCGGCCGGGAACAAGTTGCGCATGGAAAGCTCCTCCGGATCGAATGGTTGCGGCCTGTGGGCGGCCGCTGCCATCACCATTGCAGGCCCCGTGCCAGGCCGGGACAGAATCCCACGGCATTGTTTATTCGACGTTTTGCAGGAAACGGTGGCGAAACGCCGGTCGGGGGCCGAGCGGTTTTCCGGAAAGCAGCCGGGGCGATGTGCGGAAATCCGCACTGAAGCGGGCGGGCGAACCCCCCGCCCCCGGCGCGGTCTTACCCATGGTCCCGGCGCCCCGCGGCGGGACCGTTTTCGGGAGAGACACCATGTCTGCACCTTCCCACCCCATCGCCCGCTCCGCCCTCGGGCTCGGCATCGCCAGCCTCCTGCCCTTCTTCTTCCTGGCCAGCGCCGCCGTCCTCGATCCCGCCTACCGGGTGGCCGTGCACATGCCCCTGGTGGCTTACGGCGCCGTCATCCTCGCCTTCGCCGGCGCCCTGCACTGGGGCATCGCCCTCATGCTGCCGGCCGCCAGCACCGGCCAGCGCCTCCTGGCCATGGGCTGGAGCGCGGTGCCCGCCCTCCTCGCCTGGCTGGCGGTCATGCTGCCGGTGGGGATCGACCTGGCGGTGCTCATCGCCGCCTTCTGGGTGCATTTCGCCTTCGATTACCAGCTCGCCCGGCAGCAGCCGCTGCCGCCCTGGTACCTGCCCCTGCGCATCGTCCTCACCGTCGGCGCCACCCTCTCCCTGGTCGCCGCGCTGGCCGTGGGCACCGGCCGCGAGCCGTCCGCCGTCCATCCCTTCATGACCGGCACCGAAGGGCACTCCTGCCCGGCCCGGGGGAACGGTCCGCCGCGGATTTCGATCTAGGGTCTGTTGTCATTCAGGTCACGGTCACGCAGGGGAGTGGCGGGGATGCAGCGCCAGGCGCCGATCGCGAGCTGAATGAGAACAGACCCTAGGCAACCCGGTTGCGGGGCCGGCCGGCGACGAAGGCCTCGATGTTGTCGATCAACTGGTCGGCCAGGGCCTGCATGGCCGGCCGGCTGGCCCAGGCGACGTGGGGCGTGAGGAGGAAATTGGGCAGGGCCAGGAGTTCCGGCGCCACCATGGGGTGGTCGGCGGGGGGCGGCTCGGCGGTGATGACGTCGAAGCCGGCGCCGGCGATCCAGCCTTCCTTGAGGGCGCGGATCAGCGCCGCCTCGTCCACCAGGCCGCCGCGGGCGGTATTGATGAGCAGCGCCGTCGGCTTCATGGCCTTGAGTTCCGTCTCGCCGATGAGGCCGCGGGTTTCCGGCAGGAGCGGGCAGTGCAGGGTGAGGGCGTCGGCCTGCTGCAGCACCTCGGCAAAGGCGGTGTAGCCAGGCCGCACCGTCGCCGCCCCCTTGTGCTCGGCCCGCAGGACACGCATGCCGAAGGCTTCGGCCAGGCGGATGACGCCGCCCCCCAGACTGCCGCCGCCGACGACGCCCAGGGTGGCGCCGTGGAGGTCGCGGATGGGATGGTCGAAGAAGCAGAACTGTGTGGAACGCTGCCAGCGCCCGGCCTGCACCGCATCGCGGTAGGCGACGAGGTTGCGCGCCAGGGCGAGCAGCAGCATGAAGGTGTGCTCGGGCACCGTGTGTTCGGCGTAGCCGCGGATGTTGGCAACGACGATGCCCCGTTGCCGGCAGGCTTCCAGGTCGACGACATTGGTGCCGGTGGCGGAGACGGCGACCATGGCGAGATCGGGCAGGCGGGCGACGATCTCCCCGGTCAGGGGCACCTTGTTGACGATGGCGATGGTGGCGCCCTGAAGGCGTTCCTCGACTTCCCCGGCTCGGGTGGCGGGGTACTCGACCCACTCATGGGGAAAGGCCGGGCGCCGCAGGTCGGCGATGACGGATTCCCGCTCCAGGCAGACGATGCGGTGCATGGCGCTCAGGCGGCCGAGAACGCCTTGCCGTGGCGGGCGGCGACGGCGGCGATGCGCTCGGCCAGGGCGGCGCCACCGGCAAAGGCGAGGCGGCTGACGGTGGCCTGGGCGCAGAGCCCGTCGATGGCTTCCTCGTCGCCCTGCACCAGATTGACCACACCGCCGGGCCAGCCGGTGCGGGCAGTCAGTTCGCACAGGGCGTAGGCGGCGCCGGGCGCGCGGGGGCTGGGCTTGAGGACCACCGTCCCCCCGGCGGCCAGGACAGGCGCTGCCAGTTCCGCCAGGGCGGCCAGGGGTCGCCCATCGTCGGCAACGGCGACCAGGAGTTCGGCGGCGCCGGCCCCGGGGGAGCGCAGGGCCGCCACCGCCGCCTGCACGTCGCCCAGGCCGTCGGCCGGGACGCGGCCGGTTTCCTGGCCCAGCAGCTTGGCGAAGTGTTCGGCGTAGCCCTCCAGGGCGTCGGCCAGGGCGGCCAGGCGCTCCCGGCGCTCGGCCGGCGCCAGGGCCGCCCAGGCCGGCGCCGCTGCTGCCGCTGCGGCCACTGCCTCGGCCGCCTCGGCCGCGCCGCAGAGGGGAACGCGGCGGATGGCTTCGCCCCTGGCCGGATCAACGACGTCGAAGAAACGGTCGGCGGCGGTCAGGAAGGCGTGGCCGTTGATCCAGAGGGGAATGGCCATGGGTCCTTCGGGGGTGAATTGCATGCTTTGCTCGCTTTCTGTCTGCCCAAGGTTCGTCGATTCCCCCGGCCGCAGCGGGCCGATAACGAAGAAGCCGGCGGCCATGCTAATATTGCGGCGCACAAAGGCCGGAGAAATCACAGAAAAGGGCCTAATGCTAACGAAACCACACCGATAAAGGAACAGAATTGGCCGAAGCAGGCAAGAACCCGGGCTCCATCCAGGTCATCGAGCGCATGATGTCGCTCCTCGACGCCCTGGCGGCGACCCCCGACGCCGCCAGCCTGAAACACCTGGCGGCGGCCACCGCACTGCATCCTTCCACGGCCCACCGCATCCTCGCCGCCATGGCCGCCGCCCGCTTCGTCGAACGCCAGGAGGCAGGCACCTACCGCCTGGGCATCCGCCTCCTCGAACTGGGCAACCTGGTCAAGTCCCGCATCGACCTGCGGGAGGTCGCCCTGCCTTACATGCAGCGCCTGCACGAAGCCATCGGCGAAGCCATCAACCTCGGCATCCGCCACGACGACGAACTGATCTACCTGGAACGCACCTCCTCCGGCCGTTCCCTGGTGCGGGTGGTCTATCTGGTCGGCGGCCGGGCGCCCCTGCACCTCACCTCCATCGGCAAGCTCTTCCTGGCGGCGGAACCGGCCCAGGCCATCCGCGATTACGCCAAGCGCACGGGCCTGCCCGGCAAGACGCCCCATTCCCTCAGCACCTTGCCGGCCCTGGAAAAGGAACTGGACAAGATCCGCCGCCACGGCGTCGCCTTCGACAACGAGGAGGCGGAAATCGGCCTCAAATGCGTGGCGGCCCCCATCCGGGACGACGAATCGCGCATTGTCGCCGGCCTGTCTGTATCGGCACCGGTGGATCGCCACGACCCGGACTGGGTGGATCAGGTTCGTGCCACCGCCGATGAAATCTCCCACGCCCTGGGGTATACCGGGCAGAAGTAGGCCCGGCGCGGCACACCAATGCGAAAGGCCGCTTGACGCGGCCTTTCGTTTGCCCGGGAAGGTTTACGCCGACTTGCGGTCGTGCCGGACCAGACCGGCGCTTTCCATCCAGCGCTTGATGCGGTTGGCGTCCCCCACCCGCGTCATCTTGCCGTTGGAGTCGAGCAGGACGATGACCACCGGCCGGTCGGCGACCCGGGCCTGCATCACCAGGCAACGGCCGGCTTCGGAAATGTAGCCGGTCTTGGAGACGCCGATTTCCCAGTTGTCGCTGCGCACCAGGGGATTGGTGGTGCCGAAGTCGCGGATGCGGCCGTTGATTTCCAGGCGCGCCTCGGGCGTGGTGGAGAAGGTGCGGATTTCGGGGTAGCGGGCCGCCGCCGTCACCATCTTGGCCAGGTCGTGGGCAGTGGAAACGTTGTTGCTGGAAAGCCCGGTGGGCTCCTCGAAGTGGGTGCTGGTCATGCCCAGGGAGAGGGCCTTCTGGTTCATGGCCGCGACGAAGGCCGGCAGGCCGCCCGGGTAATGGCGCCCGAGGGCGTTGGCGGCCCGGTTTTCGGAGGACATGAGGGCCAGCAGCATGGCCGTCTCGCGGGTCATGGTGGTGCCCACCGGCAGGCGGGAACGGGTGCCCTTGAGGTTGTCGACATCTTCCTCGGTGATGGCGATGACTTCCTGCAGGTCGAGCTTGGCGTCGAGCACCACCATGGCCGTCATCAGCTTGGAGATGGAGGCGATGGGCGTCACGGCGTCGGCGTGCTTGTCGACGATGGCCTGGCCGGTGCTCTGGTCGATGACCAGGGCGGAGGCGGAATAAAGGGCCAGACGGCCCGGTTCGATGTCTTGGAGGGCAACCTTGCGCAAGGCCTTGCGCGGCACTTCGGCCTTCACCGCCTTCTTGGCGGCAGCCTTCCTGGAAGGGGATTCCAGGGATTTCCTGGCGGCCTCGGCGGGGGAGGACAGGCCCACTCCCAACATCACGCCGAGCCAAAGGATTTGTTGCAGTTGCTTCTTCATTCACCTTCTCCTGCCGAAACCGCTTGAATTCTATCGCAGTTTAGCAGGAGAGGAAGAATAATCAACCAAAACAAGCAGATAACGAAATTATCTAAAGTAATCAATGATTAGGCGGCATCGACCACGGTGAGCGCCGTCATATTGACGATACGCCGCACGGTGGCGGTGGGCGTCAGGATGTTCACCGGCTTGGCGGCACCGAGCAGGATGGGGCCGATGGTGAGGTTGTCGCCGGCCGCCACCTTGAGGAGGTTGAAGGAGATGTTGGCGGCATCCAGGGTCGGCATGACCAGGAGATTGGCCTGCCCCTTGAGGCGGGAATTGGGGAAGGCCGAGAGGCGGATCTTCTCGTCCAGGGCCGCGTCGCCGTGCATCTCGCCCTCCACCTCGAGCTTGGGCGCCCGCTGGTTGAGGAGGGTGAGCACCTGGCGCATCTTGACGGAGGTCGGCGTGTCCTCGGTGCCGAAGGTGGAATGGGACAGCAACGCCACCTTGGGGGTGATGCCGAAGGCGCGGATCTCCTCGGCGGCGAGCAGGGTCATGTCGGCCAGTTGCTCGGCGCTGGGGTCGTAATTGACGTAGGTGTCGGCGATGAACACCGTGCGCCCCGGCAGCATGAGGAGATTCATGGCGTAGTAGCGGTCCAGCCCGGCCTGGGTGCCGATGACGCTCTGCACGTAGTGCCGGTGGTTCTCGTGGCGGCCGAAGGTGCCGCAGACGAGGCCGTCGGCGTAGCCCAGATGGACCATCAGGGCTCCGTAGAGGGTGGCCCGGCGGCGCACCTCGCGGCGGGCGTAGTCGGGGGAAACACCCTTCCTTTCGGTGAGCCGGTGGTAGGTCTGCCAGAACTCGTCGAAATGCTGGTCGAAGAATTCGCAGTCGGCGTAGATGATCTCGAAATCGTGGCCTTCGCGGATGCGCAGGCCGGAAGCCTCGATGCGGCTCAGTATCTCGGCCCGGCGGCCGATGAGGATGGGCTTGGCGATGCCTTCGTCGCGGATCACCTGCACCGCCCGCAGCACGCGCTCATCCTCGCCCTCGGCGAAGACGATGCGCTTGGGCGCCTTCTTGGCCTGGGAGAAGACCGGCTTCATGATGAAGCCCGAGTGATAGACGAATTCGTTGAGGCCCTGCAGGTAGGCCGGCCAGTCGCGGATGGGGCGGGTGGCGACGCCGGAATCCATGCCGGCCTTGGCCACCGCCGGAGCAATCTTGACGATGAGGCGGGGGTCGAAGGGCTTGGGGATCAGGTATTCGGGGCCGAAGCCGGAAACCTTCTCGCCGTAGGCCGAGGCCACCACTTCCGATTGCTCGGCCCGGGCCAGTTCGGCAATGGCCTTCACCGCCGCCATCTTCATTTCCTCGGTGATGGTGGTGGCGCCGACGTCCAGCGCGCCGCGGAAGATGAAGGGGAAGCAGAGGACGTTATTGACTTGGTTGGGGTAGTCGGAGCGGCCAGTACAGATGATGGCGTCGTCGCGCACGCTCTTCACCAGGTCGGGCATGATCTCCGGGGTCGGATTGGCCAGCGCCAGGATGAGGGGCCTGGCCGCCATCTTGGCGACCATTTCCGGCTTCAGCACGCCGCCGGCGGAGAGGCCGAGGAAGACGTCGGCCCCCTCGATCACCTCGCCCAGGGTGCGGGCCGAAGTGTCCTTGGCATAGCGTGCCTTGATCTCGTCCATTTCCTCGACGCGACCTTCATAGACCACGCCCTTGATGTCGGTGACCCAGATGTTGTCCACCGGCGCGCCGAGCATGACCAGGAGGTCAAGGCAGGCCAGGGCGGCGGCGCCGGCGCCGGAGGTGACGATCTTGACCGTCTTCAGATCCTTGCCGATGAGGTGCAGGCCGTTGAGGATGGCGGCGCCGACGACGATGGCCGTGCCGTGCTGGTCGTCGTGGAAGACCGGGATCTTCATCCGCTCGCGCAGCTTCTTCTCGATGTAGAAGCACTCCGGCGCCTTGATGTCCTCGAGGTTGATGCCGCCGAAGGTGGGCTCCAGCGCGGCGATGATCTCGACCAGCTTGTCGGGGTCGCGTTCGTTGATCTCGATGTCGAAGACGTCGATGCCGGCGAATTTCTTGAACAGCACGCCCTTGCCCTCCATCACCGGCTTGGCGGCCAGCGGCCCGATGGGGCCGAGACCGAGGACGGCGGTGCCGTTGGTGATGACCCCCACCAGGTTGCCGCGGGCGGTCAGCGTGCTGGCCTCGCCGGGGTCGGCGACGATTTCCTCGCAGGCGAAGGCGACGCCGGGGGAGTAGGCCAGCGACAGGTCGTACTGGTTGGTGAGCTGCTTGATGGGGGTGACCGCGATCTTGCCGGGCTTGGGCTGGCGGTGATAGTAGAGGGCGGCCTCGCGAAGCTGATTGGAATCCATGTCTTCCTCCTGTTTTCACATAATGAAATGTGTTTTCAAATTATGGAAGATACTAGCACGGCGATTGTGAAATTTCACCCCTCGGATATCACTTAGGCCGCTCCGTCAAGTGGATGTTTACCCTGAGCCGTGGCATAATTACGGGCTTCCCAGCCGACGGCCGCAGAGCCGCTCGCAGTCTTGGTGGCAGCAACCGGCGACTGGCGTGAACCCTTGCTTTGTCAGTAACTTAGAGAGAGAGACACCGCCATGACCGCACCGCTGAACGCTCCCGACTACGTCAAACACGAAGGCCTGAAGAAATGGGTCGCCGAAATCGCCGCGCTGACCCAGCCGGACCGCATCCATTGGGCCGATGGTTCGCAGGAAGAGTATGACCGCTTGTGCGCCGAAATGGTAGAAGCCGGCACCCTCATCAAGCTCAACGAACAGAAGCGCCCCAATTCCTACCTGGCCTTCTCCGACCCCTCCGACGTCGCCCGCGTCGAAGACCGCACCTACATCTGCTCCGAGAAGAAGGAAGACGCCGGCCCCACCAACAACTGGGAAGATCCGGCCAAGATGCGCGAAACCCTCAACGGCCTGTTCAAGGGCTGCATGAAGGGTCGCACCATGTACGTCATCCCCTTCTCCATGGGCCCCCTGGGTTCCCCCATCGCCCACATCGGCGTCGAGATTTCCGACTCCGCCTACGTGGTCGTCAACATGCGCACCATGACCCGCATGGGCAAGGCAGTCCATGACGTGCTGGGCACCGAAGGCGAGTTCGTCCCCTGCGTCCATACGGTCGGCGCCCCCCTGGAGCCGGGCCAGCAGGACGCCAAGTGGCCCTGCAACCCGACCGTCAAGTACATCGTGCACTACCCCGAGACNNCGCGACCAGGGCTGGCTGGCCGAGCACATGCTCATCCTCGGCGTCGAATCCCCCGAGGGCGAGAAGACCTACGTCGCCGCCGCCTTCCCCTCCGCCTGCGGCAAGACCAACTTCGCCATGCTGATCCCGCCCAAGACCTTCAACGGCTGGAAGATCACCACCATCGGCGACGACATCGCCTGGATCAAGCCCCGCGTGGACAAGGACGGCGTCACCCGCTTCTACGCCATCAACCCGGAAGCCGGCTTCTTCGGCGTCGCCCCGGGCACCTCCGAGAAGACCAACTACAACGCCCTGGCCACCCTCAAGGAAAACATCATTTTCACCAACGTGGCGCTCACCGATGACGGCGACGTGTGGTGGGAAGGCCTGACCGAGGAAGCCCCGGCGCACCTCATCGACTGGCAGGGCAACGACTGGACGCCGGAAGACGGCAAGGCCGGCAAGAAGGCCGCCCACGCCAACTCCCGCTTCACCGCCCCGGCCAGCCAGTGCCCCTCCGTCGATCCCGCCTGGGAAGACCCCGCCGGCGTGCCCATCTCCGCCTTCATCTTCGGCGGCCGCCGCGCCACCACCGTGCCCCTGGTGTACCAGGCCTTCAACTGGAACTACGGCGTCTACATGGCCGCCACCCTGGGCTCCGAAACCACCGCCGCCGCCTTCGGCCAGCAGGGCGTCGTCCGCCGCGACCCCTTCGCCATGCTGCCCTTCTGCGGTTACCACATGGGCGATTACTTCAACCATTGGCTGAAGATGGGGCACACCGTCGAAGCCACCCCCAAGATCTTCTGCGTGAACTGGTTCCGCATGAACGAGAAGGGCGAATTCATGTGGCCGGGCTTCGGCGACAACATGCGCGTGTTGAAGTGGATCGTCGATCGCTGCAAGGGCAAGGTCGCCGCCAAGGAAACCACCCTGGGCTGGATGCCCAAGTTCGAGGACATCGACTGGACCGGCCTCGACATCAAGAAGGAAGAGTTCGAAGCCCTCACCACCATCGACGCCGAAGCCTGGAAGGCCGAACTGGCCGGCCACAAGGAATGGTTCGACAAGATGGGCGAGAAGATGCCGCGGGAGCTCACCCTCAAGCGCGAACTGTTCGAGATGGGCATTTTCAAGGACGCCGCCTGAGAAAGAGGCCGCTGGCCTACTGCGCGACCCAATCCCGTTCCTGTGATGCTCGCCGTACGCTAGTACGGCTGCGCTTCTCGAAACGGCCTTGGGCCGCTCGCCACGGCCCTCGGCCCCTTTCCTGACCGCTTAAAAGATAATGGCTACCTGGCTCCCAGGTGGCCATTGTTTTTTGGAGAACGCCATGTACCGCCCCGCTTCCCGCACCCGCGACATCGCACCCTTCCACGTCATGGAACTGCTGGCCCGGGCCAAGGCCCTGGAGGCGGCGGGGCGCGACATCGTGCACATGGAGGTGGGCGAACCCGACTTCCCGACGCCGGACCCCATCCTGCTCGCCGCCGAGGCCGCCATCGCCGAGCGCAAGGTGTTCTATACGGCGGCCCTGGGGCTGCCCGAACTGCGCCAGGCGATCGCCGACTTCTACGCCAGCCGCTACGGGCTGGCCGTGCCGGCGGCCCGCATCGTCGTCACCGCCGGCGCCTCGGGCGCCCTCAACCTGGCCCTGGCCTGCCTGTGCGAGCCGGAGCGGCGCTGGCTGGTGACCGATCCCGGCTATCCCTGCAACCGGCATTTCGTGCGCAGCTTCGAGGGAGTGCCGGTATCGGTGCCGGTGGGCCCGGCCACCAACTTCCAGCCCACCCCGGAACTCCTCGCCGGCCAGTGGACCGCGGACACCGACGGCCTTATCGTCGCCTCGCCGGCCAATCCGACCGGAACCACCCTGAGCGCCGCCGAACTCGCCGCCCTCCACGGATTCGTCCAGGAGCGAGCCAGCCATCTGATCGTGGACGAGATCTACCACGGCCTCTCCTACGAGGCCGACTGCCCCACCGCCCTGGCCGCCGGTGACGACCTCTGGGTGGTGCAGAGCTTTTCCAAGTATTTCCAGATGACCGGCTGGCGGCTGGGCTGGCTGGTGGTCCCCGAACCCTACCTGCGCGACGTCGAGAAGCTGGCCCAGAATTTCTTCATCGCCCCGTCGACGCCGGCCCAGCATGCCGCCCTCGCCGCCTTCCGGCCGGAGACCTTGGCCATCCTGGAATCCCGCCGGGCCGAATTCCGCCGCCGCCGGGACTTCCTGGCTCCGGCCCTGGAGGGTCTGGGCTTCCGCGTCACCGCCCGGCCCGAGGGCGCCTTCTACCTCTACTGCGATTGCTCGGCCCTGGCCGACGACAGCTTCGCCCTGGCCGGCCGCATGCTGGAGGAGGCCGGCGTCGCCGCCACGCCGGGGGTGGATTTCGGCGCCAACGCCCCCGAGCGGCACATCCGCTTCGCCTACACCACCGGCATCGATCGCCTGCAGGAGGCCGTTTCAAGACTGGGACGCTTGTTCGCCCGCTGACACCAGGGTGGGATAGCGGGCGGCCACGGCCGCCCAGTCGAAATGCGGCCCCGGATCGGTCTTGCGCCCCGGCGCCACGTGGCAATGGCCGACCACCGCGGCGATGGGATAGCGCCGGCGCAGGGCATCCACCAGCGTTGCCAGGGCCTCGTACTGGCTGGCGGCGAAGGGCTGCTCGTCGCAACCTTCCAGCTCGATCCCCACGGAATAGTCGTTGCAGTTCTCCCGTCCCTGCCAGGCCGATTTCCCCGCATGCCAGGCCCGCCGGTCGCAGCCGACGAACTGGATGACACGTCCGCTGCGCCGCACATAGAAATGGGCCGAGACCTGCAGCCCGTGGATTTCTGCGAAATACGGGTGGGCGGCCGGGTCGAGCCGGTTCATGAAAAAACGCTCGACGGCGTCGCCCCCGAACTGCCCCGGCGGCAGGCTGATGGCGTGGATGACGACCAGGGAGACCTGGCACCCCGGCGGGCGCTCCCCCTGGTTGGGCGAAACCAGGCGCCGCGCCCCCGTCAGCCAGCCCCCGGGCCGCCAGCGCATCACTCGATCCCCAACCGCTCCAGGCGGTAGCGCAGGGAGCGGAAAGTGACCCCAAGCAGCCGGGCCGCCGCCGTGCGGTTCTGGCCGGTCTTCTGCAGCGCCTCCAGGATGGCCTGGCGTTCCAGGCGGTTGAGGTAGTCGTCCAGCGTCTCGCTGCCGCGCCCCACGGTTTCCCCCGGGACCTCTTCCGGGGCCAGCCCCAGGTCGTCGGCTGTGATCTCATCGCCCGAGGCCAGGGCCGTGGCCCGCTCCAGGATGTTCTCCAGTTCCCGCACGTTCCCCGGGAATGGGTAATGCTCCAGGGCCTTCATGGCCTCCCGTGACAGCCTGGGCGGGGATTCGCCGAAAAGGCGGCCGAGGATGGCCTCCACCAGGGGCACGATATCCTCGAGGCGCTCGCGCAGGGGCGGCAGCTTCAACTCGATGACGTTGAGGCGGTAATAGAGATCCTGGCGGAAGCTGCCCTTGTCCACGCATTCCCGCAAGTTCTTGTGGGTGGCGCAGATGACCCGCACGTCCACCGGCTCCTCGACGGCGCTGCCCACCTTGCGCACCCGCTTTTCCTGGATGGCGCGCAAGAGCTTGACCTGCATGGCCAGGGGCAGGTCCGCCACCTCGTCGAGGAAGAGCGTGCCGCCGCTGGCGGCCTGGAAGAAGCCGTCCCGGTCGCTGTCGGCGCCGGTGAAGGCGCCCTTGCGGTAGCCGAAGAACTCGCTCTCCATGAGGTTTTCGGGGATGGCCCCGCAATTGACCGGCACGAAGGGCGCCGCGCTGCGGGCGCTCTGGGCATGGATGAGGCGGGCCGCCAGCTCCTTGCCGCTGCCGGACTCGCCGGAAATGTAGATGGGCGCCTGGCTGCGCGCCAGCTTGTCGATGGTGGCCCGCACCTGCTGCATGGCCGCCGAGTCGCCGATCAGCGACTGCATGGGGGAACCGCGCTCAGCCTTGTCCGGCAGGCTGAGGGCGGACTTGACCAGGGCCCGCAACTGTTCCAGGCCGACGGGCTTGGCCAGGTAATCGAAGGCGCCGGCCTTGAGCGCCGCCACCGCGTTCTCGGCGCTGCCGAAGGCGGTGATGACCGCCACCGGCGTCTGGCTGTGGCATTCGCTGACGTGGCGCACCAGTTCCAGGCCGTCGCCGTCGGGCAGGCGCATGTCGGTGAGGCAGAGCTGGTAGCTGCCCTCGGCCAGGAACGCCTTGGCCTCGCCGACACTGGCGGCGCAATCCGCCGCCAGGCCCATGCGCGACAGGGTCAGGTCGATGAGTTCGCGGATATCCGGCTCGTCGTCCACCACCAGCACCCGGGACAACTCGCCGCGGACGCGGCGTTCGGAGCGGTTCACTGACACGTATCGTTTCTCCCGACGATGATGAAATGCCCACCGCCAATCTCCGGCGCCAGCTCCAGGCTGGCACCGTTGGCCTCGCACAGCTCCCGGGCGATGTAGAGCCCCAGGCCGGTACCCTTGACGTGGGTGGTGAAGAAGGGCTCGAAAACCTGCCCCCGATGCTCCTCCGGCACCCCCGGGCCGTCATCGATGACGTGCAATTCTACCCGCCCCGCCTCGCCACCTCCACCGACCGTCAGGCAGACGCTCCCCGGCCGGCGGGAAGCGTGACGGCAGGCGTTGCCCATGAGGTTCCACAATACCTGGTGCAGATGGGCGCGATCGAAACAGAGGGCGATGCCCTCCTCCACCTGCAGGCTGACGACGGCCTCCCCCACCTGCTCCCCATGCAGGAAATCGGCCATGAAGCCGCGCAGGAAATCGGCCAGGACCAGCCGTTCCGGCTGGGCGCGGTCACGCCGGCCCAGTTCGAGGATGTCGCTGACGATGCGGTCCAGGCGGCCGACGTTGTCGTGGAGAATCTTGAGGAGCCGCTCCTGCATCTCGCCCCGCCGCTCCTCCCGCAAGAGGTCGCCGGCATGGCTGATGGCGGCCAGGGGATTGCGGATCTCGTGGGCGATGCTCGCCGTCAGCCGGCCCAGGGCAGCCAGCTTGAGCTGCTGGGCCTGCTCCTGGATGCGGCTGATGTCCTCGATGAAGACCAGGGACTCGCCGTCGCTGCTGTCGGTGGGGGCGAAGCGGGCCCACAGGCGGTCGCCGGTAGCCGCCTGGAAGACCAGGGTTTCGGGGCCGGCGTCGGTCATCCAGGCGAAGAACGCTTCTTCGAGTTCGGGCGAATAGTCGGCCAACTGCCCCGCCGCCCGCCCCCCTTGCCCCAGCATGGCCGTGGCCACCGGATTGCAGCGGACGATGCGCCCGTCCCAGGTCACCACCAGCACGCCGTCCTGCATGCGCTCGATGACCCGCTGGCTGATGCGGCTCTGGTTCTCCAGCGCCACGGCCTGGCGGCGGGCCAGTTCCTCGTTGGCCATGAGGCGTTGCCCGAGCAGCCGGGCGAGGATGGCGGTGGTGAAGAAGCCGGCCGAGAGGAAACCGGCCTGAACGATGGAAGAAGGCTCGACCCCCCGCTGCAGGATGCCGTAGATCTGCTGCAGGAGCACCACCAGGGTCGCCGCGGCGGCGTAGAACAGCACCAGCTTGCCGCGCCCCACCAGGCTGGCGGCGGCCAGGGAGACCAGCAGCAGGATGCCGATGCCGCTGGAGACGCCGTCCGCCACGTACATGGCCAGCCCGACGGCCATCACGTCGGCCATCACCTGGCCGGTCAGTTGCACCTCGAAACGCTCCTGCCAGCGGGTCGAGAGGACGACGCCGATGACAATGTGCAGGAGATAGAGGGCGCCGAACCAGCCGAGAAGGCCAAGTTCGGGGATGTGGAAAAAATTGCGCCAGACGGCGGAAAACACCACCCCGCCCACGAGGATGGTGGCCACCACCAGACGATACAGGTTGTAGTACTGCAGGGAGCGCCAGCTCGGCCCCCAGGCCGAGGACAGCCACCCCCTCATGGCCGCCCGCCCGCCGGCCCCGCTTCCCGGTGCGCCCGGCAGCAATAGCGCAGGTTCCCCTCGGGCACGCTTTCACTCTCGGGCAAATGGACGCCGCAGTGGGCGCAGGACACCATGGCCTCGGCGGGTCGTTCGGCGGGCGGCGCCGCGGGCCGGGGCGCGCGGCTTTTCTTCCATGCCAGCCAGATGATCGCCGCCAGGAGCAGGAGTACCAGGAATTTCATAGTCGGCCCCACCGTTTCGGCAAGAGAGTGAAGGATTCAACGGATTGCAACATGGCCGAAATTATAATGCCCCCATGATCTCCGGTCCCCCGCCCGCGGCCACCCCATCGCCAGGGACGTCGGCATTGCCCACCATATTCCCCTAGAATAGCGTTTCACCCTGACCGCCACTCCTGCAGCCGAGTCCTCCATGTCCCTTCTACCGGTTATCCTGTCCGGCGGGTCCGGCACCCGCCTCTGGCCCCTCTCCCGGGAAAAATACCCCAAGCAGCTCCTGCCCCTGGTGGGCGAGGAATCCATGCTCCAGGGCACGGCCCGCCGCCTCGACGGCGTCGCCGGTCTCCTCGATCCGCTGCTGGTCTGCAACGAGGAACACCGCTTCGTGGTGGCCGAGCAAGTGAGGCTTCTCGGCAAGCGCGGCACGGTCATCCTCGAGCCCGCCGGGCGCAACACCGCCCCCGCCCTCACCCTGGCCGCCCAATGGGCCGTGCGCAATGGCGACGATCCGGTCCTGGTGGTCATGCCCGCCGACCACGTCATCCTCGAACCGGCCGTCTTCCGCGCCGCCGTCGCCCAGGCGGCGAGGCTCGCCGAAGCCGGCCTGGCGGTCACCTTCGGCATCACCCCCGACTGCCCTGAAACCGGTTACGGCTATATCCAGCGCGGCGCCGTCCTGGACGGCCACACCGGCTCCTTCCACCTGGCCCGCTTCGTCGAGAAACCCGACCGGGAAACGGCCCAGGCCTACCTGGATTCCGGCGATTACCTGTGGAACAGCGGCATCTTCGTCCTGCGCGCCTCGGTGTGGCTGGACGCACTGGCCATCTGCCGACCCGACATCCTCGCCGCCTGCCGGGCGGCCATGGACGGCGTCCAGGAGGATGGGGACTTCGTGCGGGTGGCAGCCGAGCGCTTTGCCGCCTGCCCCGCCGACTCCATCGACTACGCGGTGATGGAACGCCTCGCCGGCGGCGGTGCGGACCTGCCCCAGGGTGCCGTCATCCCCCTTTCCGCCGGCTGGTCCGACGTCGGCGCCTGGGACTCCCTGTGGAAGGTGCTGGCCAAGGACGAGGCCGGCAACGCCGGCCGCGGCGACGTCCTGCTGGAGGGCTGCCGCAACACCCTGGCCATCTCGGAAGGCCGCCTGGTGGCCTGCGTCGGCGTCGGCGACCTGGTGGTGGTGGAAACCGACGACGCCGTCCTGGTGGCCCACCACGACGCCACCCAGGACGTGAAGAAGGTGGTGGACCGGCTCAAGGCCGCCGGCCGCAACGTCGCCCAATGGCACCGCAAGGTGCATCGCCCCTGGGGCTGGTACGACGGCGTGGACGCCGGCGACCGCTTCCAGGTCAAGCGCATCGCCGTCAAACCCGGCGCCGCGCTTTCCCTGCAGATGCATCACCACCGGGCCGAACACTGGATCGTGGTGCGCGGCACCGCCCGCGTCACCCGCGGCGAGGAAACCTTCCTGGTCACCGAGAACCAATCCACCTACATCCCCCTGGGCACCCGGCACCGCCTGGAAAACCCGGGCAAGGTGGACCTGGAAATGATCGAGGTCCAGTCCGGCAGCTACCTCGGGGAGGACGACATCGTCCGCTTCGAGGACACCTACGGCCGCCGCTGACCGGACCGACGACGCTATGATCCTGGTCACCGGCGGCACCGGCTACATCGGCTCCCACACCGTCGTGGAACTGCTCCAGGCCGGCCACGACCTGCTCATCCTCGACAACCTCTGCAACAGTTCCGCCAAGGTACTGGAGCGCATCGAGGCCATCACCGGCCGGCGCCCCCGCTTCGTCCATGGCGACATCCGCGACGCCGCCGTCCTGGCCAACCTCTTCGCCGCCCACCCGATCACCGGCGTCATCCACTTCGCCGGCCTCAAGGCCGTCGGCGAGTCGGTGGAGAAACCCCTCGCCTACTACGACAACAACGTCACCGGCACCCTGCGCCTGCTCGAAGCCATGCAGGCCGCCGGCGTGCGCACCCTGGTCTTCAGTTCGTCGGCCACCGTCTATGGCGACCCCCACGCCCTGCCCATCGGCGAGGACTTCCCGCTCCAGGCCACCAACCCCTATGGCCGGACCAAGCTGTTCATCGAGGAAATGCTGCGGGACCTGGCCGCTGCCGACGCCTCCTGGCGCATCGCCCTGCTGCGCTACTTCAACCCGGTGGGCGCCCACCCCAGCGGGCTCATCGGCGAAGACCCCCGGGGCACGCCCAACAACCTGATGCCCTACGTCGCCCAGGTCGCCGTCGGCCGCCGCTCCGCCCTCAACGTCTTCGGCAACGACTACCCGACCCCCGACGGCACCGGCGTACGCGACTATATCCACGTGGTCGACCTCGCCCGGGGCCACCTGGCCGCCCTCTCCGCCCTCGACGGGCGGACTGGCGCCCTGGCCGTGAATCTCGGCACCGGCCGCGGCTACAGCGTCCTGGAAATCGTCCGCGCCTTCGAGCGGGCCAGCGGCCGGTCCGTTCCCTACGTCATCGCTGCCCGCCGCCCCGGCGACATCGCCGCCTGCTACGCCGACCCCGGCCTGGCCCGCCGCCTGCTCGACTGGCAGGCCGACCACGACCTCGACGCCATGTGCCGGGACGCCTGGCGCTGGCAAGAGAAGTCGCCGCGGGGATACGAGGGCTGACGACGTGGATTATTGCCGCGACCGCCGGCGGCGAAATCCTCTATGCTTGTGGCGAAGGGCTGAAGGGAATCTGTCGGGAAACTTTACACTCAGCCATTGCGGATGCCGGCCCGGCGCATCGCCGATCCCAGAACCCCTTGCCCACCGGACCATTGGGGGCATTCCGGGATTGCTGGCGTGAATATTGCTGGATAACGGCATCGAACCAACAGGAAGCTCCCGGGTCCGATATCAGCATGCCCGGACGTTTCTCAGCGGAGTAGGAAAAAAATGCGCCAAGACGAGACCAAGAATACCGATCAGGAAGTAACCGCGAATCCGGAATCCGGCCTGCCGCAAGGCTCGGCACCGAGTGATTCGCGGCGCCGCTTCGTGGCCCGCGCTGCGGCCGCGCCGGTGCTCCTGTCCGTCGCCGGGCGTTCGGCCCTGGCCACCACCAACTGCCAGGACATCCCCAAGGGCCTGTCCCCCCTGGCCTGGCTCTCGGTCCATCCGAAGAAGGGTGGCACCGCCTGCCTTTCCCACTCCGTCGGCGGCAATCCCCTGGGCAAATCCCCGGGCTACTGGACCCCGAACAAGAACGGCAAGTGCTTCCAGGGCGCGTGGCCCAACGGCGTGAAGCCCTTTACCACCTGCTGGCGGATCAAGACGACCAACCCCAAGACCTATCAGCAGGTCACCTGGGTGGCCGGGAACTGGAGCACCTACACCAACATGCTCTACTATTATCCGGAAGGCACCCTCACCGATGCCGGCTGGAACACTGGAGACAAGCTCTCCTGGCTGAACGACTCCCGCTCCATCAGCAAGATCCTCATCGACGAAACCGCCGCCCAGGGGCTGAAGTGGCACTTCTGCTGCGCCTACCTCAACGCCCTGACCTTCCCGAACTACGCGATCACCGTGGATGAGCTGAAATATCTCTACGAGAACCGCAAGCTGGCGCCCTCCGGCTACATTCTCACCGATTCCGAAATCAAGGCCTTCCTGAGCCAGACGTGGGCCTGACCCCCGATCCCGGGGTGTTCCCGGCCATCGCCGGTAACGATTGCTGCATCGGCGCCCGTTTCCCCGGCGAGGAGGAAGCCGTCGTCTTCCTCACCCATAGCGGCGACGTGCTCCTGAGCCAGGGAGATTGCTGGGAAGAGGTCTGCCGCTCAGGGATTCTCGGCTCCCTCCCCATCGACCGCGCCTATCCCTTTTCCGACGACGCCGTCGGCCTGCTCGCCTCCCTGGAGCACCTGGGAGTGGAACTCGCCTAGCCCTTTTGCGCCGGCCGCAGCTTGCGGTCACAATGTCGCCTTATGCATCCCGCCCCGCTAGGCACTTATCCCCTGGACGACATTTCCCGTGCCCTGGCCGGGAAAGGACTGAGCCTGGACGTCACCGGCTTTCGCTGCCGCGTCCGCTCCGACCAGGGCGGCACCCTGGCGGCACCGATCCGGCAACTCTATGCCGATTATCCGGCCGCACTGGAACCGCAGGGCTTCCATGACCTGGACATCGACCTCCACCGACGCCGGAGCGGGCTTTTCTCCCGGGAGGTCGCCTTCGGCTGGGATGGGCAGAGCCCGTTTCCCTCCCTGCCGGAAAGCCAGGCCCATCCCCTGTTCGAGTGGGGCCTCAACTGGTGCATCGCTACCCTGTCCGGCGAACGGGTGGTGATCCATGCCGCAGTCCTGGAAAAGGATGGCGGCGCCCTGGTGCTCCCCGGCGACCCGGGTTCGGGCAAGAGCACCCTTTGCGCCGAGCTCTGTCTCTCCGGCTGGCGCCTGCTGTCCGACGAACTGACCATCATCTCCCGGGAAAACGGCCTGGTGCAGCCCATCCCCCGCCCCATCAGCCTCAAGGACACGTCCATCCGCCTCATCCAGGGGCGTCATCCCGGCGTGGAAATGACGACGCCGATCACCGACACCCGCAAGGGCGCCATCGCCTACGTCCGCCCCCCGGCGGATGCCGTGCGCCGGTGGACCGAGGCCGTCCCCATCCGCCACGTGCTCTTTCCCCGCTACGTGGCAGCATCCCCCCTCGCCGCGACACCCCGCAGCCGGGCGAGAGTCCTTACCCTGCTGCTGGAAAACACCTTCAACGTCGGCCTGCTCGGCACCTCCGGCTTCACCGCCCTGGCCCAGGCCATCGCCGGCGCCGGCGGTCACGAAATCGAATACGGCAGCCTGGACGATGTCGTCGCCTGGCTGGGGTCGGTGTGGTGAGGAGCCTGCTTACCCGCCTCCTCGCCGTTCCCGAAGACGCCCGCCGGCTGGCCGGCGAGGAATGGAACATCGCCATCCGCCAGGCGCGCCAGACCCAGCTGCTCGGCCAGTTCGCCGCCGCCCTGCGGCGGGCCGGCGTTTTCGACGAACTGCCCGAGCCGGTGCTCCGCCATCTGCGCCTCGCCCTGCTCACTTCGCGCTCCCGCTGCCTGGCGGCGACGTGGGAAATCGGCACCCTGCGGCGTGCGGTGCCGCCCCACATTCCCCTGGTGCTGCTCAAGGGCGCCGCCTACGACGCCGCCACCGACGCCAATGCCGAAGGCCGCCTGTTCTCGGACATCGACCTGCTGGTGCCCCGCGCCAGCCTGGATCGCACGGAAGCGTCGCTGCTGGCGGAAGGATGGATGCCCAAGCGGGTCAACGCCTACGACCAGCGCTACTACCGGCAGTGGTCCCACGAAATCCCGCCCCTGGAGCATGTCCGCCGCCACACCGTGGTGGACCTGCATCACGCCATCGTGCCGCCGATTTCCCGCTACAGTTTCGCGCCCGAAAAGCTCTTCGCCGCCCTGGACGAGGTGCTGCCAGGCATCCACGTCCTCAAGCCCCGGGACCGGGTCATCCACTGCGCCGTCCATCTCATTCAGGAGGGCGAGGCGAGCAAGGTGTTCCGCGACCTCTACGATCTGCACCTGCTCCTGGGGCAGCATTGCGCCTCGGCACAGGACTGGGAAGGCCTGCTCGAACGCGCCGGCGAACTGGGGGTGGGGCGCCTGGTGGCCGCGGCGGCTACCGCGGCGGAACAGGTGTTCGGCACGACGCCACCATCGGGCATCCGCGGCGGCTGGCTGAAGGCGGCCCTGGTACAAGCCGCCCTTGCCCACGACCCTGCCGCCGTCGGCTCCCTGGCCCGCGAGGCCGCCCGGTTCACTCTCCTCGCCCATTCCCACTGGATGAAAATGCCGGCCCACATTCTGCTGCCCCACCTCTGCCGCAAGGCCGTGGTCGGTCTGTTCGCCAAAGAGGAACAGGCCGGGGCGTGATCCCCGGCAGCCGTCCGGCTAATCCCGCCAGCGCCAGGCGATGCCGCGCTTCTCCACCTCAATGCGGATCTCCTCCATGGCCTGATCCACCAGGGCCGGATCACCCTCGACCCCCAGTTCCAGGTGGCGGCGCTCGTTGCCCTGGATGGATGGCAGGGAGAAGAGCCGCAGTGAGGGGTATGCCGCGACGATGCGCTCCATGAGGTCGAGGAGCGCGCTCTCGTAGGCCATGGGGCCGGTGAGGAGGAAGGCCCGGTCCACCTTGGCGGCCACCGGCCGGAACAGCTCCTTGTAGAAGCTGTCCAGCACCCACTCGATCATGGGGTGGGCCATCTGCGGGAAACCCGGCACAAAATAGTGCTCCCGGGCCATGAAGCCGGGGATGCGGTTGAAGGGGTTGGGGATGATCCGGGCGCCGGCCGGGAAGGTGACCAGTTGCAGGCGCTGGGGGGTCATGTCGTCGCCGAAGCGGACCTTGGCCTCCTCCACCCCTTCCGGATGCACTTCCAGCCCGACGCCGAGGGCGGCGGCGGCCGCCTGGCGGGTGTGGTCGTCCGGGGTGTTGCCGATGCCGCCGCAGGAGAAGACCACGTCGCCGGCAGCCATAGTGCGCTTGAAGGTTTCCGTCAGGCGCTGGCGGTCGTCCCCCAGGTACTCCACCCAGGAGAGGCGCAGCCCGCGGGCGCCGAGGAGGGCGGCGATCTTCTCGAAATGCTTGTCCTGGCGCTTTCCCGAGAGAATTTCGTCGCCGATGATGACGGCGCCAAAGACGCGTTGCTGGCTCATAGCCGCTCCCCCTCAATGGTGACGACGGCGCCGCCCCGGGAGCGGCGCAGGGCTTCCAGCCCGAAATGCACGAATGATAGCGCCGCCAGGGCTGGCACCAGGAGCCCGATCGCCGGTACGTGGGCGAGCAGGGCCAGGGTCAGGCCGAGGAAGAAAAGCGGCCGCTTGTGCTCCCGCCGCAAGCCCTGCCATTCCTCGGCCGTGGCGTGCATCGATAGGGCGTCGTAGGCGAAGGTGCGGCGGTTGAACCAGGCCATGAGCAGCATGGGCAGGATGATGGAGAGGCCGGGGATGAGCCACAGGGGCAGGGTCAGCAGCCAGCCGAGGATGAAGAGCGCGGAAGCCACCAGGCTGTTCACCGTCGCCGCCACGAAACTGTCCTTCCCCATGGCCGCCACGTCCCGGTATTCCCCATTGGCCAGGTGCTTGAGCAGCAGGGGCAGGATGACCACGGCGGCGAGCAGGGAGGCCGTCAGGTAGGCGCAGGCGAAGATGGCCATCCAGCCGCCCAGGTAGGCCAACAGATGGGCCAGCCAGGCGACGCCCCAGGCGGTGAGCAAGGTCATGGGCGGATGGCCGAGGAGCCAGTCCACGATCATCCCCAGGCCCCAGAAGGCGAGGCCGATCCAGAGCAGCAGCGAAAACACCGCCGGCCCCAGCACGTAGCCCCAGACCTTGCCATCCCTGAGGCTGGCCAGGGTGCGCAGCAGGGCCAAAACAAGGTTATCCATACTAAATTCCTTCCCATTGCTTCTGCAATCGTTTGACGGAGACCGGCACCGGCGTGCGCAGCTCCTGGGCATAGAGGCTGACCCGCAGTTCCTCCAGCAGCCAGCGGAACTGCTCGAGCTGCGGATCCGCGGCGCCGGCCTTGCGCTGCCGCGCGTCCTCGCGCAGCCATTGCGTCTCGAGCGGGGCGAGTTCGGCAAGCGCCCGGGCGTCGCGCGCCGGGTCGGCGCGCAGCTTCTCGAGACGCAGGCCGGCCGCCTTGAGATAGCGCGGAAAGTGCTGCAGCCGCTCCCACGGCGTCGCCAGCACGAAATCCTTCGGAAGGAGGCGCGCGAGCTGCGCCCCGACGTCCCGCACCGCCTCCGGGAACGCTTTCGCCGCCTGCAGCTTCTTCTGCAGCGCCTGGTGCTCGGCGAGGACGACGCCGACCAGCCGCGCGAGCTCCTGCGCGATGAGCGCGAGCCGGGGGCGCGCCTCCTCGCAGCGGCGCGCGAACGCCTCCGCGGAGCACGGCAGCGGATCGGCCATGCACGCCCGCTCGAACGCCGCGGCCACGAGCTGCGCCCGCAGCGCGTTCGCGTCGCCGAGGCCGGCGTACTGCAGCACCATCGCCTGCAGCCCGGGCAGGCTCTTCTCGATGTAGCGCGCCTGCTCCTTCAGCCGCAGCATGAAGAGGCGCCGCAGCCCCGCCCGATGCGCCGCCTGCGCCTTGTCGCGCGCGTCGAACACCTCCAGGTCGACCGAGTCGCCGCGATCGACGAGCGCCGGGTGGCCGATCAGCGTCTGCGGACCGCGCTTGAGCTCCATCACCTCCTCGAGCGGCCCGAACGACCAGTCGGTGAGCCCCGTCTGCGCGGCGCCGGCGCCGGCGATGGCGGCGAACTGCTCGCCCGCCTCCCTGCCCAGCTCGGCGCGCAGCTGCGCGAGGTTGCGGCCCATCCCGAGCTGGCGGCCGTGCTCGTCGACCACGCGGAAGTTCATCCACAGGTGCGCCGGCACCGTCTCCGGCCGGAAGCCGTCTACCGGGACCACCAGGTCGAGGGTCTCGCGCGCGTAGCGTGCGATCGCCTGGGCGAGCGGCGTGTCGCCCGGGGCGACCGCGGCGGCGAACCCGGCGCCGAACTCGGGAAGCGGTCCGAGCCGGTGGCGGAGCTTCTGCGGCAGCGATTTCGCGAGCAGCTGGACCTTCTCCTTGAGCAGGCCGGGAACGAGCCACTCGCAGCGCGCCGCGCTGACCTGGTTGAGCGCGACGAGCGGCACCGTCATCGTCACGCCGTCGCGCGGACCGCCGGGGTCGTGGAGGTACTCGAGCGCGAACGTGCGGCCGGCCACCTCGAGCGCGGGCGGGAAGAGCTCGGTCGTGATCCCCGCCGCCTCGTGGCGCATCAGGTCTTCGCGCCTGAGGAAGAGGCGCTTCGGGTCCGTCCGCTCGAGCTCGGCGCGCCAGGCGTCGAAGCCCGCGCCGTTGTGGATGCCCTCGGGAACCAGGCTGTCGTAGAACGCGAAGATCAGCTCGTCGTCGACGAGCACGTCGGGGCGGCGCGACTTGTGCTCGAGTTTCTCGATCTCGCGCACCAGCCGCTGGTTGTGCTGGAAGAACGGCGCGCGCGACTCCCAGTCGCCCTCGACCAGCGCCTGGCGGATGAAGATGCGCCGCGCCTCGGCCGGGTCGAGCGGCCCGTAGTGGATGCGGCGGTTGACGTACACCGGCAGGCCGTAGAGCGTCCCGCGCTCGAGCGCGACCACCTGCGCGGGCTTGCGCTCCCAGTGCGGATCGGCGTGCGCACGCTTCAGCAGATGTGCGCCGATCCGCTCCAGCCATTCGGGCTCGACGCCGGCGACGCAGCGCGCGAAGAGCCGCGTCGTCTCGGTCAGCTCGGCGGCGATGACCCAGCGCGGCGCCTTCTTCGCGAGCGCGGAGCCGGGGTGCGTCCAGTACTTGATCCCGCGTGCGCCCTGGTAGCTGCCGTCGTCAGACTTCAGGCCGACGTTGCCGAGCAGCCCGGCGAGCAGCGCGCGATGCACGCGGGCGTACTGCTCGTTGTCCTGCTTCATCTCGCCTGCCTTCCATCCCAGCTCCGTCGTCAGCTCCTTGAGCTGCGCGTGGACGTCGCGCCACTCGCGCATCCGGTTGAACGAGAGGAAATGCTCGCGGCAGGCCTGGTGCAGCTTGCGGTTGGACTCGTGGTGCAGGCCGTCCTCGAAGAACTTCCACAGCTTGAGGTAGCCGAGGAAGTCCGACCGCTCGTCGGCGAACGGCTTCTGCGCCGCGTCGGCGGCCTGGGCGCGCTCGAGCGGCCGCTCGCGCGGATCCTGCACCGACAGCGCGGCCGCGATCACGAGCACCTCGGCGAGGCTGCCCTCCTCGTGCGCGGCGAGCACCATGCGGCCGACGCGCGGGTCGACCGGCAGGCGCGCGAGGCTGCGCCCGACCCCGGTCAGCTCGCGCGCATCGTCGACCGCGCCCAGCTCCTGGAGCAGCGCGTAGCCGTCGGCGATCGCCTTGCGCGGGGGCGGCTCGAGGAACGGGAAGGCCTCGACCGCGCCCAGCCCGAGCGACTTCATGCGCAGGATGACCGCCGCCAGCGACGCGCGCAGGATCTCCGGGTCGGTGAACGCGGGCCGCCTGGCGAAGTCCTGCTCGTCGTAGAGCCGCAGGCAGACGCCCGCCGCGACCCGTCCGCAGCGGCCGGCGCGCTGGTTGGCCGCCGCCTGGCTGATGGGCTCGACCTGCAGCTGCTCGACCTTGTTGCGGTAGCTGTAGCGCTTGACGCGCGCGAATCCCGGGTCGACGACGTAGCGGATGCCCGGCACGGTCAGCGAGGTCTCCGCGACGTTCGTCGCGAGGACGATGCGCCGGCCCGCGTGCGACTTGAAGACTCTCTCCTGCTCCTGGGCGGAGAGGCGCGCGTACAGCGGCAGGATCTCCGTCTGCGGCGGGTGGTGCTTGCGCAGCGCCTCCGCCGCCTCGCGGATCTCGCGCTCGCCGGGCAGGAAGACGAGCACGTCGCCGGGCCCCTGCCGCGCCGCCTCGTCCACCGCGTCGACGATCGCCTCGTTCACGTCGAGCTCGCCGTCCTCGTTCTCCTGCACCGGGCGATAGCGCACCTCCACCGGGAAGAGCCGGCCGGACACCTCGATCACCGGCGCGCCGCCGAAGTGTCTTGCGAACCGCTCCGCGTCGATCGTCGCCGAGGTGACGATCAGCTTGAGGTCGGGGCGGCGCGGCAGCAGCGCGCGGAGGTAGCCGAGCAGGAAATCGATGTTGAGGCTGCGCTCGTGGGCTTCGTCGATGATCAGCGTGTCGTACTGGCGGAGCTCCGGATCGCCTTGCGTCTCGGCGAGCAGGATGCCGTCGGTCATCAGCTTGACGTAGCTCGACGGGCTGGTGCGGTCGGTGAAGCGGATCTTGAAGCCGACGGCCTGGCCGAGCTCGGTCTTCAGCTCGTGCGCGATGCGCGCGGCGGTCGCGCGGGCGGCGATCCGCCGCGGCTGCGTGTGCCCGATCAGCCCTTCGACCCCGCGGCCGAGCTCGAGGCAGATCTTCGGCAGCTGCGTGGTCTTGCCCGAGCCGGTCTCGCCGCAGAC